>ERZ795030.645-NODE-645-length-51814-cov-69.328213_pt1 | contig 51814 bp, 38 predicted proteins | sample MGYA00375122_ERZ795030 | MGnify/ENA primary metagenome ERZ795030 (study PRJEB30165, sample SAMN05720146) | activated sludge metagenome | isolation source: anaerobic digester from wastewater treatment plant | place: Japan | collected 2015-04-20 ... | reverse complement strand
TCGGAAAACCAAGGGGTCTGGACTGATTTTCACCCCGCATGGGATGCCAGTGGAATGAATGGATGTGTCCCACCAAAGTACCGCGGGTCGTTGCGTGGACGTGGCGTGAACCTTCCTCTGAAGCAGCGCCCATATTCGCCAAGCGCGACCCAGGGCCAAGTCTTGGGCAACTCTGGCATACCTTCTGAGGACCATTCCCTGACCACGGATTTCACAGATTTCACGGATGCCATGTTATCCGTGTCATCCGTGCAATCCGCGGTTCTCTCCGCCCTCCAATCCTCGGTGAGGCGGCCGGAGCAGGCGGCGGCGAGGACAGATTGGCGAAAGCGTTTGAGCAGGACAGGAATCTTCGCCAACCGCTGCTGACAGGCGTCCACCTTGCCCACCAGCGTCTCCAGCTTCGCCACAATCCGCCTCTGCTCGGCGAGGGGGGCGAGAGGGACTTCCAAGTTCCAGAAGACTCCCGGATCAACGTGGGGAATACCTGTGCTCCGAGTGTTTGAGTTGACGTGGCTGAACTGGCTTTGCAGCCGGCGGTAAAGGTAGATGCGTTCTCCCTCTCTTGGTTGAAGCGCCATAATGGTTGAGCCAATCGCGCCTGCGCGCCCGAGCCCAGCCCATCCGCTCCGCGCATCGTCCCACACCACCAGAATATCTTGGTCCGTCCCGAGTCGTGAGCTTGCGGCCTCTGCGTAGCTTGAGATTTCGCCACTCTCGATTGCCTGAATCTCGAGATACGGACAAAGCCCTCGCTTGCCTCGTACTTCGTCGCGGAGGGCCTCAGGCCTTTGCGCGAAGTCACGAGTTGCTGAAGGCGCAGAGATGCCCACCCTTTGGGCAATTCGTCGCTCATGGGATCACGGCAGGGGACGCAGGCGGATGGAAAACTCGTCCACCACGGCAAAATGCCCCTCCCATTCCGCGGTGGATTCCAGAATCAGAGGCACGCGCCGGGCCAGAAAGTCCGCCGACGGTTTGCGGATGCGGAGCAAGACCACGCCCCGCGAAGCGAGTTTGCCGCGCCGGAAGACAAGTTCGCCAAAATCCTTGTCGAAGGTGATGAGCAGTCGGCCTTCGGCCTGTGCCCGGACCAGGACGGAATCGTCGTTGCTGCCCCGCGCCTGTTCCCGAATCCAAAGGACGTCGTGCCCGCGTTGGCGCAGCGCTTCCACGCAATCGCCGGGGACGTTTTCATTGGCACAAAGTCGCATGGCGGCAGGCAGCTTCAAGCCGGCACGGCCAGCAGCTTTTCCTCACTCAAAAGATCCTTGGCATAGGCCACGCAGGCGAGAATCTGCTCGCGTGTCAGCCCCGGGTAGTTGCGGAGCATGTCAGCTTCGGTCCAGCCTTCGGCGATCAGTTCCAGAATGAACTCGACGGCCAGCCGGGTGCCCTTGATGACTGGCTTGCCGACGAGCACCCCGGAGTCGACGGTGATGTATGTTTGCCAATTCATACGATGAGTCTAGCCTAAATGTGCATCCGGTTCACGATCTTCTTCTTACTTCTCGACACCTTCCTCTTTCTCGATAAGCGCCATGATTTCCCGGAGGTCGTCCACCACGCCTTCGAGTTCGGTGACCGCTTCGCCGGCGAGGTCCTGCGGTTCGGGCAGTTCGTCGCTGTCCTCGATCGATTCGTCCTTGAGCCAGGTGATGTCGAGCTTGTAGCCCCATTCCTTGATCTCGCTGAGGTGGAACTTCCGCAAGCGGCCTGTGTCGCCGGTGTCCTTGCGTTTGCTCTGGCCGTTGGGGTCTTTGCCGTAGGCCTTTTCAAATTCCGCGAAGTGTTGCGCAGTGAGCGGACGGTCTTTCTTGGTGATGCCCGCCATATTCGAGCGTGCGTCGAAAATCCAGACGTCCTCGGTGGGCCGGCCTTTCTGGAAGAAGATGACGTTGGCTTTCACGCCCAGGCAGTAGGGCGTGAACGTGCCGCGCGGCAGGCGCAGGACGGTGTGCAGGTTGCAGTCCTGCATGAGTATCTCGAAGACCTCCCCGGCCTTGCCCTCGAACAGGCGGTTGTCCGGCAGCACCAGCGCGGCGCGTCCGCCCGGCTTGAGGACGATGAGGACGTGCTGAACGAAGTTGAGCTGCTTGTTGTTGGTCTCGATGGTGAAGTCGTCGCGGTCGGGGGCCTGGTTGGCGCCTTTTGTTCCGAAGGGCGGATTGGTGAGGAGGACGTCGTAGCGCTCGCCGCGGTCGGGATCTCGGTCACAGCGCAGCGGTCGAGTTGCGTCACGTCGAGACCGGCGCGCCAGGGGGCGATCTCCCAGGCGGGCGAGAGGGAGCGTCGCCGGGTATCGATCCGCTGCCTCCGGGTTTGCCACGCGGATTCTTGCATGAGGCCCTGAACCGGGCCGATTGTAGTGCGATCTCGCAGAGAGGAAAGCAAATACGTGAACCTGCAGACTTCACGGAGTCCTGACCACGGATTTCACGGATTTCGCGGATGGGGATTTCCTTATCCGCGTCATCCGCGCAATCCGCGGTCATTCTCCCTGCCTCCCCGCACCACTCGCTTCCACGTCACCGTGGTTTCCTTGAACCCTTCTCTCACTTCAACTCCGGCTCATTGTTGGCGATGATCGCCTTGTCGCCGATTTCGTTTCTGATTTCCACGCCGCGCACGCCGTTGTTTTCAGTGACGATGGCGTGCTCGAGCCCTTTCTTCAGTGCGATGCCCGGTTCGTCCGTGCCGAAGCTGCAGCCGCGCACCTGGAGTTTGCCCCCGTCGGCTTCGATGAGCGCGACGCCCGGATTCTTCGCGCGTCCGGTGCTGCTCAAGTAGCAATCGGAGAGGGAGACAAAACTCCGGCTGTGCGACACAACGCATTGGCGGTTGGGTCCCCAGAACGCGCAGTCCACCAGGCGGACGGAGCCCTGACAGGTGCTCTCGACCAGGACCGGCACGCGGGTGTCGCCGTGCATGCAGACGAACTGGCCGTTCGAGATCAAAAGGCCCATCGGCTGGATATGCTCGACCCGCACGCAGACCTGGGCTTCGTCGGCGCCAATGCCCGAGAGCTGGCCGTTGGCCGCGCCCGCCTGGGTGCGGATGAAGCGGTAGCCAATGTTGACAGGATAGACGAAGGTGTTGTTGACGTATTCCCAGTCCGTGCGACCAAAGATAAACGCTTCGCAGTTCTTCCACATGAACTCGTGCACCGGCTTCCAGTCCCCCCCGACCGCGGCAGCCGACCACCAATGGCAGTGGAACTGGACGTTGTCGATGCGTCCGATGTCGGTGCAGGCGTCGACGAAAATGCCCCGGCGCAGCACGCAGCCGTAAACACTGCGGATGCGATGGCGCACGTTGCCTTCGGGACCGATCCGGATGCCATTGTACGAGTTGATCAACGTGACATTCTCGACCGTGTTGTCGTGGCCTTGCAGGTGGAAGGTCCAGGCGTAGGGGTGGATGTTCGTCGGGTGCTGGTCCGGGTAGAAGACCGTGAGCCCGCGCACGGCGGACGAATGGCCCAGTTCAAACAGGGCCGGACCATCCTCCTGATCGCGTCCCCCGGTGGCCAGTATGATCGATCCCTTGAGCGGCTCGCTCCAGACCGGGGATTCGCTCACGCCCTGGAGCGTCACACCGGGCGGGATCCGAAGACTGCCGGCGATCTTGTACCGGGCGCCCGGCAGGAGCACTTGGCCCCCGGCCTGGCCGGCCTGGTCCAGGACACGCTGGAGCGCAGCGGTGTCATCCGCGGTCCCGTCCGCCTGCACGCCGGGGAGACCCGCGGCTGGGGATGCCGAGGGTGGCGTGTCGGCGTCCGCCGCCCAAGTCGTGTGAACGACGAGGAGCGCCCAGGCTGCCAGCGCGGTCATGCGGATGAGTGTGAGATTCGAGGGGGCTGCAGAGATGCGCTTGGATCTGTGTGTCATACTGCCCAAAACCTACCACGGTGCAATCGGAAGGCACGGCATTTCCAGGCCCGACGAGCTGGGGATCGAGATTGGTCTGAGACGGACGGACCAGTCCGGACGTTGCGACGGGCACGGAAACGCCTGTCGGCACTGCCTTCGTGCTTTGCACGACCTTCGTTCTCTCCGGTTCTTCTCACAAGAAAGGAAACGCGGGAAGTCATCCGTGCTTCATGATCCGCCCCGAATTCATGAGGTGCTGTTCCCTCTGTGATCTCTGTGTCTCTGTGGTGAATTCCATCCGATGACAGTCACCCTCCCGGAATGAACCGCAGAGACGCAGAGCGCGCAGAGGACACGACATCACGAGAGCCGCCGCACCTCACTCGCCAGTCAGAGGGGCCGTGATCCGGCGCGTGTGGCGATGTTTGCTGGAGGGGCTTTGGCTCGCTGACTTCGTTGCTCCTCACTCACAGAGGTCAAGGCTATGCTCCTTCGTCGCGCCTCGCCAGCGAGCCAAATCCCCTTCAGCAAAATCGGAAGTAATTTTTGCACAGACCCTAACGGGAAGGACCTGATCAGCGCCGGCGGCATCAAAGTTCTCGACACCACCCTGCGCGACGAAACGCTCAGTTTCATTGTCAGTGCCAAAGCCGAGCGCAAACGAACTGTTGAAATGCCCCGCTGGTTTGAGGCGGAGCCTCGCCAACTACTCCTCGACCGGCACGACAAGGCGCTCCATAATGTACTCCTTCCGTTCGGGGGTGTTCTTGCCCATATAGAAAGTCAAGATGCCGCCCGCCTCGGTGCGTGGCGCGTACTCGACGCGGCTGAGGCGCATTTCCTTGCCGATGAATTGCTTGAACTCCGCGGGGTTGATCTCGCCCAGACCCTTGAACCGGGTGATCTCGGGCTTGCCGCCGAGGGACTGGATGGCCGCTTCGCGTTCCGCCTCGCTGTAGCAGTAGATCGTGCGGTCCTTGTTTCGGACGCGGAACAGCGGTGTCTCGAGCACATGGAGGTGGCCGTCGTGCACGAGGCGGTCGAAGAACCGGTAGAAATAGGTGATGAGCAGGTTGCGAATGTGCAGACCGTCGACGTCCGCGTCGGTCGCCAGGATCACCTTCTCGTAGCGCAGCCCCTCGATGCTGCCCTCGATGGCCAGGCTCTGCATGAGGTTGTAGAGCTCGTCGTTCCTGTAGACGACATCGCGCTTGAGGTCCCAGACGTTGAGCGGCTTGCCCCGAAGCACGAAGATCGCCTGCGTGTTGACGTCGCGGCAGCTTACGATCGAACCGGCGGCTGACTGGCCTTCGGTGATGAACACCATGGTGCCCTGTCCCTTCCCGCGCTTGCGGTCGAAGTGCGACTTGCAGTCCTTCAGTTGCGGGATGCGCAGGCTGATGGCCTTGGCCCGCTCGCGCGCCAGCTTCTTGACTTCGAGGAGTTCCTTGCGCAGTTGCTGGGTGTCCTTGGCCTTGTCGAGGATTTTCTGGGCGATCTCCTTGTTGCGGCTGAAAAAGTGGAGGAGTTCCTCGCGCACCTGATTGACCAGGCCGGTCCGAATCTCGGTGTTGCCCAGCTTGTTCTTGGTTTGGGACTCGAAGACCGGGTCCTTCAGGCGAATCGAGACCGCGCCGATCATCGCTTCGCGGACGTCGTCGCCCTCGTATTTGGCGCCGGCGAACTCGTTGATCGCCTTGAGCAGGCCCTCGCGAAACGCGCTCAGGTGCGTGCCGCCGTCGCTGGTGTACTGGCCGTTGACGAACGCGTAGAACGTCTCTCCATAGCGGCTGTTGCAGTGGGTGAAACAGAACTCGAGCGTCTTGGACGCATAATGCAGCGGCGGATAGAGAGGCTCGCTGCCGTCCTGGCCCAGTTCCTCCATCACCAAATCCAGCAGGCCGTGGCGCGACTGGAACACCGTGCCGCCGCACACCAGCTTCAGGCCGGTGTTCAGGTAGCTGTAGTGCCGCAGCCGCCGTTCGATATGCTCCGATCTGTACTCCGTCTCCTTGAAAATCTCCGGGTCCGGCTCGAACTCGATGTATGTGCCGTCGGGCTCCTTCGGATTCCTTCCCTTCTTTTCGGCCTTGAGCCGGCCCTGGCGAAACGCGGCCTCGACAAACTCGCCGTTCCGATGGCTCCGCACGATGAACGACTTGGAGAGCGCGTTGACCGCCTTGGTGCCGACGCCGTTGAGCCCGACGCTGAATTGAAAGACGTCGTCGTTGTACTTGGCGCCCGTGTTGATCTTCGACACGCAGTCGACCACCTTGCCCAGCGGAATGCCGCGTCCGTAATCCCGCACCCGCACACGCTGCCCTTCTATGTCGATCCGCACCTCGCGCCCGTAGCCCATGATGTATTCGTCGATCGCGTTGTCGATGACCTCCTTGAGCAGGATGTAGCAGCCGTCGTCGTAATGGGTGCCGTTGCCGATCCGCCCGATATACATGCCGGTCCGCAGCCGGATATGTTCGAGCGACGACAACGTCTTGACCTTGCTCTCGTCGTAGGTGTGTTTCACGCCTTCAGCCTTCCTGATCTGTTGTAATCGTAGTCGTAATCCCTGTCCCGAGCTGCCTTTGTGATATGGATCACCGACGCCTTAGGGTCTGCGCAAAATTACTTCCGATTCTGGCGGGAGCGCAACCGGGCCAGATGCGAGGCCCGAGGGAGGGAGTGTATCCTCTGAGATACTCGACCGACCGAGGAACGACGCAGATGCCCGGTGCCGCCCCGCCCCGGAGGGCTGGGGGGCTTTGGCTCGCTGGTCCCGCGGCCGCGGGATTGCTCCTCGGTCACAGACCACTGCGGGTATGCTCCCTCGTCGCGCCTCGCCAGCGAGCCAAAACCGCTCCAGCAAAATCGGAATTGACTTTTGCACAGACCCTCAAGGCAACGCCGAATCGTTGGGCGCCGGTTCGACCCTGGCTTCGAGTTCGGGTGCGTAAGCCCCGATCGCCCGTTCGAGCCGGGTACGCGCCACGGCGTAATCTCGCTTGGCCCGGTTCTGCGTGATGCCGCTCTGGGTCAGAGCCGTCTGAGCGCCGAGCACGTCCAGTTGGGTGCCGCTGCCCGCCTCGGCGCGCACGCGCGCCAGGCGCAGGGCCTCGTGCGCCTGTTCGAGGACCTTGCCCTGCGACTCGAGGACTTCCCAGGCCTCGACCAGCGTCGAACAGGCGCTGCGGACTTCGAGTTGGATGCCGCGGACGACGTCCTCGGTCTCGACGCGCGCCTTTTCGAGTTGGGCGCGGGCCTCGATGACTTTGCCCCGGGTCAACGCCCCGTCGAACAGACTCCAGACCGCCTGCACGCCGACCTCCCAGCCGTGCACTTCATCGGCCACGTCGGGGCTGAACATCGACTTGCGGGCCCCGTATCCGGCGAAGCCCTCGAGGCGCGGCAGGTATCCGGCGCGCGCCTGCACGACGCCTTCCCTGCGCAAGTCCTCGGACTTGCGCAGCACAACCAGCTCGGGCCGCCGGGCCAGCGCCAACTGCACCGCCTCGGGCACGTCGAGCCGGAGTTGCGGCGTGTCCAGCGTGCCTGTCAGCCGCAGGGGAATGTCCTCCCAAACATCCGACGGCACTGTGGCGCCGATGCGATCCAACAGCACGTTTTTCGCGATGCGATACGCGTTTCGGGCGCGCGAAAGCCCCGGACGCGCATTAGCGAGTTCGACCTCGGCGCGCAGCACGTTGAATCGGGGCACCGTGCCGGCATCGAACCGCCGCCGGCTGTCCTCGAACTCCTTTTCGAGCAGGGCCACGGACTCCTCATTGACGACAATCTGCTTCTCCGCGAGCAGGGCATCATAATACGCGATCCGGACCTCCGCCGCCGTATCCGCCAGGACGGCGTGGAATTGGGCCAGCGCCTGCTCGCGCAGCAACCGTGCGGTGCGCAGCGAAGACACCATCCGCCCGCCCTCATAGATCGACTGAACCAGACGAATGCCCGTTGACCAGCTCCGATCGCCCGGGTCGATAACGGGAAAACCGCCAGGCATTGCGGGGTTGGGAGCGATCGTCAACCGGTCGACAGACGCATCTTCAACCAGGGAATAGGCGCCACTGGCCTCGAGCTTCGGGATGACGATGGCCTTGGTCTGCACGCTCAAGCCGTGATTGGCCTCGAGGTCCTGCCTGCCCTTGAGCACCGCGGCGCTCTGTTCGAGGGCCGTGTTCAAGCAATCGGAGAGCGAGAGCGGGCGCATCATCCAGGGCGGGAGATTGGTATCGCCGGCGCCGCCCGCCTGACCGCCCGCCGCCGCCAGCAGGAGGGCGAACGACAACAGAGAGGCTGACACCGCGCCGCGCCGGCCGGTTACCGAGAAATCGGCGAGACGCACTCCACCGTCACCTTCACCCGTCCCGCAGAGCGGGACACCCTTTCCCACCTGCCTGCGCCCAGGCTTCGGCAGGCAGGTCGGATGGGAGAGGGCCGGGGTAAGGGGTCTGTGTAGGGTATCCAGCCGACTCGGCAGTATTTCAAACGCTTCGTGAGGAACCGTGACCGGGCTGGGGTCCTCGACCGGAGAGAAGTGTTGCAGACAAGGCAAGTGTCTGTGCTGCGTCAAAGGGATTAAGGATTCCAAGGAACAGGGCGCGGGACGGAGGGGCGGCGAAACACGAGTATTGCTCATGGAAAGGAGGACTGGGTTTGGTCTGAAACGCGTCTCGCCAGCCCGCATGGCAGCCCTCTTGCGAAGTCTGAGTGCCCTGTGCACCATAGGGGTGTGAAACATGCGGGCTAGGGATCAAGCCACTTGCCGGATTTGCGGATGAGATCGACCAGACGGTCGACGGCTTCGGCTTCGGGGATGTTGAACTCCACCGGATTCTTGCCGACGTAGAGGTTGACCTTGCCCGGGGCGCCCCCCACATACCCGAAGTCGGCATCGGCCATCTCGCCCGGCCCGTTCACGATGCAGCCCATGATGGCGATCTTCACACCCTTCAGGTGGTCGGTGCGCGCCTTGACGCGCGCGGTGACCGCCTGAAGATCGAACAGCGTGCGCCCGCACGACGGGCAGACGACGTAGTCGGTCTTGAACGAGCGGCATCCGGCCGCCTGCAGGATATTGTAGGACAGGCGCAGCGACTCGACAGGGCGCGGGTCGCCCCGGACCAGAATGGCATCGCCAATCCCATCGGCCAGCAGAGACCCAAGGACCACCGCGGCGCGCAACAGCGCCAGGCGCGGCGGTTCCGGAACAGCGGGGCGATCGAGGCGATCCTTGAGCAGGATCGGGTTGGTCCGGCCCATGCCTGCAAGCCGTGCGGCCAGGAGGCGAAACGCGGCGATGGCGGGCAGACCGCCTCCGTCTTGGACCGTCACCAGTTGATCATCGCGGTCCAGCACGAAGTCGGCTGTCGGATCGATCTGACAGAGGTCGAGGTCCTCGTACACGGCCTCCGGACCGGCGTCGCTCCGCGGTGTGAGCCCGGGTGCTAGGACGTTCCACGCGGCGCGCGGAACGACGACGCGCACGGTCTGTTGGCCGCCGCATTTCACCGTGGCCGCGAGCGGGATTTGCGTCGATCTGCGTCGTTCGTAGCGGTAGGGGTCGGCGGGCATAGGGATGCCGGCAAGCAGGCGCTCGAGGGCTGGCGGCGCCACGGGCGGCGCGGGTTCCAGGCGCGCGGCGTCCGATGCGGCCAGCGTGAGGGCCGGGACCTGTGCGATGAGGTCCGTGCAGACCGGGATTTCGCGCGGCGAGTCCTCGGTGAGCGAGACACGGATGGTGTCGCCAATGCCGTCGCAGAGCAGTGAGCCGATGCCGATGGCGCTCTTGATGCGACCGTCTTCGCCATCGCCCGCTTCCGTGACCCCGAGGTGAATGGGGTAATTCCAGTCCGGACCCAGTGCGGCCAGGCGCGCGACGAGCAGCCGATGGCATTCGATGACCACCTTGGGATTGGACGCCTTCAGCGAGATCAGGAAGTTGTGGAAGCCGTGGCGACGGGCGATGCCGGCGAACTCGAGGGCGCTTTCGACCATCCCGAGCGGACTGTCGCCGAACCGGTTCATGATCCGGTCGCTGAGCGAGCCGTGGTTGACGCCCAGGCGGATGGCGCGCCCGAGCTGCCGGCAGAGGAGGACCAGCGGAGCGAATCGCTCATCGAGGCGGGCGAGTTCGGCGGCGTACTGCGCTCCGGTGTATTCCTTGACGGCGAACTTTTTCGAGTCGGCGTAGTTGCCCGGATTGACACGGATCTTCTCGACCCAGCGCGCGGCTTCGAGGGCGGCGTCCGGCTTAAAATGGATGTCAGCCACCAGGGGCACCCAGCAGCCTTGGGCGCGCAATCCGGCAGCGATATGTTCGAGGTTGGCTGCCGCGGACACCGTCGGCGCCGTGATGCGCACCAGTTGAGCGCCCGCAGCCACCAGTTCGAGTGTTTGCCGGATACATTCCGCCGTGTCCATCGTGTCGCACGTGATCATCGACTGCTTGACCACGGGACGGCTCCCGCCGATGACCACGCCGTTTCGAGCCGGGTCGCCGACGGTCACCTCGCGGCTCGGCCTTCGGCGGTAAAGGAAAGGGGAATCACAAAAGTGCGAGTGCATTCGAAAGTGTCTCCCGCCGCAGTCGCATACGGTGCCTTCGCGTTCCCGTCCGCATGCCGTCGCTGCCGGGCGCTCGGGAACGGTCCCTCTGACCAGGGCGGCTCATGTCGCCTCATGGTTTCGGAGCCGGGCCGGGCGCCGGCGTCGGCGTCCCGGCCGCCGCGGGTTCGACCGACTCGACCACCTGGGCGCCTCGCTGGAGCAGGGCCTTGAAGAGAGGCAATCGGCGGACATCGAAGAAGGTGATGTAGAGCATGAACGAGATCAGCAGGATCGCGAACCCGGTGTAGGTGTACTCGACGAACCGGATGCTGATCGGGCGGCGCCGCAGCTTCTCGATGATGGACATGATAATATGGCCGCCATCGAGCACCGGAATCGGCAGCAGGTTGAGAATCGCCAGGCTGACGTTGAGCAGGACCAGGAAGTTCAAAGCGCGGCGATAGTCGGTGTTCGCCTCGATCGCCATGTTGGCCAGGATGCCGACTGGTCCGCTCAGATCGCTGGCTTTCACGCCTGTCTCCTTCGAGTGGATCAGCGCCGCGAGAGTCGAGATCGTGCGATCCCAGACCGAGTAGACCTGGACCCACGGGGTCGGGCCCGGTTTCATGACCGTATATACGCCGCTGGCGAACACGATGCCCATCCGCCCACGCTTGGTTTGCGGGTCATAGCGGGGCGTGACTTCGAGGGTCACCCGCTCCCCGGCGCGCTCGACCACCACCGCGCTGGCTTTGCCTTCGTTCTTGCCGACTAACGCAATCAGGTGCTCCTGGCTGACAACCGGGACATCCCCAAAGGAGACAAACCGATCGCCTTTCTTTAGGCCCGCCTTCTCGGCCGGCATGCCCGACTCGACGGCGCCAACCACCGGATGCTCGCGGGGATCGAGATTGAGCCATTTGAGGCCGATGCTCGGGTTGAACTTGGCGGTCAGCTCGAACGTATGCCGTTGTCCGGCGCGCTCGACAACCGCGCTGAAGATGTTGGTGCGGGCCAGGGCGACCGCCATATTGATCTCTTCCCAGGATGCAACAGGCTTGCCCTCGAACTCGACAATCCGGTCGCCCTCCCGGATTCCCATCTTCGCCTCGGGCGAATCGGAATCGAGCCGTCCGATGACCGAGGGGTTCACCAGGACGGGGAGGCCGACGAAGTAGATGACCGTGGCGATCAGGAACGCAAACACCAGGTTCATGCAGGGGCCGGCGAGCGAGACCAGAATCTTCGAGCCCGCGGGGGCGGGCGGCACCGGGGCGCCGGGAGAGGAATCGCCCCCTTCCAGGGCTTCCGATGTAAACATCTGGGGGAGCCGAACGAACCCGCCGGCCGGGATCCACCGAATCGAGTACTCGATGCCGTTCCTGACGCGGCTCCAGATCTTGGGTCCGAACCCGATTGCGAACGCCTCGACCCGCATGCGACGCCGGAGCGCCACCCAGAAGTGCCCGAGTTCGTGCACGAAAATCGACGCGCCGAACATGAGTACGACGGACAGGGCCACCAAGGCGAACTTGATCGCTGTTTCCATGTGTGAATCGCTCGACCGACCAACAAGCGTCGAATCCTACGTTTCAAACGGCGTCGACGCAACTGTCGAGATAGCTTTGCAACAGGAGCGCCGCGGCGGTCTGATCGACTTTCTCCCTCCGTTTCCGCCCGCGGACGTTGGCCTGGGTGAGGAAGCGATTGGCTTGGACCGAGGTCAGGCGCTCATCCCAGGTGCGGATGGGGATGGCGACGGCGTCGCCCACCGCAGCGGCGAACTCGCGCACAGTCGAGGCGGCCGGGCCGTAACTCCCGTCCATGTTCCGGGGCATGCCGATGAGAATCGACTCGACGTCGTATTGTCGGATCAACTCGCTGAGCCGTGCGAGAACCTCGGGGAACGGGCTGGCTGGGATATACTCGAGAGGCTGGGCAATCACCTTGAGTTCGTCGCTGACGGCCACGCCGATTCGTTTGCTGCCGTGATCAAGGGCCAGGATGCGCATAAGAGGGTCAGTTCAAGCCCCGCAACGCGCGGGCGGCGGCCTCAACGGTCCGCTCGATGTCCGCCGGCGTGTGCGCGGTGCAAAGGAAACCCGCCTCGAATTGGGAAGGGGCAAGGCTTATCCCCCCATCGAGCATTCGGTGAAAGTAGCGGGCGAAGCGGTCGCGGTCGCTCTTCATGGCATCGGCCAGATCATGCACCGGGAGGTCGGTGAAATAACAGCAGAACATCGAGCCGCACCGGAGGAACTGGACCGGGACGCCCGCGGCGCGGGCCGCTTCCAGCATTCCCTCTTCGAGTTGAGCGCCCAGTTTTTCGAGTGTGTTGTAGGTTTCGTGACCGAGCATTTCGAGCGCAACTATGCCCGCCGCCATGGCCAGCGGATTCCCGCTGAGCGTGCCGGCCTGGTAAACCGGGCCCAGCGGCGCCAGGCAGTTCATGATGTCCCGCCGTCCGCCGAATGCGCCCACCGGGAGTCCGCCTCCGATGATCTTGCCGAAGCAAGTGAGATCCGGCTGGACACCGAACCGCTCCTGAGCGCCGCCGCGGGCCAGCCGGAAGCCGGTCATGACCTCATCGAAGATCAGGACCGCGCCTTCCTCCCGTGTGATCTCGCGCAGGAAGGTGAGGAAACCGGGCTTGGGCAGGTAGAGGCCGGCGTTGCCGGGCACCGGTTCGAGGATCACGGCGGCAATGTCGTTCGAGTTGGCCAGGAACGCCGCCTTCACCGCCTCGATGTCATTGAAACGGACGACCACCGTGTGCTGGGTGAATGCGGCCGGGACACCGGCGCTGTCCGGATGCCCGAACGTCAGGGCCCCCGAGCCGGCGTTGACCAGCAGGGAATCGACGTGCCCGTGGTAACACCCTTCGAACTTGATGACCTTGTTGCGCTTCGTATGCCCGCGCGCCACCCGGATGGCCGCCATGCAGGCCTCGGTGCCCGAGTTGCACATCCGCACCTTCTCAACGCTCGGAACCGCCTCGCAAATCAGCGACGCCATCTTCACCTCGAGCGGGTTCGGTATGCCGAAGCTGGTTCCCCGCTCCGCCGCGCTCCGGATCGCCTCGATGATCCGCGGGTGCGCGTGGCCGTGAATCGCAGGACCCCAGGTGCCGATGTAATCGATGTACTCGTTGCCGTCCACATCCCACACCCGGCATCCGCGAGCCCGATCGACGAAAAACGGCTTGCCGCCCACGGCGCGAAACGCCCGGACAGGCGAGTTGACGCCGCCGGGGATGCGTTCGAGCGCCTCGGCGAACAGGGCATCCGACTTCTTGCGCGCAAGACCACCCATACATCAATCCTCCATTTTCTTCCTCACATCGAGCCTCCCACGCCCAAACCGAAAGACGTTTCCCGATACCGCTGCGCGATGGGCATTCGCCGCCCCACGCCGTAGGCCTTGCTCGTGACCTTCAACCCCGGCGCGGCCTGGCGCCGCTTGTGTTCACTGCGGTCAATCAACTCGGTCATCCGCTTCACCGTGTCCGCGTCGAAGCCGTCCCCGACGATTTCGCCGGCCGTCTTGCCCTCGACCACGTACGCTTCCAGGATGGCATCCAAGACGTCGTAGGGCGGAAGCGAGTCCTGATCGGTCTGATTGGGCCGCAGCTCGGCCGAGGGGGCCTTGGTGATGGACGCCGTTGGGATCAGGTCCCGTTCCCGGTTGATCCAACGGGCCAGGCGGTAGACCATCGTCTTGGGAACGTCCCCGAGCACAGCCAGCCCGCCGCACATGTCGCCATACAGAGTGCAGTAGCCCACCGCGATCTCGCTCTTGTTGCCGGTGGTGAGCAGGAGGCCGCCGAACTTGTTCGACAGCGCCATCAGCGCGACGCCGCGCAGGCGCGCCTGGATATTCTCCTCGGCGAGGTCGGCCGGACGCCCCGCAAAAACCGGATTCAGACTGCGCAAGACGGATTCGAAGGCCGGCTGGATCGGGATAACGTCGTAGCGAATCCCAAGATTCGAGGCCAGGGCGCGCGCGTCCTCGAGGCTGCCGGGCGACGAGAACTGCGAGGGCAGCGAAACCCCGTGCACGTTCTCCGGCCCGAGCGCCGCCGCCGCCAGACACGCCGTCACGGCCGAATCGATCCCGCCGCTCAGTCCCAGGACCGCCTGGGTGAACCCGCATTTGCGCAGGTAGTCGCCCAGGCCGAGGACAAGCGCGCGATAGAGCTTCTCTTCGTCCGTCAAAGTCTCTGGCGGCAGGGGTGTCTGGCTTTCGAGATTTGCCACCACAAAATCCTCCTCGAAGGCCGCACCGCGGGCGATCGGCGCCCCGTGGCGATTAAAAACCAGGCTCCTGCCGTCGAATACCAGTTCGTCATTGCCGCCCACGAGGTTGCAGTAGACCAGCGGGCGCCTGGCCGCGGCGGCGAGCCGGGCGAGCATCGCGTGCCGCACCCGGTTCTTGCCCAGGTGCCACGGCGAGGCCGAAATGTTGAAGAGCGCGTCGGCGCCCGCCTGCACCAGTTCCACCGCCGGGTCGCGCCGGTACCGGCGATCGGGCCAGAACGTCTCGTCATTCCAGAGATCCTCGCAAATCGTCAGGCCCAGCCGGAGTCCGTTGAACTCGACCGGGTGGTTCTCGGCGGCCGGTTCGAAGTAACGGTCTTCGTCGAAAACATCGTATGTCGGCAACAGCGTCTTCACGCGCGTCGCCGCCACCTGCCCGTGCTGCAACAGCGCAATGGCGTTGGCCGCCTCACGTCCGGGACGCGTCCGGTTCGCCTCGACGTATCCCACGAGAAAGCCGGTGCGGCCCGTGCCGGCGGCGAGGCGGCGGATCACCTCGAGGTTCCGATCAACAAAACCGCGCAGCAGCAGCAGATCGCGCGGCGGATATCCCGTGGTTGCCAGTTCCGGCGCCAGGACCAGGTCGACACCGGCCGCCACGCCGCGCTCGTAGGCGGCTCGCAGCCGGGCCTCATTCCCGGCAAGATCGCCCACGGTGGTGTTGATTTGCGCCAGCCCGACCTTCATCGCTCAGGGCGCTGCGCCCAGCCGCAGCCTGGTCCAATCCATCGCCCGCAACGGGCCGTACTGGGTGCGAACGACGGCGCCTGGTTTGATCTGGTGGCGATCAAACCAGCCCTGGCTCGTTTCGAGCACATACAGGACGTTTGAAGCCGCGGCCTCGACCGGCTTCTCATCGAGCGGTTGCAGGGGGTGAATTTCGAGAATCGTGCCTTCAGGATCGAGATAGGCGGCGCTGAGCGGGACGGTGGTGTTGCGCATGTAGAACGAGGCCCTCTGGGGCACCTGCAACAGGAACAGCATCGCTTCGTCCTCGGCGATGTTCGTGCGGTACATCATGCCCGTCATGATCTCGTGCCGACGCCGCGCTACCTCCGTCACCAATTCCTGATCCCCCAGCCACAGCTTGATGGTCGGCAACTTCGGCAGAGCACGATCCAGCGGGGCAAGGTCGTTGGCGGATGGCACGGAGGCCGTGCGCGCCGCCGGCGCGCTCCCTGACGACTTCCCGTCGCAGCCGCCTGCGACCAGCAGCACCAACCCGGCGCAACACGCAAGAATAGCGATACGCATCGGACGCACAGTGCGAAGAAATGCCCGCCAATGCAATAGCAGGCGCAGGCGGGGCAGCGGACCCAGTTTTTGATTGTTTTTTATTGCCAGGGCCGGGGTGAGTCCCTACATTTCACCCAACTCCAAAATATTCCGTGGCACCAATCGTCAGCGAAAGCGCGTTTGCGGGTGTTTCCCGTGCGGGAAGCATGTGGCTCGGGCGAGGGCCCGGGTCCCACGAGAATCTCCCGCGGACGGACTCGGAATAATGGAGAGAAGACGAGCCTATGCACCTAAAACTCATACAAGGATTCCTGGTGACGGCTCTGGCTGGCGCAACGGCGCTGGCCGGATCGTTCACCTCGAACTTCAGCGACCCCTTCCAACTGGGGCTCTGGTTCACCGGCAGTGCGGTTATCGAGAATGGGCATCTGGTCCTCACTCCAGCGGAAAACAGTCTGCAGGGAACGATGATTGTGGACGATCTCGACTCCTACCAGGCGCTCGAGAGCTTCACCGTCGCCTTCAAACTGCAAATCGGACCCGGTTCGGGAAATCCAGCCGACGGCTTCAGTTTCTCCTTCGGACCGGATGTGACTGCCGGCTCGAACTTCGGCGAGGAGGGCGGCACCGCCACAGGCATAAGCGTTTGCTTCGACATCTATGACAATGGCGGGGGCGAAGCGCCCGCCATCGATGTCAAGTACAACAACGCCGTGATCGCGAGCACGAAGTTCGCCAAGGCCGACATGGTGACCAGTTCGTTCGTGGATGTGTTCATTCAACTCACCCGATCCGGCACCCTGAACGTGAACTACAAGGGCCAACCCCTCTACGCCAATCTCCTCCTGCCCGAATTCGTGCCGATCGAGGGCCTGTTCGCGTTCGGCGCGCGCACGGGCGGCGAGAATGCGGCTCACTGGATGGACGACCTGAGCATTGAGACGGTCGTGGCCGCCGCCGCGACGCCGCCGTCCATCACGGCGAATCCTCGGGATCAGACTGTTGATGAAGGCGCCAACGCCTCCTTCAGCGTCGGCTTCGACGGCTCCGCCCCCCTGGCCTTTCAGTGGTACAAGAACAACACGGCGATCGACGGAGCCACCGCCCCGACGCTGACCATGACCGCGGTGTCCTTTAACGACAACCAGGCCAAGATCAAATGCGAGGTTAGCAACACCGCCGGAATAGCGACCTCGACCGAGGCGACCTTGACCGTCGTGCGGGATGACACACCGCCGGTGTTGATTTCCGCCAAAGGCAGCACCGATTTCCTGGGCGTGGTCCTGACATTCTCCGAGCCGATCGATGAGGTCACCGGCGGCAATAAGGACAATTACACCATCGCGGGTCTGACCGTGAATTCGGCGACAGCGCTGGGTGCGAACGTCGTTTTGGCGACAACCAAACAGAACGAGGGCGCCACCTACATCGTGGTCGTGAACAATGTGAAAGACCGTTCGGTTGCTGGCAACACGATTGCCGCGAACAGCAAGGCGGAGTTCAAGACCTTCATGTTCATGCTGGGCCGCGTGCTCCACAAGAAATACAACGGCTTCGACGACAACAGCGGTGGCAGCCCCCAAAGCCTGTTTAATGATCCCCGCTATCCCAACCAGCCCGACCGGATGGACCTCATGCCGATGTGGGAGTACCCGGCCAATGGCGCGAGCCGCAACGCCGCCGCCGACCCGGCCCGGGAATACTTCGACACGCTCGAGGGTTACTTCATCCCGCCCGAGGACGGCAACTACGTCTTCCTCACCGCCGGGGCCGATCGTTGGTGGCTTTACATGAGCACCGACGACGATCCGGCGAACATGGTGATGATCGCCGGGGAGCCGGGCGGGTGGAGCGATCCGCGCGGCTGGACGCAGATCCATTCGGGCAACCTCGATAACCGCCGCTCGGATTATTCAACGCTCAACCAGTGGCCGACCGCCCCGACCATCACCCTCCAGAAGAACAAGCGGTACTACATGCTCGAAGTCCATCATGACCCCAGTTGGTGCGGTGCCGACGACTTCAGCGCGACTTACATCAGAGAATTCGACCCCGATCCCATGAATGGCTCGGCGCCGACCCTGACCGGCAATGTCGTCGGCTGCTATGTGGATCCGACCGGCAGCTCGGTCACGATTACTCAACAGCCGGTCGACGCGACTCAGGAGATGGGCCGCAGCGTCGTCTTCAGCGTGGTTGCGACGGGGACTTCCACCTACGGCGCAGCCCTCTCATATCAGTGGCAGAAGATGGCCCCGGGCACGAGCACGTGGACTGATATCGCCGGCGCCACGCTGGCCTCGTACACCATTCCGCTGGTGACGCTAGCCGACAATGGAACCAAGTTCCAGGTCCTCTGCTCGGTGCCGGGCGTCACTCAGCCGAGCGCGACAGCCACCTTGACGGTGATTTCGGACATCACCGCGCCCAGGCTGGCGGGCGCCGGGGCGCTTCCCAGCCAGACAGGAGCCACATTCGATGTCGGCGTCACCTTCAACGAGAAGGTCGATGCCGCCACGGCCGGGACCCAGTCCAACTACACCCTGTCCGCGGGTACGATCACCGGCATCAAGTTCTACGAAAGTTCGCCGGGCGCTGTCCTGACAGTCTCGGGCTTGACCGTGGGCAGCACGTATACCGTCACGGTGCGGAACGTGAAGGACCTCGCCGGCAACGCCATGACCAGCGAGTCGAAGGACTTCAAGGTGTCGGCGATGAAATGGGGCGTCGTGGGCGCCAACGAAGCCGCCCTCGGCAACGGCGTCCTCGCCACCGCTGAGAACGGATTCGACGTCTACAGCGATGGCGTCAGCGAATGGGGCACGTACGACGAAGCGACATTCGTCTACGAGGAAGTCACTGGCGACTTCGACAAAGTGCTTCGCGTCGAGTACCAGGACCCATCGAGTCAATGGGCCCGCGCGGGTCTCATCGCCCGCGACGTCACGAACTTCGGCGTCGATCGGGCCACGCAAGACGGCGGCGCAGCCGGGCGCTATCAAAAGGTGCATGTCAACCCGGTGCTGACCGCGATGGGCACGCCGGGCAACAACGCTTGGGAAGGCAACCGGCGCCTGGAGACCGGAGGCACCTCAACATCCGCCGGCGGCGGCGGCACGCCGCTCTATCCGAATGCGTGGTGTCGACTCCAACGCACTGGCCAGACGTTCACCATCTTCCGGAGCGATGACGGAATGAACTGGACGCAGCTTGGCGCCAGCACGTTTGACCCGGCCATGCCGGACAAGCTCTTCGTCGGGCCGGAGTTTTCGCCCGAAAACGGCAACATCAGCGATGAGGCTCTGAAAGGAGTTTTCGTCGCCAAGTTCCGCGACTACGGGAACTTCAGCGTCGCCCCGCCCAAGTTCGTCAGCATCACTGCCAACCCCGACGGGACCGTGACTGTCGTGTGGACTGGCGGGGGAACGCTCCAATACACCGCATCGCTCGCGCCTCCTGTCAAGTGGTTGGATGCGCCCGCCGGGAGCGTGAGCCCATTCACGTTCGACCCGTCGCAAATCGGGCCGACCGTGTTTGGCCGGATCAAGAAATAAGAGCATCGTGGTTTCAGTGACACCGAGGCCGGGGTCGTCCCCCGGCCTCTTTTTTGCGTGAAGCGACACCTCTTTCGCATCGGGGCGGCCCTGGCTGTGCCGCTGCTGCTTGTGTCTCTGGCCGAGGTTGCGCTGCGCCTCGCCGACTATGGCCACCCCACCTCCTTCTTCTTGCGAACCGCTGTCCATGGAACCAACACCCTGATCGAAAACACCTGGTTCGGTCTCCGCTTCTTTCCGCCCGCCCTGGCGCGCAGTCCCGCGCCCATATCGTTCTCAGCCGAAAAGCCGGCTAACACCTACCGCATCTTTCTGTTTGGCGAATCCGCGGCGCTCGGTGATCCGCGACCGGCCTACGGGGCAGGCCGTTGGCTCGAAGTCCTCCTCCGCGATCGCTTCCCGGGACGCGAAATCGAGGTGGTGTGCGTTGCCATGACCGCCATCAACTCCCACGCCATGCCCCCCATCGCCCGCTCCTGCGCGCGGCTCGACGGCGATCTGTGGATCGTTTACGCCGGTCACAACGAAATGGCCGGTCCGTTCGGCGCCAACACGGTGTTCGGCCTGCAGACGCCGCCACGGTGGGTGGTGCGCGCCAGCCTCGGCGCTCAACGCTTTCGCGCGGGACAACTCCTGGCCGCTCTCATCCGCCGCCTAGGGCGCGCGTCTTCCCCACCCGAGACCTGGGGCGGATTGGGGATGTTTCAGGACCGACACCTGCCTCTCGATCACCCGGGCCGGGAACGAGTCTACCGGCACTTTCGGCAAAACCTCTCCGATCTGGTCCGAATCGGCATCCGCTCCCGCACCCCCATCCTCCTGAGCACTGCCGCCAGCAACCTGAGAGATTGCGCGCCCTTCGCCTCCTCGCTATTGCCGAGCGCGATCGCGGGTAACGCGGCACAATGGGATGCCCTGTGCCAAGAGGGCGACCGCCTGGCCGCCGCGGGACGCTGGTCCGAAGCGGCGACTCAGTTCGAATCGGCGCTCGGACTCCACCCGCGGTCCGCTGAATTGCACTTTCGACTGGGCCAAAGCCTCGCCGCTTTGGGCGACACAAACGCCGCGGCAGAAGGCTTCGAGCAGGCGCGCGATCTCGACACCCTTCCGTTCCGCGCAGACTCGAGGATCAACGCAATCATCGAGGAGATTGCCCGCGATCATGCAGGCGAACGCGTTGTCTTCACGGATGCCGCGAGGGCTCTGGGCCGGGAGAACCCCGCGGGCGTCCCCGGCCAGGAGTCGTTCTACGAACATGTTCACCTGAATCCCGAGGGCAACTATCGCCTCGCCCGCGTCTGGGCCGACGCGATCGTGCCGCTGCTCGAAGGCGCGAAAACAAACCGGGCTGCGCCATGGCCGGAGTTCGAGACCTGCGCCCGGCGGCTCGGACTCACCGAATGGAATCGCCACGCCGCACTCGAGGAAATGCAGCGCCGCATCCTCGACGCGCTATTCACCAACCAGATCAACCACGCCGTCCAACTTGACCATTTCCGACGACAGCTTGCCGAGACACGCGCGCGGATGCAGGCCCAGACGCCATCCGAAGTGCGGCTTTGCTACGAGGAAGCGATTCGCAACCGCCCCGCCGACCATTGGCTGCACCACAACTACGCCGAGTACCTCAACAACTCGGGCGACCTGGCCCAGGCCGCCGCCCAAATGCGGCAGGTGCGCGACCTGATTCCACATCACTTCGCGGCTCACCTGCATCTCGGACGCCTGCTCGCCCGCCAGAAGCAATTCGAGGAGGCCAGGGAATCGCTCGAAGCCGCCTTGATCCGGCGTCCGGACCTCGCCGAAGCCCATGTCGAGCTGGGCCAAATCGCCGCCCGCGAAAAGCAATTCGAGGAGGCGCTGGCGCATTTCGATGCCGCAATCCAAAGGCGCCCCAAAAGCGCTCAAGTCCATCTGCGGCGAGCCGACGTGTTGATGGCGCTCGGGCGTCGGGAGCCGGCCCTCGACTCTCTTCGCGACGCCACCCTGTTGCACCCCGCGTTCTGGGAGGCCCGCTACCTCTTGGGTATCGAGCTGGCGAAGGACGGCAAGATCGCCGAGGCGCGGAGCCAACTGTCTGAGGTGGTGCGCCTGCGGCCGCACCATCTCCTGGCGCGTTTGAACCTTGGCAACGTCCTGGTGCGACAGGGGTGCGTCGAGGAGGCGCTGACGCAGTTTCGCGAGGTGCTCCGGTTGGATCCCGGAAACCAGACGGCCAGAGAGTCCGTCGCCGCTCTCGAACGCCACCCCGGTCCAGAGAATCCTTGACCCCTCAGACGCAGCATACACACTTGACCCGTCTGCAACGCGTTTCATCGATCGAGGATTCCAACGAAGCTCCGGTGCAGATCGGCTTATGACACTTCAAGATGCCATGATACAAATCGCGCGGCGGGCCAAAGCCGCCTCGCGCGAACTGGCCGGCTTGTCGACGTCCGACAAGAACCGCTGCCTCGAGTCGATGGCCGCAGCCATTGAAACCCACGCATTCCAACTCGAAACGGAGAACCAGCGCGACCTCGAGAACGGGGCCCAAGCCGGGTTGTCCCGAGCCATGCTCGATCGGCTGCGCCTGGACGACAAACGGATCGCAGCGATGGCCCGCGGACTCCGCGAGGTTGCGGCTCTGCCCGATCCGGTCGGGCGATTGCTCGAGGAGCGGGTGCGACCCAATGGCCTGAGACTCGAGAAGGTCTCGACACCCATCGGCGTGATCGTGATCATCTATGAAAGCCGGCCCAATGTGACCGCCGACGCCGCGGGTCTCTGCTTCAAGTCCGGCAACGCAACCATCCTGCGCGGGGGCAGGGAAGCCCTGCACTCGAACCGCGCGATCGCGTCCATCATGGTCGACGCGGGCAAGGCAGCCCTGCCGACGTTTCCGGAACACTCGATCCAATTGGTGCAGACCCCCGAGCGCGAGGCCATCCCGGCGCTGTTGTCGCTCAGTCAATACATCGACCTCTGCATGCCGCGGGGCGGCGAGGGGTTGATCCGGGCGGTGGCGGACTGCTCGAAGGTACCGGTGATCAAGCATTATAAAGGCGTCTGCCACGTGTTTGTGGACCGCGCGGCCGACTTCGCGATGGCCGAGCAGATTGTTCTCAACGCCAAGTGCCAGCGCCCGGCTGTCTGCAACGCGATCGAAACCCTGCTCGTCGATGCCCCGATCGCCCCGGCCTTCCTGCCGGGCGTCGGGAAACATCTGCAGCAGCGGCGGGTGGCATTGCGCGTGGATGAAGCGGCCCTGGCGATCCTGCAGTCGCTTCTTCCCGGATTGCGCGGCGCGACCGAGCAGGACTGGTTCACGGAGTACAACGACCTCGTCCTCAACGTGCGCGTGGTCGACGGTGTGGACGCCGCCGTCGCCCACATCAATCGCTACGGCTCAGCCCATTCGGACGCCATCGTGACCGCCGACGAAGCGCGGGCCCGGCGGTTCCTGGCCGGAGTGGATTCCGCCGCGGTTTACTGGAACGCGTCGACGCGCTTCACCGACGGAGGCGAGTTCGGCATGGGTGCGGAGATCGGGATCAGCACCGACAAAGTGGGGGTGCGCGGTCCGATGGGACTCGAAGAGTTGACCAGCTACAAGTGGCTGGGATTCGGCCAGGGCCAGTTGCGCGCGTGAGCGACCAGGCCGATCTCGCGAGCCTCATCACCACGGACATTAACACCCGTCGCACGTCTACACGATCTTGGCGAGTCCGATAAAGATAAAGTGACAGGTTCTTAATCTCCCACCAGCTTCTTTATCTGCCGCAACACCCGCCTGCGCCCCTTCTTGCTGCCCGCCCGCCGCGCCTGCTGGGACATCTGAAATAAAGTGACAGGATCAACCCAGCGCGGTGCAGGCTGTGGCGGCGTACGTGGACTTGAATGGTGTGCGAGGAGGGCTGGTGAAGGATCCCAAGGAGTACCGGTGGTGCGGGTACGCGGAGGCTGTTGGGGGGAATGGATTGGCGCGCAAGGGGTTGGGGAGCATCTATGGGTGTGGGGATTGGGAGAGGGTGGGGAGGGAATATCGGCAGGTGCTTTTGGTGAGCAGCGGGAGTGCCGGGAGTGCGGGCAAGGTGGTGCTGGATGCGGAGGGAATCCGGCGTGAGTTGAAGAGGAAGGGGCAGTTGAAGCTGGGACAGGTGTTGCGGCTGCGGGTGAGGTATTTCAGCGACGGAGTGGTGCTGGGGTCGCGGAACTACGTGAACGAGGTATTCCGGGAGTTCCGGGATCGGTTTGGGGCGAGGCGGCGTGACGGGGCGCGACCGATGCGGGGCTTGGGAGCGTTGGGGGAGTTGGCGACGATGCGGGATTTGAAGGTGAATGTCGTGGGATAGAGAAAGTGACAGGTTTTTAATTTGACGTTCCGTCGAGAGTCCTGGCGACGAGTCGCAGTTGTCCTGTGAGCTGCGGCATGCAATCAACTCGATGATGCGTTCGGTGAATCTCGAAGTGGCCCGGCCCAGCGTGGACGAGGCGAGGCGGCGGTTGCTTGGGGCTATCGACGCCGCTCGCAGGAGCCGTGTCCGCGTGCTCAAGGTGATCCACGGATGGGGTTCGAGCGGCGAGGGCGGCGCGCTGGGACCGGCCATCCGCAGGTCCCTCCGGCTCCGGGTCAAGGAGGGCCGGGCGGTGGCTGTCGTGCCCGGGGAACGGTTCTCGTCGGACACTGCCGAGGGACGGGAACTTCTGCGCCGCTACCCCTCGCTGCACTCGGATCGGGACTTCAACCGCGCTAATCCCGGCATCACAATCGTCGAGCTTGCCCCTTGAACCCGTTGCGGTCGGGACCGGTGCGGAGTTGCTTATCGGTTCCAGCCGAGCGCCGGCGACTTCGGGCCGGAGGGAGGGGCCTGTCTTGAGACAAAGCTCGTGATCGATCGGGGCCTCTCTCGCGACCACGGCAAAGCCCAAAACTCCAAAATGCCGGCAGGGCTCCCGATCCGATCCTCGATGCCGGCGCATCGGATCACCCGGCGGTTGTGGTGGAGATCGGCGTTCGAGAGCGGTGATGCGCCGAATCCCTCGAACGGCGAAGCCGCTCGGCGTGTCGTGCGTCAATCCGGGTAGCCGTTGGGATGCGCCTTATGCCAGGCCCAGGCCGTGGCCACGATGTCTTCGAGTTTCGGGTAGCGCGGTTTCCAGCCCAACTCGAGTGCGGCTTTTGCGGCCGAGGCCACCAGACGCGGTGGATCGCCGGCCCGGCGCGGTTTCTCGAGGGCCGGGATGGATTGGCCGACGACCTTTTCGCAGGCCTGGATCACCTGGCGCACGGAGTAGCCTTCGCCGTTGCCGAGATTGTAGAAGCCGTTCTTGCCCGGTTCGAGCGCCCGGATGTGGGCGTCGGCAAGATCGACGATGTGGATGTAGTCGCGGATGCAGGTGCCGTCGGGGGTGGGATAGTCCGTGCCGAAAATCTCGCAGTGGCTGGATTGCCCGAGCGGCACCCGGAGCACATTCGGTATCAGATGGGTCTCGATCCGGTGATGTTCGCCGAACCGGGCGCTGGCTCCGGCGGCATTGAAATAGCGAAACGCGACGAACTCGAGTCCGTGAATCTGCCGAAACCATTCGAGCATTTTCTCGAACATGAGCTTCGATTCGCCGTACGGGTTGATGGGGCGTTGGGGCAGATTCTCGGTCATCGGAACCCGCTCGGGCGGGCCATAGGTGGCGCAGGTGGAACTGAACACGAACTTGCGCACCCGACTCTCGACCGCGGCGTCCAGGAGGTTGAGTCCGTAGGCCACGTTGTTGCGGAAGTACTTCGTCGGGTTTGTCATGGACTCGCCCACGAGGGCGTTGGCGGCGAAATGGAGCACGCCCTCGGCGTGCGTCTCGCGCAGCGTACGCAGGATGGCGGCGCGATCGCTCAGACACCCGAAGATGAATCGCGCCCGCGAATCCACGGCCGCGCGGTGGCCCTCGGTGAGATTGTCGAACACCGTGACCGCATGGCCTGCATTGAGGAGTTCTTCGACACAGATCGACCCGATATAGCCGGCGCCGCCGGTGACCACGACATTCATCGAGGGGAGAGTCTAGCGAGGCGCGCCTCGGAGCCAATCCCAATCCTCAGCCTCGAAGGCAATCCCAATGCCCTCAGAGCAGTGTGTTTGGCGGGGCGAGGCGGCGCGGACGAGTGTGGTGTCCCACAATGCGATGGCGCTTCGCCACAAGTGTCTTTCACCACCCGCCAGGCGCGAGCGAGGCGCATACCCGAGTCGATTCCCGCCGACAATCTCAGGATGTGTTGTTGAATTCCCGGTTGACGGCGCGATGGCTTGGCCGTCAAATCCGGCCATGAACACATTCCAAATCCACATCAGTCGCCGTCGTTTTCTCGCCCGTTCGGCCGTTGCGGCTGGTTTGCCTCTCTGGTGCCTTGACGAGCTGCACAGTCAGGCAGCCCAAACCAGGCCTTTGGCTGCCAATGACAAGCCGGGCATTGGACTCATCGGGTGCGGCGGCCAGGGGCGGGGCGACTGCAACTGGGCGAGGAACTATGGGACGGTGATTGCGGTGGCGGATGTGGATGACGGGCATGCTGAGGAAGCCCAGAAGCAGTTCGGCGCCGCGCACAGGTTCAAGGATTTCCGCAAGCTGCTGGAACGGGACGACATTCATGTGATCATCAACGGCACGCCCGATCACTGGCATACGCTGATCAATATCGCGTCCGCCCGGGCCGGCAAGGACATTTACAGCGAGAAGCCGCTGACGCTCACCATAGCGGAGGGCAAGACGCTGGTGCAGGAGATCCGCAAGCACCAGCGCGTTCTGCAGGTCGGAAGCCAACAGCGCAGCGACGCCCGTTTCCGCCTGGCGTGCGAACTCGTGCGCAACGGGCGCATCGGGCGACTCGAGCACATGGTCGTCGGACTCCCCACCGGTCCGCGCGAGGGTCCGTTCTCCGCCGTGCCCGTGCCGCCTGAACTCGATTGGGATTACTACCTGGGTCAAACGCCCAAGGTGGATTACAACGGGCACAACAGTCACTGGAATTTTCGCTGGTGGTATCAGTTCTCCGGGGGGCAGATAACCGATTGGGGCGCGCATCACAATGATATCGCCCAGTGGGGTAACGGCACCGAACGGTCCGGGCCAGTCGAGGTGGACGGGAAGGGGCTGGTCGAGATGATTCCCGGGGGTTACGACGCGATGGCCAAGTACCGCATCGACTGCAAGTACGCCAACGGTGTGACGATGACGATCGTCGACGAAGGCACCGTGACCGACCGCAACGTGGTCGGCGGCGGCAAGAGCACGCCCAACGGCGTGCAATTCATCGGGACCGACGGTTGGATTTTCGTGAGCCGGAGCGAAATCAAGGCGAACAAACAGGAACTGATCGAGGAACCGCTGCCGTCCGGCGCCACGCGGCTGCACAAAAGCGACAATCACATGGGCAATTTCTTCGAGTGTGTCCGCTCCCGGAAGGACCCGATCTGCGATGTGGAAATCGGGCATCGCTCGATCAGCATCGCCCATTTGGGCGTCATTTCGGTGCGCATGAAACGCCCTCTGCGCTGGGATCCATCGAGAGAACAGTTCATCGACGATGCCGAAGCGGACCGCTGGCTCAGCCGCGCGATGCGCGCCCCGTACGACATGAGCTTTATCTGACGCGCATATTGACGCGACGCCAGTGCACGAGCGATCGGATTTCGCATGATGTCTGCCATGCGGACTGAAGCCGATTGAGATGCGGACATCCGACACAGCCGCTTGGGGGCGAGCGTTCTTGACAAGGCGAAGTCGCGTCGCCGCGGGAGAGTGCCTCCACGCCCGAGGGGCGACGTCCTCGTCGCCCGCGAACGCATTCTGCGACCCATTGGTCGCGGACGAGGACGTCCCCGCTCCTCTACCGATTCGATGAAGGCTGCTTCTTGCGCAAGCCGGTCTTTACCGCCGACTCGGATAGTTGTCTGATGTCCGCCGCCGTTCCCTGTGTTCTGTTCGAGGATGATCACCTCTTGGTGGTGAACAAGCCGCCGGGCTGGAACACGCACGCGCCCAGTCCTTACGCCGGCGAGGGCATCTACGATTGGCTGCGACATCGGAGTCCGCGCTGGGCGAACCTGGCGATCATCCATCGTCTGGACAAAGAGACCTCGGGCGTTCTGGTGTTTTCGAAGAGTGCCCTGGCGAACCGCGAACTCACCCGCCAATTCACCGCGCGCCAGGTCAAGAAACAATACCTCCTGGTTGCCGATCGCCCGGTCCCGCCCGCGCCGTTGCGGTTCGCGTCGCACCTGGTTCGGGATGGCGATCGGTATCGCAGCCAGTCAACAGGCGGCTCGGGCACGATGGCTGAGACCGTTTTTCAACGGGCCGAGCGCATGGGCGACCGCACGACGGTCGAGGCCTTCCCGACGACCGGGCGAACGCATCAAATCCGCGTGCACGCCGCTGCCGCCGGTTTCCCGATTCTGGGTGACCCGCTTTACGGCGGGACCCCCGCCAGGCGCCTGCATTTGCACGCGGCGTCCGTCACCCTGCGGCATCCGGCCACAAAGCAGGTCGTGGTCTTTCGCGCGCCGGCGGACTGGGATCGGGAGCCCGCACAGGCCCTGCGCGGCAGCTTCATCGACCCGAAGCAGACGGATGCATATCGCATCATCCACGGCGCTGCTGACGGCTGGCCGGGATGGTACGTGGATCGGCTGGGTCGGTTTCTGCTCTCGCAAGGCGAGGGGCAGCTCACGGGCGGCCAAAAAGCCGCGCTCGAACGTTGGATGGCCGGGGTGTCGGCGCGCGGGGTCTATCACAAGCAGCGCGACCGGGGAGTCTGTTCATCCGCGCCGGAGGATGTGGCGCCGCGGCGGGTGTTTGGCGAAGCGGCGTATGGGGATGTGATGGTGCGCGAGAACGGATTGCGCTATGCGGTGCGGTTTGACCAAGGCTACTCGATTGGTCTGTTCCTCGATCAACGCGACAATCGCCGACGCCTGCTGACCGGGCACATTGCGGGCGGGCTTTCGGCGTATCCGGACGGCTGCAAGGGCATCGAGGTGCTCAACCTGTTCGCCTACACCTGCGCCTTCTCGGTCGCAGCGGCCCGGGCGGGCGCGCGGGTGACCAGCGTCGATCTGGCGCGCAAGTACCTCGACTGGGGACGGCGTCATTTTGAGGCAAACCAATTGGAGGCGAATGCGCATGATTTCCTTTACGGGGACGCATTCGACTGGCTGCGGCTTCTGGCGAAACGGGCGCGGCGGTTCAACCTGGTGATTGTCGATCCGCCCACGTTTTCGACCTCGAAGACCGGCGGGCGATTTCGGGCCGAAGCGGACTGGCCGCGGCTGGCCCGTGCCGCTCTGGCTGTGCTCGCGCCCGGCGGCTGGCTTTTTGCGTCAACCAATGCAGCGCGGGTCGAACCGGGACGGTTTCTCGACCAACTCGTCGCGGCCGCCGGCGAGGCTCGGCGCCGCGTGCTCGACAGGCATTACGCTCCCCAGCCGCCTGATTTCCCGATTTGTCGCGCGGAGCCCGCGCATCTGAAGACCGTGTGGCTGCGGATCGAGTAGGACGCCCGCGGATCATTTCGTCGTTCGAGCCCGATAGAAGGCGCGGGGTCGATTGGTGGCCGCGACATCTCGGAAGGTCGAGCGTCCGGCAGTGTCGGTGACTGCGATCTGCGCATCCCAGTCAGCGAGGTCGATCGAGGACTCGATTGCGTAGGTGGTGTCGGCGGTGCCGTGCAGGTCGAGTGTCGTGCCGGCCTGTGGCGACCATTCGCGAAGTTCGAGGCTGGGACGGGACGGTTTGAGGGCGGGAAGCCGCACGGTGATTTCGCCCAACGCATCGCTCTTGAGCAGGAAGTAATCGCTTTCAAGTCCGGACCCCACCGATCCGGCGATCCACCCTGAGTATCCGTGGCGCGCCGCGGACGCCGGGTAGTAGTCCCACCACAGCAGCCAGGCCTCCGGCTCGGGCGTGTCTCCATCCGCCCGCCAGAGCCGCGCCTGGAGTTCCGGAGCGCCTGTGAGGTCGCGCACTTCATGCCGGATGCGCAGCCAGTACCAGGTGTTTGGTTGCCAGGCGAACCCGGCTCTTGGGCCCTGCGGCATCGAGTCGCCGCTCAGCCCGATGCCCCGCCCAGACGCCGCGTTCGAATGCAGTTGGCAGGCCAGGCCCGTGCGCGCCGCCGGATCGACGCCGAGCGCAAGGCCGCCCCACGGGCCGTCGTCAGGCGTCGGGCCGACCGTTCGGATGCGGGCAAGGATCTCGCACGATTCGAGGCCCGGCCGCGGCTGTTCGAGGAGCAGCCGACGCGTGGCGCCTGGCGCCGGGGACAACCGCAAGAGCCCATCGGCAACGCGAAAGAAATCGGCGTCGTCGCCGGTGATCGACCACTCGGGGCCCAGGGCACCGCTGAAGTCCTCCTGCCATCCGCGCAGCGTTTGGCCCGCTTCCGCTGGAAGGCCGAGCCGCGTGACGGTCACCCGTCGCACCGTGAGGGCGGGCGCTTGGATGGCGATGCGGAAGTCCGCTCCGCCGTTCTGCGAATTGAGGAAGCGGGATTCGAGGAGGCGGAATCTGGCCTTCTTCCATTGTCTCGTGTTGTTGAGGGTGACGCTGGTCTTGCTTGCCGTGTAGGCGCCATTGAACGGGGCGTTGGGGTCCGGGCCGTCGTATTCGATGCGGAACGAGCCCGTGCCGGCGTCGAAATACTCGACGTCGACATCCACCAGCATCGAGTCAGCCCACTTGAAGGAGTCGTGGACCTGGAAGTAGATGTACTTGCCCTGATGCACCGTGGACACGCTCTCCCGGCATTCGTGGCCTCCCGCAGTCGCGGGGCGCGTGACGCCATCGGCATGGTCGAACTGGATCAGGCCTTTGGACTCGTTGGTGGCCCCGAGACTCGTGGTGACGGACCGAACCTCCGAGTACGGACCGCGGGGGCGGGGCGGCTTGATGCCCGCTTTGAACATGTCCGCGAACTTGCGGTTCAGATCGATGTATTGGCGTCCGTACTCCTTCGAGGCGGCGATGTCCGTGCCTTCGTGGTATTCGTTCCATGTTTCGACATGGACCAGCAGCGAGGGGTTGCGGAGGAAACGCGTCCAGTTGCGTTCGAAGAAGGCGCCATCTTCGCGTGGAACCACGAGCGGCTCGCGGCCCGGGACGGCGGAGTGGTCGTAGCCGGGGCCGAGGGCGGCCACGCTCAGGTTCTTGAGCGAAATTGCGCCGCCCCAGGCGTAGGTGTTATCCGCCCGAACGTTCCACGAGGTCTCGCGCACGATGTACGGACGCCGCCCGCCAAAGTCGCGCGGAAAGGACTCAGCGACGAAGTCGATGCAGGTCTGGTCGTGGGCTGCGGCAAAGCCGGCCGCGTAGAGGAAGACCACGGGTCGATCGTCGATCATCGCCCAATGCCGCGGGGGGATGAGCGAGAAGAAATCGCGGATGCTCTCGTAAAACCATTGGCGTCCGTAATCGGTTGTGAGGTCGATGCGTCGCCCGGCCGCGTTGTACTCGAGCGTCGAGGTGTCGTAGAAGAGACCCACGCGCGGCGGTTGCTTGCCCTCGGCGCGCAGAGCATCGAGGGCGGCGACCAGCGGAGGCAGGCCGGCAAAGCTCCACGGTTGCTCGAGAACGGGTTTGCCGGCCACGCGTTGGGACGGTTCGCCCCAGTAGACCGGCAGCAGCACGTCGACTCCGGCGGCCATCATGTCGAGCAACTGCTGCCGATGCCAGGATGTGGACTTGTAGGAGAAGCCGGTCAGCGTGGGCGGATGATCGGTCAGGGCGTCGCTGCCGTCGCCGTTCCTGATGTGTGCGCCGCTGTAGACATCGTACCAGTAGAAATAGGAGGTCAAGACCACGCGGTCTTGGGCGGTGAAGCTGACGGCCTGGGCGAAGTCGTCCGGTTCGAGGTTCACATGCGGTCCGATGGGCGGATTGATCTCGGCGGCCATCGCGCCTGAAGATGTCAGACCGGCGCACAAGGCGAGCCCGAGCCCGAGGATCGAAAGGCAGACTGTATTCATGCAGAGTTTTCGCATCTGGAATCCTTGACAGATCGAGTTTCTGTGTTGCGTTGGCGGGATCAGGCATTCTCGGCTTCGCCGAAGTCATCACTCGATGAAGCATGCGGATCAGCCCCGGCGCGATCAAGTCAAGTTCCGCGCAGGAAGAAGTTGCGTTGTTTGCGGCTGATCGGGAGGCCCAGACGCGCCATCACCTCGAGCATGTCCTCCCAGACCTTGCGCTTTTCGGCCAGGGCCTGGTTGCGCAGGAGGTAGGCTGGGTGATAAGTCGGCATCAGGGGAATGCCGTGAAACTCGAGCCAGTGGCCGCGCAGCTTCGTGATGCCCTCCATCTTGCCCATCAAGCCCTCGACGGCTGTGCCGCCCAGTGCCACCAACACCTTCGGCTGGATGATGTCGATCTGCGCCAGCAGGTGCGGCAGGCAGGTGGCCATCTCGATCGGCGTCGGCTTGCGATTCCCGCTGCTCTGGCCGGGGGTGTCCGGACGGCATTTCAGAATGTTCGCAATGTAGACCGTCTCGCGCGACAGGCCCATCGTCTGAATGATGCGAGTGAGCAACTGGCCGGCCTTGCCCACAAACGGAATGCCCTGCGCGTCTTCATCCGCTCCGGGCGCCTCGCCCACAAACATGAGTTCCGCGCGGGCGCTGCCCGTTCCAAACACCACCGTGCGCCGGCTCCTGGCCAAATGCTCGCACTTCCGGCATGGGAGGACGCGGGCCCGCAACGCCTCGAGAGCGGTTTCTTTGTCGTCGGGCGAGCGCATGGAAGAGTCGGGACGATCTGGCTTGAGACCAGCCTGGTCCGCGGCCGCGCTAGGGGCCGGGGTTGGAACGGAGCGTGGCGTGGCCGCGGATGACAAAGGCGCCCGCCGCGACGGTGCGGGCGGGCGCGGACACGACTGGTTCAGGGCGGCCCATGTGTTGGCATGGACCGGGACGAACCGGACGCCCCGGGCTCGCAGGTCTTCGAGATGGCCGATGGCGGCGTCGATCAGTTGACTCAACCCCGCATGGCTCTCGGCGCTCACGACAGGCCCTTGACTTCCCAGCCGGCGCGGTACTGGCGCCGCACGAACTTGTTGGCCTCGGCCACGTTCTTGAACTGCACGTTGGCCGCGTCCCATTCGAGTGTGGTCTGCGGGAAGTGCGTGGCGACGCCGCCCAGCAAGACCGCCTCGGTGAGCGGTCCGGAGTAGTCGAAGTTTGCCGAAGGGGTGCCGTTGCCCAGGCAGGCCTCGACCCATTCATGCCAGTGATTGGCGCCGGACACCCGGGGGACCGGGTAATCTTCGAATTGTTTCTCGGGCAGGAGCTGAGGCGGTCCGATGTGCGGCAGCAACAACACGCCTTTGGTGCCGATGAAGATCGACCCCTGATCCGGCACGGGTTGCTGGCCGATCAGCGCCTGCACGTCCTTGGGCGGCCTTTGGTCGCCGTCGTACCAGGTCACTTTGACCGTGCTGCCTTCGCTGAACGGGGTGCTGGGAAAGACGTAATGAATCACGGCATCGACCGACCAGTTCCACGCGTTGGGGGGCGGCCCCTCGGAACGTACCGAAAGTGGCGCGGTCAGCGCGAGCGCCTTGAACACCGGATCGTAGATGTGGCAGCCCATGTCACCGAAGGTGCCGGTGCCGAAGTCCAGGCGTTTGCGCCAGTTGCCCGGATGGTAATAGCCCCCTCCGATGTACGGACGCGACGCCGCCACCCCCAGCCAGAGGTCCCAGTCGAATCCCGCCGGCACGGGGTCGGTGCGGTCCGGTCGAGGGGTCATGTCGCCCCACTTCTTGCCGCTCCAGGTGTGGACCTCGCGGACCTTGCCGATGGCGAGGTCCTGGATCAGCCGCACCGCCAGGCGATACTCGGAGGCCGAATGAATCTGGATGCCCATCTGGGTGGCCAGTCTCTGTTGTCGGGCGAAGAGGGTCAGTTGCCGCGCCTCATAGACGTCGTGGGTCAACGGTTTCTCGCCGTACATGTGCTTGCCCAACTGCATCGCGGACATGCCGATGGGCGCGTGCATGTGATCGGGCGTCGAGACGTTGACCGAATCCAGACCCTTGACCTCGTCCAGGAGCTTGCGCCAATCCTGATAGACCTTGAGTTCCGGGAATTTCGCCTTGAGCCCATCCGCGCGGGGCAGGTCGACGTCGGCCACCGCGACCAATCGGACCTTGGGATGGCGCGTGATGGACTCGAGGTCGGCGGCCGCCATGCCGCTGGCGCCGAAGCTGGCGTGCCGCAAGACTTCGTTGGGGGAAGCGGACCAGGAATAACGGGCAACGAACGGCGCGGCCAATCCGGCTGCGCCCACTTGCCGCAGAAAGGCGCGGCGTGAACTGCGAAAAGTCGATGTCATGCGCGAAACTCTAATCCGCAGGCTCGCTGAGGGCAATTGCGGATTCACCGGGGCAGACACCTGCTTTGAGCATCACTGTTCAGCAGGGTTGACCGCGAAACACGCCAAACACGCGAAAAGGATGGCAGAGCGCTTGTCCGCCGCACCGCCGGCTTCGTGTATTTCGTGTGTTCCGTGGGCCATTCGGGCTTGATACGCCGCCCGCACGCTCCGGCCCTGCACGTGGTTGCTATCGGCGCTAATCCGCTTCTTCGCGCCAACGCGCGACGAGTTGATGGGCAATGCCCAGGTGATCGAGCACGCGCGCGACCACGGTGTCGGCCACGTCCTCGGCGGTTCTGGGCCGGCTGTAAAACGACGGGTTTGCGGGCAGGAGAATCGCGCCGGCCAGGGCGAGCAGTTCGAGGTTCTTGATTTGGACGAGGTTCAGGGGCGTTTCGCGGGGGACGAGGATGAGCTTGCGGTGTTCTTTGAGCACCACGTCGGCCGTCCGCAGCAGCAGATCGCCGCTGAGTCCATGCGCGATGCGCCCGAGGGTGCCCATGCTGCACGGAATGACGACCATGGCGTCGGGGGCGTTCGACCCGCTGGCGAATGGGGCGTTCATGTCATCGAGGGCATGAGAGACCACCCCTTCGGCGAGGCGCAGACCACCGGGCAACTCCTCGGCGACGACTTCGGCGGCGTAGCGGCTCATGAGCAGATGCACCTGGTGTTGGCGGACGTCCAGACAGTCCAAGAGCCGCTGGGCGTAGACCGCGCCCGAGGCGCCCGTGATGGCAACGACAACGCGCAATGCTACAGTTTCACATCCTCGGCGCGGACGTCGAGGCACTCGTCCTGATCCTCCCAGGCGACTGCGGGATAGACTTCGAGCAGTTTGGGGACAAGTTGGTGGCCGGCGAATGCCAGCAATGTCTCCGCCTTGGCCGCGGCGTCATCGAGCGCCGCATCGTAATCCCCCACGCGCTTTCGCTCTCCGTCGTCCCAATGCGCGACGGCATGGACGGGCGCGTATTCCTCGGCCCAACCGCGGATCAGGGGGCGCAGGTCCTCGGGCAGATCGTCGAACGGCACGGCCGTGCTGTTGCAGTGCAGACAGACCAGGCCGGATTCGAGGACGTCACGGCTCAGCATCGGCACGAGCGGCGCGCGGCAACAGGGCGCGTCGGGATAGTTGGCGGGAGACATCGCCAGCCGTTTGAGCCAAATCTGCCGGTCGTGTCCCACATGCGCAGCGAGTCGGTACGCCGCCAGAAGAGGGTGGGACAGCCGCCAGCCGCGTCCCTGAAGTTGCCCCAGGGTTTGCGCCATCCACCGCGCCAACGTCAGATCGTCGAAGTCGTGAAAAACCCGGCTGTGCTCGGTCCACAAGGCGTCCAGCGGGTTCTCCGGTTCATGAGCCATGATGGATTCAGACTAATGGGCAGGGCAAAAGTTCAAAGCGAAAAGACGGGTGAGTCGTGGTGAGGATCGTGGAGGCGTTGACATTCGGCACTTGAATGCGCACGCGTCTGGACCGCGTGCGATTTCACTTGAGCCGGCGCACGATGGCGTCGGCATCGAGTGTGGGAGCGAAGGCATAGCGATCGCGCATTGCGCAGAAGCTGACGTCATCGCGCAATTCGGGTCGAGCCAGCAGGCGGCGTCCGTTGCGGCCGGAGCCCAATCCGGCGGCGACGTCATTGGCGTGCCTGCACCAGGCTTCGAGAGCGAGTAGCACGGAATCGAGCACTTCGCCTTCCCTGTAGAGTTCCCAGACGGCCTCGCACAGCGCGCCTGCGGCCAGCGCGTCCTCGAAAGCGGCCCGCTCGATCGTCCCGCCGCACACCACCAGCAGGTGGCGCGGCTGGACGTGGCGCAGGGCTTCGACAACGGCACTGAGATTGAGGAATGCTCCCACCCACACGTGCGCGGCCGGCCGGCACGCCTGCAAGGCACGCGTGCCGTTCGTGGTGGTCATCACGATCGTGCGTCCCCGCACCCGCTCCGGCACGAACTCGCGCGGCGAGTTGCCCAGATCGAACTCGACTCCGCCGGTGAGGGCAGCCCCGATTCGGAGGCCGTCGCGTTCGCCCGCCAGGAGGACATCCGGGTCGCGTTCCTTCCACGCCAGGGCCTCCGGGATTGTGGCGACCGGCACGACGGCCTGGGCGCCATGGGCCAGCGCGGTGACCATCGAGCTGGTGGCGCGCAGGATATCAAACACGACGCACGCCGTCTCGCTCAAGTCGCGCTGTGCGAGGGCGGCAAACTCGGCGGGTGTGAAGAGGACCTCGATCGAGGTGTTCATGGCTTAGGGTCTGTGTAAAAACTGGTTCCGATCTTTCTCGAGGGGATTTGGCTCGCCGGCGAGGCGCGACGAAGGAGCATAGCCTTGACCTCTGTGACTGAAGAGCAACGAAGCCGGCGAGCCAAAGCCCCCCAGCCCTCCGGGGCGGGGCGGCACCGGGCCATCTGCGTCGTTCCTCGGTCGGTCGAGTATCTCTGGGGATACGGGATACACTCCCACCCTCGGGCTTCGCATCTGGCCCGCCGGCGCTCCCGCCAAAACCGGAAGTAATTTTTGCACAGACCTTTACCGTGAACGCTGTCGGTCGACAGTTCGGATGTAATGGAACAGGTATTGTTGGGCGTAGCCCGCGCGCGGCCCGAAGTGCGTGCCGGCGAAGCGTCGGAGCCCGGACGGCGTGACGCGGCGTCGCGGGAAGTAGAGCCGCCGCAGCACTCTCTCGATCCACACATCAATGGGGAAGGCCTGCGGGAATCCATACGCGAAGAGCAGCACGCAATCCGCGATCTTGCGTCCGACTCCGCGCAGAGCCATGAGGACCTCGCGGGCCTCTTCGAGCTCGAGGGACGGGAGCGTCGCCAGATTCGGGCGGCCCGCGGCGACGCTTTGGGCGGCCGCCCGAAGCGAGGGCGCGCGGAATCCGAGCTTGCAGGCGCGGAGTTCGGCTTCGGTGCACTGCGCCAGGCGTTCGGCTGTGGGGAATGCGAACTCGGGGGCATGTCCTCGAGGGACCGGCACCGGCTCGCCGTAACGGGCGCAGAGCAGTCCGATCATCTGGCGAATCTGCACGATCTGTTTCGTGGCGGAGAGAATGAAGGAGGCGAGGCATTCCCACGGGTCCTGGCGCAAGAGGCGCAGACCGGGGAAATGCCGCACGGCGTCAGCGAGGATCGGGTCATTCGGGAAGCTTGCCAGCACGGTGTCGAGGCGCTCGCCGACCTGGAGGTAGGTTGCGAGCCAGTCCCAGTCCGGAACGGGCGCGGGCGTCTCTGCGCGGATTCCCTCCGCGCACGGCTCGAGACGTGTCCAACGCCGGCCCACCACGCCCTCGAAGCCCGCGCCCGCCGGACGCCAGCGGAAGGCCTGTCCGGAATTGAGCGTTGCGGCCAGGTCGTAGGGGCGGACGCGGAACGTGGTGTGCTCGACGCGGGTCAGCCTGGGCGAGGACGGGCGATTCGGGAAGTTCGTTGACATCCAGCTCTCTAAAACCGGATGAGGGAGCGCACGGGGTAGCCTTCGAGCTTGGCGCGGCCTTCGAGTGCGGTCAGTTCGATCAGGAATACGATCTCGACAACCTCGGCGCCCAGGCGGCGCAGCAGGTTGGCCGCCGCCCGCGCGGTTCCGCCCGTGGCGAGCAGGTCATCGATCAGCAGAACGCGGCTGCCTTCGGGGACGGCATCGGCGTGGATGGCGATGGTGTTGGAATCGTATTCGAGTTCGTAGCTTTCTTCGAGCGTGCGGTAGGGGAGCTTGCCGCGCTTGCGGATCGGGACGCAGCCGGCGCCAAGTTTCAGGGCGGCGGCGGAGGCGAAAAGGAAACCTCGGGCGTCGATGCCCGCGACGGCGTGGATGGAGCCGGGTGGGTGGCCCGCGATCAGCCTATCGACGGTTGCGGCGAACAGGCGTGCGTTGCCCAGCAAGGGTGTGATGTCTTTGAACTGGATGCCCGGTTTGGGAAAATCCGGAACATTGCGAATGGCCTGCTCGAGTTCGGCCGGCGAGGGGTCTTGTGGAGAATTCATCGAAGACGTGTCATCCTGTCAGCGTTTCTTTCCCTCGAGCTTCTGGATCATGCGGCGCAGTTTGGCGAGGGCGATGTTCTGGATTTGGCGGATGCGTTCTCGAGTGACGCCGAACTTGGCGCCCACTTCCTCGAGTGTTTTCTCGCTGCTGCCGTCGAGTCCGAACCGGTAGCGCAGGATCGTCTGCTCGCGTTGGTCCAGCCGCCGCACGAAATCGTCGACCATGATGTTCACCGTCTTTTCCTCGAGCCGCTCGTACGGATCTTCGGCGCGCTCGTCCTCGACGACTTCGGCGTAGGTGTTCGAGTTCTCGTCGCCGATAGGGGCATCGAGCGAGGCGGGTCGGACCGACGCGCTTCGCAGTTGGGCCACCCGAGACGAGGGAACGCCCAACTCCTCGCCCAGCTCCTCGTCGGTCGGCTCGCGCCCGTACACCTCGTGCAGCTTCGTCGCGATCCGCCGCATGCGGGAAATCTTGTCCACGAGGTGGACGGGGAGCCGGATGGTTTTGGACTGGTTGGCGAGGGCGCGTTTGATCGACTGCTTGATCCACCAGGCGGCGTAGGTGGACAGTTTGCCGCCCTTGGCGGGGTCGAAGCGCTCGACGGCCTTCATCAGTCCGATGTTGCCCTCGTTGATCAAATCGAGGAGGGGCAGGCCCAGCCCGTCGTAGTCGTGCGCGATCTTGACGACCAGGCGCAGGTTGGCCTTGATCATGTGCTCGCGCGCCTTCTTGTCTCCCTGCTTGATGCGCGCCGCCAGTTCAATCTCCTCCTGCGGCGTCAGGAGCTTGACCTGTCCGATCTCCCGCAAGTAAAGCTTGATCGCCGAGTCGCTGTCGTACGCCGAACGGTCCGCGGGCCGCTCGGCCAGCGCCTCTTCGTCCCGGGGCACGGTCACCTCCGGAACCGGCGACGGAGGCTTCGCCATCTCGCCCGCGCGGGGTCGAACGCCCCGTGCGCCCTCGGGCGAACGAGCAGACCGCGTCCGGGCCGGCGTTTTGGGTCGGCGGACACGTCTCTGAGACGATCGTCCCTGCGGCTGGCGCTTTGCTGTCATAGTCCGACGCGCCGCAAGAGTGTGAAGTCCGCCGTCGTTGCCGCAAGCAAATTAGGCAGCAAATGAGGCGCGATCCGGTGCATCCGGTCGTTGTTGGTATTCTGTCGCCCGGTGAAGGCACCGGGTCGACAACGGATCGAGATTGCCGGTGTAGGCCGCGTGCCCTGCCTGCGCCGCAAAGCGCAGCGGCCTGTCTGCCGTGTCGGGCATGGCACAGGCAGGCGCGGCAGGCACGCCCCATGCGGCGCATACTCGATTCCCACCGACAACCTCCAGATGCACTGCCCGCGTGCGGACACGGCTCACTTCGGTTCGAGTCGCTCCCGGGAGGGCAGAGGCGGAAACGGCGCGTGGGGCTCGGTCTGGTACCAGAAAGCGACGGCGGCGACATCGTCTTCCGTCTGCAAGTACCGGCCGCCTTCCTGCCAGCCGAGCGACTGGATCGTGACCCGCAAATCCCGCTCGAACCGGATGGGGTCCGTGATGTGCCACCGGTAGAGGCCGAAGCGCTGGCCCGCTTGATAGATTTGGTCGGGCGGCAGCACCTGGGCCAGGCCCGAGTACGGCGTCGAGAACACGGTGTAACGCGCCTTTCCACTGTCGTCCTTGGTGTCGAAATTGTACGACCCGCAGAAGTAATCCTCCGTGCCGGTCCCGCAGATCGTCGGCCACTGCGTGTCGCCGTCCATGTAGAACTTGATCTCGCCTTCGCCCCACCAGCCCGGGCTGTGGACTTCCCAGGCCATGTAGGTGCCCACGTATTGGCCCTTGCCCTTGACGCCATCGATGATCGTGAAGAGCCCCTTCTGTTTAAGCGGGTCTTCCCGGCGGAACTGGGCATGCAGGTAAGCGGAATCCTTCGGCACAGCCCCGAGCGCGTAATTGACCTGGTAGTAGAGCACCATGTCCTTGTCGTCGAGATTCTCCATCGTGATGCGCGCCCGCTTGCGGAATGGCATCGTCCAGTAGCAATTGAAGGCGCTCCCCGGGTTCACGCACACGGCCAGGGAATTGATCTGGGCGTACTTCCCCCAGCCGCACGCGAAGAAGTCGCTCATCGGACACTCGATCGACGGTTCCTTCTCGTCATCCCAGTAGAATCGCAGGATGTACCACCGGGTCTTGTCCAGCGGCGCCGGCGTCATCCAAATCTGTTGAATGGCTCCGGGCCCCGCGATGTCCGCCATCGTGAAAGTGCTTCGCGCCGGAATGCGGACCGAAGGCGAGACTTTCCAGCCCTGGCCGAGATCGCGCGAGGCGTTCTTGCCGGTGCCTTCGGTCGCCATGCCGGCCTTTCCCTTTTCGCCGGTGAAGTTCTCCGGCGAAATCGAACGCGTCTTGGCGTCCGACAGGCGAAACAGGTTGCCCAGATTGACTTCGATGCCGTTGAAGGCCGATTCGGCCGCGATGCACGGAGACCAGGAGAGTGCGCCGGCCATCAGAGCCGCCGCCCAGAGCATGGAAATACGCTTCATAAGTCTGAGGATTGTTGCGTCAGCACACATGATTCGCTTGCGAATCTAACAGGCGTCCAGTGGCGGTGTCCAGACCGGCGATGGAATCGCCAACTCGCGGCGGCACGGTTATTTCATTTAAATTCCTGAAGGGTTGCTGTTGTTGAGGTTGGAAATGGCGCCTGTCAATTGACGTGGTTTGGTGCGTAGTAGGCGTGCGATGATCTCGACAAACCACTGTCGAATTACGAACCTGTCACTTTATCGCGGAATGTAAAGAGCGGAGGAGGCGCTTTGACCCAGACCAAATCACGCCCTTGCCTCGCCTCCTCCGTTCTCTACATTCCTTTGGTCAGTTCGGCGCCCATTGCCTGCCGGCCATCGACGAGTCCTCCGAGTGTCTCTCCCGCGTGCGCCTGGAACTCCGGCTGGTTGATCCGGGCGTACCGCCAAGTCCGGCCGGTCTCCTCGCTGACCCGCCTGCACCACGTTTCGAGCGCCTCGTCCTTCGCGGACGTGCCTTCCCATACCCGGCCCTTGGTCTCGATGATCCAGTTGACCTCGCCTCTCGCGGTTTTCTGCACCACCACCCAGTCCGGATGGTAGAAGCCGATCGCGCCGCTCGGCTTCAGATAGTCCACGCGGAATTGTGTGCCCGACTCGCCCTGCTCGGTGGTGCCGAGGGAGGCGAAGCGGACGACGTCCTTCGCTTTGTTATCGAGGAACTGGGCGAACCGGCGCTCGAAATCGTTGTAGGTGGCGACGTAGTTGAAGACGGTCTTCTTGGCCTCGAACGGCGGCAGGTTGCGGCGCCAACTGAACGGCTTGGTCTCGGAGAGCCGGAAGCCGGCCTTGTCGAACTCGAAGGCGCGGCGCTCGACCGTCAACTCGGCGATTTTACGCGCGAGGTACTTGGCGATCCCCTCCTGCAGCTCGAGGCGTGCGAGATGGGAGCGAAGGGCCTCGTCATCGAGGTTGATCGACCTGCCGAAGCAGCGGGTGGCGACGTAGTCCCGCACCGTGGGGTACAGCTCGGCGAAGCGGTTCGGCAGCTTCGCCCGGTCGATGACCTTGTTGGCGATGCTGGCGAGCAGTTCCTGGGCGGGCGGCAGCTCGCCCGTCGCGATGTCAGCCTGGTGGACCTCCGTCTCGGTGGTGGCGAACTCGAGCCTCAGCCTCACCCGGAACGGTTCGGCGAGCTCCTCCTGCTCGTAGATGGCGTCGAGTTTATCCACTTTCAGTTCGGACAGCTTGCGGATATCGTGCGCCAGGCTCGGCTTCGTGATCGGGATCGCGATGTCGTACTTCAGCCGCTCCTGCACCGGCGCGATGATCACCGGCGGCGGCGGATCGGTCTTGGTGCTGGCGACGCCCACCCCCTCCGCCTCGAGCTGGGTGCGCAGGACATGAAGCAGGTTCCGGGTGCCGAGCACCTCCAGCGTCTGCGTGCGGTCCGGACTCACCTGCGTCATCAGGCGCAGCCCGCGTCCGATCACCTGCTCGGGCAGAATCTCGGCCTTCGCCGTGAACGGGCGCAGACCGAGGACGACGGTCACGTTTCGAACGTCCCAGCCCTCGCGCAGCATCATGACGCTGACGATCGCCTTGACCTTGCTCTCGGCCTTGTCGATGTCCCGCGCCTTGTCGAGGTCCTTTTTCGTGATCTCGCCGGCGGCGTCGGTGTGGATGACCAATACCTCGGATTCTCTGAATCCGAACTCCTTGGTCTTCCACAGGTACTCGCCGATGGCATCGGCGTAGACGTTCTTCTCGGCCATGATGAACAGAACCGGTCGGGTGCCGAGCTGCTTGTAGACCTTGTGGTGCTCTTTCCAGCGTTGCACCGCCGCGCGCAGCCAGTAGCCGTACTTCTCGCCGATGTTGCCTGCCGTGACGCCGTCCGGGTCTTCCTTCGGCTGTTTGGAGTCGTCCTCCTTGGTGACGATCAGCGGCGCCTTGACGATGCGGTCCTCCACAGCCTGGGCGAGCGGGTAGTCGCAGACGGTCCACGGGAAGTACATCCCGTTCTGGTCCTTGGGCGTGGCCGAGAAGTCGAGCCAGAGCGCGAGCCCCTGCGGCAGGGCGCGGTGGATCGCGAGCAGCGACTGGCTCCACTGCAACTCCTCGTCGTGCACGTGGTGTGCCTCGTCGTTTATCACCACGAGGTCCTTCAGCGACTTCACCCGCTCCAGCATCGACCGCTGGCCTGACGCAGCGAGGTCCTTCGCCGGCTTCCTGCCGAGCAGCGCCTCGATGGCGTTCGCCGGCGTCCACTCCTCGTCCCTCGACTCGTAGAGCTGGTGGATGTTGGTGAGGAACAGGTTGCCGGAAGGATCGGGCTCCGCCGCCTCGCCGCGCAAGATCACCTTCTGCCCGAAGGCGCCGCGCCACTCGGGAGGGATCAGCGGCAGCTCGTAGAAGATGCGGTTCGCCGCGAAGTCCTTCTCGAGCCGCTGATAGACGATCACGTTGGGCGCCACGATCAGGAAGTTCGTCGACAGCTCCGAGCCCGGCACCCGCTGCTTGTGGAAGCGGGACCAGACAATCGCCATCGCCATCACCCAGGTTTTCCCCGAGCCGGTGGCCATCTTGAAGGCGAAGCGGCGCAGGTCCTCGGGCGGCAGGTCCTGCACGCCCTCGGCGTCGAGCTCCGGCACGTAGCGGCGCAGTTGCCGGCGTCCATCCATCGTGGTCTGGAACACGATGTTGTCGGTCAGCAGGTCCTTCTTGAACTTCGTCGCGTGCGCCTGGATCAGCTTCTGCGCGCCGCGCTGGCCGGCGATCTCCACCAGCCACGCCAGCGTCTCGATCGCCTCGCGCTGGCAGAAGTAGTACCGGAACGGCACGCCGAAGCCGGGAACCTCGTGGTCCTCATCGAACCAGTATTCGAGCAGGCGCCGCGTGACCTCCGACGCGCCCTCGTAGCCACCCTCGCGCCACGCGTCCACGGCGGCGCGGATTTTCGGCACGAGCAGCAATTGGCTCGGGCGCCGGCCGGTCTCGTCCACCCGCCATCCCGTCGCCGCCGCGTCGTCCTTCACCAGGTACGAGGTCGGCTTCTCCCATGGCCGGCGACCCGGGATTTCCGGCAGGTCCTTGTCGTACGCGATTACGGCCTTGCTCATTTTGGATTTTCGATTTTGGATTTTGGATTGGTTTGGCGGAGCGTGCGAATCGACGCTACAACCATTGTGACCTTGGCAAGGATTCGACCAGGCGAATCACCCGGAGGGCAACCTCCCCGGGTCCGTCGTTGAGACTCCTGCTCTTCCATAATCCGAAATCCCCAACCCAAAATCTAAAATTCGACGTCAAAGGCCTGCGAGGTGTCGTTGCCGAAGATGTCGATCACCTTGACGAGGATGCGGTACTTGCCGGGCTTCTTGTAGGTATGCGGGTCGGAGACGAGCGGCAGCTTGCGCTCCTTGCGCGTGCGGTACGCCACCCACCCCTGCATGAAGGTGTCGTTCTGGAAGTCCCAGTCGACGGCCCAATAGTCGATGTAGTCCGACCACTTCTTGACCTTGCTGCGCACGTCCTCGGGGATCAGCTCGGTATTGGGGATGACGAAGTCCTTGAGCGCCACCTGCGCGGTGAGCTTCTTCGGCTGCTCGATCTCGGCCTCGAGGTAGGCCAGCTCGAAGAAGCGCACGTCGCCTTTAGCCGCGGCCTGCTGTTCCATCACCTCTCGCGGGATCTGCAGGAGCAGGAGCTTCACGCCCTTCTTCTTCGCGGCCTCGACCATCAGGTCGTAGAGCCCCATCTCCCACTCCCAGCCGAGCACGTGCAGCTCGCCCTGCTTCAGCTTCGCGCACTCGTCCACCGCCGCGTCGATCTCGGCGATCGTCACCGGCGCGTCCACCGCGCCGATGTGGATCATCGCTCTTCCTTTCTTGCCGTGTAGATGCGCCATGCCCGCCACGGGCTGCGCGCCGTAGAGCTTGAGGATGAAGGCGAGGTATTCGTACAGCGCCTGCTCGGCGAGCGGCTTGTCCTTCGCCTTACCGAATGTCACCCCCTGCCAGTACTGGCGCTCGTACTTGCCGAGGTTCAGCACTTCGAACGGCTTACAGTTCTCGATACCGAGCAGGCGCTTGCGGGTGACATGGATGCCCCAGCGGCCGAGGTCACAGCCGATCCAGCGACGGCCAAGCTTCTCGGCGACGGCCAGCGTGGTGCCGGAGCCGCAGAAGAAGTCGGCGACGAGACTGTTCTCTCGAGAAGCCGTTCGGACTATCCTTTCAAGGAGGCTCTCTGGTTTCTGCGTAGGAAAGCCAAGCCGTTCTGAGGAGGTCGGGCTGATCCGGTTGACGTCGTCCCATAGGTCTGTCACCGGGGTTCCCTTCGCATCCTTCAAGTACCGCTTCTTACTCAGGGATTTCCCGGTTGACGACAGAACAATCTCACCCTTGTCGTACAGGGCCTTCATCGTCGCCTTGGAATACCTCCAGTATCCCTTAATGCCGAGAAACTCGTAGTACGGATTGCCCTTAGCGGCTCCGCCAGGTCCATCGACTGGCATTAAGCGGTACCTCTCTCCGGATTCCTTCTCCACGTACTTGTAGTCTCTTGCCAGGATGGCATCGCTGTACGGGATATACTGGGGTTCCCAGATCGGCGCCTTGCCCTTCGTGTAGATAAGAATGCTCTCCGTGACCCGCCCGAAATGGGTGGCTCCCTGCCCTGTATCTCCATGAGCATGAGATCTCTTCCATGTGACGTCGTTCACGAATTGTCCAGCACCGAAGACGTCATCACAAACTAGCTTCAACGGCTGCGACACGTTCCTGTCAAGATGAACAAAAAGAGTTCCAGCCTCACTTAGTAACTCTCCTAAAAGCTGAAGCCGTGGCCACATCATCCCGATATATGACTGCATCCCGGCACCCCAAGTATCCCGATAGGCTTTCTCTTCTATTGCGGATTGCTCCTTCTCGATCTCGACGCCTTTCTCTCCGATCTCTGCGATGAACGAGAAATCCGCTCCCGTCGCGAACGGCGGATCGATATAGATCAGGTCGATCTTCCCCGCGAACTTTTCCAGCAGGGAGCCCATGACCAGCAGGTTGTCGCCCCAGATGAGCTTGTTGCGCCAGCCGTCCTCGAAGGTATCGCCCTCCTTGCCCTTGTAAAAGTCGAAGAGCGTGCCCTGCTGCGGCAACTTCTTTGCCTCGCGCGTGGCGCGGCTCTCGTTGACGGTTTCGATGACCTGGAAAGGCAGGCTCACGCGCGGCACTTCCTTGAGCGTGCCGTCTTCGTTGTACTTGCCGGGCCAGACCAGTTCGGTTCGGGTGATGTCGATTTTCGCCATTTACTCGGACTCCTCGATGTGTTTGAGCAGCTCACGCCCCGCCGCGGTCAAGCGGTAGCGCTGGCGGCTGCTGCGGGGCTTGTCGGGGATGGTGAGTTCGATCAAACCGGCCGCGACCAGTGGCTTGAGGTGCTCGTTAACGAAATGCTCCCGGTTGCGGAGTTGGGAGGCAGCCTGCAAGGCTGCGCGCGACAGGGGCCCGCCGGCCTGACTGAGGGCTGCCATGACTTGTCGGGTACTTGTCGGGTACTTGTCGGGCCCATGGCGGGGGAGTTGCCCGGTACTTGTCGGGCGTACGGCAGTTTGAACCGCCAGTACTTTTGGGTTCGGCCTGAAGATGGTCGTCGTGAACCCGTTGGTCTCCCAAACCGGCTCGGGGTAGCCGCCCGCGCGCGCCTCGTCACGGATACGCCTGATGCCGGTACCGGCCTTCTCGATGAAGTCGATGCGATGCAGCAGGTCGGCCGGTTTCATGCGAGCGCCTCCGACCGTCTGATGGTCCCCTCGGCCTGGCACAGCATACGCAGGTCGCACTCCTTGCAGATCGCCGCCTCGGGCGGCGTGGTCACCGCGAATTCTTGCGCCTGGATACGGCGCACGGTGTCGTCGAAATGGCGGCCGGCCTCCTCGACCCGCGCCGGGTCGTACGGCAGGACCATCAATGCATCTTCCTTGCGCGGCTCCGCAGTCCAGTAGAGCAGCAGCCGGTCCACGTGCCGACCGTGGCGCTGCTCCAGGATGTGGGCATAGGTGCAAAGCTGGCGCTCGTACGCGGCGATCAGCTCCGGGCTGTCCTTCGGCCGCGGCGAGGTCTTGAAGTCGAGCAGCTCGAGCTTGCCGCCTGCCGGCCGCGCCCCGCCGTTTTCGATCAACCGCTTGAGGTGTTTCCGACCATACCCTGATTTCAAGTCCCTTTCCCGCTTTCCCGCTTCGTCGCGCGTCGGCACTTCTTCATAGTGGGCAATCCGAATGGGATTATGCAACCGCGTCCAATCGGCAGCATCGCCTCGCAGGTGTTGGTTCCAACGGCGATGCAGGTCGTCAGTCTGACCGATGTAAAGACTCCCATCTTGGCATTCGATGACGTAGACAAAGAAGACACCCGGTCGCGGCGCAGGCAGGTCGCCACCGAGCAGCAGGTCCACCTTGCCGGCGAGGATGTAGCCGCCTGCCTGCGCCGCGCCCGACGCGGCAGGCAGGTCCTTCTCGAGCGACACGTCCACTTCGGTCCGGATCACGCGGCGCATCTCGTCGCGGTTCTGGCGCCAGTAGTTCAGCACCTGCGTGAAGGCGGCGTCGCGGGCTTGGTCGCCGATGGGCCGGACATCGCTCATGGCGAGGAAGCGGAAGGTACGGTCGAAGAGCTCGCGAATACGGCGCTCGTCGAGCGTGTCGAGCCGGCCGTCGAGGGCGACGCGGTGGACTTCCTCGATCGTCTGGTGCACGAGCAGGCCGAAGAAGATCACCGCCGAGCGCGAGGGCGTGAAGTCGTACTCGCGGAAGAACTGGTACTGGCGCGGGCAGGTCTCGTAGATTTTGAGGTCGCCCGTGAAGCTGTAGGTCTTCTTGACCGGCATTCGATCGCGCGTCTCGAAGCGCTGGGCGGCGAGCAGCTCCTTCTGCACGTATGGCCATTGCGGGAGTCCCTGCCAGATCGAGGCAAAGTGATCCTTCGGCTGCTCGTGGGCGGTGAGGACGAGGACCTTCCGCGGCCGCGAGAATGCCACATAGTGCAGGCGCATCCGGTCGAACAGGGTGATGCGGTTCTCCGGCTCGAAGGGTGGCCGGTGATAGAACGCCCCGAGGTCACGGTCGATCTGCTTGGGGCTCGAGAGCTGCGTGGCGAGCGATCCCACCACGACCACCGGGAACTCCAGCCCCTTGGCCTGGTGAATGGTCATCACCTGCACGTGGCCCTTGGGGAAGGGTTGGTCCGGGTCCTCGTACTCATTGATCCCGCCGTCGTGGAGCAGACGCAGGAAGCTGTTGAAGAAGTGAAGTCGCAGGGACTCCCGGTTGCGGTGCGTGACGACGGTGTACCGGTAGTAGGTCTGGAAGACGTTCAGGAGCTGCGAGAAGATCGCCAGGTTGCGCGCCACGTTCTCGTCGCGCACCGCGCTGCGGAAGGGCTCGAGCCCCAGCAGGTGGTAGAGGTAGTCGGCCGGGCGGAGATCGAGCGCCTCGCCCTCGCTGAGCCGCGCGATCTCCTGCGTCCAGCGCTGAAGCGCTGCCGCGAGCGGATGCGGCGCCGCGAAACGCCGGGCGAGCTCGACGATCGCGCCGTCCACGTAGGCGGCGAGGTCGGCGACCGCGCCGGCCGCTTGTCCCCGGCCTTCGCCGTGCCAGCCGAAGACGACCGCGAAGCAGGCCACCAGGTCGCGGACCTCGGTGTTGTCGAAGTAGGTCCGGGCGCGCGGGCAGAATGCCGGAATGCCTTTCGCGGCGAGCGCGTCGCGATAGGGCCCGCTGTGGTCCTCGCGGACGCTGTGGAGCAGCAGGGCAACCTGGCTGTAGTCCGCGACCACGCCGTTCGACTTCAGGAACACAACGAAGTCCCCGAAGCGCGCGGCTTCGTCCCGCTGGTCGCGGCCCCAGATGGCGATCGCCGAGGGGTAGGCGGGATGCGTGGCGCCGGCATCCGCCTGGATCGTCTTGTCGAACCGGAACGCCGCCCCGTGCGGATTGGACCAGTCGGCCGACGCCATCCACCGGTCGTAGCGCTCGACGATGGCGCGATGCGAACGGTAGTTGGTCGTGAGCTTGAGCACGCGGCAGCCGGACACCCGCTGCGGGAACTCCAGGATGTTGCGGACGGTGGCGCCGCGGAAGCGATAGAGACTCTGGTCCTCATCGCCGACGACGCATAGGTTACGGCTCTTTTCCGTCAGCTTGAGGAGGAGCTGCTCCTGGATGAAGTTGGTGTCCTGGTACTCGTCGACGAGGATGTAGCGGAGGTCGCGCGTGACGGCGTCGGCCGTCTCGGGGTCGCGCAGCAGGTCGAACACGAGCCGCTGAAGATGCGCGAAGTCCGTGCGATTCGCCTCGCGAAGCGCGTGCTCGTAGCGCAGATAGGACTCGCCGATGCCGTGAACGAAGGGGTCCGCCGACTCGACCAGTCGCTCCGGGTCGACGAGTTCCTCGGTGATCTTGTCGAAGTAGGCGCGCGCGCCCTCGATCGCGGTCCAGCGCGTCTTCCACCGATGCAGGTAGAGGTCGTTCTCGGCCGGCCCGACGATCTCGTCGAAATGCTCGAAGATGAAAAGGAGCTGAGTCAGCTCGTCGAGCGTGTCGTACCCGTGGCCGAGTTCCATGCGGTGGCGGTGCAGCGTGAGGATGCGATTGCAGAAGCTGTGGATCGTGGACGCGGTCAGTTCCGACAGATCGCCCGCGTAACCCACTTCGCGCGCGGCGGCGGCGAGCCGGTCGCGCATCTCGTACGCGGCCTTTTCCGTGAACGTGCACAGGACGACTTGCCGCGGGTGAGCCTTCTCCAGGAGCAGCAGATTCAGCGCGCGAAGAACGATGCTGTACGTCTTGCCCGAGCCCGGACCGGCGATCACGAGCAACGGTCCGTCCCGATGACCGATGATCTCGCGCTGGGCGTCGTTCAGGCGCGGAAACCGCTCGAGAATGGCCGGCGCGATCGTCACAGAAGACCCGCCTTCCGGAAGCTGAACGCCTCACCCGGCGATACGATGAGGTGGTCCACGACGCGAAGGCTGACGGTCTCCGCCGCCAGCACGATGGCGCGGGTGAGGACCTTGTCCTGCTCGCTGGGCGTGACCGCGCCGTTCGGGTGATTGTGGGCGAGCGCAATGGCGAAAGCCCCACGGCCCAGCGCCGCCTCGATGACCCGCCGCGGATAGACGGCCGCGCGATCGATCGTGCCCTCTTCCAGTCGCTCCACGCCGTCGCGGAGCAATCGATAGCCGGAATCCAGGTAGCCGACTTCGAAGACCTCGTTGGGAAGGGCGCCGATGCGAGCGCGCCAGAACCGGCTCAAAAACTCGGGGTCGCGGAGTGAGTCGCGCCCCTCGGCGCTCTGCTGGAGGTAGAGCGTCGCGGCAGCCTTGATGATCTGAATCGCCGCGGGAGTGACGGTTCCGATGCCCGGGACAGACCGCAAGTCTTCAATCCGCGCGTCGAGAATGCCGCGAAGGTTGCCGAAGCGCGCGATCAGAGCCTTGGCGGGCCGCTTCACGTCGGAGCGCGGAATCGCAAGGGTCAGCAGCAGTTCCACAACCTCATAGTCGGCGAAGCCGTCGAGGCCCGACTTGATAAAGCGTTCCCGGAGGCGCTGCCTGTGGCCGAGGTGATGGGGCTTGTCATTGCTCATGTCCGATCGTGGCTCGATTCGTTCAGGACCGGATCGCGACTCGGGTTTCTTCGGGTGTCTAACGAGCTCAGGCACAGCCGCGGGAGGGCGACTCGCGCCGGAGCGAATGACCTTTCAAAATCGATCGACAATTGTCGCATGGCGACAGAAGCCGCGAGACTGCAGCGCAATGTCCCTTGCCTTCATAGGGTTTGCGTAGCAGATTCGATGGTAACGGCCAGGGTGGCTCGTAACCAACTGAACTGCGTCTTCATAAAGTCAAAATCAGGCCCGGACGCTATAAAGGAGGCCTTTCCCTTGATCAAGAAACCTGTACCTGGCCCATGCCTTCCCTGAACCTCGCGGCTTCCCAAAGTAATCAGCACATCGGGGTTGTGGGCAATGTTAGCTTCTGTCCGACGCATGCCCCCGGCAGGAACGAACAAGCGTCCGTCTGATGATATTCGGAGATAGCTATTCCAGGTGTTGACCATGTGCGGTCCATCCTTTCCCATGGTCGCAATAGCAACAACTCCCTCATGCTTCATGATTTCCAATAGTATTTCTGGGATCATCGTGACCACCTCATGTAGTTTAGTTCGATATTTTGCCTAACACGCCACCTCGCATCCGCCGCACTTGAACGGCGTAATTTTCAACTCAGTTCTCATCGTGAATCCTATGAATCCTGTGGCGTGTCAGTCTAAAGGACAGTTATCAGTCGAAGGGAATCGTTGTCAACGAGATTCCCGTCTTTTGGCGTAGGGTTGGGGTCATCACGGAAGGGTTGTGTGTGGAATTGACATTTTGGCGATAATTTCACCGTTCTGGGGGAATCAGAGATAGCCTAATGCTTCGGCCTGCAATTGCACGGCGACCTGCGCCGCGCTGATCTGGAGAGCCTCCTCCAGGAAACCTTCCACCCCCTGATCAATGGCCGCGAGGACTCGCAACGCACCTCCGTTGAAGCGGCTTGTCTTGCGGGGGAGGTCTTTAGCCGCAAAAGAACGCAAAGAGCGCAAAGCCGACACGTTCACTTCTTTGTGGTCCTTGTGTTCTTTCGCGGCTGGAAACGGGTCAGCAGGGTACAGTCGGCCATTGGTGTCTGCGGGGTAGAGGGTTTGGCGCGTAGTCGAGTGGAGCTTGCGGGCCTTCGAGACAGGGCTGTTTCCGGAGGTCGCAGCCGGTCACTCTCCGGGATCAATCTGTGTTCCGTCCTGAATCGGTGTGGAGTCCGTCCCTCACAGATTCGGGGCGGAACACAGATTGCCCGGCCATGGCCTTCTCTGTGTCCTCGGCGTCTCTGTGGTTCATTCCGCACGGTGACATTCAGCGAGGGTGATCAACCACAGAGGCACAGAGAGCACGGAGATGGGAGATCGGAGATCGGAGATGGGAGATCGGGGATCGACTGCCGGAGCCGTAAAGGGGTCGGTCCCGGAATACAGGAATGTGGACTTGGCGATCACGTCGTCAGGGCGTGGCGGTCGCGCCTCAAAGGGCTAATTTCATGACTTCTGAGACCGCCGCCTCTGCTCCTGGCGTTCCGCATACCAGGCTTCCGTTTCGGCGATGTCCGCATCGATCTTTGGGCGGACGAAAAGCGCGCACTTGAACTCCGGCAGGCAGCGGGCCTTGAACGCGCTCGATGCATATTCCTGTATTCCGGGACCGACCCCTTTACGGGATGGCTTTCACTGGCATCCCATGCGGGGTGAAAATCAGTCCAGACCCCTTGGTTTTCCG
>ERZ795030.636-NODE-636-length-52109-cov-15.310466_pt1 | contig 52109 bp, 47 predicted proteins | sample MGYA00375122_ERZ795030 | MGnify/ENA primary metagenome ERZ795030 (study PRJEB30165, sample SAMN05720146) | activated sludge metagenome | isolation source: anaerobic digester from wastewater treatment plant | place: Japan | collected 2015-04-20 ... | reverse complement strand
ACGGGGTAAAACTTGAACCGCCGACCTTCCCGATTGATCGGGACGCTCTAACCCCCATATAGATAAACAATTTGGCTTTGGGCAGCCCCGTTCGACGGGGTAAAACTTGAACCGCCGACCTTCCCGATTGATCGGGACGCTCCGCTTCAATCAGCTGAGCTACAAAGCCATGAATTTTTAATTGATTTTACAAACTTGAACTGTCGACCTTCCCGATTGATCGGGACGCTCCGCTTCAACTCCCACAATTCGCTATGCTCTGCGGGACAAGCAGCTGAGCTACAAAGCCATTTTAATTTTGATGGCGGAGAGGGCGGGATTTGAACCCGCGAGCCAATTTCTCGGCTGACTCGTTAGCAGTGAGTTGACTTCGACCACTCATCCACCTCTCCTTATACAAAAAAAATAAGCCTCAAATTTTTGTGGTGATATTTGTATAAATAAATTTGATTGAAATTCAAGTATAAAAACATAAAAGATAGATAGTTTATAGTCGCTAGTCGTTAGTCAATAGTCGTTAGCTAATGTCTAATGACTAGCGACTAATGTCTAACGACTATTGACTACAGTGACTAGCAACCAATACTACCTTTATCCCATAAACTTCCGAAATGGTAAATGAAATATTCAGTCCATGAGAATGAATAGACGCTTGAGAATCTGTCAGACAAGATATCAGTAAAGTGACTGAACAGGATATAAAACGCGTACAATGAGATTCTGCAAAAGCAAAACAAGTACAAGATGAGATCAAAAAAACAAAAGCAACAAACAACAATATTGCTAAATTTTTGTCATTTCTATTAAAAAATATAAAAAACGAAGAACTAATTTCAGCTATATACGATACATTTTTCAAGGTTGTAGATACTAGGACACAAACTATCTATCTAAGGAAATCTATAAATAATATCGTGGTAATTTGATTTTTCGCTCCATTTTTTTTAAATGAGATAAATAAATTTTGATTAAATATATATTTTACAGAATTACTCAACGATAAATCTGGAAACAGTATGGTAGAATACATAGCTTATATAAAAAAATTATCCAAAAAATACCACGATAATGTGCCAATTAATAAAGATGTTTTACTAAACCTATTAGCTCTGATAATGTGAGAATTTTGAATTAGTAAGGAAACTTTAAGTGGTCCATGAAAAGATAAGGTAAAAAAGGAAATTGAAAAAAAATTAAAATAAAACAACATACTATATACTATATTACAAAAATGCCAAGCCAATTGTATTAATTATTTGGCATTTTTTTAACAAAAAAAAAAATATAGTTATAATAGAGTATAAAAAATTGTAAGTTTTAACTATTCTACAAAATGCAAAATGAGTGGTTTTGAAAACATAAAGATAGAAAAGCTTCCTGGTAATAGCAATGAAACAGGGATAAATAAAGATCAGTTAAAAGATTATTTTGATAACAGATTTTTTGATGATCTAGTAAATGATAGAGTAAAAATAAAACAACAATGAAAAAATTATATTTTTGAACAAAGAGACATAAACTCTAGTCAAATATCAGATAATAACGAGTTTATTAAAAAATTTTATGTAGATAAAACAATTTTTCAAGATTATTTGAAAGAACAACAAAAAAAGGAAGAAGTAAGCCTAGAGTCAGATCTTCTATTAACCGAATTTTTTAATGAAATGGACACCCAGAATAAACTAAAAAAAACTCAAGAATGAGTGATAAACAAACAAATACAAAAATTAGATAAAGATGTAGAACAATTAACAAAAATTGACGATATAAGAGATAATCCAGAATTGTTAAAATCAGAAGTTGACAATTTATTAAATCGATTTGAAGCAAATAAAAAACGACCAAGAGCACCCAAATCCTCAGAGAATAAACATAGTAGACACAGATTCGAAAAAGTAATAAAAGATGATATATCCTCGTTAAAAAGCATAAAAAGAGAATTAAACAGATATACTTATACTACCAATATGGATTATTTTGCAGATTATGTAGATACAATGAAGTGACACAAAGAACAATTAGAAAAAGTTCGTCAAATGGTTTCAACATGAAAAAATACTGCAGAAATTCCAGCTATGTTAGATTCTATAAAAGATGTTAAAAAAGAAGTATTATTCCAGGACATAGCAGCATCTTATAATGTAGAATATAACAAAATGTTAAAAGATGCCACTTTGGCAAAGCTTCTCAACAAAGATTTAGAGTGATTTCAAGAATATTTAATTTGAGTTTGGTCTGGAGATATAGAACATCCAGAACAAGACAAATTTTATGAAAAACATAAAAAAGATTTCCAAGAAATACAATCAATAAATCCATGACTTTACAAAGAAATAACTACTAAAAAACAAAAAATTGACAATCCAAAAAAAGAATCAGTATCTCCAGAATATCGAAATGCTCAAATTACAAGGAACAATAGATATTGTTCCAAAGCTTGATTTTGAGCGTTTGACCAAATATGAAATATGTTTTCAGATCTTGTGTATAGATGAGAAAATCCAGAAAAAAAAGAGGCACGAGCTAAAGTTGGTAAAATCGGTGCCATAGTTTGATGAGTTGTACTTGGATTTAAGTTTATACAAAGTTTGTTTGCTAAAAAATGAACTCCATGAAAATGGACAAATGTTGCATTATACTGAGGATGACTTCTAGCATTATTCAATATCCCTAAAGTAATTGATTGGACAAAGACAGTTTTTGGCAAAGACCCAGAAAAAATTGAAGAGTGATTGGGCGTAAAAAATAATGCTGAATATCAAAGATATATAAAACCACCTATTGCAACAATGGAAACAATATGATGAATTCCAATAAAGACTTTATTAGATTTATGAATTATAGAGGAAAAATATAATAAATTAAAATTAAATTATAATAATTATGAAAATTATGTTAAACAAACCAATCTAAGTGACAAAGAACAAGAAAGATTAATAAAATCTATGGATAAAATAAAAAAAGATGAATCTTTACTTAGTGACTGATTATCTTTATTATGAATCAACTCCATAAAATCATTAGAAATGGAAGCTTGAAGTGATCCCACAAAAACACTTTTAGATTCCCCAAAAATGGCTGAACACTTCAAGAATACCGCGGAGTCTCCTGTAAATACCCAATTAGCTATTGAGTGACTTGAACCGGTAAGTGCTCAGGCTCGATATGAAATGACAAAAGATTATGATCCAAACAACTTTGGAAATCACAAAACGATAGAATGGATGAAAAATTGATTAGTAAAACTTAAAGATGATAACAGAAATTATATATTAGAGGAAATGTTAAAACATCCAGAAATTAATCTAACAACAAAAACCATAAATGGATTGAAAAATAATGCTTGAAACCATATACAATTCCAAAGTTATGAAGAAATGTTTAAAACAGCTCAGTTAACTGATTTTATAAAAAACAATTTTAAATGAAAAACAGCAAAGTCTCCAGACCCAGACCCTTTCCATATAACTTTATTATGAGATATAGAGTTTGATAATGCAAAACGATATGAGATATGGAATCCAGAAACTAAGGTAATAAACTCAAATTTTTATAAAAACACACTTGAAAAAATTTCTTCAACATTATGAAAGAATAAAGAGTCATATGTAAAATACTTAAATGAACGATGGAATAATGAATGAAAAGTTTCCTAACTAATAAAATATAAAATTTGCTTTTATGATATAAATCGCTATACACTGTTGTAGCGATTTTTTATATTCGTTTAAAAAATGGAATTAAATAAACAACTAAAAATTGAAGGTAAAAAAGTTTTGATAGTAGGAAATCGATCACATAAAAACATGTGAGATGAACTAATACTCCTCGGTACTATAAAACTTTTACAAGAACAATGAAAAGAGATTTACATTTCTGCCTACAATATCTCTTGGCTAAAATCTTTTTTCAAACAATTTATAAATGTAGATGAAATTGAATTTTTAAGAGAAATACCAAAATGATTTAGATCTTTTCGAAAATTCATAAAAGATTGAGGAAGAAAAACAATAAAAAAATATAAAGAAATGGATAGTGTTATAGTCTGAGGAGGTGAAATTCTCACAGAAGAACTTCCAAATAATTATCGATATTGGTTGGTATCCATATTCCCTTGCCTCAAAAAACACAAAAACATATATTTAATGGGTGGGATACAAGTACCAAAAAAATGGTACAATAAAAAACTTTTTTCTTTTTTACTAAAAAAAACAAACTATATTTACGCTAGAGATCTAGATAGTGTATACGGATTAAAAAAATATTGATTTGAAAATACTGAATTTTTTATGGATACAAGTTTTTTTGCTTATGATTGGAATATTATCAAAAATGCAAATCATAAAAAACAAAAATATGTTATCATAAATGTAAATAAAAATTGAGAAAGATTTTTAGAAAATATTAGTAATGATATAAAAGATTTTTTATCAAATTGATACAAAATATTGTATGTACCAGTTGCTAAATGAAAAAACAGCCAATACAATGACATACAATATTATAAACAAATCAAAGAAAAACATAAAAAGCACAATAGTAGTTTTGAAGTATTAGATTGGGAAAACGATTTTGATAATTTTATAAAAAAGTTAGCAAAAGCAGAACTTGTAATAAGCACAAGACTGCATTTGTTTTTGATAAGCAGTTTTGTAGGCACAAAAACTAAAGTTTATCCTTACCAAAAAAAGATACTTAAAATGCAAGATGTAATCAAAAATTTAATAGATTAAGCTTTCATACCATCTAAAGTTCATTTAATAATTGACCAAATTATTTTAAATTTTTCATCTCGTCTTGCATAAAGCAAAACTTTCAAACTTAACCATAAAGGTTGTGCTCGGAATCACAATAAGTAAAATTTAATTTTTTCTAATTTTGTTCAATTTTTTTTGATAAAAATCATCCTATGTTTTGCTTTTCTATATGCCGCATATGTGCTTCAAACCCAGGCATGTTCAAGAATATTTTTATCCCTTTCCATATGGTACAATAATAATTCACTTGATACAAAAATAGGATATCATGCTTTATGAATTCTATAAGTAAACTCTAAATCTTCGTACACAAAATCCAACTTTTCATCAAACAAAATTTCTTGAAATATTTTTGTGGGTCCAAAAAGAGAATTTCCAGAATACATTTGTATTTGCCCTATTTTTTGATCTTTTTTGAATTGAAAAGCATGAGGTCTAGAAATTCGAAAATTATAGTAGTCAAATCACAAACTTTGAATATTTCAAGTTTTTCTAAACATCAAAGTAGGAGTTAGTACAAAATCTTTTTGTATATAATTTTTATGTTCATGTCGAATATCAAAAGTTTTTTGAAGGTAATCAGAGTCAAACAACTCATCATCATCAAACAAATTTAGAAATTCCGTATCAACTAACTTTATTCAATAATTTCTCACATAGCTTACTCATTGTTGTGGGATAAAATCAGTATTTATATTGGAAACAAAGTAAATTTTGTTTGAAATATTTTTAAATCATTTTAATGATTGAATTTTCAAATCTTCAAACTCCTCTTTTGTAAGGACCTTATCTATCATCAAAATAACTTTGAAATTTTGGAAAGTTTGGACATCCAAAGATCAAAATATTCAATGAATATTTTGAATATTTGGTCTAGTGGGTATAACTACCGTTAATCTATTTGTCATTGTTTTTTCATTTAAAAAATATATGTTATATACTATCTAAACTTTATCTTTTTTCAAGCCATTTGATGTCAAGGTTTGTGAAAACATTTTTTGTGCTTATAGCATTATATCACATAATTGTTACAATTTTATGATATGGGATTTTGTGATGATGGTATCAAAACATAATATCAATTTCTAGAGACATTCTACGAATATGGTTTTTTTTATTTGTACTTTTAACAAATACAAAGCAAATAAAAGAATATTTGCTAAAACGAAAAAACATTCGAATACGATTCATTGTTTTAATAGTTTTTTCTGTACTCATATCATTTTTGCACTGAAAATCTTTATGAAATATTATGATTTGAATTAAATATGGTTTCTATTATTTATTCATATTTCTCACAGCAAGTTTTATCTGATTTTCATGTGTCAAAAATTTCAAACTAAAAGACATGTATTGGTTTCAGCGATTTTTATTGTGAATTGTATTTTTCGGGTTCTTACGACAGTCGGTAAAAATGGGTAGACCTGAATTATTTATGAGTTTGGGATATTGAAAATTTGATGATTTTTATTTTTGAACTAATCCACCATTATATTATTTAACTGGATACGAATGAACAACCAGACGACAATGAATTTTTTCTGGACCAAATAATTATGCTTATTTTCTCACAGCATTTTTCCCACTAATATTACTACGACGATGAAGCTGAATCAAAAAAATAAAAAAAGTTTTTCAAAACCCAATTTGAAATCTAGATATTCTTTATGTTGTATTACGAGTGCTGGCAATTGCTATGACACTTTCTAGATCAGCGATAATATGAGTTGCTTTAATAATAATTTTACTTGCAAAAGATCGGATCAAGAAAAACAAAAAAATTGCTATTTGAATTTTTTGAGTATTTATTTTATGACTCATAGGGATAAGTTTTCTAAAGAAGGAATCCACCATAAATCATGTCAATGCAAAGGTTTCTTATATCAAGGAAATTATAGATAATCCTCTCTGATACTGACTTGGAAGCTCTGGACCAGCAATACATCACAATGGAAGCATGCTACCAGAAAATTATTTTATGCAACTAATGCTAGATATCTGAACTGTCTGATTTATCTTTTGGTGTATCGTAATACTACAAATGCTTTTAGTATTCAAACGAATTAAAAACATAAAACCAGATCCAAAAGAAAAAACAAAGCCATGAGAGATTAGTAATGAGTTAGTTTATTTACATCGAAATAGATTCTATATTTGACGAAGTGTCCTTTTAGTAATTGGCCTATTCTTACATGTTTTTGAAGACAGCATGGTCAATTATTTATTTTTTATAAGTTTCGGAATTCTAAGCTGATACTTAAGTAAGTTCACAAAACAAGAAAATAAATCCTTAAAAAATCTACTTTCAAAATAATTTTCAATCTCAAAAATCAAAATTTATTAAAATTTTTAATTATCCTTTAACACAAACATATTTTTTTATAAATAAACTAATTTCATATTGTCTATTTTATTTGTCAAATTCAAATGTGCAAATACAAGAAAATACTATTGCTTTAAAGTTTTAATTTGATACAAGTAATTTGTTATCATTAACTTTTTTATATTTTTTTATATTCAATAATGCCTGTTAAAAAAAAAGTTTCTACTAAAAAATCTATAGCTAAAAAGACAGTAGCAAAGGCCTCTGCCACAAAAGCTATTTCTATCAAAAAACCTATAGTTAAAAAAGCAATAACAAAGACCTCTACAAAAAAAGTAGTTAAACCTTCAGTAACAGTAGAAACCAAAAAAACAAATCCTGTTCATACTTGTTGCTGTTCCACCAATTGTGAAAAATTTACAAAAATCATCGTATGTATATTAGTTATCTTAAACTTGCTTTTTGCACTATTCTTTTTCTTTAGAAAAGATCCTGCATTAAAGCTAGAAGAATTAAAAGTTGGTTGAGCTGACAATATGAAAAAAGTAGAACAACTTTACAATTCTAACTTATACAAAGATCAACAAACTTCTGCCATAGATCAATACTTAGCATGACAACAATAAAAACTATTTTATTATTTAAAATTAAAGAATGGAAAGAAAAAATAATTATTTAATTCTTATTATTTTGCTATGAATAATGTTAATATTGCAGATATTATCATTATTCAAAAAAGATGCTCGAGCACTAGAAACTCTAAAGGTTGGTTGAGCCGATAATATGAAAAAAATTGAACAACTTTATAATTCTGATGAGTACATCTCTCAACAAACCATAGCCATAGACCAAGCATTATCTCAAATGGATATGTTATGAAATCTTAGCGAAGAAGAGTTATACGAAATGATAGCATGAGAAGAATGAGCATTGGAAGAAGATGTAGAAGAAAACATAGTTGATATTGAGCTAGAATAGTTAGCTACAAGTTAAAAGTTGAAAGTTAAAAGTTTATAAAGTTGCAAGTTATAAAGCTCTTAATAACTTTACAAACTTTATGAACTTTATAAACTGATATAATATTTACTCTCTTAAAAATTAGACAAACATGTCAAAAAATTACAACATTTGAATAATTATTTTGTTATGACTAATTTTAATATTAAACATAGCAAACTTATTCAAAAAAGATGCTCGAGCACTAGAAACTCTAAAGGTTGGTTGAATAAATAATATGAAAAAAGTTGAACAACTTTATTCTTCTTCAAAATATATTTCTCAACAAACCATGGCCATAGACCAAGCATTATCTCAAATAAACATGAATGCCGAAAACAATAATTTAAATGAAAACATTTTATCTCCGGAAGATGTAATACAAAAATTAGAAGAGATAACAGCCAATGGTGTTGATAATTGAGAAGAGTCAGCTAGATTTACTATTTTGGAATATTCTAATTTTGGATGTGGATACTGTAGGAGACAATCTGTCCAATGAGTTATTGACAATGTAATTGAAAAATATCCAAGTGAAGTTAATTCAATTTTTAGAAGTTTTGTGTCCAGCAGTCAAGCCATAAAATTATGAGAAGCTATAGAATGTGTTGGAGAATTAAAAAGAAATGTTAGGCACAAATTTATAAAACAATTGTTTGCAACAGACTCATGATTGGATACAGATACAATATTAAGTATCGCTTGAACACTTGGTGTTAACAAGGACTCTCTTACAAAATGTATTGATTCTGGTAAATATACTCAAGAAGTTAATGATCAAACTAATGAATGAAGAAACTTATTTGGAATAAGTGGTACTCCAGGTAATGTGATAATAGATAGAGAAACTTGAAAATTTGTTGTAATACCATGAGCATATCCTGTAGAAAAATTTGTTGAAGAAATTGAAAAACTAAAAAACAACTAAAAAAACACAATAACAAAAATGTACTCCTAGATTCAATTCTAGGGGTACATTTTTTTATTTAGGGAATGTAGACGATTAAAATAACTATATTCTTATCTGAAGTCTTTCCAAATGCCTTTGATCGGGATGTATTCTCGGAAGAGGAATATTATGCTTACGATAAAATTCTTATCTAAGAGATATACATTCTTAACAAAATAGCAACAAATAATCTAAATTTATTGTAATAAAAAAATTACAATATTGTAATTTTTTTATTTTTCTACAAAATGCAAAAATTTATACTATTGGTTCTACAAACTCTTCAATAACCTTTATAACATCTTGCTGTTGTTCGGAAACCACCTGTTTTGCTTCAGAAAGAGATCTTGCATATTGTTTTCTAGACCAACGATAAAGTTCATCAACCAAATTTCTATTAATATCAACATCTGGAGTCCAACAAGCTTTAAGGCTAAATGGATCTTTAACTTGACCTTGAACAAGAAGTTTACAATAAAACTCTCTCATATTTAGATTGGCTAAATCATATCCTGAAAGAAAAGGTTGAAAGTGTTGTTTTATATATTCCGCATCCTCGGAAGAGACTCTAAAACTAATCAGTGTTCCAACATTTCAAAATAAAGCATCTGAAATGTTAGATGGAATTTGTTTGATAAATTGATGAGCAACAATTAAAGATAATCAATATTTTCTTGCTTCTGAAAGTATTTCACTAAAAGTGTCTGTTGTAAAATTCTGGAATTCATCTACATAAAGAAAAAATGGTTTTCTTTCATTTTTACCAAGAGATTGTCTTCCCATTGCTGTTTGAAACAACTTTGTCACAAACATTGCTCCGAGGAATCCCATAATATCTTCTTGTAGTTGTCATTTAGGTAGTTTAACCAATAGAATTTTTTGTTCATCCATAATCTTTCTCAAATCGAGTTTATTTTCTGAAGATGCAAAAATATTTTTTAACATATCAATAGACAAAAGTTGTCCTACTTTATTTAAGATTGGCATAATGGCTTCTGTATTAAATTGCTGAGATCGTCACGCGAATTCATTAGTCCAAAAATTTCTCACAACATCATCTTGAATACTCTCAATCATATCGTATCTAAAGTCTTTATCCGTAAGGGCTCTAATAATATCAAAAAGTGTAGATCATTTTTTATCTAATAATGCCAGAAAAATCATTCTCAAAACATGTTCTAGTTTTGAGTTCCAATTAGCTCAAAAAAACTTTTTAAAAATATCAATAAATCACTTTGCAAGTACTTGTTTAGATTCATCAGGATTAACATCTAACGGATTCATACAAAATGGATAATCAATATCAGTTGGATCAAATATAATAACATCTTTCTGACGATGTGACGGAATATAGGTCATAACTTCTTCTATTGAATCCCCATGAGGATCTATAATTCCAATACCTTTTCCTTGCTGAATATCATTGATCATTAAATTGAGTAAAAACTTAGACTTTCATGTTCAAGTTTTTCATATAACATACATGTGTCTAAGTCTGTCTTCATCATAAATACCAACAGGCACAGTAATAGATCTATAATCAGAAATTCCCACAATATTTGCTTCACGAGGGAAATTAACAGCATAAACCTCCCCTCTTTCATCCTTGGTATAATCAAAAGAAGGAACACCCACAGGTAGTGCAAGTTTTTTAGATTTCACAGTAAAAAGAGAACTTTCATTTTTTGGGGAATTTGGAAAATGGAAGAATGTAGCTACTTCTTCACTAGAAAGCAATGTGGTTGAAAGATTGGATTTTTGTCTTTTAAGTTGTGAAATAAGAGGAAAAGGATGGTGTATTTTTCTTAAAAGAAATTGATTTGAAAGATGGTTTTTAAATACAGAAAAATTATTAAATAAAGACTGAATTTTCCCCTCTGCAGATGCTTTACTATCTGACTGTGCAATAATAAATGTCCTTATTTCAAACAAATTTTCTCTAAATTTTTTCTTAAAAAAAGTCTTACCTTCTGCTTTCCAATTTTTTTGTGGAGTATGAATAAAGAGGTATTTGAAAAACAAAAGATCTATTTTTTTTCTTTTTCGTCGATGCTTAAGTTTAGTTTTTAAATAAAAGAGAAAGTTCGCTGTATCAACAGGAGTAAACTCAACAAAAAAACTAACCTTATCATTAATGAGATCAAAATTTTCAAAAGTTCTAAACATTGTTGCTATCACATCTGATTCATGATCCATCTTAAAGGGATAATAACCTTCATTTTCTAGATAAAGTTCACCCAAGACAGTTTTTTGTTTATCATAATTCCATATTTTTTTGTCATCTGCAACAATTTGAAAATCATTGAAACGAGAATAGAATAAGGACTCAAAAGCTGGATAATTAACTGGATCAATATCAAGAGAATAAAAAATCTCTCCCTTAAGATAGTGCAAACCAAGTGTAAATGTTTTTCCTTTTAGAGTTTCATAAGTTGTATCTAAAAAATCTTCAAAACTTTGTTTATCTTTATCAAAGGAATGATATATTCTTATAAGATGAGTCATTCAAAAAAACCTTATAAATAAAAATATTCTTTTATACACTAATCATTATAAACAAAATCAAAAAAAAGTCAAATATTTCTGTGTGAAACTTAGTTATCCATAAATCTCTTTCTGATAGCACGATTCACAATATACTTTTCATTGATAAACTTTATCATACACGGACAGCATTTGAACATTGCAATGATCGCATTTTCTCAAATGGAGTTCTCTTTTAGGTCTAATTCTTATTCTTTCTTCATGTCTCACATCGGGATGTTTACGAGGAAGAGGAAGATTATGTTTACGATAAAATTCCAACTCCTGTTTGATAATACGGAATGGTTTTCAAGTTTTTTCACAGAGTATTGCTTTACCAAGAATTTCTTCAGAAGTAGGATCAGAAGAAAGAGGTAGATCATAAGCTGCAATCGTCTCAATTCCATTTGGAATGTTTACTGGGTATTCTTTATCCAGTCGAATATATCCTTTTTCAATAGCCTCTTCCTGAGAAAGTGGTAAGAACATGTGAGCAGCGGTCTCATTATATGCAAAAGAAGATATACTCGGATCAAAAAACTCTCACCATTCTTTATCAATTTTCATTTTTTCTATAATTTGAGGGACAAGTTTTTCATATTCCTCTTTTGTATATTGTTTGTTCAAAATACAATATTCTTGATTACGAAGTCAGACACAACCAAAACAATGTTTACAATACATACAATGATCACAATAATAAAGAGAATCATTAGTCCAACAAAGATTAGAAAAAGCAGAATGATAACCCTCATATCCAGAAGCAACACATTCATACATAAAATTTACCTTATCTCCTATCATGCTTACATCCATAGAGTCTTTAATCAGAACATTGGAATCATAGGAATATTTACTATTCGTAGCATCCGCAATATTGAAATCAAAAGAGCAATTCTTACAGTCGGTTAAATTGTTTCCAAAACTTTGAGTACAATTTACTTGAGTCATACCTTCTCTAATTACTGTTTTTTTCAACTCATTAAAACGAGTAATAATTGTATCTTCTGATAATTGAGAGGATAGTCTTTGATATTCTTCTTTACTATAAGCTTTATTAAAAATATGATATTGTTTGTTTCTAAGTCCTGTACATCCTATACAAAAAGCACATCCCTGACAATCAAAAAGATATTTTGAATGAGAACAGGTATTACATAATTCACCAAATTGTACATTATTACAAGAAGTACTATCTACTGTTTCATAACATCCCTCACATCTAAGTACATTAACACAATCCACACAGTAATTTGATTCTACACATCGATAACAATAACTACACGCTTCAGACTGAAAAGTAGTGGAACACATGTAACAGTTTTTTGAGTTTCCCATAATAACATTATATTCACAATTTTCAGATAGCATTACTAAGTTAGATATTTTAGGAACAGATCTATACAAATTAGCAAACTGATCGGTAAAGGTCTTAGAAAAATCATAATCCTGACCATAATTAAGTGCATTCCAATTATCACCCCATCGCGCTTCTTGAGAATATACTTTGTAGCCAGACTCTGGCTTATAAATAGTGATAATAGGTTTATTAGTAAGATCGCACCTTCCTCTATAAAGTTTTCTATCATTTCTAAAAATAAGCCTTCTTCTTTGTCTTTCTTCTGGACAAAGTGTAGGAGTAGGAATTTGATATCTCACTCCGTTAAAAACAGGAGAAATCTTATCATAAAAATCCAAATCTGATTTATAAATTGGAAACTCAGCTCATGAAATACGACAAGTTTTCCATTCCACAATCGGATCATTTGTTTGCTGAGAGATTGATTGATAAACCTCTTTTGATGTGTAGTGCATGATAATAAGAATCGGAAATAAATGTTAGATTTTTAAAAAATAACTATACATAGTATAGTTATTTCAAAGGATAAAATCAATCTAAAAATGCAATAATTACATATAAGGGTAACTATGATATTTCCAAATTTCTGCAAATTCTTTTTTCACCTTTAAAGACAATCCAAATCATACTGGGTATCCCAATATCCAATGGAGCCTTTTATAAAGATTCATATTTGAAAGTCATAAATCTCCTTCAGCAGTAGATTGAAGTATCTCTCCACTTCTGCTTATAAATATATCTAAAGTTATTCATCTGAATTTTATATCTTTGATAAGTTCCAAAATTATCTGTTTTCTTAAAAAACTATATTCCGAGCTTTCTCAGTAGCGTTTTTTAAATGTTTCTAAAACACTACCACCACCAGGAAACATACTCATCAAAACAGAAGTATATGTAGATTTTTCGTGTTCAACTTTATTTTTAATATCTTCATACAGATTAAATCACAATCCGTCTATAAAATCCAATATACGAGATACGGTTAATTTATGTCCTGGCCTACTATTATTTAACACAAGATTTATATGAAATTGATTTATTAGTCCTTCTGCTATAACTTGTCAACCAGTTTTTCCTTTTCTAGAAGACCTTAAAATATCAACACTATCATTTAACCCATGTTGTTGTAAAAATATTCTCATATCTTTTTGTAAATCAAATCACAGCACTAAAGCAAGTTGTTGGGTTTGTTTTCTAGTCAAACAATAGCTAGAATTATAAGGTATTAGTTGTTTAATTAAACTTCTTCCTATTATTTCTGCTATTTCAGTCTGTCTACGAGGGAATTGGTTTTCATTTAAAAACAAGGTAAAACCATTGGATATCCTCTTGTCAAGTAATTTTTGTTTTGCAAGATCTATAAGATTTTGATTGTTCATATCTCTTTTAATAAAAATATAATATTAAAATATACAACAAAGCAATTAGCACCAAAAGTATAGTTTTTTTATTGACAATTGCAAGCAAATTAATGCTACTAGCTTTTTTTAAAAAAAACATTTACTATTTTATAAATTTTTTAGGAATAAATTTTTGTAACACAAGCCACAACAGTTATAAGTGAAAACTATCCATAAATTTATTTATTGTAACAAGATTCATAATATATTTTTCTATATTTTTTTTAAAAAAATAAACATACATCGCCCCTTTTAGGCTAAAATAGATGTTTTTTAATTACAAAAAACTCTTACTCTTTATGTAAACCAACTACATTTAACCCATAACACGATTGAACTAAAAAACCAAAATATAAAAATAAAATATGTAAAAAAATATATATAATAAACTAGTTTTACTTTGATTATTCAATCTCACCATATCATAAAAACACACAAAACAAGTAGAGTAAAAAAAATTCTACTCCAAGATACTATCTATTTTTTCATTTATAAATTATTTTTCCTGCCAGCGATTGTATAAACTTTGGTTTGAAAATAATAGTATTTTTATTATACAAATATTGCAATAAGTTTTGTATTAAACTTATTTTGGACACATTTTGTTGGCAAATTTTAGTTTACAATTATAAATGGATATAAATCAATTAGATAGTTTTTTAGATTATCAAATAGATTCAACTGAAAATCTAGATATTTTGGTACAAGAAATTATTACAAAAGCACAAAAATATTTACCCGAAAATTCCAAAGAATGAATATTAAAAGCATATCATTTAGCCAAAAAAGCACATGAATGACAATCTAGATTATCAGGGGAACCATATATTGTTCATCCTTTGAAATCAACAATAATATTGATGCAATTAAAACCAGATCTGGAATCTATCCAAACATGTATCTTGCACGATGTGATAGAAGATACAATGATTACTCAAGAAGAAATACAAAAAGAGTTTTGATCTGAAGTTGCTCAATTATGCCAATGATTAGTAAAAGTTTCAAAAGTAAGATATAAGTGAGAAGACAGAGATTTAGAAACCATAAAAAAAACATTTTTAGCTATGGGTAAAGATTTAAGAGTTATTTTTGTCAAACTTGCAGATCGTATCCACAACTTACAGACTTTACATTACCACCCAGAAGCTAATAAAAGAGAAAAAATAGCATTGGAAACCATGAAAATTTATGTTCCAATTGCAAAAAGATTGGGGCTATATCAATATCAAGTAGCATTGGAAAATGCCTGTTTCAAAATACTATATCCAGAAGAATTTGAAAGGATAATTTGACACCTAAAAAAATGATACTCTGGTTCCGATAAATATATAAAAAAAGGAATATTTAATATCACAAAACTCCTACTAAAAGAATGAATTAGTGAATTCGATGTAAAATGAAGAACAAAAAGTCCATATAGGATCCGAGAAAAAATGGAATATAGATATCAGACAACGGATATTTCATCTGTCATGGACTTATTAGCATTTAGAATCATTGCCAAAGACATTTCAGATTGTTATGTAATACTGTGAATAATCCACAAACACTATACCCCTTTAATAAAAAAAATAAAAGATTATATTGCTGTCCCAAAATTTAATGGATATAGGAGCATTCATACTACAATACTTGGAATGTTTAAGTTTCCTATCGAAATACAAATAAGAACAAAAGATATGGATGATGTAGCTGAATATTGAGTTGCTGCTCATTATGCATACAGTGAATCAAAATGACCAAGCAGGGTTAGTCAAAAACAAGCAGAATGGGTAAGGAAATTACAAGAATTAGTAAATGCATACACCGAAAGTGACGAAAAAGATCAATTTAAAAACAAGCTAGATATTGAGCTTTTGAGTAAAGAAACCTTGCTCTACACACCAAAATGAGATATAATTGAATTACCTAAATGAAGCACAGTATTGGATTTTGCATTTTATATACATACGGAAATTGGTTTAAAATTTAAAAATGCAATAGTAAACGGAGAAATTGTTCCTATTACACATATTCCCAACACATGAGATATCGTCAAAATAAATACATTTAGGTATCAATATACTGCAAACAAACATCGAAGTTCCATTTTAAAAACTCCGAGTGCCAAAACCAAATTACTTAAATTTATAAAAAACACCCAACAAGAAGAGATTTTAGATAAATCGATTAAAATATTAAATAGTAAATTAAAAGAACTTGGTCTACCAAATCTTGTTGCAAAAAATAGCAAAATAAACCAAGTTTTTGAGAAAAAAGATTTAGAAAAAAAGCTGATCGATGCTACAGAAAACAGACTACTGTACAACGAAATTATAAAAAAGGCTTATCCAAAAGAATACAAAGAGTTTTACCAAAATAAAAGTAGTAAAACTCCACCAAAAACCGAAAACATTAGCATCAAAAATATAATAATAGATGATGATAAACTAATAAATTACTATTTATGCCCTGAATGTAGACCAATTTTCCCTCAAAAAATAATAGCGAAAACTGGGAAAGATGGGATCAAAGTACACAATTTAAATTGTAGAGCACTCAAAACCATTTCTCCAAACAAATTATTGGAAGCACATCGAAATGAAGAAAATAAAAATATTTATACAGTTATATCTACTTTGAAAATGGACAAAAATTTGGACTTTATCAAGTTATTGGAAATATTTACAAAATTACAAATTGAAGTAAATAGTTTTTCTATAAAAGACGATAAGGACGACAAAACCAAAATAATAAATCTGACTCGGACACTAAAAACCCCATGACAAATTTGAATGGTTCGTGAACAAATAAAAAAGTATTGACATAAACTAAGCTTAATAAAAAGAGAAATAATATAATTTATATCATAAATTACTAAAATGGACATTCTACAACTTTGATGACTAGAAAACCTTTATACAGCGATCGTAGCCTTATTTGTATTCTTACGAATTATAAGTATTATTTGGGTAGCAAAAGATATTTCCGCGAGGACAAACAGCCTTTTATTACAAATTAGCTCTATAGTATTGATAACTTTTTTTACTCCTATAATTTGAATACCACTCTATCATATTATTAAACCGATATGATATAAAAAAGACAAAATGCCTTGGAGAGAAGCCTGTGTTAGCAATTCTACTATATGTATAAATTGTGGTACAATAAATGCTAAAGAACATAAATGTTGTATTTATTGTGGGAAAAAACTTACCATAAAATGTAAAGAATGTAATATGGAATATCCACATAATTATCGTTATTGCCCAAAGTGTGGATGACCCAATATTGAGTTAAAATAAAAATACTACCAAAAAATAATTGTTGTCTTTCACTATAAAGTACAAATTTAAAAGAATTACAAAATATTTCGCCTTTTTCAATAAAAACTAGTTTAATAAACCAGTTTTCATTTGTACAAACTCTATATTTATTGTTTTATTCTGCTGATTGTCTTCTTTCAATTTCTTCCAAAGAAGCCTTTTTTACACTTTCTTCATCTATTATACAAAAAGATGTGGTATTGATTACCATGTCTGTAGGTGATTTATATTTTATCATATAATTTTTATGATTTGCTATGTTTCTGATAATATCCATCGTAGCTTCAAAATTATCTAAATCTTTTTGATTTACTACAGAATTTTGTCAGTACTCTTCTTTATGAAAAGTATCCAAAACAAGCTTGTTTCAAGAATCTTTTACTGCCAATTCGTAAGCTAAATTTACAGGATGTTCCAATCCTTTATTTTTTAACGGGAAAAGTTCAAATTTTGCATAACCAGATTTAATATCTATCTCATTATCCAAATAAATTTGTCATAGACATGTGGACAATTTTCAACTATTATGTCCTGCTCCAGTCACTAAGACTAGGTTTTTTTCTGTAGGAATATGATCATCTGAACCAAATCCGTTGTCGCTCAAAATTTCTTTCACATTGTAAGGATAAGATGATATTTTATATCTTTCAAAAACTCTATATTGTTTTTTTTGAAATCTACGCTCAAAATCTAAAACTAAATCAAACATATTTGCTATGTCTATTTTATTAATAACTATAATTGGTTTTACTCACAATATCCTTTCTATAACTGTCAAATTATGAAACACATATTCCGAAAAGTCTAAATTTTGATCAGCCAACTTTTTGTTGGAAATAATATCTTCTGCATTTACACAATACAATACTTCTATTTTATCTCTTAAATCATAAAAAATTGTCTGTTTACTGTCTATTAAAAATCAAGGTAATACTCTAGATGCATGTGGATCTCTTAAAAATTTTCATCAAACCTCCAAATAAAGTTTTCCAGAAAAATTTGCCAATCTGTCTAATATTTGATTTTTTTGCATTTCTATATACTTTTCTCCATCAAACCCATGTCTTTTATGAGAAATAATTTCGCTATTTACTACCATATTTTTATAAACAAAATAAATTACAAATAAATTATACCCAAAATACATTATTTTGTCAAAAAATACGGCTTGACATTCCTTTGTTTAGTTAAAAGTTGCAAGTTTATAAAGTTAAAAGTTATAAAGTTATTAATACTTTAAGAACTTTATAAACTTTACAAACTTGATGAACTTTATAAACTTTATGAACTTGATGAACTTTACAAACTTTACAAACTTTATGAACTTTACAAACTTTATGAACTTTACAAACTTTACAGAATCTTCTCTTTTCTCAAAAAATCTAAATATTTTTCATTATCTTCTGGATACTTTGCTTTTAAATAATCTTTTAACAAATTTTTTCGATCAGAAAATCATTGAGACAAGTTTTTTCATTCTATATCCAATTTGTTAGATAAGTCCTTGGAAACTACTACATGTTTTTTTAATTTAAAGTCTTTTAATTTTTTGTATAAATTTTCGTCCATGTATTCAAAAATTTTATCATAATCTACATCGTCTACTTTCAAAGAAACGGAAATATCTTTTTTATTTAAATGAAATTCCGAATCAAATTCTACCTTCCAATGCTCTGATCAAAAATAGTTTTTTTTATTTTGCTCTATCGTGTCAAGAATAAACTGATCTAAAGATACTTCATCCAATTGTTTCATTTCTCAACCACTCTCTCAGTCTACTGAAAACAATAATTCATTATTCCTTACCCCAAGGCTTGAGCTATCTATCAAAAAATAAGGACTGATAAAAATCATTTTTCATTTGATAGAATTGTGAGAATATTGAAATAATGTTTTAACATGATTTACTTCCAATGGAGAAGTGTTTCGAACACTCCCAGTACACAAATAATTTTTATAAACAAAACCTTGATGCAAATGTGAAGAAATCATTTTTATATTTTCTAAATCGCAAAACAAATGAGACAATGCAATATCGTTGAAATAAAACCTAGCTCTTTGTCACGGAAAATTAACTCATTCTATATAATAATGATGTATAACAGTAAGTTTGGGATATTTTTTTATGTAATCCAACAAAACTTGGTTTATATGTGCACTAATTTGTTCGTTTTTTTTCTTAGATTGTAGCAAAGATTTTATGGTATTTTCTATTTCAGTATACTCAACTCAAACATTACCAAATAACGGCTCAAGCTTTTGGGTATTTAAATAATAAGGTAAAAACAAAACATCTTCTCACTCTATATTTTCTACTTTAGGACTTGTAACAAACTCTATTTTTCATCATTTTTGATCCGAGAAAATATTTTTTGTAATCATCTCATAGGTCATTTTAGCCTCTTCAAATACAAAAGTGCTTCCAAGCCAATCATGATTCCCAGAAAGTATATAAACATTTTTTCATTGAGAATACAGCTCCAAAAACAAAGTATAAAGAGACAGTAATGCTCACCTATCATAAGAAAAATGATAAACATAATCTCCTAAGAAAATAATGTTTTTTTCTGAGCTACTAGAAATATAACTTTTCAATTCATTTATAATTTTATCTTTGATACGCGAATTTATATGTAAATCTCAAATCAAAAGCATCCAAGTCTTTTGTAAAATAAAATACATAATTTTATATGTAATATTATAACTCATGTTTTCAATACAAAAAAGACCTCAATTTCAATTCATTAGAATAAGCCCAGAAAGAATATGCCAACAATTTTAATTCCAAAAAAGAAGGAGTAATGCTTTATATAATAATAGATTGATTTAAAATAAATTATCCCTATCTCTTAGTGTAAAGATATTTTATACAATTCACCCCAAAAAATCATGAAACTAAAAGAAATCACAAAAACACTCGATAAATTTTTTCAGGTAAATGCTTTATATGAGGACCCTTCCATGAAAAATTTTGTTCCTATGGTATACGATTCCATAGGATTCGATCGAAAAAACTTTTTTGAAAAAGATTTTTGCACAAGATTCAATGGATTAATGATAAGGGGATGAGAAGAAGTTAAAACAATATTTTTGTCAGTATTCCCTTCAAAAGAAGTACTTGAAAATTTTATAAAAAAATCGCAAACTGGTGACCTACTTTTTCTTCATCATCCTATTTTTATGTCATCATGAGATCCAAAATGAAATGTATGAACATTTTTTCAACCAATAAAACCAGAAATATTAGAAAAAATAAAAGATAAACAGCTTTCTATATACACTTGTCATGCACCAATGGACACAAACAATACAATAGGAACAGGAGTAGCGATAATAGAGGCATTATGAGGTAAAATGATAAAAGAATTTTTCCCATTTGCAAATGGATTTGCATGAAAAATTTGTGAGGTAGCACCAATTTCCACACAAGAACTTATAAAGAAATGTGAAAAAATATTTAGAATACCTTATTGCGATATAGGATGAATAAACAAAAAAGAAATAACCAAAATCGGCATTGTACCATGAAGTGGAGACAATGTAGCATATATGAAAGAAGCAGAAGAACTGGGTGTGGATTGTTATATATCATGAGAAATATTCAATCATGTAGACACAGATCGTTGAAGAATAAAATTACAAGAGGTAAAAGAATTTGAAAAAACAACCACTCTCTCACTAATTGGAGTATCACATGCCGCATCCGAATATCTAGTAATGCCTTTACAGATGAAAAAATATGTAGAGAATGTTTTAAAAAAAAATGTTATACTACTTCCTATGAGCAAACGACGAATATAAAATAAAAAACTTGAACAAACAAAAAAACGACAAAAATTTTTGAATACCAAAAAAAATCCATCAAAATATAAATATTAACCTTATCAAAAATAAATTATTTGTATTGGCCACGAACTTTTGCAATATCTTTTTTACAGTACTCCAATGTATCTAATGCTCTTTGTGCATATTGTGATAACTCTGAAATAGAAGCATTTGGGCTTATTTCCTCATCTAAAAGAACCTCTATTAGTTCTACTGTTTGTTTTAAAGATAAAGAACGCCTTACTGATTCATGTTGGATCCTATTGTCTGCCAAACAAACCAAATTTTTAAATGTTTGTTCTCCAAATCTATTAGAATTTCTTCAAGCCATGGTTTCTAAAATTTAAAATAAAAAAATATTATACATATTATTTACAATAAAGCAACACAAAAAAAACAATAAAAAAAGACAATAAAAAATCATCTTCATAGAAACACTGTATTATTGCCTTAATTATTGTATATTAGGTTTTATTTGTCGCTGTTTCCTTATCCCATACCAGCTTGCTAATAGATAATCTTACAGGACTAGCATTACAAAACTCATCCATAGTTAGCAGTAAAAATCACTTAATTCCCAACATTATAGAATTTAAACTATAATCATTTTGCCATATTTTTTGTTTAATCTTTTTTTCTCAAACAAAATCTAATCATTTTTGAGATATGTAATAATATAAATCATGCCCTGTAACTTCTATTTCCATATCTCAATCACATTGCAACAAACCCATTTGTTTATAATTTTTTTGATCCAAAAAAGATAAATAATCTTTTAGAAAATCTATATTTTTATGAATATTTTTCAATTTGTAATAATGAAAATATCACAAAATTTTTTCAATTTCTTCTTTTAAGTATCCAGCGATATCCATATCAGATATTTCATCAATTATTTGCTCTGTTAATAAATCCTTTTTGTTCATGTCTATATTTTTTATTAAAGTTTAAATAAATTAATGTTAACCGAATTTTTAATATAATTTAATAAATGGATATCATGCGTAAGCAAAAGTATTGTTTTTCATTCTCTATGGAATTTAATCAGGATATCTGCCACTTTTTGAGTGTTCTCCCAATCTAAATTTCCCGTCGGCTCATCTGCTATAATAAATTCCGGATCATGAATAATTGCTCTTGCCATATTTACTAATTGTCTTTCCCCTCAACTAAGCCTAGCGATTTCTCTATCCTCAATATTTATCAAATCCAACTCTCTCCTAACTCTAGCATATTTAGCTTCTATTGTAGCCTCCCCTATTCAATATATCTTCAAAGGATAGATAATATTATCTCTGACACTTAAAGATTTTAACAATTTAGAATCTTGGAAAATTAATCCAAGCTCTCTTCTATAAGCCTGAATTTCTTTATCTGAAAAGGACGCAAGATCTGACATTTTATAATAAATTGATTTTCTTGGAGCTTTTAGTTTTCATGTTAAAAACTTAGAAAAGGTCGTTTTCCCTTTTCCAGATCTTCACATTAATACCGTAAAATCTCATTTGTACAAAGAAAACTTAAACCTATCAAACAAAAGTTCCGGTGTATCTCCAAATCCTCGAGTTAGATTATCAACATTTATCAATAAATTATGAGTTTGTTTGTCCATAATGAGTTTATTATGAATAAATATAATCATACTCAATTATAGTAGCAAAAAAGAAATATTGCAAAAAAAAATCATTTTGTACTTTAGTTTGATTTGACAAAATCTAAAAATAACCAATAAGTTATATGGAATAAATAAAAAAAGTCCTGAATAAATCACGGACTTTCTGTTAGGTTAACTTTTCGGCGGGGTTTGGCTATTTTTTTTAGTTTTGAATATTTTTTATATTCTGATATAGCTTTTCTTAAAGATGTTTTCGTAAATTTTAATATCCTAGCTTTGTTCTTGCAAACAAATACTGGAGTTGGAGAATTCGCAATAATTAGCTCAGAAGCCATAGAATTACAATCTCCAGCTGCTGCAGTTTTGTGTGGTACAGGACCTACAAAAATAGCAGCAATTTTTTCATTATGGAAATTCCAATAATCGAATTTTTTTTGTAAATAATGATAGTTTGAAATAAATCTACATCTACAGTTTTCAAACTCCTCATTAAAAACCTCGAAAACAACATCTTTTTCTATATGTAACCAGCCGACCAAAATAAAAATTTTCTGTCGTTTCATAATCATATTTTTTTGTTTTATTGTATTTGTTTTATTATACTTGTTTGTTCGTATCAGAAAAAAAGATTATCTTAGATTCTAATAGCACTATTATTAAAAAGAAGGCAAACGGAATTTTTTAATCGAATCTTTTTGTTATCAGGTATTTTTCCTCTAGTGTTTTGATATTCTGTTTAAATGTTTTGTAGAAGTCAAAATGTTCTTTTTGAAAATATCTTTCGTTGATAACACCCTGTTTTGAAAGGAAAGACTCAAGAATCTGCAACTGCTTTTTTAGAAATACCGTTGTATCCAATTGTGTATCATGCAATAAATCATACTCTTTTTTGATTTTCCATGTATTGTTTTCAAACTCATCATAATTACCTCATAATCGCAATATATCAGCTGCTTGTAATATTTTTTGTATTTCCGTTGTATATAATGAAAAGTTTAACTTGGTTGCTTCTATTGTATTTGCAATTTTTTGTATTTTTTCTTTTTGAAGCATATTTCTATAAAACTGTTTCATTAAGTGGATTGAGTAATCCTCTTTTGTTTCAAATCATTCTGCTTTATTATCATATGCATATCATGCATCATGCCATAACGCGGCCTTTCTTAGTATATCTTATCTATATCATCATCGGTAAGCAAAAGAACCTCTTTTAATTTATTGGCAACTCTCAAGGCATTTTTTGTAACATGTATAGCATGTTCAAAGTTATGATACGGTATCTGATCATAATATGATTGAATTTGCTGTTCCTCTGGAGTTAAAATAAGTTCCATCACTTTATACATTTATATAGATAAACTATTTTTATTTGTATTGTGTTTAGTTTGCATTATAAAATACTATCAACATAACACACTATAAACATATACATCAAAAAGTCAAATCAAAAAACATTTGAAAAACAAATGGAAAAGATTATGTTTTTTTACTGTATGAATATGTTTTATGTACATATAATAATATTTATTTTTGTTTAACAACAGATCATGGATCTACAGCAAGCACTATCAGAATTAAATTTAGTACACGACAAGTCTAATTTAGAATCATTTTTTCAAAAATATTTAGGTAAAAAATGATTATTAAACGAAGAATTTTCTAAAATGAAAGATGCTAGTATTGAAGAAAAAAAAGTACTATGAGCTAAATTATCTGAAATAAAAAACAAACTAAGTGAAGAATATTCCCAAAAAGAAGCAGAAATAAGCATTATGGAGATAAATGAACAACTAAAAAAAGATATAGTTGATATTTCTGTAAACCCAAAAAAATATGAATGATGACATTTCAACTTACTAGCAAAAACTAGGAGAGACCTAGAAAAAATAGCGAGCAACATGTGATTTATAATAGATTACGGTCATGAAGTAGTCACAAAATATGAAAACTTTGCATCTGTAAATATTCCATTATCCCATCCTGCTACAGAAATGCACGATACTATATACTTGCAAGAACAAAGTCCAGATTGAGAAAATTTTGTATTTAGAACTCACAATTCTGCACATCAGGTACAAGACATTCAAAAATATTGAGTACCATTAAAACTCGTTTCTCCTGGTAGATGTTATAGATTTGATGATATGGATGCTACTCATGATGTTATGTTTCAATATATTGAATGAATATATATAGACAAAAATGTAAGTATTGCCCATTTCAAAAATTATATCAATACTCTACTTTCTGCTATAATTTGAAGAACAGTGGAAACTAGAATAAGACCTTGCCACTTCCCTTTTGTAGAACCAGGTTTTGAAATAGATGCAAGATATGAGATTATAGATCCAAAAACTTGAGAAACTTCTAAGTCTAAACGAATAGAGCTTTTATGAGCAGGTATGATTCATCCAAATGTATTAAAAGAATGATGAGTAGATCCAGAACAACGATCAGGTTTTGCTTTTGGAATTGGGATAAGCAGATTAGCAGCAATTAGATATGGAATCAAAGATATTAGATATTTTACCAACGGAGATTTAAGATTTATTAAAAGTTTTTAACAAAAAATATATACTTAGCATTAACCAAAAAAACAAAAAAATAGTTTTAAATTTTGATTGAATGGTATGAAGATTACTATATGTGGGAGTTTAGCCTTTGCAAATGAAATGTTGAAACTGGAAAAAGAACTTAAAAAATTATGACATGAAGTAATAATACCTGCTGATACAAATTCTTTTTTGGACTGACAAATTAATGATTGGTGAATAAATCCAGAACTAGCTAGAAAATGAATGTTAAATCATTATAATAATATAAAAGAAAGCGATGCTATACTAGTTTGTAATCTTGATAAGAAAGGAGTTAAATGATATATTGGATGAGCAACATTAATAGAAATGTGAGTCGCTTGTCATAGGAACAAAAAAATATTTTTATTAAATGATATTCCAAGTGAGAATGAAATAAGATATGTACAAGAAATAAAACTAATGCAACCTATCATAATAAATAATCAACTTGATTTAATCACATAATACCTTTAAGGTAGTTTCATGGTGATGTGTAGTATAATCAATAATATTAACTTCAAAAATCCCACACGCAAGTTCCGTTATGATGAAATGTTGCGAAGTTACGGGTAGGACTACGGAATGAGCGGGCTTTTAAATTGATAAACTTTTCAACTTATGCTTGTAGCTATTTGATCTCTTAGAAAACCAAAATTAGAAGCAGTAAAATTAGCATTTCAAGACTGTCCATATTTTCAATGAAAACATATAAAGTATGAAGCCAGAAAAACAGCATCAAATGTTTCAGATACGCCACTGAGTTTGGAAGAAATAATGTTATGAGCAAAAAACAGAGTAAAGAGTTTGAGAAATGAAATAAAAAATGCTGATTTCTATATATGATTGGAATGATGAGTTAGTAAAATTTGAGAAAAATATTTTTTACTTTGAGTGACATATATAGAAAATACAGATTGAGTTTGACATTATGGCTTCTCTCAAATGATAGAAATCCCTAGCAAAATACAGTATGAATTATATGAGAATAAAAGAGATTTAAGTGAGTTAATTAATGAATTAGCGAATAAAAATGAAATTAGAAGTAATAATGGGACTTTTGGAGAGCTATCAGATGATATGATTGCTAGAGCAGATTCATTCAAAAATAGTACACAAACTGCTATAGCACCATTCTTTAATAAGTTTTTTAAATAAAAAAATATATATAAACCTAGTATTAACAAAAAAATTAAAAAAATTATGGAAGAAATATTAATTTTTACCTATGATCCTATATTAGGATTAAGGTATCTTGGAACAAGGAAAATGATACCGATCGAAATTATCAAGACAAGGGGGGAATATAGTAAACCTACTTGTGACAAACTGTCACAACCCTTGTTAAAAAGAACACAAAACAAATAAAAAAGGAAGGTATTTTGACCTCCCTTTTTGCGTATAATAAATAACTTATAATTATCCCAACTTTCTTTTAACTTTTATCCTTCACATATTATCAATTTCCTTGATTATTACATTCATAGTTTGTCATATTTTGAAATGCTTTTCCAATCATCCTTCAAACCTTTGCCCTAAATCAGAAATATGACAAAGTCATTTTTTACCTTTTGGTAAATCAACAAATACCCCATAATCCTCTATTCTAGAAATATTTGCTTCAAAAGATTGTCATACTTCTAAGTCTGTAGCTATCTCACGAATAATTTTTTCAGCCTTTTCGATCATAGCTTGATCTGGATGTGTCAAAAAACATGTCCCATCATCCTCAAAATCAATCGTAATACCTCAACAGTCTTCAATAATTTGATTGATTACATCTCATCATTTTCCAATTACCTCTTTTACTTTATCTGGATTTATTTGGAATACTCTAATTTTTGGAGCTGATTCTTTTACTTGAGCTCTATGAGTCGGCATAGCTTCCAACATAACATCCATAATTTCATTGTATCATTGTATAGCTCTAGAAATTGTTTCATGAACAATCTCCATGGTAAGTCATTTAAGTTTTGTATCTAATTGAATTGCTGTAACTCAATCTCTAGTACCAGCTACTTTGAAATCCATATCTCCAGTAAAATCTTCTGTTCATTGTAAATCATTCAAAATAATATATTTTGTAATATTGTCTCCATCAGTATTTTTTGTCATCAATCACATAGCAATTCCTGCAACAGGCTTTTTCAAGGGAACTCCTGCATCCATTAAAGATAAAGTTGATCCACAAACAGAACCCATAGATGTTGATCATCCAGATGACATACATTCTGAAACAGTCCTAATACTATAGGGAAAATCTTCTTGAGATGGAAGCATAGGCATCAATGCTTTTTCTGCTAATTTACCGTGTCCTATTTCCCTTCTTCATACAAATCTAATAATATTAGCTTCTCACACAGAAAATGGTGGGAAATTGTAATGATGGAAATATCTTTGTTGAACATTATCATTTTCCATATCATCATAAACAAGATAGTCTTTTGGTCATCATAAAGTAGTAGTAGTCAAAACCTGTGTATCTCACCTCCAAAAAAGACCAACTCAATGAACCTGTGGCAAATTATCCACTTCACAAAATAGAGGCCTAATAGTGTACATATCTCTATCATCAAGCCTAATTCATGTATCTATAGTACGATTCCTAATAAAATCTTTTATCACTTCAAAAAATCACATTTTCACCTTACTTTCCGTAAATTCTTCGTTTTCTGGATCTTCTATTTTTTCTTTAGCCAAGTCCAAAACTTCTTTTTCATACTGAGAGAATAATGTATTGAATGGAACTTTTGTATTTCATGTTAATGAATCTAATTTATCTTGAGTCATAAAATCTGAAATAAAAGATATCACTTCTTCTCATGGTTTATTGAATGTAACTTCTTGTTTTTGGATATTTAGTTTGTTTAAGAACTCTAATTGAATATCACAAGACTTATCTATCTCTTTTTGTCATAAAACAAATGCTTGTTTCAATACATCTTCTGGAACTTCATTGGCTCCACATTCTATCATATTGATTGATCATTTTTTACCAGCTAGTAATAGATTTAATATCCCTGCGTCAAGCTCCTCTCTAGTTGGATTCACTAAAAACTGTCCATCTTTGTATCAAATTTGTACTGCTCCTACAGGTCAATCAAATGGTATTCCTGCTACCATAATAGATACTGAGGATCAAATGATGTTTGGAACATCCATATCCATCGTATGATCTAATGCCAAAGGAGTAACTGAAATAACAATGCTGTTTATCATACCTTTAGGAAACATCGGTCTTAAAGCTCTATCAGACATCCTAGCATAAAGTGTAGCCACTTCTGATGCTCTTCATTCCCTTCTTTTGTATAAAGCTCATGCTATTCTACCTGCTGCAGAATAACTTTCTCTGTAATCAATCATTAAAGGAAGAAAATCTGTCCCTTCTTTTGGATCTTTATCCATACAAGTAGTAAACAGCAACACATTGTTTCAATACTGAAGTCTTATTGAACTATCAGCTTGCATAGCTAACTTTCAAGTTTCAAAAGAAATTTGTCTACCAGAAAGCTCAGTAGTAAAATCTACCGTTTGAAATTGTTTTTTTGTAACTGCCATAATTTCTAGTATTAAAATAATAAATGTGAAATTTGATTATAGAAACTAGAAACTTAGAAAAAAGATCAAACAAAATATAGAATAAGTTGACTTCTAAACCTTTTTCTAAGTGACTAAATTTCTATATTTTCAAACCCTACTACAATTATAGTAATTTCAAACCCAATTGCAAAATAAAAGTTTCAACAGTTAACAAAACTATAGCTACTTAAATTAACCACAATCCAAACTTGATTTTGTAAACTCATATTATTATATTAACTAAATAGATACAGCTTGAAATACAAGCAAAATTTGTTAATAAGATACATGCTGTACATAAAACTTTTATTTTCCTGTATTATAATGAGTAAAGATTTCCAAAAAATTCTAATTTTATGACTTATTTCTATCGTAATAAGTTCCCTGGCCCTATACAGTTTTAGAGATATAAAGTTTAAAAACACAAAAAAAATGTTGGAAGAAAATCAAAAAGAACAAGAGATTTTACAAGAATACCAAAACTTATTAAGCGATCCAAATGAAATAACACAACCTGAAATCCAAAAAAATTTAGCAAAAACTTGAGATTTAACGATAATATTGCCTAGTTTTTTTTGAAATGCTGGATTTGATAAAATTGTACAAGAGTTGAACAATAAAGAAATTAAAATAAATTTTGAATATATTGAATCTATTTCAAAATATAGAAAAGACATTTTATCAGGTCTAAAAATAGATATCGTTTACTTATTGCCAACAAATCGGATAAAGGGAATGGAATTGGAAATCATTAGTATAAATGAAAATCCAAAAGTATATTTTCATAGCATTTTCAACAATCTTTTATGAATCAATGATAATACAATAATTCCATATTCTATAGATCCTGCTATAACACTTAGAAAAAATGGAATAAATATTTGAAACAATCGAGAAAGCTTGCTGACATTTAGTGCTATATGGGTGCAAAACAAAGTACATTCTATGCCAATACTTTGGGGAATAGGAAAAAATGATATAAGATTTTTAGAAAGATGAGAAGAACCTTTTGTAAATTATTTTGATATTCTATTTTTAAACCTGGAACAAATAAAAGAAAACCACAATGTTGCAGAATTGAAAAATATGTTAGATGTAGAAAAATTATCCTTGGATTATAGTTACAATTTTGCTAAACTTAAACTACTATATGAAAGCATAGGCAAAAAAAATGAAAATTGTAAAACATTTCCTGCTATATGCCTAATGTCTTATAATTTTTGAGATATAAAGTTTTGATTTTTATCCGATTTAGATATTTTAGAAAAATATTTTACAAATAATAAAAACTCATTTGAAATATCCAATTTTAATAATACCATTACATCATACCCTGTGAAATGACGAGTTTTTGTCGTTCCCAAATGAAGCGAAAAAATAAATTTAGCTAATGAATTTTTCAAAGAGTATCTAAAAGAATGAGTAAATGGAAACGAAAATTTATGGTGAAATACTTTGTCTGCAATTACAAATATTTATGACATACAAAAACAAGAAGATAAGTATAAAGAAATATTAATAAATGAAAATAAATTTAGGCTAATGTATGAAAACATTAACTTACAAGAAGAATTTGTTAAAGACAGTAAAAATATAAATCTATTAAAATGAGACTATAACCCAGAGCTTTATTTGAAAAAGTAAAAAAGCTCGCCCCAGCCATTATTACAAAAGAACATTTTTATCGTAATACCGAGCGATTATTATGTCCTGGTTTGCCTGAATGAACAAGTGGGATTTACCCCGCAATAGCGAGGTTTACCCCGCAATAGCGGGGATATACAACAAGAATAAGCTCTCCTACACTTATTTAATATGTACAAACTTGATGAATCCCGCCCCGCCCCGCCCCGCAGTATTGCGGGGCTGCAGGGCGGGGTGGGGCAGGCTTGATGAACTTTCTAACTTTAAGAACTTAGTGGGCTCTCAACTACCTTTCCATCATCTAATTCAATGATATCATCTGCAAATTGAACAATGTTTTTATCGTGTTCTATCATAAGTATAGTGTCTCAAGCTTCCAAAAACTTTTCCAAAACTTTTAATAATTTTTCTATATCTTGTGGATGTAATCCAACTGTTGGCTCATCTAAAAAATATACTGTATGACCCGTGTAGCTTTTTAGTAAATGCTTTACTAATTTTAATCTTTGACTTTCTCATCCCGATAAAGTATGAGCAGCTTGTCACATTCTTAAATATCATAATCATATATCACACATAAGCTGTAATTCTTCACGAATAATATCTATTTCCGAAAATAATTCTAAAGCATCGGAAACATACATATTCAAAATTTCTGCAATATTTTTTCACTTTCGCTTAATTTCTAAAATTTCTGACTTGTATCTATCTCATTTACATAGATCGCAAGGTACATAAGTATCTGGTAAAAATTGTAATTCCACTTTTTTATAGCCATATCCATTACAAGCTGGACATGCTCATTTTTCAGAATTAAAACTAAAATATGATGAAGAAAAACCAAGATACTTTGCTTGGGTAGTTCAAGCAAAAATAGTTCTAATTTTATCAAAAGTACCTATAAAAGTAGCTGGACAAGAACGAGGAGTTTTTCATATATTACTTTGATCTACATATATTGTGTTTTTAATTTCCTGATGACCAATAATTGTGTCTACAGCCAAATCTTGATAGAATTCCTGTAAAGCTAAATTTTTGTAATGATCATAAAGCTCTTTTTGAATAATCGGGGCTGAAATTATCTCTTCCCAACTCATTCATTTTTTTAAAAGTTGTAGTCTAATAAAACTTTGGATAAATTTTTGTTTTTCATTTAAAAATCTATAAAGTGTTGAATACATTAATGTAGTTTTTCAAGCTCAACTTGCTCATGTAATAACAGTAAATCAACCAAGTCTAATTTTTACATCTATATTTTTTAAATTATGTTTGCTAGCTTTTTTTATAGAAATAAACTTATCTCATTTACGATGATTAAAATTAGCTTTTACTTTCAGTTTTCAAGTAAGATATTTCGCCGTCAAAGTATCTGATTTCAAAAAATCTTCATAAGTACCATTAAACATAATATTTCATCAAAAATCTCATGCTCATGGTCATATTTCCACTACTTGATCGGCTGCCTTTATAAAACTTTCATTGTGTTCTACTACAATGACAGTATTCCCCATAAGCTGTAAATTCCTGATAGCCTTGATTGTCTTGTCTATTTCTCTTTGACTTAATCAAATCGTTGGTTCATCCAAAACATAGGTAATTCAAGTAAGCTTATTCCCAAGTTGTTTAGCTAGTCTAAGTCTTTGGATTTCTCAGCCAGACAAAGTATCTATTGTCCTGCTCAAATCAATATATCACAATCATAAATCTTGGATTGTCTGTAGTCTATCTATCAATGGTTGTGTGATTCTATCTACTAATAAATTGGATTTTTTACTTTTACTGATATATTCTTGAAAAAATTCTAGTAAATGATCTAAAGTAAACTTCTGTAAATCTGCAATATTATATTTATTTTTTCATAAACTTATAAAAACATTCAAACTTTCTATTCTAAGTTTTTTTCAATTACAGCTAGGACAAGACCTCATATTTAGCATTGCTTGGAAATCAACGGTCAGTAAGCCTTTGACATACTGATCTTTTAAAATACTTTCAATTCATTGATATTTAACACTAGAATACTTTCATCAAGTTTGAACTCTGATCACTTCTTCATCTCAATATATTACTACATGCTGGAATCGCTCCGGCAAATCTTTTCGTAGTTTATCTGTATCTATGGAATATTTCTCGGCCAACTTCCCTAAAACAATTTGTCAAAAAGTGCTATCTCTCCAAGGCAAAATAGCACTGGAGTACGAACTATACTGATCTATCACCTTATCTAAATCAACTTGCAAAATCTCTCCTATTCCATGACACTCTGAACAAGCTCATTCCTGTCTATTGGGAGAAAAATGCTGAGTCGTAAATTCTGGATATGTTACATTACAATCAGGACAATACATTTTATCAGTAAATCGTTGTATAAGAGGGAGTGTTTTATTATTTCCCGATTTTTTATTTCCCACATCATCTATATACAGTCCAAACTTTTCAGTTTCTCATAAAATCTTGATCACATCTTCTTTTAATCTATCAATCTTACTTGATTCTACTGTAATACGATCATATATCCCATATACCTTCAAAGGGAAATAATCTTTTGGTACATTTGGATCTTCTAAATAAAAATATTCTACTGGATCCTTATTTTCTCAAATCAGTAAATACCTAGTAAATCCGACTCACTTCTCTACTTTATTTCTATTTTTTTTGACAAATTTAAACAAAAGATCCATGGCTTTGATTTCTCAAACTTCTTTTAATAAAAAAATTCTCTTATTCGTATAATCTTTTTTGATTTCATTCATAATTGCTTCTACTGAACTCGGTTTAATTTCTTTGCCACAAGAGTAACAATACGAATCTCCCAATTTAGCAAAAAGCAATCTCATATAATCATCAATTTCTGTCAAAGTCCCAACCGTACTCCTACTATTTCAAGCTTTTTTATTTTGCTCAATAGCTATGGCTGGAGAAAGTCCACTACAATGTTCTATTTCTGGCCTTGTTCATAAATTAAAAAACTGTCTTAAATAACTAGACAAAGACTCTATATAGCGAAATTGTCATTCTTTGTAAACCGTGTCAAAAGCAAAAGAGGATTTTCCACTTCCAGAGACTCCAGTGACTACAATAACTTTATTTTTTGGTAAAATAAGATCAATTTTCTTTAGATTATGGGTACTCACTCATTGAAAAACCATTTCATTGGAATATTGAGTCATATCTATTTTTTTTTGTTTTGACATATTTTTCTAGTTTTGATTAAAAAAATTTATCAATTAATCAGTTTATTGATACAAAATCAATTTACAATTGAAAAACAAAAAAGTTGAAAGCTTTCTTCCCTTATGAACTTACTACTGACTTAACTCTCGCTCTAATACTTTTAAAAATTGTGGGAAAATACCATACTTTTTAGCTCAAGAAAATGCATCTCCATATCAATCATACAGATATTTTGGAACATTTGGTACAATAATATTTCATTGTTTTTTTCATCCATTATAAAGACCAGCAAAATTATTTATTCAAGCAAGATCAAAATCCGTATAATTTAACTTACCGGTCAATCACGAATGTCTACTAAATTTGCTTTTTGTAAATTCGATAAAATCTACAACAGTTTCTATAAATTTATTTTGAGTAATTTCTCATGTTCAATAATCTCTGGATATAATTTGGAATGGTCCATTTTTATTACTTGGTAAATGATAAGCACAAGTAGATTCTCTGTACCAAGTAGCTATAGTCAAAGCCGTAGGAAAATCGTATGCAAAACTAATATCATCCAAAGTGTTGTACCAACCAGTACAGTTATGTAATGAGTTTTGAATATCATCAGAGATACCACTCAAATATTGATCTAAAAATTCTTGTTTGCCAGATTGAGAAGTAATTTTTGCATGTGTTTTTTGTGCGAAAAAATTGTGATATAGATGATCTTTTAGATTTCCAAGCATATAGTTTAGTCTAGCATCTTTGGAATAGTCTTCTTGTAATATTCTTAATTGATTATAAAAATCTCGTAAATTAATATTATTATTTTCTATCAATCAACTAAGTTGAAATTTTAGATTATTTAAATTAGAAACATCATTGGCAGTAGGAGTATAGGCAAATACAGACCCAACAAAAAGGAAAGCCAATAGTCATAAAAATACTTTTTTCATAATAAAAATATTTATATATAAAAAACAACAATTAACATTATTTATTATACAGATACTTTTTTTATATGCAAGAAAAAATATTTTATAGTAAAAAACGGTTTTATAAACCGTTTTTTGAAACAACTCAAGTATGCCTTAATTGTTTTTTATTATTTGAAGAGCTATTTTGTTGGTGCTGGCTGTGTTGGCGTTGGTGACTGTGTTGGTGACGGTGTTGGTGACTGTGTTGGCTCACTTGAAGATTCATCAACTCCTTTCATTTTCTTTAGAATATCATCTATTCCAATTGCCTGTCTATTATACTTAGTATTATATTTATTCCAACTATCAAATTTTGACATAAATTGTTGGTTGTTTACTAAAGTATTTCTATTATAACCAAGTTGATTTGCTATCTCTGCTGCTCTACTAATAAAATCATCTCTACTCATACCATCATGTAAACTGTCAAATGAACCTTCTAATCCCAATATCCTATTAATTGCATCTGTTTGTTTTGCAATATCTATTCATACCGCTCTTGTCATCATGCCACTCACATTACCAGAGCTAAAGGCCTCTTGAATAGCAGAAATTCAAACTGCTCATCATCATACCGGAACAATCGGCAATGTTTTTAAAGTATTTTCAAGAGATTCAAAAGTTTTATTTAAAGCATTATCTATAAATGATATTCATGTATCCAATTTTAAAGAAAATTTCACCAATAAAAATATCAAAAACAACCCAAACAAATAAACAATAATATCAGCAAATGTATCTTTTACTCCAGTCATACTAAAATCAAACATTCAATCAGACTTCATCGTAGAAGTGTATAATTCAGAGCTTCATTCTTTTTGACTTATAATTTGTATATTTCACTGATCTTCAAATGTTATACTATGAGTTTTATTTCATGCTATAATATTTTTAATAAGCACCAAAACCACTAAAATCAAACTTAAAGCTCATACTAAAAGAACTGGTTTGAATATAAGTTTCAATATTGTTTTTATATCCATAAGTTTTCATAAGTCTAATCCCTTTCATGATCCTCATAATTTATCAGCTAATTTAAACACTTTTAATAAAATTATTATAGGTAAGAGTGGAATAATAATCCATAATATAATTAATCTAAACAGATTAAACAAAAAGATAAAAAACATCATAACCGTAAAAAAAACTAATATCGCTCCCGACAGTCATATTGATAAGAATAAATCTCACCAATCCGTAATAGCACTATTAGGATCACCTGCTGTTCAAAATGCTTCATAATCATTAAATCAAAAAACAGAAATTCACAAAAACATTAAAGGGCCAGAAACAGAATTATGACTAGGTAAAATAGTGTCTAGCATTGATTTAGTATCCTCTTCCGTCTGTAGTGCACCTGCATTTGTTTCAAACCTCACTATATCTTTTTCCTTAGGATTAATTACAATTTTATTATTTTTAGATATTAATTTAGTTGCATTTAGTGTTGCTCACTGAAACTCTGAATTTCATGCTATAAACTGAGAAGGGAATGCTCAAATAGCGGAAGTCATAATGGTAGATACATCAACTACAGCTCACATCAAAAACCAACTTGCTTGAATTAAAACACCTGCGACTAAGGTTTTTTGGATTACCTTTATTGGTTTCCGCTCTCCCGCATCTTTGCCAAAAGGACCAGAAACAATATTTCTAACTATTGCAAACAATACAAAAAATCATAAAGCAAAATTTGCAAAGTTCTTCATTATATTCCATAATGCCCACAAACTAGCATCCAAATGTAAGAACGATCAATATAAAATATTATTTGTCATTAAAGCACCAGCTAAATTTGCTAATATTATCCATACTCGCGATAATAGATCCATAATTATCTTCATATATTCTACAGTAGTATCTAGCGTTTCATTGCTAGCATAAGTTTGTGAAATAAATAAAAATACAAAAATTAAAAACACCGACCATATCTTAATGCTCTTTTTAGTAAACATTTGTGCTATCAATTTTTTGACCAATTTCATTATAAATATATTAAATTAAATTACTCATTTTATTTTTGTCCCCCAGGCTCATTTGGCTCTTTCTTTTTAGGACTTGATTCCAATCTTTCTTTTGCATATTTTTTATGTGCTTCAAGATCCGTATTTATTCTATCTTGTCTTTTTTTATTCCAATCACTTTCATTCATCTCATCTGGTTGTTTGTCGTCTTTAATTTGGTCTTCTATTATCTGTCTTAATTTTTCTTCAACAAAATTACCGTTGGAATCTGTAACATCAAATAAATATTTTTTATCATACTCTTGTTCCGTTAATAATTTATATTTAGGCTCTAAAACATTTCATATATTTACCACAACTCTAACACCGTCATATGTTATAATATTTTTTCAAATAGCTTTTTCGGCCAAGTCTTTTCATTTATCTGAATTTAAATATTCTTCTACGGTATCAATCAAGAGATTTTCAACATTATATGTAGCAATACCATCACTGCTTATAGTCTCCTCAGGTTTAGCAACAATGGTTTCAATCTTATCCATATTCTTTAGAACATAATCATTGTAAGCTCTCAACAATCAGTCTTTTGTAGCGATTTCTGCTGAACTAAGGGTTGGTTTATGTTTTTCAAATGTTTCATTTATTCATATACTTCTTATATCAGCCAAAATTTGTTCTAATTCAGGTTTCCTTATTTTATCAAAGCCCCTACTCGCATCTGCAACTCCAGGATACAACCAAGGGAATCTTTTCTTAAGATGATCTGTTTGTTGTCTATTCAGTCTATCAGGAACCACTGATCATAATTTATCCAATCACTCTTTAGCCGCCTTGATTCCAACACCTGATCAACCAATAGGAATAATAGGAAGATTTTTCACCAAATTTTGAGTACTCTCTTGAAATCATTTTCATATTTTATCTCATATTTTTGTCATCCTAATCGCAAAAAATAGGAAAAATCGCATAATTCATGTTGCAAAAAACATGGTGATAAACCACGACAACATATCCATTCACTTATTAATTCTTTCCATATCTAATTCAATTTCCATCAATCATAAGAAAGAGAAACTATTTTCATTTTTTGTTATTAACAGCTTTTCAAATTGTTCATCGCTTAATCAAGAGTGTTTATCAACTCTATTATTTAGTGCAGACAAAAATATCATAGACATACTAATTGCAAAAACTATAAATACTGGTGCAAAAACGAGTTTCACAATCTGTGCTCAATCAAAATAAGCCATAATTCCTTCTCCACCTCATTTTATATTCAATTCCTGTTTGAATACAGCCAGCAGTACCAATACAGGAGAAGCCGCAATTATAAGTCGAAGTAATCAAATTCTAATCACTAAAACAATAGCCAAAACCAACAAAGGAATAAACAATACAAAAGCAAAAAATAATTTTATAATTAAATCTAAAAAATCTCAAACAATACTACTTCACGAAGCTGGCTCTGCTAAATCTGAAAAGTTCAATAAAGAACTGTATATTGTAATAAAAGGTCCTACAAATCATTTAGATTTTTCTAAAATATTCGTCAATGTATATTTTATCTTATTATTTTCAGAAACATTTTTAAAAAAAGCATCATCTTTTGTCAAGAATCAATATCATGTACAAGACTCACTTAGCTTGCTAGAATCTACAGGTATAATTTTACACTCATCAATCAGTCAAAGATAATGCCCAGGATCATGAGGTGATTGTTCAAAATATTCTTGTAACCCGATAGTATATTCCTCATTACTCGCAGAAAAGTTTAAATAATCTTCATTTTCTTTATAATGATATGGCCATCATCATAAAGTACAATAACTAGAGATAAATTTTTGTTCAGCATTCACCCGAATTTGTTTCCTTCAAACAATATATGTTCAAGTTAAACCATAAATTTTATTAGTAGTGTAACATGGAGATATATTTACATCTCAATAAGTATTATAGTATTGTAAGCTCATTTTATTGTTTCATCCCGGTCATTTTGTGTTTATAACTGCTTTTACTCAAAGAATTGGTTGATCCTTTTGTTGAGGATTATTTTGTGACACAGTAATAGGTAATCATCAGATAGAATAAGTGAGTATTGTTGATAAATCAACAACTGCAGCAACAAGAAACCAACTTGCTTGAATTAACACTCCTGCAATTAGGGTCTTTTTTATGATAGAAATTGGTCATCGTTTTTCTCAGGTTTTTCCCCCAAAAGGTCAAGTAAAAATATTTCTAACTATTGCAAAAAGTACTAAAAATCATAAAGCAAAATTTGCAAAATTTTTCATTATATTCCATAAAGCCCATAAACTAGCATCTAAATGTAGAAAAGATCAATACACCAATCTGTTATCTAAGGCAGTTCAAGTAATAAATAAAACTGGCCATAAAAGTGCATATACGGCATTGGAAATATATGTAAATACCTCATTTACCTCAGACATATTTTTAAATTTATCTTCTTCTGTTTTGTTAGTAGTTTTACTCGCTTCAATTTGTGGATCAGCAACAACCTTGTTATTTGCCAAAAACATACCTGAAACTCCAAGTAGAATAATAATTCACAAAAGCCTTTTCATCATCTTTTTTTTGAATATATTACCAATAAATTTAAGTGTATTTTTCATTTATAATTTATGTATTAGTTTGCTAAATAATTCATACATAATTATAATATTAAAAAAAATATATTCAAAATATTGGTAATATTAGCTCAATAAAACAAACCAAAAAAGCAAAAAACATATATAATATAGTTGAAAGTTGAAAGTTTGTAAAGTTGAAAGTAACAAGTTTGTAAAGTTATTACTAAATTATGAACTTTATAACTTTATGAACTTTACGAACTTTATGAACTTTACGAACTTTATAAACTTTATGAACTTTACGAACTTTATAAACTTTATGAACTTTATAAACTACTTTAAGTCTGCTAAAGTAAGAAATTTTCAATAAGAACAAGATGGAAGCTTATTATTATTTTTTGCATAATTCCAATATGCTTGTTTAATATCAGAATAAGAAGGGATATTCCATTTTTCTACTAGTCACTGCATCACAACATAAGTTTCACAAAGTAATGATTTAGATGGATTTAGATTTTTACCTATCATCCCCAATCAATACGCTGTCCTATAATAAGGATAATCCACATGATTATATGAAATATAATTAAATTTTACATTTTGATTTGTTAATAAAACGACAGAATTTTGGTCCAATAAATGCTTTATAGCATCAGCAAAACTTGCATTTTGTGCCAGATCTATATTTGAAGACTCCCCTACTTCAATAGCACCAGAACTTATTTCACTTTCACTCAAATCAGCATCTACAGGAACAAAAGAATTTACATCATATCAAGATATAAACACATCTCCAGATAAGCTTGAGTTTATTGGTTTATTTAAATTATAAATAATATCTATATTGAAATATCCTAAAACATATCACAAGAACGACAAAAATAACACTACAAAATACAACTTAGATTCCCATACTCTAAATGATCTAAATTTAAATAATAAGCCAAATATAATAAAAACAAAAAAAGAAAATAATGTTACAAGAAATATTTGTAATAAAATATCCATATTTGGCATCCAAAACCAAATAATAAATCCACATAAAACAGCTATAATAAAAAACCAAAAATGGTGTACAAACTTCCTGTTTTGCGGTTTTTGTATATAATGAATCTTTTCAGAAAAACCTAAAGCATCTTCTCTGTTTCTAATATCTTTTTGTGCATTATCTTGATTTTTGATAAAATATCAAATTATTAAAACAATAAAGATATTTATCCCAGCCAAACAAAAAAACTTATAATCTCATCGTAAAAGTCACGCAAAAACTGGCTGAAGTACAAAGAAATACAAACTAAAGAAAATAAAGGTGTTTTTTTTCATTTTTTAATTTGAATGTAAAATGATAAAAAAGTCAAATATTTTTATATAAATATTAAGTTTATAATAAAGATATTACAATTTTCAAGAACAAAATTTGCAAAAAATAGTTTTTTGAATAAAATATAAGGAAGATAGAACATCAAAAAGTACTAAATTTGGAATATCTGATTGTATTTTTAAATAAAACTTACACAAATGAAAAAAAACATATGTTATATATTAAGCATCCTGTTTATTGCAAATAGTGTTTTGTTGTTGGATAGCACATTTTGATCTTTTAATTTATGAAACACAAACACTATTTTGAACACCAACATTGAAGCCACAATAGATACAAATATTGGGTGAAGTACTATTGGCAATCCAATTAGAGAATGAGTCCGTCAAATAATTCATTCTGATGATTGAAGCTATGTATTAACATGAATAGCCGATAGTGATGTTGAAATCACGGAACACGATACTGCTTTCAATAGGATACTTGAAATAACTAAAAGAATAATCAACCGAGCATTGTGATTATTATCTCTTGTTGCATTAATATATTTAATTGTCCATGGATTTATTATATTAACAGCTACATGAGACGATACAAGATATAAAAAATGAATGAAATGAATTAGAAATGCCACGATTGCACTATGAGGTATATGATTGAGCTGGTTTATAGTTAGTTTTATAATCCGAATTATTCAAAACATAACATCCTCATCAAACCTTTAGTTTTTATTAAATATCAATACCAAAAATGAAAAAAATCAAATTATTAATATTATTTACAACAATATTTACCACAATATGATTTAGTGTTAATGCTAATTATGATTTTCCTTATGAATCTACGGATAATCCTCCAGTATGAAGTGAGTATGAGACAGATATATGAAAAATTATAAAACAAGATAATGTAGAACAAGAAGATAGTGCACTCAATAAATTACTTGCCTTATTTAAACTAAGCAACCAACCACGATATGAAGCATGAACAAGCAAAGCTATATATTATGCAAAAATGATTGTGAACTTAATGTTATCTCTTGTTAGTTTCATTGCATTAATCATGGTAATCTACGCTTTTTACATGATATTCTTTTTGAAAGATGAAACTGGTATAACAAAAGCTAAACAAATTTTAAAATGAGTTGCTATCGCCCTTATTATAATGGGATTGTCTTGGTTTATCGTAAGTATGATATTTTGGATACAATCAAATAGTGCCAATAACACAAATAACTATAATAACCCCAATAATATTATTAACAATACAAGCTCATAAATTCAACATAAGTTTTATTTTTTAACAAATAATCAAACAAATGAAAATACTAGATATCGGAAACAAAATAAATAAAAAAAATCTGAAACCCCCAGCTCAATTTAATACTGAAACTATGATGCCAATCTCAGAAATCAAAAATGATATTATAATATTAAAAGACTGATGACTTAGATCTATATTAAAAGTAGAATGAATAAATTTAGATTTAAAAAACTTTGAAGACCAAGAAATAGTACTTGAGCAGTATAAAAAGTTTCTAAACTGACTATGATTCCCAATACAGATTATAGTTCGTAATAATTATTTAGATTTATCGGGTTATCTTTCTTATATAAGCAAAAATTTAACAAAAATCATAAACCCTACATTAAAACAAACTTGAGAATCTTATTATAAATTCCTAGAAAATATTGATAATAAACAATGACTAATTTATGAAAAATCGTTCTATATAGTTGTTCCTTATTATATATGAGAAAAAGATGAAGCAAGTATAAAAAAATCTTGGTTTACCAAATTATTGGATATGTTGAACTCAAAAGATAATGTAGAAAAAATTATAGAAAGATATAGAAGCTTTCAAAAGTGAAAAAATATGTTGGATAGTAGATGTAATCTATTAACAGACTGACTAACTTCTATATGAATAAGAACAGAAAAATTATCAACTAGTGAAATTATTGAACTATTATTTAATTATTATAACCCTTTACTACATAATGCTCAAGGAACAGTTTAAATAAAGTTTAAAAATATTTTGACATAAAAAAACAGTAGATAATTCTTTCATTCTACTGTTTTTTTAGATTTATTTTTAGATCTAAAGTTTAACATTAAACTTGATTCAGAGAATATTCATGTCGCCTTGTGAAAAATGGGACTCCAAATAACTGTTTAAAACACAGAAAAACAACAATTTTCGCTGATGCTATTATATTTTATTCAACATTTTCTTAAAAATACTCTCCACCATGAAGATTATTCCCTGCAGGAGCATCAGATTTTGAAAGATCACCACAGTTCTGAACGAAGAACTCTTTATATGCCTCTGTAGTTTCAATGTCACTACAAGTATCCATAGCAACATCATAACGACAAATATTACCTGTTTGTTTATCTACATGAAACCATTCTGTAGTAACAGTAGTATCAAGATAAGATTCTACAAGAGAAAGAGTATAATATTCTGCTTCTGCGTTAAGATCAAAGTAATACCCTAAAAACTTATGTTCATCTTCAATTTGATTTTCAGGACTTTGTAATATCTGATCGTAATTCTCTCTGAGAGTTGATATAGTAGGATCAGTAAAAATTTCTTTTTCCATCTCGTTTTGGCAGGCAACAAAGGTTGCTTGTGGGCTCATTACAGTTTCTCCTGGATCAGATTGTCGGAGAATTTCTTCAGAGTCACTGTCTACTGGAGAAAGGGTTGAATTAATTGTACATCCTCAAAGGAATATAATGGAAGTTAAAAGTGCTCCCAACACTACTGTTTGTTTCATGTAAATTCATAATAGAATATAAAAATGACTTTCCCTTGTAGTGACAGCCAAAAAGATGTAATAAACAAAGGTCAATCTTGATTTCGAGCATAGAGTATTTACTAAAAAAATCAAGATCATTTTATGATAAAATTTTACGGAAATTCCTATTTTTCGTTGGATAATTTATTAACTTTTTGTTGTTTTTTGTTGGGTTTGAAGAGGAAAATTTACCCATTAAAACCTTTTTCAAAAAAAATCAAAAAGACTAGTTTAATAAAATAAAGTTTTTCAAAAAAATTTGCTAATCTGTCCAATATTTGATTTTTTTACATTTCTATATACTTTTCCTCATCAAAACCATGTTTTTTATAAAGAATAATTTCATCATTTATTGCTATATTTTTATGAAAAGAAATAAAAATATCTTTTGATTTTTGATATAAATAAGTTAGAGTAGAGTAAATTAACTTAATATTAATTGTATGTTTTATTTGAATGTTTTTGTAATGGTAAAATATTTAAAAAATATAAAAATAGAAAGAATTGGATATTGAGGGATTGGGATAACTAAGAGTGATGATGGTAAAAAGATTTTAATAAAATGAGGAGCATTACCTGGTAGTATTGTAGATTGTGTGATCAAAAAAAATAAAAAAGACTATCTGGAATGACATATCACAAAAGTTCATGAATATGACTCTAAATACATCGATGGAGAGATTTTTTGTCCGCATTTTTTTAGCAATATTGATCCAAATTTAGGCGACAATAGCTCAATTGAAAAACACAAAATTTGATGTGGATGATGTAAATGGCAAATGATCAGCTATCCAAAACAAATAGAATTGAAACAAGAAATAGTGGAAGATTGTTTTAGAAAAGTAAAAGAAAAACCAAGTTTTTTACCAATAGTTGCTTCTCCAAAAGAAAAATGATATAGAAACAAGATAGAGTTTAGCTTTTGAGTTTATATGGCAGCCAGAGAATGAATAGAAAGCAAATGGAACCTATGATTTCACAAACAATGAGAATTTAGTAAAATTATAGATGTTGATAGCTGTTGATTAATATCAGACAAAGCAAATAGTGTTTTTGAATATATAAAAAAACTTTGTTTTGAATCAGGATTGTCTACTTATGACCAAAAATTTAATAGATGATTTTTTCGTCATTTGGTAATTAGAGAATGAGTAAATACAAAACAGTTAATGATAAATTTGGCTGTATATCCTTTGGATAAAAAAGATAAAATAAATATTAATAATCGGGAAAACTTAAAAAAAACATTTAAAGAAGATGAATTTATCAAAGAAAATATTACAAGTTTCGTGATAACTTATAACGATGGACTAGCTGATATTGTAAAATGACCAAACATAAGCACTGAAAATATAATCTGAGATTGATATATTTATGAAAAATTAATTCTTGATTGAATAGGACAAGAAAAAGTAGAATCCACTTTTAGAATTTCTCCGTTTTCATTTTTTCAGACCAACACTCATTGAGCAGAATTATTATTTCAAACGGCGATGAACAATGTATTGGAAGTGTGAGAAATTAAATGAAAAATATTAGATCTATATTGCGGAACTGGTAGTATAGGAATCAGTTTTTTGAAAGCAGGTGTATGAAATAGTTTAATCGGAATAGAAATAGTAGAAGAAGCGATTCAAGATGCTAATTACAATGCAGAAATAAATGGGATAAAAGACAATTGTAAATTTATAGCCTCCCCTTCTGAAAAAGTGTTAAGCAAAAACCCAGAAATAGAAAATGAATTGACCAATATATGATTGGTAATTGTCGATCCTCCTAGAGAATGATTACACAAAAATGTGGTTGAACGGATCAGTCAGTTAAAAGAAGATAACAATTTCAAGTTATTGTACATATCGTGTAATCCTAGCACTATGGCCAGAGATATTGAATTGTTTATTGAAAAATGATTCAAAGTTAAATCTTTACAAGCTGTAGATATGTTTCCTCACACTCATCATATCGAAACTGTTGGAGTTTTAGTTTAGAAAAGGCTTTTAATTTTGTAATTTATAACACAGATGTGAAAGTATTTAGTAATTTTAGGGGCAATAGTCAGCTTTACAGGAGTATTGTTGTATATAAGAGAAGTTTTTAGATGAAAAGCAAAACCAAATAAAGTTTCTTGGCTACTTTGGTCAGTTGCTCCAATGATTGCGACAGTAGCTGCCCTTTCTCAGTGAGTAAGGCGGTCTGTTTTACCTGTTTTTATGTCTGGGTTTGCTCCATTTTTAGTTTTTTTAGTTTCACTTTTTGTGAAACAATCTTATCGAAAACTTTCCTACTTCGACTATATTTGTTGAGCATTATCTTTACTAGCTCTCTTGTTATGGGGAATCACCAAAAATCCCAATATAGCTATAATATTCGCTATTTTAAGTGACTTTGCAGCAGCCACTCCTACCTTGAAAAAATCTTGGCAGCATCCAGATAGTGAATCACCTATAGGGTTTATTGGAGGATTATTTAATGCTACAACAGCATTTTTTGTATTGCAATCATTTAGCTTTGCTGAATTGGCTTTTCCTATTTATTTGGTCGTTATAGATATAACCCTGATTTCATTTATTATATTAGGAAGAAAAAGTAAGAAGCAAAAATAATTACATTTGACTATAAAAACAATAATTTTTATTTATTATACCATGGCATGCAAAAATTTTGTATTACCTTTGCTGGATGTGTTTGAAGTTCTAAAACACCGATTTCAAACTACATAAGCACTAAGTTAAATTTACCAATATTTAATAATGATGCTATTCGTTCTGAAGTGATCGAAAATATAGGATTTTTGGATATAGAAAAACATAGAAAAATCAGAAACGAAAGACTTCAAGAAATTTTAGAATCCTGAATTTCATTTATTGCAGATATAAGCGTTGATAGAGAACGGGAGAATTTTAAGGAAAAACTCTCTGAACACGGTTATATTTGGTTTATTATTAGTACAGATTTAAGTAAAGACTTATTGATAAGATTATATAAAGCGAAAGGATATGATGAATCACTACAAAGATTGGATACCATTTTCCAAGATCATGAAAAATTTTTGGAAAAATTCTCCGATGATATAGGACTTCAAATTTGAGATGAACAATTTTTGAACAGATTGGCACTATCATTCAATGCTGTAAAACAATTTATAGATAATATAGTTACAAAATAATAATCTTCTATTTATTTACAAAACACCATAAAATATCATGTCTATCAAAAACATATTAAAAATAAGTTTCTTGTCTATTATTCTCATTGTAATTGATCAAGTATCAAAACATTTCTTTTATGATAAATTATTTTTGAATGATCTATCAATCATTCAACCTGTCTTTAATGCAGGGATATCACGATCAATACCTATTCCTCAGGTGGTAATAATAGTTTTAACTTTTTTGATTTTATGACTATTAGTTTATCTATATTATAAAAAACAAATTTCAAAATGGTCTACAATATTCTTGATATGATGAGCTGTTTCAAACCTTATTGATAGAGTTTTTTTATGATGAGTAAGAGATTTTATTTTACTATTTAAACGATTTCCCATATTCAATTTAGCAGATGTGTTTATAAATACAGGGGTGGTTTTGATAGTTTTAAAGGAGCTTTTTGGAATATGACAAAAATACTCTTGAAAAAGAAAAAATTATTAGTATACAACAATTACAATTTTATTTAATTACCAATTAGAAAATGGAATTTGAAGGAATTATCACTATGATGTGAACTGAAGAAGAAGTTTGAGCAAACAATTTACGCAAAATTACTTTTGTTTTGGAAGAAGAATCTGATAGAGAGTACAAATCTTCTATCGCTATAGATGCTTATGGAGAAAAAGTAGATCTAGTGAAAAATTTTAAAGAATGAGACAAAGTAAAAGTTGGTTTAAATTTTAGAGCTAGAGAGTACAATGGTAGATGGTACAATGGGATCTCTGCATGGAGAATAGATGGTATTTGAACTGCGACTGCATCTACACCAAACCCTTCTGCACCAGCAGATGATGATTTGCCATTCTAAAATTAAAAACTATAAAAATTATACAAAAAAGCCTTACAAAATTAATTGTAAGGCTTTTTATCAAACAATTTAGAGATAATTAAATTTATATACGAACAGAAAAATACGGATAAAAAAACTGTATCCTATCAAGCAGAGTGGAAATTGTGCCATATTCTCCTACAATACTATAAAATAGCAAAATATGAAACGAAGAAAAATCTGACATATCAAGAACGAATAAGGTAAAGTCAAAATCCTACCCTTTTCACAACTTATTAAAATTGGCGCTCATCCTATTTTCTATTAATGAATTGAAAAATATGATAGAATAAATATATATTCTATACAAAAATATATAAAAGTATTAGTTTTTAAAAAACAAGTTTAAATTCTTATGGCAAATGTAGCGGAATTTATATTAGACAACATAGATATCGTAGATGTAGTTTCCAGAAGGGTAAATCTCAAAAGAGCTGGAAGTAATTTTGCTGGTTTATCGCCTTTTCAACATGAAAAAACTCCTTCTTTTATGGTATCTCCACAAAAACAAATTTTTAAAGATTTTAGCTCTGGGATAGGTGGAAATGCTATTAGTTTTGTTATGGAATACGAAAAAATAGATTTCCGAGATGCTGTAAAACTTATAGCTGAAGAACATAGATTAGATATTTCAAAATATACCAAAGCTTACAATTATTCAAAAGATTTTGTAGATGAAAAAGAAAAAATAAAAAGAATACACAAACTTGCTCAAAATTTTTTTACAGACAATCTAAACAAATCGCCGAATGCCCTAGATTACCTACAAAATCAAAGAAAGCTTTCACCACAAATAATAAAAAATTTTGGTATTGGTTATGCACCAAATTCCAACTATGATCTTATCACAAAACTAAAAGAAAAATGATTTAACGAGCAAGACTTAATACAGGCTTCTTTGATAAAAAAATGACAGAGTGATTTTTATAGTTTTTTTAGGAATAGAATTACTTTCCCAATATTTGATACTAGAAACAATATAGTTGGATTTAGTGCTAGAGTTTTGAATCCAGAAGATCAGCCAAAATACCTAAATAGTAGTGAGCATATTGCATTTGAAAAGTCAAAAATTCTATATGGTATCAATTTTGCAAAAGATAGTATAAAAGTCCATAATATGTTGATTTTAGTAGAATGACAAATGGATGTAATAGCTTTGGCTAGACTATGACTACCAATATGAGTTGCTACTTGTTGAACTTCAGTTACAGCACACCATTTCAAACTGATGAAAAGATACACAGAAAATATATATATTTTGTTTGATAATGATGATGCAGGAAAAAATGCGACATTTAATGCATTAAAAATAGCATATAGAGAAAATATGTATCCAAAAATGATTTCCTTGCCAAAAGAATTCAAAGATATTGATGATTTAGCAAATATAGAAACATGATTAGATGTTTTCAATACCTGTATCAAAGACTCCAAAGATGCTTTCTTACAAATCTACGAATTATTGAGAATAAAATATGATATGAGTTCTCCAATAGACAAACAAAAATTATTTAACGATATGTTTGAATTAATAGCAAATGTTGACAATTACACCATCCAAGAGCATTACAAACAATTATTAGCAGAAAAAGTTTGATTACCTTATGAAGTCGTTTCTCTACAATTTAGAAAATATACTCAAACAGATTGAAAATTCGAACTTGTTAGAAAAGAACGCAAAGAAGAAAAACAAACTTGGAAGCCGGATAGAGAGTCTCTTTCTGCTGCATTGTTTTATGAAAACATATTTGAAAAATATATAGAAGACAAAGAAAATTGGACAAATCTAATTTTATCAGTCAAAAGTATTTGAAAATACCGAGAAAATTCCATATTACAAAAAGTACTTGAAAAAACAAATTCCTTATCTCAAGAAGAAATAAAAGAACTAAATGAAATACAGCTACGATGGGATAAAGAACTTACAGACTTAAATGGTGACGAAAAAAAATTTATAAGTATAAAAAATGTTGTTTTACCAGTCTTAAATACTTGACTAAAAATAATACTAAAAAACCCAAACATAACACATGAAATAAAAGAAAATCTAAGAAATAGTATGAAGTATGCAGGTAAATATTGATCTAGTTAATCTCAAAAAAACAACTAACCATGAAATAATATACATTTTAAAAAACATTATCTTTCAAATTTAAAAATAAGATCAAGCAACAACTATCCTACTTTCACAAAAAATTCAATTGAAACATATAAATAAAAAAATCCCTGTTGTGCAAACAGGGATTTTGTATTATAACATAATGTTTTTATCATCATGTAGTACCTCATCATCCATCAACATTTGCTGATGAACCTGAAATAACCCGGAATATAATACTAACCACAAACCAAGACAAACCAATAATTGCTAATCCAATACCAGCTTGTTTCAAAATTTTAAATCATTCTTTGAATTTTCCTTCATCTCCAGCAGCTGTAACCATTTTGAATCCTCCTCGTAACACAATAACCAAAGTAATAAGAGCTAATAATCCTAAGATTCGGTTAATAAAATTTTTAATTACTTGTATCAAACTTCCACCTTTATCAACTCCCGCACCTGAAACTCCCACACCCGCAGTACCACCTACATCACCAAACTGTCCAGGCTCAAAATTTTGTGCATTAACTAATGCAATACTTCATACTCCCAATAGTCCTGCTATACCAAGACCTAGTAATAATTTTTTAAACATTTTTTAAAACTTTAAAGATAAAAATTATATTATATTTAATATATGTGCTGAAGATAATAATTTTTGTACAAATTGCAAATCTATTTTGATTCCCACTTTGATCCCCATTCTTATTTTTTTGATAGTCGCTTAAATATTAATAAAAACAAAAGTAAACCAAACAAAAGTCGCCCTAATGTAGAGAATACTGAAAATCACACTTTGTCATCTATTTCTTGTAAATTTAATAAGCCAGAAAGTCAATCTAAATCCGCACAACTTAATCTCTTGTTGATAGACAATATTGTATCTTTTATGCTATCTTCTGAGATTAAAAACTGTTCTTCCAACCACTTACATTCTGCCTGAGATCATTGATAATATTTTTCTTTATTCACAAGTTTTCTAAACTGAACAGGATCTATCTCGTTTAATAAATTTAGCTCATTTGAAGTTTGGAATATATATTCTTTTCTTGTCGTATTTGCTTTTCAATATACTTGTTTATCAGATACCTCAATATTTAATTTTACTGTAGAACCCAAAGGTAACCAAATACTTGGATATATAGTAAGGATATCACCATTTCGTTCGTGTTCAGTATTAGATAAATCATACTTAATATCATCTATTGTGAAATTAATTTTGTCCTTATTTATTCATTTTCATAAATCAGAGATATCAAATTGATAATGAGAATCTAAGGCTATATACTCTCAAGATTGTAAGATAGGAAACAGTAACTCTATAGTAGGAGCAATAATATCTGGTTCACACTCCGGCACCCTTTGAAATTTAAAATTATAACTTTTATTTAATTCCACCATATTTCATTTGGTATCCAAAACATAACTTCCAGTAGAAAAATTAAAATCGGTAAAAAATAAAGTAGGCTTTGCCCTAAAAAACATTTTGAAAACTGCTCTTTGTAATCAAGAATCTTGAGTCTTCAACTTATTAAAAATAATTTTATTTGATTCTACAACATAACTTAGATTGTTTTCTTTCTCTCATTCAGGTAAAATTTTTAATATCTCTATTTCATCGCTATTGTACTCTAAAATTGCATTTACTCCAACAACATTAGAATAATTTAGAGAAAAAATGACATCCAGCTGATTTTCACATCAAGCATGAAACTTATCTGATGGTTGAAATCTATCAGAACTATAAACTGGACTCAATTCTACTTGTGCTTTTGTAAAGGAAAATAGAAAAGCAGAAAATAGAATAAATAAAAACAAATAGAACTTTTTCATCTTTTTTTGAAAAATTAAAGATAAAACACTCAATTATTGTTTATTATTTACTGATAAATTATCAAGAGAAAATGAAATTATCATAAGTAAAAATTTTTTTATAAAAAAATAGCTGACATTGTATGGTCAGCTATGTGTGAATATTCAATTAATTATTATAGTATTATCTTGCTCCCTGAATGGGACACAAATCCCATGTTTTTCCCTAAGAACCTTCCTAATATCCCTTCGGATATTGTGATCAGGGTTTTTCCCAGTGTCAACCGAAATCTCCCGAGTTTTTAGAGTTATAATTTCCCCATCAACCTCTATTGTGGAAGGCAGTTGAACATTGACTTTCCCATCGCTCCCAAACGATAAAACCTTTACTTGAAATGGATTCACCTGGTTTTTCATAGTTTTATTATTTTTTTATTACAATATAGGAAATTCAAAAATCTGATTTTAGGTATTTTTTGTTCGTGATATG
>ERZ795030.633-NODE-633-length-52339-cov-5.553343_pt1 | contig 52339 bp, 47 predicted proteins | sample MGYA00375122_ERZ795030 | MGnify/ENA primary metagenome ERZ795030 (study PRJEB30165, sample SAMN05720146) | activated sludge metagenome | isolation source: anaerobic digester from wastewater treatment plant | place: Japan | collected 2015-04-20 ... | reverse complement strand
CCAATCTAGAGATCTACCTGTTAAAAATACCGCCCGTTCCTTCTTTCCCTTACCAACAATGTACATCTTACCCTCGCTATTTATCTTCTCAATATCCAAACCAATTAGCTCAGATATACGAAGACCCGTTGCAAAAAGCACTTCCAGCATACATCTATTCCTTATAGCAACCTTTTCATCCTTCTCAAATTCCATAGGAGATTCTATTAACCTTGTTAAATCTTTTAGTGATGCAACCTTCTTTACACGCTTGTCACTCTTGGACATTTCAATCGCGTCTGGTGCAAGAGGAAAATCTAAATCCCAAGATATTCTAAATTTCAAATACGATCTTAAAGACGAAAGCATTCTGTTTATGCTATTAAAATCCAAACCCTTATTTTTTCTAGCATTTGCATTCATTGGTTTTCCATAAATTCCAAGACCACCATAAACCTTACTGTAAACCTCTCCCAAAAAATCCGTTTCAAAGACTCCTGTGTCTTTTTTCTCTTTTTCAGAGCCATTTAAAGGTGTATCCATACCACTCGAGTCGTTAGTGGCCCTTAAATCGTCCCTAGGAGCTTCACTCTTACTTTCTGTTGGTATACCAACATTATTTAACACTTTACCCCTAATTTTATCTAAATCCTTAAGGTGTTCACCAGCTCTTAGGTATCCTTTGTAGTTTGATATGTCTCTTTTGGTAATATTCTTGAAATCTACATTTATGAAATGGAGATATACAGCAAATATACAAAGATCTCGTGCATAGTTATATATTGTTTGCATACTGTAGTTATTGTTTTGCAAGTTCAAGAGGAAATCATCTTGATCTGGTAGCTTTGGAAATGTGTCTTTCATAATTAAATGTTACTACAAATTAAAACTTAAGTAACCAGAGTAGGGGTAGAAAAATTTAAAGAGGAGGTAAGAATTGGGAAATGATGAAAGAGGGAATGAGATACTAAAAAAAGTATGTAGATGTATTTGGTCATTATTATTGATTGTTTAAAATTAGCTACAGAAACCGACTCTTTACTTCTTTCAATATTACCACCGCATATAAGGGGCATTATACTCGGTTACCTGTAATCAAATTGTAACATACTATTCTTCATAGGGGAAGGGTATCAACTACATCTGTATAAACAATTAGTTATTCCAGAATCTTTAGATTCTTATTCCCTATTTTATTACATCAATTATTTTTTTCTGGAAAGAATTAGCAAACAGTTATCCACAATGATATTACTATGGGTTATCGCACACTACAGGCCTTTCGGTTTTTACCCCCTACTCTATGAAACATATGGGCTATTTTTAGCCAAGGAGATTTATGAAAACTGCAACAAAGAAAAATATCGCTAAAGAAATCAGATAGAAAAATACATTTCGTTCTTTATATTCAATGTCACTCTGGCTTACTACACTAACACACAAGAAGTACCCTACTACAGGAACGAAAGAGATGATTTCGTGAGAATTTCCAGTTAAGAAAACTCCCAAGAAAAGAACTAAAACAACAAGTCCTGTTAGTACCGTCTTCCATATTAGATTACCTCCCCCTATTCCGATATTTAAATAGTGAATATACACAACGATTGCATAAGCGATAACAATCAAAGGTAAAAGAATATATATTGGTAAGTTACTAGAGAGAAAACTGAAAGTTACAAAATAGATGGTGAGTAGTGAAAGAAGATATGACGATGTCCTTCCTACATGTACCAATGGGATGTTTTTGAAAAGACCAACATTAAATACATTAGCCATAAGAAAGGCAACATAGTTACCAATAAAGACAAGCGTTAGAAGAATTAGAAGGATAAGAGCTTCATATAATCTATTAAATTTTTGGAAAAAGAAAAACTCTATAAATATGGCTTCAGAAAACACAAAAAGTGATGCTTGAATAATATAGAGGATGGATTTAGATTTAATCTGAAAATTGAAAGACCATAAAAGGCCAACAAATGATATAGCAAAATACAGAGCCCCATTAAGATATATATTAGGAATTTCAACAGATGCTTCTTTCTGTAATATTTTGTTCAAAAACATAGCCACAGCTATTAATCCAGCAAGCAAAAGAAGCTTTCCTCTTTTTTCTACATCTGAGCCTACATTAGCTCTTTCCATATATTATTCCCTCTATATATTTTAAACCTTTCTCTGTTAAGACCCTACCTCTTGAGGTTCTTTTTATTAAACCACATTTCATCAAATATGGCTCATATACCTCGGAAAGTGTCGTTACATCTTCTGAGATAGAGGCTGCCAATGTTGAAAGACCTACAGGTCCACCATTAAAACTTAGCATTATACATTTTAATATCTCTCTGTCTATCTCCTCCAAACCTTTCTCATCTATACCCAATAGTTTCAGAGTATCTCCCACTATCTTTTCTGTAATTATTTTTGCATTTTCACTTTCAGCATAATCTCTTGTTCTTTTAAGTAATCTCAAACCAATTCTAGCGGTCCCTCTTGATGATTTTGCGAGCTTTTCTAGTGCCCCCTCTTCTATCTCTATGCTCCAAAGTCTTGCTGCTCTTTGAAGAATTGAGACCATGTCCTCATCACTAAAGAAATCTAATCTCTGCACTAATCCAAATCTCTCTCTCATTGGAGAGCTAATCTTCCCTATCTGTGTTGTTGCTCCTATTAATGTGAATGGCTCTAAGTTCAATCGTATAGTTTTTGCAGAAGGACCCTTTCCCATTACTATATCTAAAACTCCATCCTCCATAGCCGGGTAAAGAATTTCCTCTACTACCCTTGATAATCTGTGTATTTCATCTATAAAGAGAACATCATTTGCTTTCAAGCCTGTTAATATAGCTGCCAAGTCCCCCTGCCTTTCTACTGCTGGACCAGAGGTTATTCTAATATTGCAACCTATTTCATTAGCAATAGCCATCGCGAATGTTGTTTTTCCTAATCCTGGAGGTCCATAGAAGAGGATATGATCTATCACTTCTTTTCTCTTCTTGGCAGATTCAATCATCATCAGAAGAGTTCTCTTCTCCTGTTTTCTTCCTATAATCTCCTCCAATCTACTAGGTCTAATCTTCTGCTCTAATTGAGCATCTTTTTTCTTAGGTGCTTTCTCTATTTTCTCAATATTTTCACTAACAAAACTTGATTGTATCATTATGCAGATAGTACCCTCTTAATTAAATCTTCTATCTCTATGCTTTCATCCTTATCCAAAATTTTTTCTCCTAAATCTACTTTCTCATTTAGCATTTCTCCAGAATAGCCAAGAACCTTAAGAGCATTCTTTAAGTCTCTACTCTTTGCACTAGATACCTTTCCGTCTTTGTCAAAATCTATCTTTCCTCTCAATTCCAGAATTATTTTTTGAGCTCCTTTGCTACCTAGTCCAGAGACTTTGCTTAGCTTCTTAGCATCTCCTTCAAGTATTATCTTTTCCAAATCATCCTTCTTGTAAGTTGAAAGTACTGCAAGTGCTATCTTCGGACCAACTCCAGAAACTGTTATTAATTCTTCAAAAAAATCTCTCTCCTCTTCCGTTTCAAATCCGAAGAGAGATTGCATGTCTTCTCTTACATGGAAATGTGTATACAATGATAACTGTTGACCTTTCTCAATTGGAGCAAAATTCTGAGGAATATGCACTCGGTAAGAGATATCCATCTTGGTAAGAAGATCTAAGTACGAATCTTTACCAAAAGATATTTTTTGAACCACACCTGATATATATGAAATCATTATTTATTATATCCTTGATATTAAAACTTGTGTAGCTATAGCAATAGCTATAGCGTCTGCTGCATCATCTGGTCTGGGGATTTCTTTTAATTTACATATCATCTTTACATTTTCTTGTACCTGTCTCTTTGTAGCTTTACCGTATCCAGCTATAGAGCTTTTTACCTGTAATGGGGTAAATTCTTTTAGAGGTATCCTGTTCTGCTCTAAGACAAGGAGTACTACTCCCCTAGCCTCTCCAACAGAGATAGCGGTTGTGACGTTTTTACAAAAGAGTAATGTTTCTACACCAGCGTATTCTGGTTTGTATTTTTTGATAAGTTCATGTAAATCTGTGTATATCTCTGCTATTCTCTCGGAAACAGTTAAGCCTTTTTTAGTAATTAAAGCACCGTAATCTACAGGAGTTGGATCTCCATTATCATTGAAATCTACTATAGCCCATCCAGTAGTAGCAAGTCCTGGATCAATTCCTAATATTCTCATTATATTATTCTACTAAATCAGTCCATACATTTTGGACATCATCATACTCTTCAAGTTTCTCTATAGCTTCTTCCACCTTGGCTACCTCTTCTGGTTTTAATTCTTTTTTTATCTTAGCCTCTTTTATTATGATAGCTTCCTTAATTACATATCCTAATTTGGATATAGCATCTCTAACATGTGCAAATTGATGAAATTCTGTATATATCTCAAATCCCTTCTCTCCATCCACCTCTATCTCCACTATATCCAACACACCTTCAATATCCATGATAGAAAGCATTACTGCTTCTGAATCTTCCTTTTCGAAGATATCTTCTTCTCCAAATTTGGGAGATTTAATCATATGTCCACTCTTTATTACAATGTATCCCTTAGCTTCAAAATTCCACGACACAGAGCCTGTATCCCCCATTCTACCTCCGATATCATCAAAAAACTGTCTAATCTCCGCAACAGTTCTGTTCTTGTTGTCACTAAGAGTATCTACAAGCATCTGAACTCCAAAAGGGCCAAATCCCTCATAGGTATTCTCTTCAAATACAACTCCATCCCCTCCCTCTCCAGTACCTTTTTGGATTGCCTTTTCTATTCTATCTGCTGGGAAACCTGCTTCTTTTGCTTTATCTATATACAATCGTAAATTAGGGTTCATCTCTGGATCTCCACCACCCTGCCTAGATGCATGAGTTATCATCATGGAAAGCTTAGAAAATACCTTCCCCTTCTTTGCATCATTTATTGCTTTCTTATGTTTAATTGTATCCCACTTAGAATGTCCTGACATATTGTTAAATTTTTACTTTATATACTTTCTCCTCGATATCATTTTCTTTCTTTTCATATTTTCTATCTGCTACAGGCCTTATATCGCTTTCTTCTTTTTCCTTGTTTATTGATCGATTTCCCTTCTCACTATATGTCTGCCTACTCCACTTATCTATCTTCTCCTCTATCTCTGCTCTAGGTACACCATACTTCTCTCTAGATTTCTGCACTATCTCATCTTTTAAGTGGAACTTCTCATATCTTAGAGGAAGAGATTTTGCACTAAATGGTGTTGAAGTCATTCCATCTATACAGAGCTTTACATACATAGAAAATGCATCCAAAGATACCAAGTCATCTGCAGATACCACAGGGGCAAATTCCTTCTCAAGGATTGAAGCATCTGCCTGACTCACTACAAATGAACCCAATGTTCCAACATTACCAAATATAGCTTGTCTTACCGTTAAAGGTAATTGATCAATATACTGGTTAGTCATAATTAAGTTGAGTTTGTATTTTCTTGCTTCAGAGAGAATCTTTGCAAAAGAATCCGTAGCAAAGTTCTGGAATTCATCTACATACAGGAAGAAATCCTTTCTCTCTTCAAACGGTATATCTACTCTTTCCATTGCAGTAGCCTGAAGTCTAGTAATTATCATGCCCCCAAGAAGTGATGCTGTCTCCTCACCGAGCTTACCTTGTGCAAGATTAACAAGAAGTATTTTACGATTATCCATAATCTCTCTTAAATCTATTGTGGATTTGACCTGACCTACAATATTTCTGGTAACAGCAGAAGATATGAATCTACCAACCTTATTTTGGATTGGAGATACAGCCTCTGCAAGAAGTCTTGGATTTTGAGACATCTGTGCAAACTCCTCTACCCAGAACTTGTAAAGTATTGGGTCGTGTACCTGTTTAAGTATGAATTTACGGTAATTTATATCCGTCAACATTCTAATAACAGCTAACAGAGTTATACCTTGTGCCTCAAGAGCTGTGGCTACGGTATTGGTGAGAATATATTGAAGTCTTGGGCCCCATGAATCACCGAATTGCTTTTTAAACACCTCTACTACACCATCTGCAATTAGATCTCTTTGGGATTTGTCTTTTAATTCCAAAAGATTGAATCCAACTGGGTTTTCAATATCTGTAGGATTGAAATATATAACATCGTCAATTCTGTTGGGTGGTATGTAATCCAAAAGTTCCTCTACAGTATCTCCATGGGCATCAATAAAACATGCTCCATCTCCCGCCAGTACATCAGATATGAACATGTTTTTAAAAAGCGTAGATTTACCAGCACCTGTTTTACCAAGAAGGTAGAAGTGCCTAGCACGATCACCTCTCTTTAATCCGAAATTAACCTTGTGCCCTCTGTAATCTGTTTCTCCAAATATTGTTACATCGCCATCATTTGCTTTTGGAAGATTCATAGGAGGTTCAAGTTTTTTAGATCTACTCCACGCTATGTTCGGTGTCTCTACTGAAATATTTGGAAGATGATACAAGGACGCGAGTTCTTCAATGTTTAGTATATCCTCCTCCTCCTTTGGCATGTATCTTCTTAGATATTCCTCGTAAATTTCTTTTCCTGTTTTTACTGGCACAGAATGAACAAAATTATTTAGATGTGCAGTAGTAAACTGTTTGAAACTAGCCACAATATCTCTCAGAATCTGCTCTGATCTTTCCTGTGTCGTAGCTTTGGTAACAATCCTAATTCTTACCTCAAAACCAAGTTTAAGCATCTTGGTCTCAATCTCACTTAATTCCTCTTCTTGCCCAGGTTCTAATTTAACAACCTCTTTTTTGGTTGCTTGAGAATCTGAGTACGAGAGATTCTTTCCTATTGTTGAGATTAAACTTCTGAATTTTGCAATAATGTTGAAACCACCAATATCCTTACCTTCCCTAATTGCAGAGATATATTCCTTTGATTTCTTCTGCCAATAGTTAGAAACTGGTCTTACAATTATTTGAAGCCAAGCCCTTTCCCCATTACCCATCTCAGACATAGCCCCAGTTATAGCGGCAAGAGGATCTACTTCAAAATTTCTGAATGTTTTAATTGGAAATATGGAATCTTTCTCCATCTCTATCTCCCCACTTGTGACATATACCTCTTCACCTAATCCTGAATTGTTCAAGGAATAATCTTTCTCATAAGTAATATCTGCATTTGGATACTGTGCATAGATTTGTCCCTCTATAAACTTTGCCAAATGACCTGGTGTTACAACAAAGAATCTAATACCATCTTCTCCACTGGATATGATTTCAAAACTAATTAAATCTAAAGATTTTTTTGAATCTCCCAAAATACCGTGTATGGAAGCAAACATCTGCTCTGCTGCAAGTGCTGATTTATCATTTTCTCTTGGAACCAGTATCTGCATTACAAGAGGATTTCGGATATCTTCGTATATTTCTATCTCCTCTTCTTTGTTTCTTTTTGCGAAAATTAGTACAAAAGCAGTAAATACCAACGAGAAAAGTATTAGTATGAGTAATGCGATTATCATAACAGCAATTTTAGATTAAATACCTAGTTTACGCAAATACCCTAGAAACTGTACATTCTTTTAATATCTTCTCCTAGGATTATTACAATATCTCCTGTGGTCATAAAATCTGGTCGTCCTTCCACAAGTTCAAAATTATCTGAGAATATCTCGGAGACTATCTTAAATGATTTCTTAAAATCATCTGGCTTGGAAATATACATAATCGTTTTATCGATAATGTTTGGAGCATTTTCATACCTAACTACATCACAACCTGAATTCTCAATTTTTCTCCCAAATTGCAGAGCAGCTCCTGCTACGCCACTGCCATTGTACACCTCTACTCGGACTCTCTCCTTCTCAAGCTCTCTGTCTATAAGCAAAGAAATAAGACTCCTGTATGAATTGTCGAATTCCTTACTTAAAAAATATCTTTTTATACCTCCAGAATCGGAGAGCTCCTCCTTCGAATATTTTGCGCCTGAAAGATCAATTGCGTATGACTCTGTTGCTTGCAGTGTTTTCTTGACATTTTTTAGCATAGTTATACTCTCTATAAAGGACAGATTCGAATAGATGTTGTTATTAAAATTTTTAAGTTCATTTACTTTAAACAAACTTTTTACAAAAGATATCTTCGAGGAAAGTGCTTGAAGTCTAAAGAAACCTTCGGAAAGAGATTCTTTATCTCCTGCCTTAAACATGTCTCTATACCTGTCTTTTACCATGACATCTTCTCCGAATACTGAATCCAAGGTGCTGTTTGCTTCACTGCTAATGTAAATATAGTTATTGAATGTTATACCTAGTATCTGACTTATCTGCCAAACGGCATATTCTACTCCCCTATCCTCTTGAATTGTATCTCCAGCATATCTAAAAGAGGAGATTGGGATTGCACTTCCAAAATTCTCTTCTAGTCCAGTATAATACAACCAGCTTGGGATATATACCAGAAGTGATTTGCCTTTTTCTTTATTACTTAAAAAAAGATATACCTCAGATATTCTTCTCTCATTTCCGTAACCTTCCTCAAGTATGATTACTGTTCTTTTGGACTCACCATTGCTTTGTGATAGAAGATATCTTTGAGAACCATTAAGAATTGTTTTATCTACACTCTTTATACTTGTTACTGTGAAGATGTAGTATATTACAAACCCAAGAAAAAGTGTTGCCGCGATTAACAAAAGGATAAATCTAAAAGAGATATTAATACTTTTTGTTTTTTTTGTTCTTCTCCTTCTCATTTAGTAGAGTCTAAAAGTTACTGTTTTCTCATCCATATCTTTAAAGGATATTAATATCGATTCAAGTTCAATTTCTTCGGGGATACCATCTTTTTTTGTTTTTCTATAAAGAGTATCTCCCTGTATTGGGATACCTATATGTGCAAGTGTAGCTCTAATTTGATGCATTCTACCTGTTTCAATTGATATAAGAAATTCATTCTCTCCAATTCTCTTTACAAAAGATATCGCTTTCTTTGAATTAGGAAATTTCTCCTTTTTAAATTTCATCCTTAATCTGTTTCTCCTATCTCTACCTATATATCCCTCATAAAGGGTCCAAGTACTGTCCATTTCGAAGTTTCTCTTTAGAAGGGTATCTAACTCCCCTTTGACACTCTGGTTATATATGGTCAGCTCACAACTTCCTTCCGTTTTTGCAAGATATATTTTTTTTACCGTATGGTTTTCAAATTCTTTTTGTAGATATTCTTGAGATTCAACTGTTTTAGCAAATACCATTATGCCAGAAACTCCCTTATCCAATCTATGAACAAGTCCTGCCCTATTAAGCCTTGGATTAAACTCCCCTTTCTTTTCAAGATATCCCCGAACGAAATTCACAAGAGTATTTTCTGTATTCTTAATCCCTGGGTGAACAGTAATACCCTTAGGCTTATTTATGACAAGATACTGCTCTGTTTCGTGTATTATATCTAGCTTTCCCTCTTGTGCAGTTATACCAATATTCTTGTCCTGTTTGTTTAATTCTTGTTCAATCTTTTCTTCAGAGATATTTACAACATCTCCATTTTTCAATTTGTAGGAAGATTTTACTTCTTTACCATTTACTTTAATAACTTCCTTAAACATTTTATGAAGAAAAGATCTACTTGGGACTTCAACTCCCATTAATTTCAATTGCTCTAGAACAAAGATGTCGACTCTAACACCACTTTTTATGTCTCTCCCTATGGTTACAATCATATATTTTACTTAGATAATCTGATTGGTTGATTAATATCTGCAGAAGAAATTGTTCTAACAGAAGATACTCTCTCAATGGAAAATCTAGCCCCTGTTTCTTCCCTCAAGAAAGATAGGCTACCTATTAAGCTCCAGATTAGAAATATTAGGCAGCTTATCTTGTCTATTAATTCAATGTCGTTTTTCAAATATACATAGAGGATAAATCCAGTTGAAAGAAGTATAAGAAAAATATTTACAATCATGTACAGCGATTTTTCTTCCTTGCCTTCTGTGTTTGGAGTTACAAAAGAGAGAATGATTAATATTAAGATAATTGGGATTAGCAAGACTCCTCCCTGTACTATCCACTCCATATTATTCGCTATAACACCAGAGAAAAGGAATGACATAGCAAGCATAGCTTCTGCAGAGAAGAAAATCACTGGGAACATGTCTCTCCATTTCCATTTTTTAATTATTACTACCCCTATCGTTGCAAAGAGCAGAAAACTTACAAACATAACAAGGATATTAATCCCTCCATCGAAGATATTTAGAAATCTCCATGGAAGAAGTCTGAAAAGGAATATCTCTTCCCCATACCTTTCATAGGGTAACCAATACCATATAAATCCAGCGAAAGCCTCCCAATTTGTAACAATGTATGCAATACGAGCAGATACTAGACTAAAGAATCCAGAAAGAAAAAATATATCAAAAGTAGAAGATCTTTCCTTTCTACTCTCTACACTTCCTCTCCAGAAAATTATTAATCCTATAAAAAAGATAAATATAAAAACAAGAGAAGGGTTTATCCAAGATAGAAAATTTATTGTCTTTTCAATATATGTATTAATCACAATATATATAATACCACACGTTTATCTCTTCTGCTTCTTCTTTTTTGAAGAGTGTTTTTTCTTATTTTTCTTTGCTTTTGTCTGAACAGTGGTCTCTTCTTTAGATTCTTTTTTTGCAAATACACCCGCTATACCTGAAGCGATAATTTTGTATCCTCCAACTATCTTTTTCCCCAATTTCTCAGTCACACTCCTTCTTCCCCCACTGTATTTGGTCCCTTGAGTTTCTACAACCTCTGTAAGCTCTTCCCTTACTTCAAGATTTTGCTTTTGCATTTCCTTTATACTTGGAGCAACTATTTCTTTTTCTATAACTGCGGTTTTAATTACAGCACTACAAAATGGACAGAAGTTAGATGTCTTATCTACATATACTCCACATGATGGACACTTTCTTTTGAGTTTGTAATTGCAGTTAGGACAGTAAAGAAATCCTGGATAAAGTTGAGTCCCACACTTTGGACAATCTCCTAACTCGGATGTCTCATATTTAAGATATCTTCTCTCCAAATCTGCCCAGTATATTTCTTCTATCGTTTGGCTTGGTCTAATGATTAAATATATTAACCAACCAAAGACATTGAAAACTGCCGCCAATATTACGTACAATATTCTACTTCTCTTGCTTGATGTCCTTTCACCAGAGTCCGCCCATATCCAGTCTAAAACCACAATCCAGAATATTACAAAGGCAAACAGTAATATCTTCCAAACTATATTGAAATCAATGCTTCCAGCTCCCTCTAGAACACTTAATACAAAGTCTTCCATATTTTGTTAATATAATTAAAAATATGGTCGAGGAGGGAATCGAACCCTCATACTATTGCTAGTACGGGATTTTGAGTCCCGCGTGTCTGCCAGTTCCACCACTCGACCTTGTTAAACTGTATTATATCGCTATTTATCACCTTTATACAAGTTCCTAAAGCTTGCAATCTCGTTTATAAAGGCCAATTTTACAAGGCCAGTAGGTCCATTTCTATGTTTAGCTACAATTAAATCGGCAATCCCCTTATTTTCTGTATCCGGATTCCATGTTTCTTCCCTATCTATAAATATTACAACATCTGCATCCTGTTCGATGGAACCAGATTCTCTAAGATCGGATAGCTGTGGTCTCCTACCCTGTCTCTGTTCAATGGCTCGAGAAAGCTGGGAAAGAGCAACAACAGGAACATTTAATTCTTTTGCAATATTTTTTAATCCTTGAGATATTTCCCCCACTTCGAGAGTACGACTCTCTTGGTTACTACCATGCATAAGCTGAAGGTAGTCCACAAAAATTATGTCTAGTCCTTTTTCAAGAACTAATCTTCTGGCTTTAGTTCTAATTGCATTAATATGCTGTCCTGCTTGATCATCAATGTAAAGATTTGCATCTGCTAACTCTCCCATTGTGTCCGCCAATTTCATAAATTTCTTGTCACTTAGTCTTCCTGTTCTAATTTCCCAGAATGGGATTCCCGATTGCATTCCCAAAAGTCTGTCCATAATTTGTGTTTGAGACATTTCCAAAGAGAAGAATGCTACGGTTTTCTTTTCAACCATTGCAGCATGTCTCATCATATCTAATGCCAGAGATGTTTTACCAACAGATGGTCTTGCCGCAAGAATAATAAGGTCCGATTTCTGAAATCCACCTAATAAATCATCTAGATCTTTAAAACCTGTAGATATTCCCAGATACGCCTCATCTCTATCTGCTCTTTCTGCTCTTTCGTATGCATCTTTAAGAAGATCTTTTATATGAACAAAGTTCGTTCTAGTACCTTTTTGGGCTATATCAAAAATCTGTCTTTCAGATCTGTCTATTACCTCATCCATTCCAAGAGTTTCATCAAAGGCATACTGTGTCACCTCTTTTGCAGCAGATATTAATCCTCTCCTTGTTGCACTTTCCTTAATGATATTTGCGTATTCCTCTGCATGTGAAGATGTGGAAACTGTAGAAGAAAGGTCTGCAAGATATGTTCTACCACCTATCTTTGAGAGCATTTTCTTTTTTTTCAAACGGTCAGAAAGAGTAACAAGATCTACAGGGATAGCGTCATTAAAAAGTTCAAGAATATTAGAATATACAATGGCATTCCTTTCATCGTAGAAATGTTCTGGAATTAGCCAACCAGAAACAGCTATTACTGCGTCTTTATCTAAAAGCAAACACCCAAGAAGTGATTGCTCCGCTTCTGTGTTTTGTGGTGGAACTTTTTCTTCCATATTTACTATTTCAAAAATATTACTTCTACACTCTGTTGCTCTTCCTCAACTTTTTTCTTAGCTACATTGAGCGTTGTATCTTCAGTCACATTGGCAAATCCAAAGTATTTAATAAATTCATCTTTGCTTTTTATACCCTCAAATTTTGAACCCTCTTCCTTGTATGCACATGGAAGAATAATTGATGGATCTATATTAGAAATTACCTTTTCTAGTTTCTCAAAATCCATAAAATTTACCCCGTCTCCTACTGGAAGGATTAAAACATCTACATCACCGACATCTTTTACACTATCAGGATTAAAGCTGTTATCTGTACCACCAAGATACAAAACTCTGATATTTTTTTCGTCAATCATGTAAAAATTCTCTCCAATACTCCTTCTAATCATCAGTCCCCCTACCTCATACTCTCCAGGAGTAAATATTTCCATAATTGTTTCTCTTGTGTCGGGAACTACCTTACTTTCTAACTTTTTTTCCTTGAGAATACTGTCCTTACTGTTCTCATCTGAATTTGAAAACAGTACTATATCTGCTTTTGTTTTAGGAAATGTTACTCCAGACTGCAAAAGATCCAATGGATCAGTAATTAGGGAAATGTTGGATGAAGAAATTAGGAAACTGTTCCATCCGACTCTTTTAATCTTCATAGTTTACTATGTCTAAAATTAACAAATACTTCATTAGTATAACAGATTTCTTCAGGGGCAGTTTGAAGAAATACTTAATCTGAGAGTCCGAGAGATTTCTTAATATCTCCTACCATAGACTCTTTCATCTGCTGTTTAATTAACTCTGTCTTCAAGCTCTCCAAAGAGGAGATTGCGGCTTGGAGCTGAGTCATAACTTTAGTATCACCTTCCTGAGCCATAATCATCTTCCTAACACCTCCTACTTGTCCTTCTACTCTTTTTATCCTGTTTTCAATTCCTCTCGAATACTTCATATGGAAAGTATAATTGATTAGTTTCCAGTTATCAACCACCCTGTGTTTTTCTAGACACCAGAATATTCTTCTGCTATAATCTCCTTGCTATGAAAAAAGATATACACCCAAAATATAATGACAGTTTAGAGATCACATGCTCATGTGGTAACAAGATTGTTACAGGAAGCACACTTGAATCTGACAGTTTAACTGTTGAGATATGTTCCAAATGTCATCCTTTCTACACTGGAGAGCAGAAGATTGTAGATTCAGACAACCTTGTCAAAAAGTTTGAAGACAGAAGAGAAAAAGCAAAGGGTATGTCTTTCAGAAGTAAGAAGGAAAAAATGGCTGCAAGAAAAAAGAAAATGGCAGAAACCAGACCTTCTTCATCTCTTACACTTAGAGATATGCTAGAGAACGCAAAAGTCTCTAAATAACAAGTTTCAATAAATATTTTTACATGATATATTATCCATTATGGATATAACTTCCTTACAAACAAAATATTCCACCAATGATGCACAGACAAAGGTGATTGAGATACAGAATCAGATATCTTCCAGTCACAATAGTGGAACAAATATAACGCAGTTAAGCAACGACCTCTCCTACTACTCCGAGCTTTCCTCTCTCATCTCTAAAATACAAAGGTGTCTAAAAGAGATTAACGATGCACAAGAATTACTCGAGGATGAAAATGACCCATTCATAAAAGAGATGGCTACTGAAGAGATAGAAAACAAAGAGCAGGAATTAGAAAAACTTGAATTAGCAATACAGAAGCTCAAAATTGCACGAGAGTTTGAAGATGAAGATGATAACAGATCTGCAATACTCGAGATAAGAGCCGGAGCTGGTGGTGATGAGGCTTCTCTTTTTGCCGCAGATATTTTTAGAATGTACAAAAACTACAGCATAAACAAAGGCTGGAATATCCAAGTTATAGACAGTAACATAACAGAGGATGGTGGCTACAAAGAAGTCATAGTACATATAGAGGGAAAGAATGTATTTAAAAATCTCAAATACGAAAGTGGTGTTCACAGAGTACAAAGAATCCCAATCACCGAATCATCTGGAAGAATACATACCTCTACAGCTTCTGTAGCTATACTTCCTGAAGCAAAAGATATTGACATACAAATTAATCCTGAAGATCTTAAGCTTGAAGTAATGAGAGCCTCTGGTGCTGGTGGACAGTGTGTAAACAGAACAGATTCTGCAGTTAGAATTACACATCTTCCAACAGGTATTGTCGTTTCCTGCCAAGAAACAAAGCATCAAGCTCAAAACAAAGAGAAAGCAATGGCTTTACTTAGATCAAGATTGTATGACAAAAAGAAAGCAGAAGAGGATGCAAAAAGATCTAATCTTCGCTCTTCCATGATTGGTTCTTCCATGAGGGCAGAAAAAATTAGAACATACAATTTTCCTCAGAACAGAGTAACTGACCATAGGATAAAGAAATCTTGGTTTAATCTAGAATCAATCTTAAACGGAGATATTCAAACAATAATTGATGATGTTAGAGAGGGTATTCAATTGCAAGCATTAGAAAAGAGTGAATAACGATTTAGCCCTACTTTACAAAATTCAATCTGTTTTAAAAGATTCTGGCTACCATGATATAACAAGAATATCTCAAGAGATTCTCACATATATAAGATCTAATAAAATTCCACCTGAAGAGATTTTCAATAGACTTCTATCCAATGAACCATGGGAATATATATCTGGTGAGGCCGAATTTAGGGGCTACAAATTCAATGTCAATAGTAATGTCCTTATCCCACGCGTTGAAACAGAACAGATTGTAGATATTGCGAAAGAGAATTTAAAAGGTATAAAAAACATAGTAGATATTGGAACTGGTTCTGGTTGTATTGCAATTTCACTTGCGAAAGAATTAAACAAGAATATCTCAATTTACGCTATAGATATAAGTAAAAATGCATTAGATGTAGCCAGAGATAATGCAAAACTGAACAATGTAAAAGAAAAGATAATTTTTAAACAGAATAATTTACTTAAAGGGATGGAGTTTGAATCCTCTACTCTGTATATTGCAAATCTACCATATATTCCAACTGATATGTACAATACATTAGATAGCAGTGTACACGATTTCGAGCCAAAACTTGCCTTGGAAGCAGGAGAGGATGGTTTGAAATATTACAGAACACTTTTTGTGCAGATACCAAAAGGTAACAATCTTTTAATTGTGGAGATAGAGCCATCTACAATTAAGTATATTACAAATATAAAAGAACCTATTAAGGTAATACAGGATTTTAGAGGACTTAATAGATTCTTACTATTTGGCTTCTCCTAGTACTACATCAAAACTCTTTGTATCACCATTTCTATATACCTCTACCTTTACACTCTCACCAACTTTATGTTTCTGTATTAGATTTATTAATGCTATATTTACATCCTCTCCACCAAACTTGGTGATTACATCCCCTCTTCTGATTCCAGCTTTGTATGCTGGTCCTGTTGTATCCAATCCTTTTACTAAAGCTCCAGGGACAATATTTGTGTAATAAAGAAGATCATACTTATAGAACATTTCATAAGAGATTCCCATATATGGTTTTATAAATTTCCCGTATGTCTTATACTCCTCCACTCTCTCTTTCACCTTGTTTATCGGAATAGCAAAAGAGATATTGTCTGCACCAGATGTAGTAGCAAAGTTAATTCCAATTACCTCTCCTTGCGAATTAATCAATGGCCCACCTGAGTTTCCAGGATTAACTGCTGCATCCGTTTGTATTACATCTTCGTATGTCTTGGATGTAAATCCAGACCAGTCAGAGCTTGCGGTCACGGTTCTATCCAGCCCACTTATTATTCCCTCAGTAGCACTTCCTGCATATTTACCCAGAGGAGTTCCAATAGCGAGTACTTTTTGTCCTACAGCTAATGTATCTGAATTGCCTAGCTTAATTGGTGTTAAATCTTTTGCGTCAATCTTTATTAAAGCAATATCATTTACATCATCTCGAACAATTTCTACTATATCGTATTTTTTCTCATCATTTGTAATTACTTGATACACAGCAGTATCACTAGATACCACATGTTGATTTGTAAGTATAAGTCCACTTGAATCTATGATAAAACCTGTCCCAATATTACTGCTACTGTCAACAATTCCCTCTGTTTTAGAAACTGAGAGGGTTGAAACAGCTATACTAACAACAGAAGCTTGAGACTCATTAACTATCTTAATTGTATTTGCCTCACTCTCAGAAACTATTAATTTATCGCTTTCTTGACAAGTATTTTCACTATTGAAAAGAAATGAAAAAGAGTTTTTAATACTCTCTGCATTTCTTAGCAGAAGATATCCACCAATAAGCAAGATCATAACAATTGCAAGTACAAATCCAATAATATACAAAACTTTTTTTGAAAATATCTCTTTAAATTTTTTCATAATTAAATATCTTACAATTTATTTATTTGCTTAATAGCCTCTACTAATTGAGGGTCTTTTCCTGCAATAAAATCTTCATCTGTAAATTCAATTATAACATCTGGAGTTATTGGCTCCTCCTTGTTTAACCAATTTCCATTTGGAAGTAGCCATTTCAAAGTAGTAATGTGTAAACTCGAACCATCACTTAAATCTATTACATTCTGAGCTGTCCCTTTACCATATGTCTTCTCCCCTACAATGGTCGCTCTATCCGCCTGCTGAAGGGCTCCTGCAAGAATCTCCGCGGCAGATGCACTTCCTCCATCTACAAGCACCACTAGTTTTACTTCTGTTAAATTTCCACCATCTTTTGATTCGTATTTATCTATTTTCCCTTTACCATCCTGTTGCATTGAAATTGTGTATCCACCCTGCAGGAAGTCATCAGCAGCATATATTGCCGCATCAAAAAATCCCCCAGGATTACCTCTAAGATCTAAAATAATCTTGTTAACTTTCGCATCTTTTATCTCTTGTATTTTTGCATTCCATTCACTTATCCATTCTGAGTACGAAGCTTCCGTAAACCTATTCACTCGGAAAAGCGCAATGCTCTTGTTTTCTAAAAATTCTACATTCATACTTGCCACAGTTATCTGCTTCCTCTCTATACTAACCTCAACTGGCTTGTTCGAATCTTTATGCAATATCTTAAGCTTAACCTTTGTTCCCTCCTCTCCTCGAATCCTTGCTACAACATCATATACCGTATCCTCTGCCGTTATATCTTTGTCATCTACAGAGAGAATATAGTCTCCAGCCCTAATTCCAGCAGCTTTTGCAGGAGAACCATCCAAAGGGGTAACTACAATAATGTTTCCATTCTCATAACCTAATTCTGCTCCAATACCTTGGAAATATTTACCTTCACTTGTAGCCTTAAATTCTTCCGTTTCCTCTGGTGTTAAAAATACAGTAGCAGGATCATTGTAGGAATTTACCAATCCTTTAATTGAACCATACATCATATCCTGAGGAGAAATCTCTGAAGAATCTACATAGTTGGAGCGTAAAATATCCCAAACATCCCAATACATAGTAGTATCTACCTTCTCCTTGTTATCATTTAAGATATCCTTTCCTTGAAATTCCCTACCTGAAATAAACCCTGACACAAAGATACAGACTAGTAAAATAGCAAGACCTAATGTTTTTTGTAATGATTTATTTTTATCCATAGAAAAATATTATACCCTAATATGATACAAATTCTACACTTCCTACATTTATTATACTGGAAGCTCCATTTTCCCAATTCACAGATAAATATGAATCATCCTCTACTCCATTTACCTCTCCAAGCATTCCATAATTTCCTAGAGCATGAGATACAACTTTCCTACCAACTGCATTTTGAACAAAGAGAGATTCTTTTATACCATCTTTGATATTCCTACCTAAGAAAAATATCTGGCTTTCATTCGCATCTACTACAGCAAATGTGTGGTCTTTGTTGGTTATCTTCTCAATCATTGCTTTAGGAGAATATATCTCACCAAAACCACCAATTACTCCAACAGGAAGTCCCTGGTTTCTAAAGTTTTGGTAATCCATAGAATAAGACAAAACAAATTTGGCACCTTTCTCAAAAATATCTCTCAGCAAATCTGGATGAAGTCTTTTACCAGCAAATACAATCTTATCCTGTAAATCTTCCTCTACACTCTTAAGGATTACATCATTTCCACTTCCCAACGAGACAAATTCTCCTACAATATATTTAGCATCTTCTTGGACATTGGATATTGCAACCAAATCTAGAGCATATGCAGAGGCCTTGATTGTGATTCCATCTATCGGATTGATGCTCTCCACTACACCATTAAATGTACTCTTTACAATGTTTTCTTGTTCTTCTCCAAGAAGATCAAGATACCCAATACCAATTCTAGACATATCTACAACTCCTTGGATTGGAGATGTAAGTCTTTTAATTGTAAGACCACCCATAGATGTTTTCTCTGCAAGTATGTCTCCTTTTTCAACAAATTCTCCATCCATACACATTAAATACTTCCCAATATTTTCCTTTGCACAACCAAGCTGTGAAGGAAGAAAGAAAGAATTTTTTACATTGTTTCCTCTTCTAACCAAGATATCTGTACCCTCTTTTAACATTTCTCCTGTATTTACCAATATTCTATCTCCTCTCCCAGAGGGGATTTTGAATATGTATTCATCATATTTTTCAAACAATTTATGCTTTAAAATCATTTAACCACATACTTAATTTACTTCTATTTGTATATACATCAGGACCATACACAATTGGTCTTGGTCTTCCATCTACAAGAATTGAATCGTAATCTCCCTTGCCTGGGATTGAAACAAATCCAACCTTACTTTTTACACCATTTGGTATAACTATGTCTTTTTTAAATTCCATTTCTACTACTAATTTATCTTCATGCTTAGGTAATTGTATAAAAGTAAATTCAGGAGAGAGTGCATAGAATTCGTTCTTTTCCATACTTAGTGATTCTGTATAACCACTCATTATGACTTTGTTTTGGTTTTTTAGACTCTTCACCTCTGGAATTAACACCTTAGTACTAGGGCTAAAGATTTCTTTCCTAGTTAGAATTATATCTGTAGAGTTTGTACCAAATATATAGCTTTTACCGTATGACACGATCTTCTTTTCTAAATCCCATATACAGTCTAGTTCTCCCATTATTTCCAAACCATCTACTACAGTCATGAGTGTTTTTTGTTTGCCAAGTATCGCTGGTATATGCCCAGAGATTATCATGGCACTGTTTGTAGAATCTGTTCCAAACCCAGAGAGTTTGTCAGTATTATCCTGATACAAGGAGTAGTTCTGTATAGTTGTATATGATCGCAATATGTCCAGGATATTTGGATCTTCTGTAAAAAAGATTTTGTTTAAAACAAAGTTACTCCAGTAATTTAATATATCTTTTGATGCAAAATCTGATGCTAAGAATGCTTTAAATCTAGAATCTCGCACTGAATCTATAACACCATACTCATTTCCCCAAGATATTTTAGATTTAGTAATAATTGTTTTTTCTTTTTTGTTTTCTATTATTTTCCTACCTCTGTATATCTTGAAATCTAACAAATCCATATCTACATACAGTATGTCATCATACTCCATTCTTCCAAGTAGTCCTTCAAGAAGATTGTAGATGTATGAATCATCTACAATTCTAATTGCAATATCTTTAGAAAATTCTCTCAACGAGGAGAAGATTGTATTAAAATATTTTTGGTTTTCATCCACCAATACCCTTATACCAGTTAAACCTACTCCTTCATCTTTAAATGTTTTGTACATTTGTAGTCTGTATGTATCTCTGTCCACAATGTCCCAGTTGAATACCTTTTCTAGGTTGTCGAAGTATTCATACCAAAATTTTCTAGTAAAAAATTCATCATCTAATCTCTGTTTAAGAGGATTTAAATCTGTAAAATCTGAGAGTATGTACTCCCTTCCTGCATTATGGTCTGTGTATGCGAGGTGTGCCCATATACTGTTGTCTTTAACCACAAGGCTAAGATAGGCATTCTTTTGTAATATTGGCAGTTTTGACATTATGTAAATATATTACTTAAAAAGAGAGTAATTTACAAACAAAAAGAGGACCTTTCGGTCCCCTCCCTTATTTCATTTAACAAATATATTATTCGTCTGAAGAGTATGGAAGTAATGCCAAATATCTTGCTCTCTTTATAGAGTTTGTTAACTGTTTCTGATGTTTATGACAAACTCCAGATTTTTCAGTAGAAATTATCTTACCTCTTACAGATGTAAACTTCTTAAGCTGGTATACATCCTTGTAACTAACACTCTTTACACCAGATTCACATAGAGGACATTTAAGATTCTGCAATGGCTTCTTTCTTCTTCTATTATTCTTCTTACGATCACCACCATAGGATGAATCTGTTGTTGTTTCTTCTACTTTTGTTATTACTTCCTCTGACATTTTTTAAATCTATCAAATTAAAATGGTAAATCCTCTTCTAGTGGATCCTGATCCTCTGCAGGAGCTTCCTCTTCTTTAGCCGCCTCCTCTATAACCTCTTCTACCTCTTCTTCTTTGGCTGGTTTCTCTTCCTCGGAACTCTCTGCACCATCCATACCTACACCCTGTTTACCTTTACTATCTAAAAGAATCATATCATTCACTCTAATTTCGGTCTTGTACTTTGTAGCACCATCTTCACCTTCCCATGATCTGGTATTTAGTGAACCCTCTATATATACCTTCATACCCTTAGCAAGTAACTGCTGACATATTTCAGCCATTTTGTTCCATGCTACGATATTGTGGAATTCTGCCGACTCTTTTGTCTCTCCTCCTGCATCCTTCCATGATTTATTTGTAGCCATTCCAAATGTTACTACTGGAGTTCCAGAGTTTGTATATCTCATCTCTGGGTCTCTTGTTAAGTTTCCAATAAGGATAACTTTATTTAAAGATCTCGCTGCCATTTTATTTATATATATTAAATTTAACTTACCTCTAACTTTAATCCAAAGATATTAAAAATATCTTAAATCTCAATTTCTTTCTTTTTTATTCTTTTTCCTGCCAATGTAACATCATCTATTGTTACAACCATGTATCTTAATACCTCTTGTCTCAATTCCATTTGTCTTTTTAATTCTAAAATCTCTTTTGGAGATATCTTAAAAGTATATATTATGTAATATCCTTCGTTATGTCCTTTAATTTTGTAAGCAAGATATCTCTTACCCCATACATCTACATCCAATACTTCTCCACCATTTTTAGAAATCATTTCTACAAATTCTTTATGAATACTTTTTCTAACATCATCTGGTAACAAAGGCTTTAATACTACTGCCATTTCATATCCATTTAATTTCTTTGTTTCTTTCACAACCATTTATCTATACTTTTAAATTATCTCTTCAACGGAATGGATTTTAGCAGAAAAAATTGTTTAATACAATAATGGAAAGGGTCAATATACCTACTTATTAGCAAGTATAATTATATAATCACCATCATTTACTAAATAATCTCTACCATGATTCTTAACTAATCCCTTCTCCTTTGCACTATTCCATCCCCCTACATTAAGCATCTCTTCTAGATTTACTACATCTGCCGTTATGAAGTTATCTTCCAAATCCGTATGTATAACACCTGCCGCTTCCTTAACATTAGCACCCTTCTCTATAGTCCATGCATTACACTCCTTCTCACTACCAGTATAGAAAGTTATAAGATTTAAACATTCATATGCCTTATTGATTATATCCACCACTGAATTGGGTTTGTATCCAAGTAATTCTTCATACTCTGCAATTTCTTCCTCCCCCTGCCCTATTAATTTTACATCTGCAATTACAACCATATCTCCTGTTTTCTCTTTTAATTGTCTCTCCCACTCCTTTACCTGTTCCTCTTCCATTCCTTCTTTTATATTTAATATGAACATTCTTTTCTTATTTGTAAGCAACCAGAGATCATATATATATTCTTTCTCATCATCACTTAATTCCATATCTATAACTGCAGTTCCCTTGTTTAACTCTTCAATTATCTTCTTGAGTATCTTCAACTCTTCCTCCGCATCCTTATGCCCTATCCTTGCTAATTTATCTACCATTGCAATTTTCTTTTCAATTACCTCTATATCTTTAAATATTAACTCTGCCTGTACAATTTCAAAATCCTCTACTGGATTTACTCTCTCATATACATGTACAATCTCACTACTTTGGAATGCTCGCAGTACATACATGATTACATCCACCTCACGGATATGTCCTAAAAACTGGTTTCCCAACCCTTCTCCTTTAGAGGCTCCTTTTACTAATCCAGCAATATCCACAAATGTCATAGCAGAATGGACAATTTTTTTCGCATTGAAATGCTCTGCCATTTTCATCAGTCTCTCATCTGGAATTTCTACTACCCCAATATTCTTGTCTATGGTACAGAAAGGGAAGTTTTCTGCAGGTACAGACATTTTTGTTAGTGCATTAAAAATTGTTGACTTACCTGAATTTGGTAAACCAACAATACCAAGAGACAATGAATGTGACCTTTTAACTGACATAATGGCAGATTATATAACAGGGAGATAAAAAATGATATTATTAAAACTATGAAAAAATTTGCCATTACAATTCTAACCCTGTTACTCTTCCTAGTACCACTCTCCCCTATACAAGCCGTATCGTATGACTTTGTTATAGATACAGATACACAAATATCCTACACAACAGGAGATAATTTTGTAACAGTAAAATATACATACAAAAGAACCGTAGAAAATTCCAGTTACTACTACCCTGCTTCAGGAGAAAAAGTTTTCCATATCCCAGATATACAAAATAAAACAGATGAAGAGATTAATGTTGAGAGAAAATTTAAAAAAGATTCGATAGTAGTAAAAGACCAGTATGGAAACAAGATAAAGTACACAGTAAAAGAAGAAGCTAATCCAAATGGAATATATATTAGTATTCCCAATTACAAAACAACTACGAAAAACTCGCCTTACATAATAACTTTTACATACAAAACACATGACTATGTACAAAAAGTAAAAGATTTTGTATCTATCCAAGGACCTGCCCTACCAAAAGATATTGTTCTGGAACAGACAGACAAATCTTCTGGTACTAAAACTAAATACAACTACAATCTAAGTATAGTAACAGATAAAAACATCTCTCCACTTGCAAAGATATATCCTTCAGATTTCTCAAAGAAAGAAGATTCTAAGACCACAACATATTCATTCAACCAACTAGATAGAATTGAAAATTCTCCTTATCTAGAGTTTGGAACAGAGGCAGTATATAAATTTGAGCTACTTTTTAAGACACCTAAAACAGATACCTTCATACCTGAAAAATATTCAGATATATATTCCCAACTTTCTACAAATATATACGAAATATCTCTACCTAGGGAATATGGAGAAACAAACCAGAGAGTCTTCTTCTCCGAAGTAATCCCCTCGCCTAAAGACATATACCAAGATACAGAAGGGAATATAATAGGAGTATTTGAAGTACCCGCCAATCTTGATTCAGAGATATCTATAACTGGATATATATTTGTAGAGCAAGATAGTTTTGAAACTCCTGTTGATTCTATAGATATGAATTTATCTGAATACTTTGACATTGTTAAGAAAAGTTCCTTCCTTGATAAATATCTTCTTCCTACAAAATATTGGCAAAGTACCGATTCATACATTAAACAGGAAGCAGATAAATTAATTGCAAACCAAAGTACAATACTTGGGGTCATAAAGGCCGACTACGCATTTGTTGGAGATAAACTAGAATATGATTACAACAAGGCAAACTCAGAAAATGAACGAATTGGTGCTAAAGCTGCGCTAACAGGCGGCGATTCTGTATGTATGGAGTATTCAGACTCCCTAATTGCACTACTTAGGGCTCAGGGGATACCTGCTAGAGCTGCAGGGGGATATGCAAATATCTCAGAGGAAATAGTAGATAATCCTGCTACACATCAATGGGTACAGATATGGATTCCTAATTACGGTTGGTTAACTGCAGATCCCACACTTGAGAGCAAGAATATGTTAATTGGTAAATCCATAGACAGAATATTGTGGGAAACATTTAATGGAGACTCTTTATCAAACATAAGAGTATATTCTGCAAATGATATTACCTCTGTATCCAATGGCGGATACAATATTCGAATATATGGTGCAGATGATATTAATGAATCAGAATTAAAAAGATACATAGATCTTGTGCCAGAGAAAGGATACGAAAGTACAGAAGAAATTCCTGTAAATAGTAACTACTCCCTCTCTCATTGGTTCAATACAATTCTCAAAACAACAGTTATTGGAAAATCTCTTCTAATAGCAGGTCCTATTCTACTCATTCTTGTTGTTCTCACAGGAGCTATTCTAGGGATATCCTTGGGTGTAAAAGCAGCAAAAAAGAAAAAACAATAATCAACAACTAATACAGTATAACTTATCCAAATTAATTGCTTTCTTACCATTTTCTAGCCTACCATTTGAGGTTGCATATATAGTCATAAGAACATCTCCTTTAGATACTTTGTCTCCATTTAATTTATACATATATATACCTGCCTCTTTGATTTTGGGATTTCCTAGTGCTCTTGCGATATTTACTAACTCGGAATTGTCTACCATGCTAACTACACCATTCGTTGTACTTAGAACATCAAATTTAAACTTACCACTAGAAATTTCACTAGATTTAACTTTTTTAGTAGCACCCTGAGCAAAAGCTATCTCCCAGAATTTGTCCAATGCTTTGCCACTCTCCAAAAGTTGTTGTGCATATTTTTTACCCTCTCCTCTTGGCACTTTTTCTGTGCTTTCAAAAAGTTTTTCGGCCATATTTAAGACAACATCCTCTAGTGCTTTAGATCTATCGTCTGCCCTCTCAAGAACTTTAAGACACTCCTTTATCTCAAGATTCGGACCAATTGCTGGACCATCCGGCCCTTTTACTATCCTTTTTATCGTTTCACACTCAATTCCTACCTTTAAGAAAAGTTTCTTGAACTCTCTGTCTAGCATTTGAGCCTCTTCTACGGTTTCCAGCTTACTTCCTTTCCCATATGGTAAATCTATTAGGACATGGTTAACTCCCATTGCTATCTTTTTAGCGACTATGCTTACAAGTACTTTCTGAAATTCCTGAATACGAAGGGACCTTTCAACATTTATGATTATGTCGTCTGCAGGAGAGATTGAAAGTGAACCTCCCCAGAACATACAACCTCCAGTTTTTTTAACAACATCCATTATTTGGTCTTTAGTTAATTTTACTGGCATAACTACTTCCAGAATATCTGAAGTACCTGCTGGAGAAGTAATGGCTCTTGTAGATGTGTTAGGAACAAGTAATCCTCCGGATACCAAAATTGGGACAAGTGTTGGAGTTATACCCTTACCTGCAACTCCACCGATGGAGTGTTTGTCAACTACTAATCCATCTTTGCCTACCAAATCTTTAAAAGAAAGTTTGTCTCCAGACTCTGCCATACCCTCAGTCATCCACAATATCTCATCATCATTAAAGCCTGGATTAAAAAATGTGGATACAAAAAAAGCAACCTCCACCTCTCTTAGTTTTTTACATCCGATATCATTCATTATCAATTCCAAATCTTTCTTCGAAAGACTATGCCCCAACAATTTTCTACTAATAGCTTCCAATGATTTACTTCGCTCTGGTATATCTGCATATATTCGACTACCCTCTTCTACATTGTAGTTCTCCCATATCTCCTCGTACAACCCTATCTCACCCTCTTTTACTAAAGTATCTGTTTCAAACACATCAGCATAAAGTTCTATCTCCCCAAAACCAATCATTAATGTTTCTCCCTCTCGTATTCCCATCCTTTTTGCATCTTCACTGTTTAGAACAACATTAAAGTCATTATCTTCTCCTAGATCAAGACTTTTACTCTTTAAGTAGTATGACATATTTATGTAGTAATTAATTTATTCACTAAAAAGCCATGGGTAGTTCTCCTTGATAACTTTTTCTACCTCATTTGGTTTAAGTATTCCCAATTCTGTAACGAACCCAGTTATTAATGCATTATCAACAATCTCAAATGCAGGATTGTACATATCTAGACCTCTGGGTGCCTCTGGCCAAAGTTCTCTATCTTCCCTTATCTCTATCTCAACATCTGAGAAAAGACTATCTTTGTCGAATTTCAGCAGATTGCTAACAATATACAGTGGTTTGCCTCCATAGTGAGCAGCAACAGCTATTCCCCAGCTTCCTATTTTATTTATTACATAACCACCTTTCATAATTTGGTCACTTCCAAGAAATACCACATCTATGGGTACACTTCCTCTATTTATTGCAAATGATTCTGCAGCACTATCTGCAATTAGTGTAGTCTTTATACCTGCATCTATAAGATTCTTTGCGGTAATTCTTCCTTGGTACAGTGGTCTGGTTTCTGTAGATACTACCTCAAAGTTCTTGTCTCCTTTTGAGATTGCTTTAATTAGATCTACAACGGTAGAAGAATGACAATGTGTAAGTACCTTGTCATAGTTAGTAAGATATCTCGCACACTTCTCTATGGAATTTTTTTTTGCAATGGTTATTAATCCAAGATATTCATCACAAAGTTCCTTTAACATTTCCTTCGCGGAATTTACTTGGGATATATCTGAATGTTTCTGCTTAAAAAAGTATTTAACATAGTGAACACCATTTCGTGCCAAAGGTTCATTTGGTCTAGCGTTTGCCAACTGCTCACCTACTCCAAAGAATTCACCTTTAAGAATCTCTAAATCTTGCGTTTTGCTTAACTCCAGATACAACTTCATACCCTCAAAAGTCGCTATACAGACATTTGTAGCACCTTGGACTTTGAGTCCTTTAATATCTTCTGCAATTTTTTCTATTTCTCTAAATTTCTCCATCACTATTTAAGTTCAAATATTTCATTCATATTAGGAACAGAAACATCTATCTGAAGTTCTTCATTTATATTTCTTGCAAATTCCATCGCGATATCTTCATCTCCATGGGTTAAAAATATTGTTTTTGGTGTATGTCCAAAACTTCTTAGCCAATATCTTAAATCTCTCTCATCTGCATGTGCAGAAAATCCTCCTAGAGTATGTAGTTTAGCATTATTTTCATACTCCTGCCCCATTATGGAAACTCGCTTTTCTCCATCTACAATCCTTCTTCCAAGGGTCCCAGCTACTTGGTATCCTACTATAATTATGTGTGTTTTACTGTTTTCAATATTATTTTTTAAATGATGTACTATTCTTCCTCCAGTACACATTCCACTACCAGCAATTATTACAACACCTCTTTTATCTATTAATCTTTTGGATTCTTCTGTTGAATCTACAGTATGAAGACCTTGGAAATTGAAAGGATCATCTCCTTTTTCCATTAGTCTTTTTGCATCCTCATCGTAGAAATCTGGGTATTGTCTAAATACCTGTGTAGCTTTTGATGCCATAGGGCTATCTATATATACTGGAAGTCCCGAAAGTAATCTATTTTCTACAAACAGATTTATCTCATACAGAATTTCTTGTGTTCGCTCTAGTGCAAAGGATGGTATTAAAACATTTCCACCCTCCTTCTGTGCTGTTTGAAGTGCAGAGAGCAATTCTAGAACTGTTTCGTTCCTATCTTTGTGTATTCGATTCCCGTATGTACTTTCACAAACCACATAATCTGCTTCTCTGACCATATCTGGATCTCTAACTATACGGGCACCTGGTTGTCCAAGATCTCCAGAGAAAACAATTTTACGAACTCTTCCAGTTTCTATAGTTATCCAGAATTCTAATAACGCGGAACCTAGAATATGTCCAGCATCTCTTAATCTAAATTCACATTTATCATTTATGGTTACAGAGTTTCCATATGGATATACATTAAAAAGCTTCATTACTTCTTCTACATCCTGCTCTGTAAACAGGGGCTCTCTTTCTACATATTGGCTTCCATCATATGCTGGATTACGAACATTCCCTCCATCTTTTACCCTAGCTACATTTCTTTCATATTCTTCTTTTTGTAAATTGGCAGCATCCAAAAGAACTATTTTTGCAAGATCTCTAGTTGGTTGTGTAGATATTATCCTACCTCTAAATCCTTGTTTGACAAGGACAGGAAGTCTTCCACAGTGATCAAAATGGGCATGGGTAAGAAAGACAGCATCTATCTCTGCAGGGTCAAATGGAAATGGTTCGTAGTTGAGTTTCTCAACTTGATCTGGGCCCTGAAAAGCACCACAGTCAACAAGAAATTTAAAATCTCCTGTATCTAAATAGTAGCAGGAACCTGTAACTGTTTTGGCAGCACCACAAAATTGTATTTTCATGATCGAGCAGTTTAATTAAAGATATGTATATGATAGAGGAAAAGAGGACTACTTTACAACTATTCCCTAGGAGTTGCCCTTATGATAAACTTTTTAATCCCTGGCTCTCCAAATATTTTATAGAAATTATGCTCTGTTACTTCAAATATTCTTATTTTGCCATCATTCTTTCTATTAGCATCCGCTACCAACAAAACCACTTCTTCGTCAACAACTTTCTTTCCTATTATTGCACCTATATGTCCAGTTTTAAATGTTGTATTTGCCCCAGTCGATGAACCACTAGTATATAGGGGCCCAACATCCGTTCTTACAAAAAGATCTCCAACTTCATAATCATCTATGCTCATGTCTTTAGAGCCCAGAGCTATACCACCATATCCTGTAGGGACAATATGAGCATACTCATCACTAATGAGTTCAAACGGAATTAGCTCTGTCGCCGTTTCTGCAGGAGTTGTTCCATTACCAAAAGAATATGCTCCTCCCACATTCTGAAAGTTTATTCCTTCATATTTAAGACCTGCTAGTAAAATTGCAAACCCAACACATTGTAATGGCTGACCTTCTATCTTAGTGTAATTCAGCATGCGAAGAGGCGCTTCAACACTTTCTTTGTCAGGAATTCCCTCATACCACTCTGTCGTTTTTAGATAATCACCCAGATTACCACTAAAGGAAGTTGGTAATGCGTTTACAACATCTCGAAGCTCTCTTATTTGAGACAAATATTCTTCCTTTTCAATCTCCTCTTGAAAGTGTTCAACTCTTTCATCTGGATAAATATAATCCATTAGTACCTGATACGTAGGATTATCCCAGTTTATTTCTTTTTCATACTCTCCCAGACTTAAAAATTTAGAGATGTTTTTATGACCACTGCTTCGATATTCACGATATGCAGATATGAAGTCTTCAATTTTTTGTGATTGATTTCCTGGATCTATCTCAGTAAAAGAAAGTGTTAGCATGAATTCTACATCTGATGGCTCGTCTATTACAGACGAATCTATATCTTGTGCTTCCAGCCCATTTGGAATCATAGCGATATCTATTTTAATATATGCATCTTTAGGTTGAACCCACTTAAAATCATAATCTCTTTCTCCTGGTGTGTTCGATAATTGAACTGTAGCATCTGTTACAAAATCATTTACACTGAAAGGTCCCAAAAAATACATTGATGGATGAACCCATTTCTCCTTAACAATACTATTCCAAGAAACATTCTCCTCTAATCCTAATTCATATAACGAATTAGATAAAAGAGTTGCACCAGCACACACCCCCCCTCCCTTAACAATAGTTTTACCACTTGTAAATCCATCTTCAAATTTACTTAAATTTTCTAACTTTATTAAATCTAAATATGAATATTCCTGCCCTTTAAGGAACTTTCCATCTTTCTCTTGTCTTTCTGCAATTCCCTTCATTGCAGTCAAGATATTGATTGTCTTGTTAGGATACACTTCATTTTCACCAACAAGATAGGAGAAACTTGAAAGAATTTTAGCTGATTTTTGTTCTTCATAATTTCTCCCATCAACCACATAATTTTCATTTTCCATATGACCATTATCTAGGAAAACGATTGGTACACTCTTTGAAGCCATCACATTTGGTAAGATTGAAAACCTAACAAGTTTGTCATCTTCCCCTTTAAAGTAGTAGATATCTTTAATTTCTAAATTCAAACCTGCTGGTAGTTTCCATATTGTAGGATTCTCTTTGTGATTATAAAAATAATCTTGTCGAACTGGAATTAAAATAATCTCTGTTTCTTCTGTTGTCTGAATTATCTTTTCTACCTTTTCCATCTTTTCAGGAGTTAATTCTTTCCATCTTTCAACTTCGTTTAAATCCATATCTTTGTAAACAGTTTCCTTGCTGTCTGAGAAAGGGACAATAACCGTTGGAGTTTTTGTCTCTTTAGGAACAGTAATCGTTTCAACCATTGGAACTTTTGTTGAAACATTTTCCTGCATATACACATCAGGATTACTCTTACATCCAGCTAATGAAGCTCCTAGTGTACCAGCTATCCCAGCTACACTCACTATTCTTCTTAGTCTTGATGTGATTTCTGCCCCATCAAGATATTCATCGAATCGATCCCGAATGGTTTTATGGTTTATTTTAGAGACATCTTTTTCAATAATTTCGGCGGAAGAGCTATTAAGTGCTTCTATCTCCTCTTGAATAGGCTCTTGAACACTACTTGCTCCAATTTCTGTGTTATCTATTTCTGTCATTTGATAGTAAAGTTTTATGTAAAATTAAACTACTCTTCAAGAAACACAGTTTTTATATTTGCAGAAATTCTCTCATATAAATCTGGAATCTTTTTCCTCAGAAAAGAATATACACCTGCATAATCTTTAGCTACTAGTAAACAATAGAGATCCAATCTATCTGCAGGGTTTAATCCGTTTAGAATTATATTTTTACTTACTGCTTTTATATATTCATCATATAGGTTCGGCATATATTCGTAGCAATTATTTTAAAGACATTACCAAAAATCCTAACTCATTTATATCCTCTTGGCTCCAAAATTTCAAATCCTTCGTTTTTACTATAAAGGTAATTTCTTTTTCTAACTCTCTTCCCGTATATTCTTCTTTCTCAGGATCCCACTCTCGCAATAGTAGAATATCCCCTACTTCACATTCAAACTCTGCTATACGCAAGTCGAACTGTTTCTCTCCCGAGAGAACTTTCTCAAAAAGATACGGCTGTGTTTTTTTCTCTATTCTACGCATATTAATATTTTAAAAAATTAAATACCTGCTAACTGTTTAGCTTTCTCTAGAAGCTTCTCTTTAGTGTTTAACATAGGGTCATCAATTACTATGTCTAGTAATTCTCTCAATATAGTACCAAGTTGAGGCCCCTCTTTAACTCCAATTGCAACTAGGTCCTCTCCTCTTACCTTTAAATCTGTAATTTTCAATGCCATATCCTGCTGTAGAACTTCAGATATTCTTTTTTGCAATATGGTTATCTCTTCTGGATTGAAAGATGTCTTTGCATTTGACTGAGCATCCGCCATACGGAGCTTGAAGAGCTCATCAATATTCTCTATTCCTACCCTTTGTATGAATCTTCTTACAGCACTATCTGTCCACTCACGCAACTCTATCTTCTGTGCATCTTCTTCAGACATTTCTTCTGTCACATATGGATAGTAGAACATATGGTTTTTGATTAAAATAAGAACTCTCTTTATCTCACTTTGAGGAAATTTCATTCTCTTCATTATTACCTCTGCCATGTCCGCACCAACAGAATCATGACCATAGAAATGACCATTACCCATATTCGTCCTTGGTTTACCAATATCATGGAGAAGAGCTGCCAGTTTTACAGAATCCTCTGCACTGTCACATGTCCTAAGACTGTGCCAGTACACATCGTCACTATGGTAATACTTCTGTTCTACACCTACACCTTCTAGAAGTTCGGGCATAAATATATTTAGAAGACCAGTCTGTCTCATTAGTTCTATTCCAATAGATGGTTTGGACGAATTTAGAAGCATCTTCATAAACTCATCTCGTATTCTCTCCATCGAAACCTGAGAAGCTATAGGAAGAGATTCTTTAATTGCTTTGAATGTTTCCTCATCTATCTCGAAGTTTAATTGCGCAGCCAATCTGCATGCTTTGAAACCTCGCAAACCATCCTCTTTGAATCTTTCCAAAGGAGTCCCTACTGCCCTAATTAATGTTCCCTTTATATCTCCAAGTCCATTAAATGGATCATATATCTCTACTTCCTTTTCAATTTCCATTCCATCTAGTTCTACATCTGCAAGATTTATGGCCATCGCATTAAAGGTGAAATCTCTCCTTCCCAAGTCTTGGTCAATATCTTCAACAAATTTAACACTTGTTGGCCATCTACCATCTACATAATTAGACTCACTTCTAAAGGTTGTAACCTCTACTTCGTGAGTTTCTCCCTTACCATCTTGTACAAGTGCCATAACCGTTCCAAATTTGGCTCCTATGGATACTGATTTAGGAAAGATATTTAACATCTCATCTGGAAGTGCATCTGTAGCCAGGTCGTAGTCATGTGGGATTTTTCCCATTACTAAATCTCGTATGGCCCCACCTACAATGTAGCAAGCAAATCCCTCCTTACCAAGCATTCTACCTACTTTTTGAACATAATCTGGTATTACTATTTTTATCTTCATATTTCTTTTTCCTTCTAAGAAAAGCATACCAAAGAAAGACATCTAGAACAACAAATAGTAACAAACAAAGGAAAGATGAACTGTTTGTTTGAGGAAGTTCCTTTAAATCATCTGCTACACCCAGTATCTCTCGAGACTCTAATTGAATCTCTTCAGACTTCAATTCATACCCTATTCTTTTTACACAGATGCTCTCGACAGCTGGTTGTACATACCCTCCACCTACCCATTTATCATTTTCTCGCTTCGCAAAAACAGATATTGAGTCCGTAAAGTCCCATTCATAGTAACTGCCTCCCAGCACAGCACACCTCTCTTTTACATTTGGATTCGCGAGTGTAAATGGTTCCAATATATCTCCCTCATTTTCTAAAGAGTATTCCAAATATTTCTCTTCTGAAGGGAGAAGAGCAAAAATCTCTTGGTATTCCTTATGCTTAAAATTCAAATTAATAAAATATTCATCTTCTGTAATATTTTTTACCTTAACTTTTAAATCAACTATGTCCACATCTTTTTCTGCTTTCAAAAGTTCTACAGTCAAAGGATTCTGTATATACCAGCTATCCAGAAGAATACCCCCACCCCTTCCATCTGCTATATTTCCTAAACCATCATAAGACACATATTTTCCCCCTCTGGACAGATTATTCCCTGAAAACAGAAATTCTATATTTCTTTCCACTCCTCCTACATTTAGAGTCTTAGATATATCCCCATTTGAAACAATACTTCTACTCAAAGGAACCGCTATTTCCTTAATATCCACACTATGCCCAGTACTATTCTGGTAAAAATACAAAAGGTCTATCTTAGTTCCTGGAGGACCATATACCCTATCTGCAATATTGGGGATTCTTCTTGTATACCCCATATTTGCAAGCGTAAAAATACTTTGTGTATTTAAAATATTTGTCGTGTCCTGTCCAAGAAGCTCGTTTTCGTCAAAAGATATTCTTCCTTGCTGTGGAAAATTTTCTACAGTTAGAGCTGTTGCTTGGAAAAATTCGTTAGGTCCCGAATCTCCTTGAACATTGAAATCGTCAGCAAATATGGGAGAAGAAAAAAGAAAGAAAAGTAATAGAACAAACATATTGGAGAATTAAAATATTATTCTCCATATACTAGAAAAACAAAATGAAAATACTCTTAACGCTTCTCTTTAATTTTTACTTTCTCTGTTACATAGAAATTTCTCTTAAACCTACCCCTACCAAACATCATTTCGGTCATTGCTTGGATATAAGGGATGAAAGAGAAAGTAAGCATATTAAATGCTATTAGATATGTTTCCAAGAAGTCTAGAAGATGTCTCCACCATTTCCAACCTTTTGGCACAGGAGTAATCTGCCTTCTGTATATGACTACAGCAATATTCGAGAGCATAATAGCAGTAAATACATAACTTAGAAGACGAGGAAGATTGTATGCAAATCCAGTATATTGAAAACCTGGATTAACCCATCCCATGATAGAAAGACCAAATGTTAAAACAAAAACTACTGTTAAAAACCATAAATATTCAAACATGGTTTTTAAAAGAGCAAATTTTCTGTGTGCTGGAAAATTTTCTTTGTCTTGAGAAAGTGCCGCCATGGATATTGGTAGAGTAAAAATACCCCATCCCCATCTGTACTGTTGTTTGTAAAAAGAAACATGGGATTTAAAATATGTCTCATTTTCAACCGCATCATTATATGTAGGTATATATACTTCGTAACTCTTTGCTAAACCTTTGGATCTAACCATTGTATTCCAGAAAAATGCTGTATCATCATTTGGAATTTCTGGATCCCAATACTCTATATCTTTCAATGTTTTAAGGTTAACAACATAGGAAGAAAATGTTTCCCTTACATTTATTGACTCTCTACTAAATGGAACTTTCAAGTTCTTTGTCAAAACCCAAAGATGAAGAATAACTAAAGTCAGCATATTTGACTGAGTTCTAATTATGGATGGGACATTCCATATATTGTTGTTAAATGTATGTACTGCTGAAGCATAGTATCCAAGATCTGGGTTTGGAACTGTAAGATATTTGTATGTAATCGCAGAGAGATATTTAGGATGTACTCTTTGGTCAGAATCACATGTAGCTAACAAATAGTTACCAATGTCTTTTCCTTTTTTCTCCAGGTCTTTTACAAAATGTCTTGCAGCCCAGTTAATATTTGCCCCCTTTACTCCAGCAATTTCTCCTGGAATTCCAGCAGGATGAATGTAATACTGCATACTACCAAACTTGTTACCAAACTTCTCTTTCAATTTTTTAAAGTTTTCAATCTGTAAATCTTTCTTACTTTCTTCCATTGCCATTACCACATCTATTTTTTTTGCACCTACATCACTATTAACCCAACTTTCAAAAGATGGAATTAAAATATCTAGACTTTCGGAATACACAGGACAGAGGTACACATATCTTAATTCATTGAATCTTGCCTCATTTACTTCTTTAATCTTTTTCATCCAATTTGTGGATATATCTCTTTTCATTCTCCTAACACCTATGTATCCTCCAACAACAAACTTTACAGTTCTGTATGCCCAATATGTAACTAGATATGCAATGTATATAACTAATGCTTCCTCCCATTTAAATATTGCGAAAATTAAAGGAAGAAGTAAAAGCACCCAGACAAATAGACCTGGAATCATCTCATATATTCTTTTCTTGTAATATGGCATTCCTGCAGGAAAGCCCCCATCTCTATCCTTTGGTTTGTAGATATTTTTAATTGTTTTTGTATTTTGTTCCATATATTTGTATTAAAACGGAGAGGGCGGGATTCGAACCCACGGTACAGAAACCTGTACAACGGTTTTCAAGACCGTCTCATTCGACCACTCTGACACCTCTCCAAAACATAGAGATTATATCAGATATTTACTCTAAACCTTATATCTCCCCTCAAATAATTCCTTAACTATATATTCTAAACTCGGTTCCTGTATATTTAAATCCTCTACTTGAAAAGTATTGAGCAATTTAGAAGAAGCAGATGCTACATTCTCTCTTGGTACAGAAATTATTCCAGATAATCCAGAAAACTCCACTATTTCCCCTACTTCCTCTATCTCTTTATGTGTCGCCACAGAGGAAAGTGTAAATACAATCTCTTTGTTTTTTACAAAATTTCTAGCTAAATCATCTATCTTACCATCATAAATCTTTTTACCCCTATCTATAATTATGACCCTCTTACACAAATCCTTAATATCCTCCATATTATGACTTGTTAGAACAATACTTGCTTTGTACCTCTTGTTGTACTCTCGCAGGAAATCTCTTAATCTCTGCTGAGATACTACATCTAACCCTAATGTTGGTTCATCCAAAAAAAGAAGCTCTGGAGTATGGATAAGTGATGCCACTATTTCACACTTCATACGCTCTCCAAGAGAAAGTTTTCTAACCGGAATGTTTACCACTTCTTCTATCCCCAAAAGCGTCACCATTTCTAAAACAATCTCTTCAAACTTTTCATCACTTACTTCGTAAATCTCTTTGTTTAATTTGAAAGTTTCAATAGCTGGTAACTCCCACCACAGCTGAGATTTATTACCCATAACCAAAGAAATTCTTGAAAGAAATTCATGCTTCCTTTTCTTGGGATTAAACCCTAGAACTTCTACCTCTCCACTATCTGCAGTAAGTAAACCAGTTAGACACTTTAGTGTGGTTGTCTTACCTGCACCATTTTGGCCGATAAAGCCTACAAATTCTTCCTTGTATACTTCAAAAGAGATATCGTTTACCGCTTTAATATCCTCATACTTTCTGTTAAACAGACTGGAAATACCCTTACTTTTAAATATTCTAAATGTTTTACTAAGATTTTTTACAGATACAACTGCTTCTTTCATACAAAATTGACTAATTAAACTAATTTACAATATCATTAAAGTATGAAATCTGCCAATATTTTTAAAACAGTATCTTTACTACTAATAATAGTCCTTAGTTCTACTGTATATGTTTTCGCAGAAGATCTAGATTCTACTAATTACAAGATAGTGGGAGCAAAGACTGCAACAGGTGGCGGACTTGGAGATTCTACGAACTACAGTGTAATTAGTAGTCTTGGAAAGGTATCCGCAGATCCTAGAAATTACTCTACTAATTACAGACTTTACCAAGATCCATCTGCAGCATTTCTAGCAGCACAACCTACGCTACAATGCTTCGAGACTACAACAAATGGTTCTACAGCTTGTACATCCGGACCACAGGAATTACTAGATGGAGGTATGGTAGCCATATGTGGAACTGGGGGCTGTTACGACAAAGCAAGATTTGAGATATCTGCGAGCTCCAATCCTTCAGATACCCTATACGGTGTACAGATATCAACGGACAATTTCGTAAACAATATACAATATATAGACGGTTCTACATTTAGACCTGAGAGTTATGCAAACCATAATATTAACGATTACAGAACAGAATCAGTATGGGAAACTGAGGTATTCAATATACAAGGGCTATCTGCAAACACTCAATACTACATTAGACTAACAGCTCTACATGGAGATTTTACAGAATCAGATTACAGTATTGCTGCCAATGCTACTACATCAACTGGAAGCATTTTCTTTGATATAGATATTGCAATATCAACAGGAATCACTACAGAAAGTACTCCACCCTACTCAGTAAGTTTTTCTAGTGGTACAGCCCTAATAGCAGGAGCTGCAACAACCACGGCAACAAGTCTCGCTTGGTTAGATATAGATAGTAGTGCTACAGGAGGAGTATCTGTTATTGTCTTTGGAAAATATGGTGGACTCCACAGTGCAACTACTACACAAACCATAACATCAAGCACAGAAAATTTAGATGTCACAGGAGCCGAAGGGTTTGGACTTCAAAGTTACTATATAGATTACGATGATTCATCTCCCTACTATGGTACACTTACAGCTACATCCGATTATTCTGGAAATATAAATCGTGTAGGAGGAGTTTCTACTACTGCAAACAAGATGTATTCTGGAGATGGCCCCATCAAAGCTGGAAGAACTGGAATATACCTAAAAGCTAGGGCTGGGGTAGGAATAACCCCTGCCTCAGACTATTCAGAAGAGATATATTTTGTTTTAGTCCCATTATACTAGAGGCCACTTAATTATCCCTTGACATGAAAGAATATATTAATGTAATCTGATACGTATAGAAGACTAATTCAGTTTAACTGCAAATAATGAGAAAACCTAGCATATTCAAGTTTGTTTTAGCAATTGTCTTATTCTGTTCTCTTTCGCTTTTCATCTTTCCTTCCTTTAAATCCAATGCTGGTGCTTTAGCTGCAGTCTACCTTTACCTAAGTAGAATTGAAGCAAATGTAGCTGGTTCTGCAGAAACTTTAGAGATTGTTTTAGCAATTGATACTGGTCAAACTATTCCAGCTGCTGGAACAATTACACTTTATTTCCCTGATGCAGATGATGGAATGTGGTGTAGAACAGCTGGTGCCCTTACAGTAACTGCGGTAGATAGTTCTCCAGCCGATGAAACTGGAACAAACTGGGATATAGATGTTGCGCTACCATCCTCTGGAACTTTAGCTGCTACTTGTGTTAAAGGTAGTGGTGCTGGCACTGTTGATACTATAACAATAACAAATGTTGGAGCCTTAACAGCAGGGACTACATATGGTGTTAAACTAGCAAACGGAAGTACAGCTGGTGTAATTGGAACTGATGATACAGCTGGAGAACATGAAATAACAGTAGAAGCAAAGAGTGGAGCAACTATTGACTCTAGTACTTTTAAAGTATACCTCATAGCTAATGATACAGTTGTTGTATCTGCTACAGTATCTTCTGTGCCTTCGGTTAACTGTTCAATTAGTTCAAATACTGTAAACCTTGGTTCACTCTATCCAGGAGGTTCATATGCCACTGGAACACATACAATTACAACAAGCACATCAACAACAACTGCTGGATATTACTGGGCTGCATATGGTGAAGGAGATGGCTCCACAGATGCTGGACTGTATAAATCAACCGCAACTACTGATCTTTTAGCTTCAACTGGTAGTGCAACGATCGTGCTAACTGGTGTTGATTCTGAAGGATTTGGTATGACTCTTTCTGATCCTGATGCTGCTGGTGCAGCTACTGTTGTTGCAGACTTTAGTGATGCTTCTCCAGGTACTTTCGGTGCACTTGACAGAGCTCCAGCTGGAGCACAGTTGATTCTTTACCAGAATGCGAACCAGTCTTCAGGAGAGTCTTCTACTGTTACATACGGTGCAAGAGCAGCCTCAAGTGCACAAGCAGGAAGCTACCAAGAGAGCGTAACCTTTGTGTGTGGTGGATATTACTAGAATAAAAATATCATATCAAAATCATTTATCTGAGATTTTTCCCTATTTAACCCACTTGACATGAAAGAATATATTAATGTAATCTAATATGTGTAGTGAAATCAATTTAATCTTGACTGCCAAGGATGAAAAAATCTAATATACGAAGATTTGTTATAGCGATTGCCCTATTCTGTTCTCTTTCGCTTTTCATCTTTCCTTCCTTTAAATCCAATGCTGGTGCTTTAGCTGCAGTCTACCTTTACCTAAGTAGAATTGAAGCAAATGTAGCTGGTTCTGCAGAAACTTTAGAGATTGTTTTAGCAATTGATACTGGTCAAACTATTCCAGCTGCTGGAACAATTACACTTTATTTCCCTGATGCAGATGATGGAATGTGGTGTAGAACAGCTGGTGCCCTTACAGTAACTGCGGTAGATAGTTCTCCAGCCGATGAAACTGGAACAAACTGGGATATAGATGTTGCGCTACCATCCTCTGGAACTTTAGCTGCTACTTGTGTTAAAGGTAGTGGTGCTGGCACTGTTGATACTATAACAATAACAAATGTTGGAGCCTTAACAGCAGGGACTACATATGGTGTTAAACTAGCAAACGGAAGTACAGCTGGTGTAATTGGAACTGATGATACAGCTGGAGAACATGAAATAACAGTAGAAGCAAAGAGTGGAGCAACTATTGACTCTAGTACTTTTAAAGTATACCTCATAGCTAATGATACAGTTGTTGTATCTGCTACAGTATCTTCTGTGCCTTCGGTTAACTGTTCAATTAGTTCAAATACTGTAAACCTTGGTTCACTCTATCCAGGAGGTTCATATGCCACTGGAACACATACAATTACAACAAGCACATCAACAACAACTGCTGGATATTACTGGGCTGCATATGGTGAAGGAGATGGCTCCACAGATGCTGGACTGTATAAATCAACCGCAACTACTGATCTTTTAGCTTCAACTGGTAGTGCAACGATCGTGCTAACTGGTGTTGATTCTGAAGGATTTGGTATGACTCTTTCTGATCCTGATGCTGCTGGTGCAGCTACTGTTGTTGCAGACTTTAGTGATGCTTCTCCAGGTACTTTCGGTGCACTTGACAGAGCTCCAGCTGGAGCACAGTTGATTCTTTACCAGAATGCGAACCAGTCTTCAGGAGAGTCTTCTACTGTTACATACGGTGCAAGAGCAGCCTCAAGTGCACAAGCAGGAAGCTACCAAGAGAGCGTAACCTTTGTGTGTGGTGGATATTACTAGAATAAAAATGAAGAAACTAAATATATATTCTGCCCCATTTTTTAAAAATAAAATGTATTTTGTTGCATTAGTCCTTTTTTCACTCTTTTCTTTTTGTATTTTTAATCCTTCCTATTCATATGCTGCTCCTCTATCTATAGGAACAGCCCCAGTATCAGAGATTCTAAATCTTCAACCGGGTGATAAATATCACGGTGAAATAGTAGTGTGGAATCTTTCCAATACAACTACCACATATGATGTTCTCGTAACGGGTTTCCGACAAATAGAGAATCAGCCAGGAACAGCAATTTTCCTTTCCAAGGAAGAAGAGGCTAAAAACCTCTACTCTGCAGCTTCTTGGATTACAGTGGATCGAAAAGAGGTCGAACTTGTTCCGAACAGAAATGAAAAAATATATTACGATATTGTAGTACCAAAAGATGCTACAAAAGGTGAATACAATGTAATCATTGCCTTCCTCTCACAAAGTGGAAATGGAGGTTCATTAGGAACTGCAACCCTTACAACACTAAACTCAGGAACACCTATACTAATAAAAGTAGGTAAGGATTTTGTCGAGAATGCAGAACTTTTGAGTTTCACTACAGATAAAAATTTCTATGAATTTCCTAATGTAATATTCACAACAAGAATTAAAAATCTTGGCGATACACATATCTCCCCAATTGGAGAAATTGTATTAACTAATATATTCGACAAAGAAATTGCAAGAATCCCATTCAATGAAAACACGCAAAGTATAATGAGGGAAAACACAGGGAACTATGAAAGTACATGGGATTTTGGAAAATTCTTAACAAATGACAAACAGATTGTGCTAGGACCCATTGATGCAAAACTCGTTGCAACATACCGTACATTCCAACCAGGTTTTGCTCCTCTAACTGCAGATACATCTTTCTGGATACTTCCATGGAGATATATAGTAGCTGTCTTGCTAATCATCGCACTCCTTGTCATAATTGTAAAAACTGCTAAGAAAAAGAAAGCAGAGTATAAACCACTACCTAAGTAAGCAAGGTGAAAATCAAAAAAATATTTACAATTGGATTCCTTTCCATACTATTCTTCCTTCCATTAACTCATGTTAATGCTAATTCTCTTGCACCTGCTATAACCCAATCCATGCTAAGTTCAGGAGATACTTTTGACTCTAAAATCCTCTTTACAAATACAACAAATAAAGAGGTATATATACTCCCTACTGTCGTAGGATACAACCCTAAAACAAGTAGTATCCTAACAGAAAATACATACTTGTTCGTTAAGACAGATATAGACACCTTTAGAGTAGAACCTGATGCAACCATTAGTTTAAGTTACCAAATTGTAGTACCTTCGAATCTTCCACTTGGAACATATTTTAATCTAATTATCCTTAAACAAACAAATGATGCTGGTTTCATTAATCCACAAAATTCCGTTGGTGCAGTAGATAACCTTTCACACTTGGTAGTACTACATGTTGTTGAACAAGGAGATGTAAAAGGTATAACTTCTGAATTCGCACAGATTAGTATGGAGATTGTAGACAAAGGGATACCGTTTATCAGGGATACTAAAGTTAAATATATTTACCAAAATATAACAAACTATGTCCTAGTACCGGATGGGGAAATACAGGTCTACAACAATAAAGGGAAATACACTCCTAAATATTACAAAATAAATCAAGATAGGCAAAAACTCTATCCAAATGACATCATCGAGGAAACAATTGTTATAGATGAGTGGCATATATCTGACTTAATATACCCTAGAACCGTCCTAGGGCTCTTCTACAATGGTATAGATGAGAACAGTATAACCAAGGAAATACAGCAGAGTAGCTTCTACTTCTCCTTAGTAACAGGTGTAGTAATATTTACACTTGGATTCGCACTCTTCAAATCTTTGAAAGAAGATAGAAAAAAATCTAAAGTTTAATCTGTAAAACTTTAGCTGTTGTTTTGAAAGATATTTTTGCTACATTACCTAATTCTTCAACACCGAACTTCTTAACAAATTCCTGACCTTTATCTATGACATCCGATGCTCCTTTTGGAAAATTGAAATTATACTTCTTTCTCATCTTCTCCATTTCTTCTAAAAATATTCCCCTTGCCATAACAGAAGCACATGCTACTGCCATATCTGACTCTCCTTTATGGAATTGTATTAATTCAATTTCTTTACCGTAATTACCTAACTCATTGAGTATTCTAGCTTTTCTACTAGAGAATTGATCTATGACTACTCTACCACACTCTATATTCTTTGATTTGAGGTCTCCTAGTCCCATTTCTATGACTTTAGAGTGCTGTCTGGCAAGTAGTATTGAGGCATTCTTACTCTCCTTGTAGAGTTGAGCATACTCTTTCGGATGTACGATTGAAATGTAGAAGTATGGATAATCTTTAACAAGGTTATACATCTCCATAATTTTTGAGTCCGAAAATTTCTTTGAATCACCTATTCCAATACTCGAGATTTTTTCTAAAAATTCTTCATCCAAAAAACATGCAACTACAACAAGAGGTCCAAAGTAGTCTCCCTTTCCTACTTCATCTACACCAAGATGTGGAATAATGTCACTTTCATCTTCTCTGTTGTTCTTTATCGCCGTTATGATACTTGTAAAATCTTCGCTCCCTTGAAATACTAATTTACCACTAGTGTAAAGAATTACATTGGAAGATTGTGGGCTTTTCATTCTAAACTTGGCATATGGATTATTTACATACTCCTCTTTCCATCCGTATGCCTCCAATATCTCCTCTGCATTCTCTCTTTGAATTTCATCTAATTGTATAGTGACAGTATTTTGTATCATCTACTTTTTTTGATATTTAGTACCCTGTGGCGTATCTAAAACTATATACCCAGCATCCTCTATCTTCTTTCTGTATTCATCTGCTTTAGCATAGTCTTTATTTGCTCTAGCCTCATCTCTTAGCTTTGCATATTCCTCAATATCTTCCCCCAAATCTACCTTTGTATCTTCAATCTTGTCTAAACCTAATCCCAATACTTTGTCAAAGTCCAAAACAGTCGCTAGGATATCTTCTTTCTTATGGGAAGATTTGAGTAGTTCATTTAGTATGGACAATACCTCGGACATGTTTAGATTATTCTCCAAAGCATCCTTAAATCTCTGAATATATCCATCTAAGAGATTTCCTCTCTCAGTTCCGAGCTCTTTTACTCTCTTGCTAATATTTAATCTTGCATTTCGAGCACCAACTAGTGCTTCTGTAGAGAATGCAAGCTTGGTATGGTAATTCACAGATGCGAACAGATATCTAATATCTAAGGGATCAAATCCTTTTTCTACGATCTCTAGTAATGTGTCTGCATTTTTATCACTCTTTGATAGTTTTGCATCATCTTTGTTTACTACCCATTCATTGTGCACCCAATATTTAACTACGCCATGCCCAAAGGCACCAATATTTTGTGCTCTTTCATTTGTATGGTGCACTGGAATATGGTCTACACCTCCTGTATGGATATCAAAATTCTCTCCCAAGGCCTTTGTACCCATGGCAGAACACTCTATGTGCCAACCAGGAAAACCGTCCCCCCATGGAGAGTTCCACAACATCTCGTGGTTTTCGTATTTCCCAACTTTTTTCATCCACAGAACAAAATCTGCTGGATTCTTTTTATTTGGATCTACAACAACCTCTTCTCTATCTCCAATCTTTTTATCTTCCAATTTCTGACCAGTAAAGATTGTGTAATCTGGAATTTTAGTTACATCGAAATACAGTGCATTCTCCGTTTCATACGTATATCCGTTCAATTCTATCTTTTTGATAGTTTCTATTATTTCAGCAATATGTGCTGTTGCTCTCATCCAACCATGTTTTTCAACATCATTAAAATCCAAATTCTCTTCAATTATTTCTCCATTTGGAGTAAGGATATTCAAGGCTTTAAAATCTTCCAAGACAGTATTTATATATTTATTTGCGATATCTATTGCTTGTAGTCCTTCTTTCTTTGCTTCTATATCCATCTTGTCTTCACCAAAATCTTCATCGTGGGTCATGTGCCCTACATCTGTAAAATTCATAACTCTTTTTACATCATACCCAAGATGCAGTAATGCCCTGTGAAGAATATCCCAGCTTACATATGCACGAATGTTTCCAAGATGCATACGATAGTAGACCGTGGGTCCACAGTTATACATGGAAATTTGTCCTTCCTTTATGGGGACAATATCTACTACTTTTCTATCTAGTGTACTGTAAAGTTTCATCAAATATCTCTCCTTCCTTCCAGCGCTCTCTTTAATGTTAATCTATCTGCATATTCTAAATCAGCACCTGTTGGGAGACCCATTGCTAACCTAGATATCTTTATTTTACCCTCTTTTAGTAAATTCTTAAACAAATCTAAAATATAGTTGGATGTAGCCTCTCCCTCTAGATTAGGGTTAGTTGCTACGATTACTTCTACAGTATCATTCTCTTTTAAAAGTTCATCCACCCTATCCTTTAATTCTGTAAATCTAATCTCATCTGCCCCTATACCATCTGCAGGAGATATAACTCCACCTAAAACAAAGTAAAAACCATCATATACCGCGGAATTCTCAAAAGCCACAACATCTAAAGGCTCCTCTACTACACACAGTTTGTTTGTTTTTCTTATCTTACTGGAACAGATATCACAGATATCTTTATCTGAAACGTTAAAACATTTACTACAATTTTTTACTTCCAAATCCATCTGAGTCAAAGCTTTCGCCAATTTAGTAGCATCTTTGTTTGGAGATCTTAAAAAATGATAAACCATTCTTGATGCTGACTTAGGACCAATTCCTGGTAGTTTACTGAACTCATCTATAACTTGTTCTACGGATTTTGGAAGTACAGACATATTATCCTAACATGTTCTTTAATTGACTTAAGTCCATATCAGCAACCATCTCCTTCTGAAGCTTCTTCTGGTAATCCTTAAATGCATCTTTAAAGTACTTTCTAAGCTCATCTGACATATCTGGTGAAAGTAATTGGTCATCTATACGAAGATCTTCTAATTCTTGTGCAGCATTCATATAGAGCTTAACTAATCCATCCTTGGATTCACCTGTAATTCTTCTCTCTCGGAGTTTCTTTTGCATCTTTTTAGCTTCATTTTGCATTCTAAGTAATTCAACGGGATTTATCATTGTAATGTAATGAAAATATTAAATATATATTGATATTATACCTCAATTTGGGAAGTTAGACACTACATACCCTCAAAGATAGCTTCGACCTCTTTCTTCATATTTCTACTTCGGGCTGCTTCTTTTTTAGGAGGAGCAGGGGGCAGATTCCGAAGTACAAATTCTGCTTCAGATTTTCTCTTTGGTTTTACATCCTTATTAACATTACACACTATCTTGCAGTTGACACCATATACCTTATGGAAGGTTGTAGATATTATGTCCCTACTTCTTGGAATCTCTATTCTGTCTTTGTGGAAAGCAAACGGAACTTCCAAAAGAAGAGTGTTCTCATCAAAACTAATAACCCTAGCACCACCTAGGAATGCATATAGATGACCATTAAAAGGTTTAACTTCATTTACAAATTTTTCCCACCTTGCTCTTACATCCTCCACAGAGATACTTTCATCCGTAACATTGTCTTCTTCTTCCTCCTCCTCAGATTCTTCCGTTGTCTCCTTTTGCTCTTCTGTTGTCTGTATCTTATTCTTTACATCTATATTTACAATCTTGATTTCCTCACTATCTACCTTAATCATTTCTGGAATTATCATTTCTAATACTAGCCCTTGGTTACTAGAATATTTAATCTTGTTCTCTGCATCCAGAAACAGATTAATTAATTTGTGAAGAGTCTTCAAATCTGTATCCTTGGCAAAAGCATACTCTTTGGAGACCTTTCCTTTTATCTTCTCTACCAGTATATTCCGCAATATTTCCAATGCATAAGTTGTAAATTGTGCTAGATTAACACCCTTCTTTTCTAAATCTTCAATTACCTCTAGTGATCTCTTTCCACTTCCTTCAATTAAGTTTTTCAGAAGAGATATTACCAAGTCAAAATCTGGAAGACCGAGGATATCTCTTACATCTCTCTCGGAGATATTTTTAATTCCCTCTCCTCTTCCACTGTAGACAACATCCAGAAGAGAAAGAGCATCTCTGTAACTACCCTTGGCATTTTGGACAAGTATATCTATTGCTTCTTTTGCAATCTTTATGTCTTCCTTCACTGCAACATCCTTTAGAAGTTTCTCTATCTCCTCGTTTGTACCAAGTCTAAAGTCATATCTCTGGCATCTCGAAAGAATCGTAGGAGGAAGCTTGTGTACATCTGTAGTTGCAAGGATAAATATAACATGGGCAGGAGGCTCCTCTAAAGTCTTTAAAAGGGCATTGAACGCCTCTGTGGTGAGCATATGTACTTCATCTATGACATAAACCTTGTACTTACTGTCTGTTGGTGAATACTCTATCTTCTCCTTTAATTCTCTAATCTGGTCAATTCCTCTGTTTGATGCTGCATCTATCTCTATTAAATCCATCAATCTACCTGTAGTTATACCAACACATACCTCACACTCATTACAGGGATTTCCATCTTCTTTCGGATTGAGACAATTTACTGCTTTTGCGAGTATTCTTGCAGCACTGGTCTTTCCAGTACCACGAGAGCCAACAAAAAGGTATGCTTGAGATATCTGGTTTGTTTTAACTGCATTTTTAAGCAATTTAGTAATATGTCCCTGCCCTATGAGCTGGTCAAAATCTTGGGCACGGTATTTTCGGTAGAGGACTGAAGACATGGTATATACTAGAGTAAATATATATAGGTACACAAGTGAAAAATATTTGCTCAAAGAAGGCTCACTACGAAAGGATTATCTCCTACCCCCTTGCTTTTATTTTTTCAATTGCCCCTGAAAGCATTTGTGTATACAAACCGTACCCAACTGAGTTGATAGTTCCTGATTGATTCTTTCCCAGAATATCTCCTGCTCCTCTAATTTCCAAATCTCTGTTTGAAAGTAAGAATCCTGAGCCTAAACTTTGAGAATCTCGCAGAGCATCAAGCCTTAAGACAGCGTTCTCACTTAAGGTATCAAAGAAGAAATATGCATATGCCTGCTCAAGGGATCTTCCTACTCTTCCTCTGATTTGGTACATTTGCGAAAGTCCTAATTTTGAGGCATCATCAACTATAAGAGTGTTTGCATTTGGTATGTCCAAACCATTTTCAATAATCGTAGTACACAGAAGAATATCTGTTTTTTTAGATACAAAATCCGACATTCTTGAAGAAAGATATTTACTTCCCATTTGTCCGTGTACCACATCTACCACTGCTTTTGGGAACAGTTCTTGTAACTTCTTTTGAATCGAAAGAATATTGCCTATCCTGTTGTGCAAGAAATATACCTGACCTCCTCTGTCCATTTCCTTTTGGATTGCATTAACAATACTATCCCAATTAAAATGTTCAAAACTGTTCACAATATCCTTTCTTCCACTTGGAGGTACTGCCAAGACAGAGATATCTCGCACACCCATAAGAGCCATATTCAGAGTTCTTGGAATCGGGGTTGCGGTTAAAGAGAGTACATTACTGTTGATTCTCATCCCTTTAATTTTTTCTTTCTGTTTAACACCAAATTTCTGCTCTTCATCCACTACAAGAAGTCCTAGGTTTTTAAATTGAACATCATCAGAAAGGAGAGAATGTGTACCAACTACTATGTCTACTACACCATTTTTTAGTCCATGCAGAACTCTCTTTTTGTCTGCTTCCGTTGAAAACCTTGAAAGACTCTGAATATTAAATGGATAATTCTTAAATCTCTCCCTTAGAACCGTTAAGTGTTGTTGTACAAGAATTGTTGTAGGTGCAAGAAATGCTACCTGAAACCCACTGTTTACTACCGGAAACATTGCCCTCATAGCTATCTCTGTCTTTCCAAAACCGACATCCCCTACAAGCAGTCTGTCCATAGGTCTTCCCCTTTTGAAATCTTGTTCAATCTGTTCAGTTGCTAGTATCTGGTCATCTGTATCTGTGTATTCAAACTGCTCAACGAAAGTTTTAAAGCTTTCCCTATCTTCATCCTCGAGAGTAAATACAGACTGTGCAGTTTCCCTCATTGCATACAACATGAGAAGCTCTTTAGCTATTTCCTCTGCATGCTCAGATGCTTTTTGAGAAATTCTCTTCCAGCTTCCACTGTTTAGACCTGTAAGAATAGGTTTGCCTTTTCCAGCTCCAATATATTTTGTTAATTTCTCTGATGCACTAAGAGGTACATACAATTTATCCTCCCCTGCGTAAGATATTTCAATGTAAAAGCCTTTCTCTCTTTCAACAACTCCTACAAATTTCCCAATTCCATGATCCTCATGAACAAGATATTCCCCAGGAGTAACTTTTTTCAATATTTCTATACTATTTGGATCTAAACCTTTGTTTGCTTTCTCAAAATTGGAAAGATCTATCTCTCCAAGTACTTCCAAATCTGTCAGTACTACTACCTCGTTTCTTTGAGATACAAAACCTCTGGTAGAGATATTCCTTTGTTCGGTAAATACTTGATCTATCATCTCAAGAATATCCTTTTGAACTAATTTCTCAATTCTTTCTCTCTTATCTGTGATATACCATATTTTAAATTTCCTACTTCTGAAATTTTTAACAATCTCTTTTAATACCTTAGGATTGGAAAAATTTTCAATACCAGGGATACTTCGCAATTCTAAATCTACATACTCTTCCTCACTTACTCTTGGGACAATATCTATAATCTCCTCATCGCTAGCATCTTCATTTCCTAGATATATCTTTGAGCCTTCAGAGACAAATACTCTTTCATTTACATCTTTAATCTTTTTTCTCGTTTGAGAATCTACTACTGCCATCTCTTCAATCTTTTCTCCCAAGAGACTAATTCGCAGAACATTATTTGTACTAAATGGCCATACAACAACAACATCTCCAAGAATAGATATCTCTCCCTCACACCAAACTCTCTCTACACGGGTATATCCCAAATCAAGAAGATTAGAGATATTAAATATGTCTCCTTTTTTAATTGTGAAGAGTCTCTTTTGCAGATTATCCCCACTATCTCGAAGAAAAACTTTTTTATTTAATATATTCCCGAGAAGTTCTGCAGAGAATTCCAAAAGGTATGGTTCTATACCAGACACTTTTTTAGTCCTTAAAACCTCTTCCTTTATCTCTTCTAAGTTTTTACTTAACCCTTTTGTAATATTTTCCACGCCATATTTTATCAATCAAACAAGAATATGTATAATTGAAAAGATAATATGAATATTAAAGATATATGTTCTTAGCACACGGCCCAATATCGTACCTTGCAAATGAGATTATTCAGAAAAAAAAGATTTCTCATTTAAAATTCCATGAACAATTACTAGTTAGTATCTTGGCAATATTTTTTGGTATTCTTCCAGATATTGATTTGCTCATACTTCCAATGTTTTCCATCCCACAGTTTTCCCATCACAACTACTTTACCCACGCACCTCTTTTCTATCTCGGATTATGGTTACTACTAAAGCTCAATGTATATATATTTGACAGAATAGTTAACAAGAAAACTTCGGCTGTACTTCATCATGATTTAATGGATGTCATTCTAAATACTTTCCTCATAGCTACTATGACACATTTCCTTGCAGATACACTTGTTGGAGGAATCATGTTGTTATACCCAATCTCAACTTTTAAGTTTACTATACTGTCCTCTTTCATGATTCCAAATCTCTTCCAACAGTACTTCCTACTCCCAGATTTCGCCATAGAATTGGTTCTCTGTTCACTTTTCTTCATACATATTTACAAGAAATTTTTTCTAAAGAATATTTTCTTTGATGTTCTTAAATATTTTTTCGTCTCTGCTTCTGCAGTATTTCTTTTTGTAACAGTTTTTTTCAGTACTCAAACCTACAACAAGAGTTATATGTACGACAATAATGGTAAAGCAAACTACGATGTAGATATGGACGGGTTAAACGACAAAAAGGATATGGATATAGATAATGATGGGATAGATAATATTGTCGATATCGATCTTAAGAAATTAACAAAGGAAGTTAAAGATATTTCTGAGAGTGGGAAATTGGCCTCCTTTGATACTGGTTCTATACAATATATGTTTGGTGGTTTTAATTCTTACAGGCTACTTTCTCAGGCATATTTTAATATTTCCTCTCCAATTGAGGGAGTTTTAAGAAATACTGAGAAAGAAAGAGAGTACTGGACTAAATTAGAGTATCCTGAACTCCTGTACGGTTATTTTAACGCAAATGCCCTATTAAAGGAGTTAGATTTAACTCAGGAGAGTGTTCTTAATATTGGGACCTTAATGTTTCTCTTAGACGAGAGCGACAAAGTTGTGAATATTGCTTTGGTTGTAGATGAAGATAGTGTTGGGGTTGTTCTACCACAAGACAGGCAGTTAAAAACGCATACACTGCAAGAATTGTTTGAGAGTAAATATACAAGTGTAAAAGTTACCAAATAATGTCTAGAAGTATTGCTTGTATAGCTTTCTGTATAGTTTCATCAAGGATTACTTCCTCTTCTTTTGAGAATTTCATTAGCACATAATCCTCTCCTTTAATACTTTTTTCTTGCCTATTCTCTACCCCTATTCTCACCCTTTTAAAGTTGTTTGTCCCGAGTCTGTCTTCTACACTTTTAACTCCATTATGACCATTTGGAGATTTTCCAACCTGTATTTTAAATTCTCCAAGAGCAATATCTAAGTCATCGTGCACAAGTACCATGTTTTCGGAAATATTCTCTATCTCTAGTTTCTTTACAATCTTACTTACAGCCTCTCCAGAGTTGTTCATAAAGGTCATAGGTTTAACAAGTACTGCAACAATGGTAGATCCTCTTTTAACAAAAGATATCTCAGATTGGAAGGTATCCTCTTCTCTCCATTCTGTAGCATATATATCTTTTTGGTAAAGAAATTTGTCTTTGAGAGCCTCTAGAAACATAAAGCCGGCGTTGTGTCTGGAGTTTGCATATTCTTTGCCTGGGTTACCCAAGCCCACAATTAATTTCATATTTTCGAAGTTTACTTTAAATCTCTAAGTATATTCTCTAATATCTCCTCTTGTTTTACAAACATATCTTCTTTTTGTTTAGATATGTTATCTAGTTTCGTCTTGTGTTCAAATCCAAGTAGATGGAGAATGCCATGTACAATGAGTCGGATTATCTCCTCTTCATACTTTTCTACTGTCTTTTTTACATATTTAGGACATATGTATATTTCTCCTAGAAATCCCTCTGCATCAAGGTTAAAAGATAACACATCTGTAACATCATCTACATTCCTATACTCCTTATTGAGTCTCTGCATCTCTTTTTCATCTACAAAAATAACATTGATTGCAGATATGTCAAAGGAGGAAAATTCTTTTTTGAGAGAATTAATAACTTTACTTTTTAGTATGGATATATTGGGCCAG
>ERZ795030.629-NODE-629-length-52506-cov-5.665307_pt1 | contig 52506 bp, 39 predicted proteins | sample MGYA00375122_ERZ795030 | MGnify/ENA primary metagenome ERZ795030 (study PRJEB30165, sample SAMN05720146) | activated sludge metagenome | isolation source: anaerobic digester from wastewater treatment plant | place: Japan | collected 2015-04-20 ... | reverse complement strand
ACGCCGCCGAACGATCTCTGCGCGCGCTACGGAGCGCCGGAGATAAACGGCGAATGGCATGAGGCCATCGGCTGCGAGACCTGTAAAGGTATCGGTTACACCGGGCGCACGGCCATAGGCGAGGCGTTGCGCGTGAACGAGGAATTGGCCGAACTCGTGTTGTCGCGGTCGCGCACGCGCACGGTGCACGACGTCGCGTTGCGGCAAGGGATGATCCCGCTCGAACGCGCCGCGCTCCACTGCGCCGCGCGGGGCATCACGACGGTCGAAGAGCTGCAACGCGTGCTGCCGCCGGTGGAGGGATAGAAGATGAAGAATGTTAACGCAGAGGCGCAAAGGCGCAAAGGCGCAAAGAGGAGAGATACCTTTTTAACCACAGATGGACACGGATGGACACAGATGGAGAACATCTCTTTTTGTGTGTCTTTATCTGTGTTCCTCCGTGTCCATCTGTGGTTAAGAAAAGCCTGTTCTTCTCCGCGCCTCTGCGCCTCTGCGTTAAAATCCTCCTCTTCCGGCTTCTCTTTGCTCGAAATGATCGCAGCCATCGCCATCGTGACCGGCGGGGTGTTTGCCACGATTCAGATGATGCAGCACTCCCTTGCGAGTTCGCGTGTGTTTATCGAAACGCAGGCCGTGACTACGGCATTGCAAAATGAAATCGAAGCCCTGCGCGCAATGAAATTCAGCGAATTGTCGGACCGACAAAACGCGGCGTTCATACACGCACCGGAAGGGCTCGATCGTTTGGTCGATGTTCAACCGTCACTGACGATTCAGCCGGCGCCCGATGGAACGCCGGGCCTCAAGGAAGTGTGCGTGCATATCGCGTGGAAAGGCGACAGGGGCCGCCGGATCGCGAAATCGTTGCATACGCTGATCGCAGACAGGGGAGGTGCGTGATGGACAGGAACGGACATCGCGCGGCGCCCGGAAACACGGGGTATACCCTCATAGAGATGCTCCTCTACTGCGCACTGCTGTGCGGGCTGCTGAATCTCTGCACGAGCGCGTATATCTCGACGATCCGGGTGCGCGCGTTGAACGACGGCGTGGCGTCAAGCAGTCAGTCGACGCAATGGTTAACGGATGATTTTGTGCGGACGGTGCGCGCCGCGGTGGGGGTGGGCGATGCGATCGGGCCATACGCCGCGGGCACGGACACGTTGATCCTCGAAGTGCCGCCGGATGAGGAGCGCCGTCACGCGCGGCAGTACGTTGTGTTCGCACGCGACGCCACAAGCCATCGATTGTTCCGAAGCGAGTATGCGGTTGCCGGCAACGCCACGGAGCTTGTCCGCTCGACAGCGTCGCTGACGCCGTTCAAGAGCCTTTCCTTTGAGCGATCGAACACAGGGCGTTTCGCCATGCGCTTTGCGATAGAGCGACACGGCCGGGCGCAACGCGCCGAGAACATTCATACGGTAACGGCCACGATGCGCGTCGTTCCGTTGAAGAGGGGAGTCTAGTACGATGAACACGCAGAACAGCGGCAGCGCGCTCATCATTGCGATCACCTTCTTGCTGATTGTGAGCGCCGTCGCGGCGGGCGCCTTGGCGCTGACCGATCGACGTTGGAGCGAAGAACGACAATGGGAACGGCAGGTCGTCGCGCGTCACCTTGCTGAGGCGGGGATTGATAGCGCCATCGCGCGATTTCACAGCGCCGGACGTTTTGACATAGGCGATGCCGCGACGGCTTTGGGCGAAGGGCGTTTCCGCGTCACGGCGCAACCGCTTCCGGCAAGCCACTATCGGCTTGTGGCGATCGGCGAATGCCAGCCCGACGACATCGTCACCGCGCGCGCGACCATCGAAGCGGAACTTGCCGTTTCCGCGAAGACCGTCTCCATCGTCCGTTGGGAGGAGAAACGATGAACCGCCGGCGTGTCCTGGGCTATACCCTGATCGAATTGAGCGGCGTGATCGCGATCATCGGGGTGCTTGCGGCGGTTTTGCTGCCTGCGTTGGGGCGCTCGCGGGAAGGCGCGCGACGCGCGTCCTGTGCGGCGAATCTGTCGCAACTCGGGATGTCGCTGCGACTCTATGCGCAGGAGAACAACGGAAGCCTTCCATGGAGCGGCGGCGGGAACAATGCAGACTGCCTGCGTCTTCTCACGGCAGAATACGTTCCGGTGCAGCTCTTCATCTGTCCTTCTGACTCCAGTCCCCTTAACCTGAGTGAACTGGCATCCGCACAAAAGGAAGGGCTTCCCTCGACTCTCACGGACACGTTGGGCAGCACCCGCAGTCTCCGGTGCAGCTATGATTACCTCGGCGCCTACACGGCGGCCCCGTTGCGTCTTGCGCCGCCGGAAGAGCCCACGCCCAAAGCTCCGTTGATGTGGGACATTTACATTTCGTCGGACAAAGGCCAAGGGAAAACCTATTTGGGATGGCATCCCGAATCCATCAATCACATACCCAGCGGCAGCAATGTCGTGTGGATGGACGGAAGCGTCACATGGGCAGGTTGGCCGCACGATTGGAGCGAATCCAATTTTCCGTATCGTCCCGAAGGCATCGAATGGAGCGCCAACCCCGCCACGGCGGCAACAGGAGAGGACGACGAATTCGAAGACGTTTCGCCACGACCGCCCTCCTCGCTCCGCCCTGAGGAACCCGCGATTCCTGCCAAGCCAGAGACCAGCGCCGGACCGGCAACGAGTCTTTCGGATGCACCTCAAAAACCGGAGGCTCCGTTGCAAGGGGAACGGCTGAAGCCTCTGCGAAAAGGCGGCAAACCAAGGCCAGCGCCATGGTGGAAAACGTGGCTGTTTGGGAAAAGCGAATCCTTGTCTGCTCAATGACGGAGCGCTTCGGGAGAATGCCGGCTATCCGTGTGCGTGCGTCGTTTTAGGACTGCCGGATATGCGGGACGAGCTTGTACGCCACGGCTCCCTTCAGCAGGTCTCCCGCCAGGAACGGCGCCACGCCAATCATGATCGCGTGTACCGCCGACACGTGCAGCCACAGCGAGAGCCATGCCGCGCCGCATAGGTAGATGACCGCTTGACCCGCCGCGATGCCCACGGCTGCGTTGCGGAACCGGGCAACCATCCACGGCGCCATCACGAACCCCGCGATGTACCCGAAGGTCGCCCCAAAGCTGAGTGCGAAGATCGGCGCGCCTGCGTACCCTGCCGCCATGTACAGGAGCAGTCCCGCCATGGCACGGCGCGGGCCGACGGCAAACGCCGCCAACAGAACCTGCAAGGTCTGCAAGGTCAGCGGCACCGGCGTGAACGGCAAGGGCAGCTTAATCAGCGCGCCCAGCGCCACGGCTCCGGCGACGGCCAGCGTCTCCATGCACGCCACCGTCCACCCGTTTGTCTCTACAAACGGCGCAACGCCTCTCTCATACGCAAATTCATGCTTCATGCGCGGAGTATACCAAAGCCCTGCGGGCGGTTTCAAAAGAACAAAGGAAAAGAACGGAAACCGGATGCCTCAGGACCAAATGGGCCGGCCCCATTTTTGACTGGGGAGCGGAACTCACGGTACAATCCTCTGTCTTCGGACGTTCCGAGGATGCGATGCTTGCCGAAGGCGTTTTTCGCAACCGGTCTTTAGCACGGCGCATTGTAGGAACGGCCGCCTTGCGCCCAATCGGCGGCTCCATTTCCGAAACGCCGTAAAACCGCGATTACTTCTTGGCGCGCCTTGTCATGGCGCAGCGTCCCGAAACGGGCTGGGGAGACTTGCTCAATGGAAACCGCAGAAAAAGATGCCGCTGCATTGCGCACCTTGCCGGGCGATGATGTCCGGCAAATTCTATGGCGTTTCGCCGACCGGTACGACCTGCAGATGCTTATCCAAGCGACGCGAGCCGTGGCGCGCGGCCCGGTGGCGCGGCTCGTGGCCGAGGGCGGACGCAACACCCACGAATGGACCGAGGCCAAAGCCGCACTCCTGAAGGCATTCGACGAGTCCGGCCTGTCAGCGGTGTTTCTTGACCCGGACCGGGGAGGCTTCGTCGAGGGCCCCAAGAACATGGCGTCGGCCGTGGTCGCGTTCGAGTTGGCGTGGGTGGACGGCGGCGCGGCGACGTGTTGTCTGGCCAACAATCTCGCGTTGGCTCCCATTCACGAGTGCGGGACGCCCGAGCAGCGCGACGCCTACCTAAATCTGGCCTGCAACGCGAACGGCGAGCGCCGGCGTGGGGCCTTTGCCTTGACGGAACCGTTGCCCTATGTGGGCGTCGAGACCGGCATGCTCTGCGGCAAGATGCGCATCGCCGCGTGGGAAGAAGGCCAGGAGCCTATGCTTCAAATCGAGAAGCGAGGCCGTTTCATCACGAATATGGACTTCGTCACCTTCGTCACCGCTGCGGTCGAGTCGGACGACGCGCGCATCAAAGGCAGTTGCATAGTCATTTTGGAAGAGAGCGATCCCGGCGTTTTCGATCGAGGCGCGCCGACCCTCAAGTTGGTCCATCAGCTTTCCTCGACGCGCGATCCCGTGTTCAGCCTGCGCGTGCCGGCCAGCCGCATCGTCGGCGGATACACGGTTCAAGACGGCGTCATCGTGCCGAACGTGACGCACGGCGAAGCCATAGAAGCCGTGTTCCGCCGGACCCGCGTGCCCGTCGGCCTCATGACGGCGGCGAAGCTCCTTTCCGCCGTCGAACCGGTTATCCGCTACCAACGCAGCCGGTTCCGCGGGGGCAGCGCCGCCAACCCCGGCACGCCGCGCTACGACGTGGGCCTTCAGCAACGCGAGGATGCGCTCCATCGATTGGCCGATGTCTGGGCCACCGGCGAGGCGGCCTCGTCGCTCGGATTCGCGACCGCGCGCCTGTTCGATGAACTCGACCCGTTGGAGAAGCAGAAGAACCAAATGCTCGCCGCGCAGGGCATCAGCGGCGGCTGGGGCGCGATGAAGGCGCTGAAGCGCGTCCAGAAAGACGCCCTCGAATTTCTCGAGTTGTCCGACCAACCCGAAACCGAACGGGACGCCGACCGCTATGCCGCGCTCGAAGCCGATCCGTTGGTGCGCTTCATGCTCCTCGACGCGCAGGCCAACGTTTTGTGCCCGGCGGTCAAGCTCTGGAACACCGGACACGGGGCCACGATGCTGCGCGAGGCGGTCAGCCTCATGGGCGGCTATGGCATCACCGAAGACTGCCCCGGTTTCCTCGGCCAGAAGTGGACCGACGCCCAACTCGAAGCGACCTATGAAGGCCCCGAGGCGGTTCAGCGTCGGCAGCTTGCCATCACGATGACGATGGACCTGTTCCTGGCGCAATTCCGCCGATGGATTCGCGACATGCGCCGTATCGCGTCCGAACATCCCGGCACGGGCGCCTGCGCGTTGGCCACGGGAATGGAACTGTGGCTGTGGACCATCGAACACTTGCAGAAGTCCATCGATGCGGACGGATCGAAACTCTACAACAGCCCGCGCCAAGGCGTCAGTTTCCCAATGGCAGATGCGCTCTGCTGGCTTTTGGCGGTGCGCAGTTTCATCCTCGACGTGCTCGAACTCGAACAGCGCGGCCCCGAGAATCCCGTCACGGCGGAGGGGTTGGCGGGATTGGTGCAGTTCATGACGGACCTCTGCCACCTCCAGACGGCGCGCGCGGTCGGCGAAGCGGGCCGCATCTGCGCGGAATTGGTGTATGGCTACAATCGCCACCCCGCCTGGGAAGGCGCCGACTGCACGGGACGCGAGTTGAAAGCCGGTCCGTGCGTATGCTCGGACGGACTGGAAGGATTTGTGCAGTTGCGCACGAAGCTGGATGCCTGCTTGACGGGCAGCCGGTTGGCCAAGGACCGTGCGGCCCAGGCGTTGAAAACCGTGATGATTCCGGAAGCATTGGACTACCCCGCGTGAGCGCGATGGAAACCGCTGACCGACAGAGCATGGACGTCGACATCGCGTGCGCGGGCTTTGGCCCCGCGATGGGCGGGTTCTTGGCGACCCTGTCGCGCAGTCTCGTGGATGAAAACGGGGCGCCACTCGTTGAGAGCGCGGCCATGCCCGGAATGCCGCCGCAAATCATCTGTTACGAGCGCGCCGACGATATTGGATTCGGCGTTTCGGGCGTCGTGACGCAGGCCCGGGCGATTCGGGCCACCTTCCCCGACCTCGATCCGGCCCACATACCCATGGCCGCGCCAGTCACGCATGAAAAAGTGCTGTACCTGCTCGACCCCATCGGCGCGAGCCGCAGGTCGTCGATGCTGCGTCTCGGCGATATAGCCATTCGCGCGCTTCGGGCCGCGCTTCCCTACGAACACAACGCGATGGACTTGCCGTATTTGCCGCCGTTCTTGCGCAAGGATGGAGGGATTCTCTTCTCGATGGGGCAGTTCACGCAATGGGTTGGCGCGCAGGTGATGGGATCGGGCTTGGTGCAGGTTTGGCCGGGCACGCCCGTCGCCGGTCCTATCCTTGAGGACGGGCGCGTGGCGGGGCTGCGGCTCATCGATCAGGGAACGGACAAGCAGGGCAACCCCGCGCCGGGGTTCATGCCGGGCATGGATATTCGCGCGGCGTTGACTGTTGTCGGCGATGGCCCTGTCGGGGCGGTTGGCCAACAACTCGACCAGCACTTCGGCCTGCCGGAAGGACACCACCAGCGCGAATGGGCCGTAGGCATGAAAGCCGTGATCGACCTGCGCGCGGATTGCGGTCTCGAACCCGGCATGGTCCTTCACACCTTCGGATATCCGGAGCCCGAGATATTCGGCTTCCTCTATGTTCACCCGGACAACGTGGCATCGGCCGGCATTTTTGTGCCGTCGTGGTTCGACTGTCCTGTCCGGACGTCCTATCGCTATCTCCAGCACTGGATGCTGCACCCATACCTCTGGCGCTACCTCGAAGGCGGCACGATGCGTTCCTGGGGCGCGAAGTCGTTGCAGGAGTCGGGACGTCGCGGCGAGCCGCATCTCGTGGGCGACGGTTTTGCGCGTATCGGCGAGGGTTCCGGCAGCACGAATGTGTTGACCGGATCGGGCGTCGACGAGGCCTGGGCCACGGGCGTGCAGTTGGCCGAGGGCGTCATCGAACTGCTCAAGGCGAAAAAACCGTTCACAAAGGAAAATCTCGAAGCGGCGTACGTGAAACGCCGCCGGGCAAGTTGGGTCGAAACGGAGGCGCGCGTCGCCGAGAAGGCGCGCGACGGGTTCGGCATGGGCGTGGTCGCGGGGCTTGTGGGCATGGCCCTCGCCGGGTTCACCCAAGGCAAGCTATCCATGCCGGGAAACTCGAAGCCGCCCCACGCGCGCATTCCAACGATCGAATCGCACTATGCGGGACGCCTGACTCCCGCCGCTATCGAAACCGCGAAAAAAACATGCCGGGAAAAAAATCTTTCGCTGCACGACGCGCTCATGGACCTCTGCGGCTGGCCGCCGGTTCCGTTCGACGGCAAGCTGCTGGTGTCGCATCAAGACGCGTTGTTGTTGGGCGGGAAAGTGCAAGCCCCGCCGGGCTATGCCGACCATGTCGTTTTTCTGTACCCGAACCTTTGCGAGGCGTGCGGGACAAAGATATGCATCGAAGTATGCTCGGGACAGGCCATCGCGCCCGGCGAAGGAGGCGTGCCCGCGTTTGACCGCGAGAAATGCGTCCACTGCGGCGCATGCATCTGGAACTGCGCGCAACCCCATCCCGACGACCCGGAGCGCGGCGTCATCGCGTTTCACGCCGGCGCCGGCGGGTTGCATTCAGCGGAAAATTAATGCGCCCGACGCCCGCAAACAGCGGAGAAAGCGATCCATGAAAAGCGTTGCGCTCCCCAAAACCCAACTCATTGTTGCGCTAGATCTCGATGCCCAGGAGACCGCCCTGCAAGCGGTGGATGCGTGTGCGGGGTGCGAGTGGTTCAAGATCGGGTTTCAACTGTTCACGCGGTGCGGACCTCCGATGGTCGAGGCGGTGCGGGCGCGGGACAAACGCGTGTTTCTCGATCTGAAGTTTCACGACATCCCCAACACCGTCGCGAAGGGCGCGCGGGCCGCGGCGGAATTGGGCGCAGACCTCATCACGCTGCATGCCTGCGGCGGACGCAAGATGATCGCCGCCGCGCGCGAGGCCGTCGAGGGGACGAATACGCGCATCCTCGCGGTGACGGTGTTGACGAGCCTCTCCGACGCAATGTTGCGCGAGGAAGTGGGCTTGCCGGAAACCGCCGCGCAGGCCGTCGCGCGCTTTGCGAAACTCGCGGTCGAATCCGGCGCGCACGGACTGGTCGCATCGCCGCAGGAAATCACCTTGATTCGCGAAGCCGTCGGCCCCGAGCCGCTGATCGTCACGCCCGGCATCCGGCCCGCATGGGCGAGCGCCGACGATCAAGCGCGCGCGATGACCCCGCGCGAGGCTGCCGCACAAGGCGCGACGCACGTGGTCGTGGGACGTCCCATTTACAAGCACGCCGATCCGGCAAAGGCCGTGCAACTCGTGCTGGAGGAGCTTTCCGTATGACGAGCGATGAAGTGCTGAACGTTTTTCGCGCGGCGGGCGCGCTGCTGGAAGGGCATTTTGTGTACACGAGCGGACGGCATGGGCGCCAATTCTTGCAGGCCGCGCGCGTCTTGCAACACCCGAATCACACGGAAACGTTGTGCCGCGGCATTGCGGAAACCTATGCCGACAAGGCAATCGACCTTGTCGTTGGCCCGGCAACAGGCGGCATTATCCTGGCGTACGAGACTGCACGCCACTTGAATTGCCGCGCCGCATTTACGGAAAAGGACGGCGAAGGCGGCATGGCGTTGAAGCGCGGTTTCGCGTTGAAACCCGGCACGCGCGTCCTTGTTGTCGAGGACATCATCACCACCGGAGGATCCGTCCAGAAGACCGTCGATCATCTGCGTGCGCGAGGGGCGGAAGTCGTGGGCGTTTCGGTCTTGATTGACCGTAGCGCGGGCGAGGCGAAATTCGATGTGCCGTTCACGCCGCTTGCCACGATCCAAATGCAGAGTTGGTCGCCAAACGCGTGCGACCTGTGCAACAGCGGCGATCCGTTGATCGAGCCGGACGACCTGCTCGGATAGCCTCGCGCTTGGCCCGCGTTCTTCCGAAAAACGACGCCACGGCTATGGGGCGTCGTCGGGTTGATCGAGCACTTCGCGCAGGGCCCGCGCCAACTCTCCGATTCGATACGGTTTGGCGATGTATGCCGACGCGCCTAGGTCTCCTATGATATCGCTGATGCCTTCGGCGGAATAGCCGCTCGAAATGACGATGCGCGCCGACGGGCGGACGGCGCGTATTTGTTCCAGAACCTCCCGTCCCGACAGATGCGGCATGGACAGATCGAGCATGACCAAATCGATCTGATCGCTTTGCGCAAAATAGATGTCCAACCCCTCGCGCCCGTCCGCCGCCGCAATCACATGGTATCCCAGACGTTTCAAGAGCGTTTGCGCGAAGTTCCGGACGATTTCCTCGTCATCAACCAGCAGGATCGTCTCGTGGCCTCCGGGCACATCGTCGCGCTTCTCCGTTACCTGCACGGCGGGCGGTCTTCCCTGATAGGCGGGGAAGAACACAGAAAAAACGCTGCCTTCGTTGGGAACGCTGACAAAATCGACCCAGCCCCCGTGTTGTTTGGCGATGCCGTACACGGTCGCCAACCCCAACCCCGTGCCCTTGCCCATTTCCTTGGTCGTGTAGAAAGGGTCAAAGATCCGGTCCCGCGCTTCTTCGCTGATCCCGGAGCCCGTGTCCGATACGGAGAGACGGACGAAACGCCCCGCTCGCGCATCCTGATGCGTCATGCCGCGCCGATCGTCGATGATTTCATCCCGGGCCGACAGCGTGATGCGCGGGGTCTGGTTGCCCGATGCGCGCATGCTGGCCTCAACGGCATCGCGCGCATTCACGCACAAATTCAGCAACACCGTGTGCGCCTGATCCGCGTCTCCTCGGATAAGCGGCAATTCGTCGGGCAGATCCATGACGATCTCGATGCGGCGATCGATTGTTTTCTGAATCATGTCCGCGACATCGCGAATCACGCCCCGCGCATCGAACGGAGCCATCGAGACCTGACTGTGACGGCTGAACGCCAGGAGCTGCTTGACCAGATTGCCTGCGCGCAAACACGCTTTTTCCGCCTGTTCGAGGTGTTGTTGCGCCCGATCAAGGCCGGGCTCGTTCTGGGCCAGATTCAGATTCCCCAATATCCCCGTAAGGAGATTATTGAAGTCGTGGGCCACGCCTCCGGCAAGCTGGCCGATGGCCTCCATTTTTTGCGCCTGGCGCAGCCGCGTCTCAAGGCTCTCGCGCTCCTCCTCCGCCCGTTTTCGATCGGTGATATCGCGAACGACGCCCACCAATACGGGGCCCGTATCCGTTTCCACGATATGCAAGAACTCCTCGGCCGGAAACTCGGCCCCGTCCTTGCGCCGGTACGCGCTCTCGCACGAACAGGATCGCGAATCCGTTCCCATGAGCGCATCCACGATCCGCACCCAGTTCTCGATGGAAAACAGGGGATTCAGGGCTTCGGAATGAAGGTTCAAGAATTCCTCGCGCGCGTATCCGAGCATGGCGCATGCCGTCGCGTTGCAGTCCAACACCTGCAACGTGGCGCAATCCAGGATATAGATGGCGTCATGCGAACTGTCCAGCGCGTTGCGAAACAGGACCAGAGCCGCCTCCTGCCGTTTCCGTTCGGTGACGTCCCTGCTCGAAATGACAATGCCGTGGATGTGCGCATCCCCCGTCAAGTTGCTGCCGACATTGTCCAATATGCGCCAAGAGCCGTCCTTGTGCCGAAAGACTTCTTCGTAACTCCGCACGCTGCCCGTTCGCGCAAGCACGTCATTGAAGACAAGCTGCGACGGCTCCTGCGACGCCGGGTGCAGAAAGCCAAAACGATTTTTGCCCAACAGCTCGTTCGGCGCGTACCCCATCACGCGCTCCATGGAGGGACTTTGGTATGCGATGCGTCCATCGGGCGCGACAATGGTGATTACGTCCGATCCGTTTTCGATGATTGCGCGAAACCGGGCCTCGCTGGAACGCAGCGCCTCCTCGGCCCGCTTGCGATCAGTGACGTCCGAAATCAGGCCGTCATAGGACACCAGGCTGCCCGCGTCGTCGTAATGCGGCACGATGACGTTTCGAATCCAGCGAATCGAGCCGTCTTTGTGCCAGATGCGGTGTTCCAGGGCCGGCGGCGCCTCGCCGGAAAGCGTATTGATGGCAAGTTGCACCACAGCCTCGCGATCGTCCTCGTGGATCATGCGATACCACAGGTAGGGGTCCTCGTCGTACTCCTCGCTGATAAACCCCGTGACGCCCACGCACCCGACGCCGTGGTAGGTAGAAATCGGATAGCCGTCCTTCACGTACACCGTGTACACATAGTCCGTAATCGCGCTCAACAACATGGCGTAGCGCTGTTCGCTTAAACGCAATCGGGCATAGGCCCGGTTCAATTCGGTCTCGTCGCGCAAGGCAAACGTCATGCCGACGACCTCGCCATCCGGACCGCGATCCACAACGCCCGAAAGGCGCATGTCCAGGACTGCCCCCGACTTCGCGATGAATTGGCACGCCACGTCCGCGCATTCGCCCGTTGCGCGAAACAGCGGCATGATTTCCGCCTCCATCCGCTCGCGCGAGTCCTGCGTCATGTACGACAGAAACCAGGCGCCCGAAGTTTCATCGGGCGAATGCCCCAGAACAGACGGCCACCGTTTGCCAACGCTCACGATGCGCCCCTCGCCATCGGTCCGCGCGATCATTGCGGGGAGAGACGCGAGGGAGTCGCCGTGCGCGCCGGCGGCTGAGGGCGACGATCGCATGGGGCGCCCGCCCGCGCGCGAACGCCTAGGCATGGAGGAAGGTTTGCCAAAAACGACAGAAAACCCCGGCGCTATGCATGAAAAACCTCCCATTTTCGCGCGAGGTGCGCCACATCGGCGTCTTTCGCGGACACGCCCGGCGGACGACGTTTCCCCCCTGGCGCGCCTCTGCCTCGCGACGGACGAAATCAACGGTCACATGTGAAATTTTATCATGTTTGGCCAATTGTCGCCAGCCTACATAGTCCATTTATCTACTAGATTTATTTTGTTTGACTTCTTTCCTCCGGCGTGATAGAATCGCGCCATTCGGCGAAGTGGGTGGTTTCGCCGGAACCGCGGTCGGGGGAACGATTGGGCGACATAGATGTCGGCTGCGCGGAAAGGCTGCTGCCCACGGCATCAAGAAAACACTGGAGGAGGATGTGAGATGAAAAGGCTTTTCGTTATTTTATCCGTATTTCTCGTTTCTGGATCGGCTTTTGCCGAATTACAAAATATTCAAGTAGGCGGGCAGATACGCATCCGGGGGCGCTTCTGGTCGAGCACATTCGAAAACAACCTGCGGAATCCGCGCACCATCCATATGCCCGCCAACTTCTTGCCGGGCCGGTCCATCGGGCCTTACGGAGTGGCCAGCCAGATGAGTTGGGACAGCCATTCGAACGACCAGAAATACGTCGAACAAAACGCCAAACTCCGCGTCACGGCCGACTACACGGACAACGTGTCGGCGGTTATCGAAGTGGATTGGTCGGGACGCTGGGGAAATGATTTCCGGTCCGACTACGTCACCGGGGCGGATGGACGCGGCGGAGCGGCGAGCGATGTGCAGTTGTTGCAGTCGTATATCCAGACCCGCGAGACGTTTGGGCTGCCGCTGCAGGTTCGCCTGGGCCGTCAGCAGATCGTGCTGGGAGATGGATGGCTGGTTGGAGATTCCCAGGGAATCATGGATATCTCCTTTGATGGCATTCGCTTGACGTACGACAACAAGACGTTCGCCGTGGATGGCTGGGCGGCCAAGCTGGCGGAAGGGGGAACCGCCGAGCAGGATGGCGATGTGGATTTTTACGGGATCGCGGCGACGTGCCGGGCAGTTCCCAAGAATGAGTTCACGGCCTACTGGCTGTTGGTGCGCGATGCCCGTTCGCTGCGCGACACGCAGCTCGTCTGGTTTGGCGAGTGGTTCGAGAACCTTCTCGGGCTAGACGACTACGACGTCACCAATCTACACACGGTTGGGGCGCGTGCTGCGGGCGCCATTGCCTCCGCGGACTACAAGGTCGAACTTGCCTACCAGTTCGGCAATGCCGATCGCGCGGGCAGCCTGTTCAAGCCGTTCACGTACGGCGACCCACGCGCCTCCTACGATGCCTGGGCCGGGGACATCGAGGTGGGCTACACGTTCGACATCGCATGGAAGCCGCGCGTGTTCGCGGGCGGCGCCTATTTCGACGGCGAAGACCAGCGCGACCTTAGCTTCCTCGAGTGGCTGAGCCCCTTCGATCGCCCCAAAGCGAGCCTGTCGTTCAACCGCTTGTTCTCGTCAAAGACGTATCTCTACGTGTTTGACCAGGACCGCAACACGTCGAATTTCCACGATATCCGGGCGGGCGTCTCGGTCAAGCCCACGGATAGCGTGAAGGTCTCGCTGGCGGCGCACAAACTCGCCGCGAACGCCGCGTTCGACATGCCCTGGAACGTGCTTATCGGACGTTACCGCGTGCCCCTGCTGCCCGGCTGGAGTTTCCTGACCACGCCCTGCGGCAAGGACATCGGGTATGTCGCCGAGTTGAATATCGATTATCAGTACAGCAAGGACTTGTCCTTCAAACTGACGTGGGAACATCTGTTTGCGGACCGCGATCTCAATGCCGGCAATTTCCTGTATCGCAATGGCTTTGAATTCGGAGGCGGGTCGAATAGCGACGACGCCGACTATGTCGCCTTCGATACTCGGCTGAAGTTCTAGAGCGAGACTTTACGCCGGGGACGTCGCATCGCACCGCCATGAGCGGATGCGGCGTCTCCGGCGATCGGCTTTTCAGCCGAAATCGCACGGTCGCCTTGTCGACAGATTTACGTCCGGTTCCGCGCGAGGTTTCCGCATTCCAGGTCTAGCAGGAAGCGTTTCCAGGGGAGACCGCACGAAAAACCGCCCAGATCGCCGTTTGCCGCGACAAAACGATGGCACGGCACGAGGATGGGCGCAGGGTTGGCCCCCAACGCCTGGCCAATGGCGCGCGCACTGCCGCGGCCAAGCCCCATGCGCTCGACAAGGCCTGCATAGGTGGACGTTTCTCCCCACGGGAACGTGCGGGCCGTACGCCATACGCTCATCTGAAACGGCGTGCCCCGTAGATCGAGGGGTATATCGGGAAAGGTTTCGGGTTCGCCTGCAAGATAGCGAGCAAACGCGGCGCGAAGCCGTGCGAATATGCGGCTTTCGGAATGCCCGGGGAGATCGCGAAGCGCCCGCGGTTCCGCGCCGCACATCAACGCGATCCGAGACACCCCCGCTTCGCCCACGCGCGCTTCCACGTATCCAAGCGGGCACGTCGCAAGAAGGCCTTCCATCTGTTCTCCCTGGTCATGCATCGTGTCGGTCTCCTTGGCGGCGCCATTATACCTCGGATGGCGGGCGATACGGAACGCGCGATTTCGCGGCGAATTCGCCGGAGCGCCCGGAAGCGCGTATACTATGCCGCGTGTTCCGGACAAAAAACGGCTTCATAAGGAGATGGCGTGTCGTTACAATGCCGAAAGGCGGAGAATCCGCGGCGACGAATAGGCGCTTTGGGAGTGGGGCTGGTCGGCTTGCTGGTTTGCGCGGCATGCGCCCCGACATCCAATGCGCCTGCCCGGGCGGAATCGGGAATCGTGGCGTTTGGACCGCACTTGACCGAAACGGTCTTTGCTCTAGGACAAGGCGATCGGGTCGTCGGCCGGACGCGGTATTGCGACTACCCGCCGGAGGCGCTGCGTCTGCCCGTTGTGGGCGATTACCTGAGTCCGGATTTCGAGAAGCTGACGGTGTTGCGTCCGTCGTTGTTGATTGTTCCGGGCGCGGACGCCAAGCTGTCGACATTCGCCAAGCTCAAGGGCATTCCGGCGTTGAATGTCGACATGGACACCTTGGCTTCGATCGACGCAGGGATCGCGACCATTGGCGCAGCGTTGGGATGTGGAGATCGGGCCGATTCGCTCCGCGCGCAACTCCGCGATCGCCTCGATGGCGTCCGGCGGGCGACGGCGGGAAAGCCGCGTCCGCGGGTGTTGATTCTCACCGCGCGCGGCAATCACGATCTAACGGGGTTGTACACCGTGGGGCCGACGAGTTTTCTGGCGGAATTGGTGGACGTGGCGGGCGGCGCGAACCTTTTTGCGGAAAGTCCGCAGCGCTATTTCGAGGCTTCCAAGGAAACCATTGTCATGCGCGCGCCGGAAGTCATCTTCGAATTTCATGCGGGCGAAACGCTTGCCGAAAAGGAACGGAATGCGTTTGCGGACGACTGGAAACGCTTGCCGTCGCTGCCTGCCGTGCGCGACGGGCGCGTACACATCATCACGGAGTCGTATGCCATGCGCCCCGGCCCGCGAATTGCGGAAGTGGCCGAGTTGTTCGCCCGGTTGTTGCATCCGGACGCGGCGCAGATCGGACAGTAGGATATTGTATGAACCATGCAGCCACCGCCAGCCATGCCGGCAGCCGTCTTCTCGTCGCGGAGAATGTGGCGTACGGGTATGAGCCGGGAAAGCCTGTTCTTACAGCGGTGACCGCCGCCATCGAGAGCGGGCGCGTCACCGGCATTGTCGGCCCCAACGGCAGCGGCAAAAGCACGTTGCTGCGCTTGATGAGCGGGCTGCTCGCGCCTGCTCAGGGCCGGGTTCATCTGGACGGGCGGCCGCTGATGGCCTTTACGCGCGTCGAGCGCGCCCGTTCGCTTGCGTTCTTGCCGCAATCCATCAATCCGGCGTTTGCGTTGACGGTGTTCGAGGTGGTTTGCCTTGGGCGGTATCCGCACGTCGGCGCGCTGCGCGGGCTTGGCGCGCAGGATCGACGCGTTGCCGAACAGTGTCTGCGCGAAACGAATACGGCGCACCTGCGCAACCGCGATTTCTCGACCCTTTCCGGGGGCGAACGCCAGCGCGTGCTGTTGGCAAGCATCCTGGCGCAAGACCCCAATCTGTTGTTGCTCGATGAACCGACTTCCGCGTTGGATATCCATCACCAGGTCGAGATTTTCTCGTTGCTGCGACGTCTTTCGCGCCGCGGCTACGGCGTGGCGGTGGTTACGCACGATCTCAATCTTGCAGCGGTTTTTTGCGATGCCTTGTTGTTGCTCGCCCCGGGCCACACGGGCCTGTTGGCCAGCGGGCCGCCGCACGATGTGCTCACCGACGATCTCCTGTCGCGCGCATACGGCGCCTTTATCCGTGTCGTACGCCATCCCGTGAGCGGCGCGCCCCTCGTCACGGCCGACGTCCCGCCGCAGGAGGATATTCCATGAAACCGCGCGTGTCGCCCTGGATCGCCGCGTCCGTGTTGGCCGGTCTCTGCGCGGTCCTCGTGGGCATGAGTCTCATGGTGGGCGCGGAGCGGCTGGACGTGTCGCGCGCGTGGCATGAATGGCGGAGCGGCGTTTCGCTGGCCGAATCGCCGACGCTCAGCATCCTGGTGGAACAGCGCATGCCGCGCACCTTGGCGTCCTTGATCGCGGGAGCCGGTCTCGCCCTTTCCGGCTGCGCGTTTCAGGCCCTGCTGCGCAATCCATTGGCAACGCCCTACATCCTTGGCGTGTCGAGCGCTGCATCGCTCGGGGCCTTTACGGCGACCATCCTCCTGCAATACATGGGCGTGTCCTATGCCTTTGCCGGGTTCTCGGGCGTGCAAGTGATGGCCTTCGTATTCGCGCTCGCGGAAGTGTCGATCATTTACGCGATGGCCGCCGCTCAGGGGCGGATCAGCCCCGGCGTGCTGTTGCTTGCCGGGGTGACCATCGGCAACCTCGCCAATGCGGGCATCCTCATGCTCCGGTATCTCGCCAAGCCCGACCAACTCGTCTCGATGGATCGTTGGCTCATGGGCGGCGTGAACGTTTTAGGGTACAGGCCTGTTCTGACGTTGTTCCTCGGCGTGACGCCATGCCTGATCGTTTTGTTGGCGCAGGCATCCAAGCTCGATCAGCTTGGTTTCGGCGTCGAACTCGCCGAAAGCCGCGGCGTCAACGTCCGGAAACTGCAAGCCGTGACCTTCGTCATCGGATCGTTGATGACCGCCGTGATTGTGTCGGAGGTGGGGCCCATCGGTTTCGTCGGCCTGCTTGTGCCGCATGCGGTCCGGACGTTCACCGGATCGCGTCACCGTTTGCTGATGCCGTTGACCCTCGTGGCCGGCGGCGCCTTTCTCTGTTTCTGCGACATCCTCGCGCGCAAGCTGCTCACGGGCGAGACGCCGATCGGAATCATCACGTCGTTATTCGGCGGACCCTTTTTCCTCTACATGCTCTTGCGCAAACGTCTTTCCGACTGGGATATGTAGCGAACGGAAAGTCGTTTCGTTCGCGCCGCGGCAGGTCGCGGGCCCATCACGCGGTTCCGGGCGGCTGCGTCGCGGGCCGGATTCCGAGCAAGGTCTGCGGCGTCTCGTAGAATATCGCGCGCGCAATGGAGACGGCCGCATCGAAATCGTATTGGCCGATCGCGATTTTGTCGGCCAGCGTTCCGGCGAGCGCCCGTCTGACCAAGGCCGCTTTGGCCCAGGCCCATTCAACGCAATAGGCATCGGAAAAGAAGCCGATTTGCTTGTTCAAGGGCAGCATATCGAGGCGTTCCGCCATGACGCGGCTCATGATCGACGGGAAGAAATTGTGCCACCAATAGGCGGCCAATGAGACGTTGGGCAACTCGCGGCAGAGCGTGCAGAGCGATTGATTGGCATGCGCGCTCGACAGGTAGCACTGAAACCGCAACCGCGGATGGCGCCCTGCCATGGCGGCGAATTGGCCGATGGTGCGTTGCGCCAAGCGGCTGTCGGTCTCGAACGGCAACGGTTCGGCCCCGAAGCTGAATTGAAACGCCAACCGGTCCCCGTAGCGTTCCTCCAATCCCGCCAAAAAAGCCTCGTGAATGTACGACGCGTATATATCGCGCTCGGAAATGCCGGCGACGTCGCGCCGCGCAAGGGCCTGTTTCATTTCCTCGTCGCCTACGGTCCGGTAGTCGATGTCGGTCGACAAATGCGTGGCCGTTGAGAGGACGTCGTCGATGGGTATCTGTTCCAGATACCACGCCATGGCCTCGTGAACATCTTCCAGCGTTCGAATGACGCGTTGCGTGGGCGGACGCACGCCGCCGATGGGCATGGCGGCCGCAGGCGTGGCCCCCCAACACCGCTCCAACTCGTATAACGCCGTATCGAATTCGCCCCATTGACAGCGCGTAAAGAAGGCCCACTCGAGCGAATACTGCAAGACATCGTCGTCCTGCCCGTCTTCCCGTCGCGAAATCTCGGTGACCGTCCGTTCTATCTTGGCTCGGCCCAGTATTTCGCGATGCCATCCTCGATCGTCTGCGGTTTCGCGGATGCGATCGTCAAGATCGCGCCAGTTTTTCAGGGTGCTGGGATCGGTCCAACGATACAGCTCGCGCAGGATCATCCGGATGCCCCAACTGATGCTGGTGTTGCGAACGCGGTCCAGATAGGGGAGGGCCTCTTCAATGCGCGCGTGGGCTTCCGCCGCATCGGGCCAGCCCGGATACTGGGTCAGGCGCGTTCCCGTGGGGCATCCCGCCGCGTACAAGTCGCTGATCGCCATGTGGTACAGCAAAACATCATGCAGCCCGCGCGCTCCGAGACGCCCCCCGACGAGATGCGTGTGTGCATCCAGCAAGGGAAGTTCGTGCAGGGCTTCGAGAAGCGCGTGTTGAACGTTGGAAGTCGTCATGCTTGTTTTTCTCCGAGCAGGAGCGATGGGATCGCCGCGGTCTGCAATGTCGTCGTCGATTATTCCTCGGATGTCGCCACGATGACCTCCACCCCTGCATCGCGAAAGGCGTCCAACAGTTTCGGTTCCGCTTTGTCGTCCGTAACCAAGGTGGTGATCGCCGAAACCGGCGCCACTCGATACAAGGCGAACTCCCCCAGCTTGCTGTAATCGGCGACGACGATCAGCTCGCGGGCGCATTCGGCCATGGCCTTTTTCGTTTGCGCGGTGGAGGAAATCGGCGAACTCAACCCTTCCTCGGGCGAGACGGCGTCGGCGCCGAGGATGGCCTTGCCGGCGCTCAAGTGCGTCAGCATGTTTTCGGCTTGCGGCCCCACCGTGGTGCCTGTTTCCAGACACACTTCCCCGCCGATCAGCACCAGCGTCACGTCGTTCCGTCCAATCGTCGCCTGGACGATGTCGAGGGAGTTGGTGATCACCGTCACCCCCGAGGCCGTCATGTGGCGAGCGACTTGGCAGGTCGTGAAACCGCCGTCGAACACGACCAAATCGTTCGGTTTCACCAAACTCGCCGCCACGCGGCCAATCCGCTCTTTCTCCACCGGATTGATTTTCCGGCTCTCAGCCAATGTAGGCCCCGTGCGCACATGCCGGCCCGGCGCCGCCCCGCCGCGGGTCCGCTCAATCAAGCCGCGCGCGTGGATATGCGTCAAGTCTCGGCGCACGGTGGCCGGCGAAACGCCGATTTCCTGGGCGATTTCCTCAATGGTGGCGCCGCCCTGTTTCTCGACGAGGCGAATGATGTTTTCCCAGCGTTCGGGAATCAAGACTCGTTGCATGTTCTCTACTCCCTGTGCGTTTCTTCCGTCGTTCTCCTGCGACGCACCTGGCGAATATACCAACCCCCGCCGCTGGGGTCAACAGGCAATCTCTGATCGTTTTCTGCTCGAAACGCGGGTCTCGCGGCCGCATTGCTTCAGAATTTGTCACGTTGCGCTTGACTTCCATGTTTTCCGTGGCAATACTGGCGCCAAAACAAGGAGCTAAGCCAGTGAAATCCGTTCGTATTGCAGGAGCAGGCATCTGCTGTTTGGACCACATCGTGCGATCTCCCTCTGTTCCGTGGGGAGACACCGCAGAGGTCAGCGCGTATTGCGTCCAAGGCGGCGGGCTGGCCGCCACGGCGCTGGTGACCTGCGCCCGGCTCGGCGCGCAAACCGAACTGTTCAGCATGCTGGGCGAGGATGAGATAGGCGATCAGATCGTGGAGGGACTGCGCCGGGAGGGCGTGTCGACGTCGCATGTGATGCGCATTCCCGGGGGAGACAGTCCGTTCAGTTTCGTTCACGTGGACGCCGTCACCGGCGAGCGCACGATCTTTCATCGTCGCGCCGGCGGGTTGCGCGGGCCCTGCGCCGGGCACGACGCCATTGCGCGCGCCGACGCCATCCTGGTCGACGACTACTATCCTGATTTGGCGCGCGAGGCCGTGGCGGCGGCGCGCAGGCACAAGACGCCGATCGTCGCGGATGCGATTCCCGGAGCCGCCAATCGAGAATGGCTCAGCGACGTGGACGTGCTGATTGCGCCGCGACACTATTTGCACGAAGGCGGTTTTGGCGATTCGGTGGACGCAGCGCTCGATGCCATTCACGCGATTGGCCCGGCGACGGCAGTCATCACTCTTGGGGCGGATGGATGGGCGGCCTCTGACGCCTCGGGCCGATCGCGTGGCCCGGCCTTCCGCGTCCAGGTAGTGGACACCGTCGGCGCCGGCGATGTGTTTCACGGGGCCTATGCCTTTGCGCTAACCCAAGGCTGGAACGCGCCGCAATGCGCCGAATTCGCTTCGGCGGCGGCGGCCCTAAAATGCACGCAGCCGGGCGGCCGAACCGGCATTCCCGATTTGGCGACAGCCTTGGGTTTCTTGCGCGACAACAGTCCCAACGACTGGCCGCCCAACGTTTGCTGCAAAACGTCCATCCAGGCGTAATGCCCATTCGGACAGGATGCCGACGCATTCCCCTGTTTCTGTCCCGCGCTTCGGGCGTGGCGATGGACAAAGAACCATTCCGGCCACGCCTTGGCCTTCGTTGCAGGAGGCGTTACGCCAACGTTGCCTTGGTCAATTCCTCGAGTTCCGCGTCGATGCTCTGCAGCACCGGAAACCGGAAGCCGGTCTTGGGATCGAGGTCGAGGTCGAGCACTTTCATCGTGACGGGAAGCTGCTCGCGTTTCCACTGGTTGTAGGCGAAGAGTTTGCCGAATTTCGCGGTCCACGCGCGCAGGGTCTCGATGTCGTGTTCGGGATGGCGATGCACGAGTACGCGCCAGCAGTCGGACAGCGCCACGCGCCGCCGGCCGAATAGAAACAGCAGATCGTCGAGCACGACGTAGGGCATGAGGTCGGCTTCGTCTTTCTGGTCGGGCGCGAGTTCGGCGCTCGGTGGAATGTCGAGCACGCGCCGAAGTGACGCGATGCCGTCGCGCCGCGCGATGTATTCGAGCAACAGACTGATCAACGTTTTCGGCACGTTGGCGATGGGCGAATAGCCGCCTTGGTTGTCGCCGCCGGTCGTCGTGTAGCCGACCGCCGCCTCACTGAGGTTAGAGGTCACGAGCAATAACGACTGCGCGCTGTTGGCCCAGTTGAGCATCATGTTGCCGCGCACGCGGGCTTGCAGGTTTTGCCTGGCGAGCGAGGTGACGTTCTCGATGCCATCGGCCATTTCGCCCGCTTTTCTCAATGCGATCTCGGCTTCTTCTTCAATCGAGACGACCTTGAACGGCACGCCAAGCTCTTCGGCCAGCGACCGAGCCGCTTCGAGAGTGTCGCTGCTGCTGTAGGCCTTGTTGGGCAAGTACACCGCCGCGACGCGCTCGGCATAGCGATCGGCGTCGTTGCCCTCGTTCAATGCCTTCGCGGCGTTCACGGCGAGCAATAAGCATAGCGCGCTGTCGCGTCCGCCGGACAACGCCACGAGATATTTGCGAAACACGCCCGCTTTCTCGAAATAGTCGCGCAACCCCAACGACAACGCCGCAAACAGTTCGTCGAAATACGCATCGGCCTCATTCACAGGAGCACTCGGTCCGGGCACATAGAAACTCTCGGGCATTTGCGCCACAAAATCGCCCACCGGCGCGGGCGTGTAGGTTCCATCCAGCAAGACGATCTCGTTCTGGCCGTCGCCGTTTTTCGCGAGGGCGTTCTGCCGCCACGTCGAGTTCTCGGCACGCACACGGCTGACGTCGTCGAGATCGACGATTGCGGAAGTCAGCGTCCAATATTTCGTGGAAAGCAACGGCCCTTCGGCGACGATGCCTTCCGGCGTCGCAATGAAGCCGCCACCGTCGAATACGAGACGGCTGTTGTCGCAGCCAAGCACGTTGGTGTACGCATAGACGCAGGCGAGACTAGATGCCGCGCCGACGATCAAACGTCGACGGTGCTTGTTCTTGCGCGGGGTGAAGGGCGACGCGCTGCTGTTGCAGATGATCTCCGCGCCCGCAGCCACGCGCGCGAACGCGGGCGAATGCGCCGACCACATGTCCTCGCATATCTCCGCGCTGACCTTGCCAAAAGGCAAGTCGAACACGATATCGCCCGCGGGCACGCCGTTGATCTCCATCACGCCTTCGCGCCACGGCGTCCAATTGCGGCCTTCGTAGAAAATGCTGTAGGTCGGCAGGAATTTTTTGAGGATGAGGCCATGCACGCGCCCGCCGCCCAACAGCGCCACCGCGTTGTACATGAACGCGCGGTCGGCTTGCACCGGCAACCCGACGAATACGGCAGTCTCGTTGCACACGGCGGCAAGGTCTTCAAGCGCGTCCCAACTGCGGCGGGCGATGTCAGGCCACCAGATGCGATCTTCGAGGCTGTATCCCGACAAACTCAGCTCGGGCGTGACCAACAAGTGCACGCCTTCCCCCTGCGCCGTCTCAATGGCCGCGCGCAACCGCGCGCCGTTGCCCTTGAAATCGCCAACCTTCAGCGATACCGCCGCCGTGCCTATGCGTACAAGTCTCATAAAAAGCCTCCTGAAGAGGTAACAAAGCTATCTGGGGAAACCCTTCTTGGGAAGAAGGGTTTCCCCAGACCCCTTCCCAAGAACTTCTGGGTGCGCTTCGCGCTGCCTACCACACAAAAGTTTTTGGAAAGGGGTCCGGGGGAAACCTTTTTCCCAAAAAGGTTTCCCCCGGTATCTCTTATGCGTTACTTGCTCAAAATATCCGCCGGGCCCGACCACAGATCGAGACCGTCGTGCCATTTCCAGCCGGGCGACGAGATATGGACGTCGTTCATGGGCATTTTCTTTTTGAGGAGGTCGAGGGTTTCGCCCCAGGTGTGGATGCCGCTGATGGCATCGAGCACTTGGACATTCTGCCAGCCGAGGCAATTCGCGCATTTCAGTGATTCTTCGAGTGTATATCCGCGCAGGAAAGCCGTGAGGAACCCCGAGATCGACGAGTCGCCGGATCCGGTTGCGCTGGCCAGGTTTGGTGCGGCAAACGCCGGGCACCACAACTCGCGATTGTCCCAGTTGTCCGCGTCGCCGGGACGCGCCGCGCCCATGCCGTCGAACAACGCCTTCGATCCGGTGCGGAAGTAGTAGCCTCGATGGCCGGACTTCAGCGAAGTCATCTTGCAGCCCAGCGACAGCAGCTTCGTCGCGATGCGGTCGTAGTCTTCCGGCGTGAGGAAGTCGATGAGGTCCGCGCCCTGATGCTTTTCCTTCATCTGCAAGAACGCTTCCGGTTCGAGCATGTAGAACGACTCTTCGATCGACGGCAGATAGATGTCGATGTACGGCAGGATATTCGCGAGAATCCTTGCCCACGGCGCTTTGCCAGCGACCGACGCCGGGTCCGGCAGGGCCATGTCGCAGGAGGTCGTCGCGCCCGCTTCCTTGGCGATCTGGAACACGCGCTGGAGCTCGCGACCTTCGTTCTCGTACATGCTGCGCATCAACGGCGGGTAGCCGAAATGGAAGTGTTTGCACTGCGCGATGAGCGCCGGGTCGAGGTCGTCCGCGCGGTACTCGTTGTTCGTGCCGGGATTGTGCAGGAAGATGCGGTCGATGTTCGGCGGCGCCACCACGACGGTGTACGAGCTGACGCTGCCCGGCACGACGTGGATGCCTTCGGCATTGCCGGTGCGCTGGAGATACTCAAGCGTCAGCTTGCCGAAATCGTCGTCACCCGTTCGTGCGCTGAAACAGACGTTGTTGCCCAGGATCTTGAGGCCAATGCCGGTGTTCGAGACGGGCCCGCCCGTGCTCATCTTTACGTCGCCCATCTCAACCAATTTGCCGGGGCGCATGATGTCGCCGATCGATTTCGCGCCCGTGTCGGGGAAGCGCGGGATCACATCGAAACACACATGTCCAGCAATCATCACATCATACGGTCTGCTCATCGTTCTTCCTTCCTAGGGCGTTGTTCCTCTTCCGTAGCCGATCTGGCATCACGCGGCATCGTCCTCTACACGATACGATCCGCGTTCCATTCCTTCTCAACGGTTTTGCGCAAGCGCAGCGATTTCTTCCTGCGTCAAAGCTCGCGGATAGAACGCGAACTCGTCGATGCTTCCGGTGAAGCGATCGCTGTGCGCGGCGAACGCGGGATTGCTGCTCAGGCCGAGGGCCGTGCTGGCGCTGCGAACGGTTTCAGGGACGGCGACGCGTTGTTTCGCCTCGCCGTCGACATACAGCGTCAATGTTGCGCCCTCTTTCACTGCGGCGACGTGAATCCATTCCCCCTTCTCGATTGACTCGGCGGGCGTCGTGTAGGTCTTGTCCTTTGTTTCAATGGCTGCGACGAGTCCTTGCGGAGTCTGCACAACGCGCAAGGGATCGTCCCCAAACGCGGTCCACGCCGAGAACACCCAGCGGTCGCCAGGAACGCCAGGACCCTCTTTCGCCGGGCACAGCCATGCCGAGAACGCATAGTCCTTCTCCGGGAACACGGGGATTTTGTAGCGCATGGTGGCCAAGCTCCAATACCACCAGAATTCGAGGGCCTTGTTCGGCGCACCGAAACGGTCGGCGGCGGGACGTATCGATCCGCCCTGCGCGACGGGCAAGCCCACGGAGGCGGCGCCGGACCCGTCCATGGGCGAGGCCGCGATCGGGCCGTTGGGCTGCGGTTCGATGTAGCCTGCATAAGGCGCCTGCGTGCGATCAATCGTGAAAAAACGCGGGGCCGTAGGGTCGGTCGTGGCTCCATTGTCGTTCACCGTGCGCACGGTCCAGAAATACGCGCCAGCCTCGGTGAAGCGATCGCGCGCCAGAAAGAAACTGGCCAGCGGGATTTCCTCGTGCAGCACGACCTGCGTCAGTGCCGCATCTTTCGCCACGATCAACTCGTAGTGGTAGTCCTTGGGCGCGCCGTAATAGGCCCACCCGAACAGGACCGTCCCCGGCCCCATCGCCGCGCCGTTCATGGGCGCTTCGAGCTGGACGGGCGGCGGCGCGGCGTGCGTCACGGGAAGCCACGCGGCGTACTCCGTGCCATGCGCGCCGGCGTTGGCAAAGTCCGTGAGCACCACCTCCGCGCCATTGCTCGTGCAGGTTTTCCACGCAGCCATCGGCGTACAGGCTTCGGGCCACTGCTTCGCCACGGCGACCGGTTCCAGCTTCAGCGTGGAAACATCGAATGCGGCCAGGTTTTTCATCTCGGTCGCATTGTTGTACGTATCGTACGCCAGCAGCAGCGGCCCGACATAGATCGCGGCCTGGCCGTTGCGCATGCCGCACCCCGACCAGAAGCGCGGGGTCATGTCGAAGGCCAACTCGACGGTGTCGCCTTTCTTCCACGGGCGCTCGATGACGAGGTGCGTGCCGGGGCTCGGCTGTTCCGTCCATGCCTTGCCGTTGACGGTGACCGACGTGGCCTTCGACCACGCCGGAATGCGCAGGCGCAGCGGGAAAGCCTCCTTGCGTTTGGGCGCGACGACGATCTTCACCGCGCCATCGACGGGATAGCGCGTTTCCTGCGTGAGCTTGAGCGGGTTGCCGTTCGCGCGCTGCAGTTCGAAGACGCCCGGACCGTAGAAGTTCACGACGACACCTGGGTGCTCGCCCTTGGCGACGTCTTCCATGATTCCCCACGAACGCAGGATGGTCAACGCACGCGGGGCGTTCGGGGCGCAGCAGTTCAACTCCGGCGCGCTGGGCCGGGCCTGGAAATTGATCTGGTGAAACGCGGGATAGCGCGTGCCGTTGAGCGGCGTGTCGTAGGTGCACCAACTGCCCGACGGATGTTGCGCCGCGAGGGCCTGATTCCACGTCGTGAGTTCGAGTTCGTCCGCCGCGGATGCGTCGCCCGTGAGTTCCAGCACGTCGAGCGTCAGCGCGACCCACGCAATGCTGCAACACGTCTCGATCTGTCCGGGGGCATACACCGACCCCGCGCCGCGTTCGAACGTCGAGAACGCGCCGGAGGGGTGGCGGTCGTAGCGCCGCATGCTGTCCCAGAGCGTCAGGACGGCCTTCTTGTAACGCTCGTCGCCAGTGACACGGTACATTTCGGCAAGGCCCTGGACGATGTGCAGGCTTTCCCATCGATTGCCTTGCCCATTCAACAGGAAAAAGGGCGTGCCCGCATCGCCCTGGCGCAACCAATCGCCGACGGTGGTCATGTCTTCTTCGATGACCTTGATGAATTGCATGTAGCGCGGGTTTCCGGTGCGGCGATAGAGATTCGCGATCACGTGCATCACCGCGAGGTTGTTCGTTTCCGGCGCGCCGGCTTGGACGGGCCGATGCTTCGTGCCCACATAGAGGTCGCACATCAAGTCCGCCGCGCGCAGCACGCACTGCAACGCGCGCTCGTCGCCCGTGCGGTCGTGCCACAGCAACAGCCCCTGCATGCAATGGTAATGGCCCCACAAATCCCAATGCGCAAGCAAGCGTTCCGGCTTCGTGAACGGCCCGAGATAGCCGTCTTCCGCCTGACTGTCGATAAGTTGATTGACGAATTCCTTGACAAACGGTTCGAGACGCGGGTCATCGGTCATGTCGAGCGCCTGCACCGCGGAGATGAGGTATTTCCCGGCGAACTCGCCCGCCCACGGGACCACTTGACCGTACGGCAAATGGCGGTCGCGGCGGTGAAACATGTCGATGATGCCCGGATTCGCGTCCGGCGCACGCAACAACCACGTCTCGACGATCGCATCGACGCGACGCCCCACCTCGCCATCGAACCGGAACTGCACCGATTTCGCCCTGTCCATCTTTGTCTCCCCGCGCCCTGCAAGCGGTTCCGCACACACCCCAAACGAGGATCCAATCATCATCACAAGCCCCAGCAAACCTCCCCATCGGCGAGCCATCGCAACGTCATGTCCGTGTTCTCTCAATGCATGCATCCTCATTTTGCGCGCCCCTGTCCGCTTGATTCGAACGACCCAGTATGCAGCAAAAACGCTTCGCAATGCCACCCTCCGCCCTGCCATACCTTATCTCTTCCTCGCCTCCGGCGGCAGGACAATTATTGCTATATAAATAGTTTACTGTATATATTATCGATGGACGGAACAGCTAAAATTACAACAATGGAGCAAAAAGATTAAATTCATTTGATCGTATGGGCGATTGAGGGATCGGATGAATCCAATTTTTTTGTTTTTGACGGGTTTTCATATCGATAGAATCGTGATAAAGCCGGAAATAATGCCGGATAATCGGGTTTTGGCAAGCGAAAATAAACTATTGACAAAACGCTTGTCGAGATGGCATACTCATTATGGTACGTGTGCGGGATGTGTGCCTGGGGCGGCGCAGAGGCTTGTTCCTTGGCAGAGAGCCGGGGACGTGTATCTCAGCGCAAGAATCATGGAAGTGCCGCATATTGTGAGTGGGGAACCGGCAGTCTGCATTGACGAAGAAGTAGGCCTCCGCGGACGGATCCTGGTGGTGGACGATGAACGAGGGCCGCGGCAGTCGTTGCGCATGTTGTTGAAAGAGCAGCATGAAGTCGCGCTGGCCGAAGACGTGTCTTCGGCAAAAACCATTCTCGAACAAACCCCCATCGACCTGGTCATCACCGACATGCGCATGCCGCAACAGACCGGCATCGACTTGTTGCAGTGGATGAAGCGAACGCACCCCGACATCGAAGTGATTATCCTCACGGGCTTCGGTCAGTTGGATTCCGCCATGAAGGCCGTCGAGTACGGCGCATTCGCCTACATTGAAAAACCTTTTGACAGCATGGCGATGATGCGGTACGTGCAGGAGGGGCTCGAAAAGCGCCGGCGGGAACTCGAACGGTGCCAACTGGAGCAACTGGCCCTCGAGGCCAACCGTTTTGAAACGCTGGGGCGTTTTGTTTCGGGCATGCTGCACGACCTCGGCACTCCCCTCACCATTATCGGCAGCCAGATCGAACTGGCCCTCCTGAAAAACCAGCCCCCCGAACTCGAAAAGCGCTTGCAAACCGTCTTGTCGCAGGTCGAACACTGCAGCGACATCGTTCGCGCCACCATGGGTTTTCTGCGGCACAACACCCACGAACTCGCCACCATCAATCTCAACGACGCCGTGAACATCTGTCTTGAGGTGGCTCATCCCTTGCTCAGCCGGCAGCGGGTCGAGACGCGCGTTTCGTTGGCGACAGGCATTCCCCTTATCAAGGGAGATTTCACGCTGGTGCGGCAGGCGCTTCTCAACCTCATAACGAACGCATGCCAGGCGATGGAAAGCCAGCAAAGACCGGGGCTCCTCGATATCGTGACAGGGCGGCGGGACGATCGGGTCTTCATCTCGGTGGGGGACAACGGGCCGGGGATTCCCCCGGAAGCGCGTTTGCGCGTGTTCAACACGTTTTACACAACGAAAGGCCGCGCCGGCACCGGCTTGGGGCTCGCCGTCGTCAAAAACGTCATGCAACGCCACAGCGGCAGCGTTCATCTCGCCGCACACGCGACCGGCGGAGCCCTATTCTCGCTCGAATTTCCCATCCCGCACGACTGAGCGTTTCGGACGCCGCTCGCCGCCTCCGCGCAGCCAGAGCCCCGTCGAGCCTCCTCCTTTCTCGCTTCCCTTGCGGCGCTTTTCCGGGCCAAAACGAAACATGCGCGCCGCAGGCGCGGTATGATACGGTGTTCCACGGAACCCATAACTCGCAGAGGAGGCGTCTCATGCGCGATTACATCCTTTTCCCGATGGTCATCTTCCTGGGGGCGGCGCCCGCATGGGCCATCACGCTCGCCCAGAACGGAAAAAGCGAGTACGTCATCGTGAAGCCGGAGAAGTGCGCGCCGGTCGTGGATACGGCGGCGGCGGACTTGCAGGCGCATTTGGCCCAAATCACCGGCGCGACGTTGCCCATCCAGACGGACGCCGCCCCGTTGCCGCGCAAGGCGATCGTGCTGGGCGACACCCGCTATCTCGGCGAACTCGGCGTCAAGCCTGACTGGGAGGCCTTGGGCGACGAGGGCTATCTGATTGCGACGCGCGGCGATCGCCTCGTGATTGTCGGCGGGCCGGTGCGCGGCACAGCCTATGGCGTGTACGCATTCCTCGACGAACGCCTGGGATGCCGCTGGTTCACGCCGACCGTCTCGCGCATTCCCAAGCGATCGACATTGCGCCTCGGGCATATCGACGAAACATACGTTCCGCCCCTCTTGTATCGCGAACCTTTCTGGGTCGAGGCCCGCGATCAGGATTGGAACCTGCGCAACCGGATGAATACCTCCTGGATTGTGCGACTCGACGAGGCTCACGGCGGCTGCTTCCTGTATTGGGGCGTGCACACATTCGCTCAATTCGTGCCGCCGCAGACGTATTTCGCCACGCATCCCGAATACTACTCGCTCATCGACGGCGCGCGCCGTCACGAAACGGCCCAACTCTGCCTGACCCATCCCGATGTGCTGGCGCTGATTACCGAACGCGTCCGGGAAGTGTTCCGATCCGATCCCAATGCGCGGGTCGTAGACGTTTCGCAAAACGATTGCTTCCATCCGTGTCAGTGCGCCCCATGCCAGGCCATCGCCAAGGCCGAAGAAAGCGAGGCGGGGCCGGTTATCTGGTTCGTGAATCAAGTGGCCGACGCGGTCCGCGAGGAATTTCCGGACCGTTTCGTGGGAACGCTGGCCTATCAGTACACGCGCAAAGCCCCGAAGACGCTTGTCCCGCGCGACAACGTCGCCCCGCGCTTGTGCAGCATCGAGTGCTGTTTCTCGCACCCGCTCGACGGCTGTCCCAGCGACCGCAACAAGACCTTCGTGGGCGACATGAAGGCCTGGCAGCAAAAAACGCAAAACCTGTTCATCTGGGATTACGTGACCAATTTCAGCCATTACATTCAGCCGTTCCCGAATTTGTATTCGCTTCAGCCGAACATCCAGTTTTTCATCGCGCATGGCACGCGCGGTCTTTTCGAGCAGGGCAACTACCAAGGAAATGGATGCGGCGAAATGGCCGAGCTCCGCGCGTACCTGCTTGCGCGCATGCTGTGGAAGCCGAATCGCGACGTCGACCAGGAAATCGCCGAATTCACCGACGCGTATTACGGTCCCGCCGCGAAACCCATCCGAAAATACATCGCGTTCCTGCACGACCGCGCCGCCACGTCAACGGAACACATCGGCCTCGGTTATCCGCCGACCGGGGCCTTTTTCGCGGATGATTTCGTGCCGCGCGCGAACAAGATATTGGCGAAGGCCGAAAGAGCGGCGAAAGACGATCCCGAAAGGTTGCTGCGCGTGAAAAAGTTCCGCATGCCGGTCTATTACGTCGCCATGATGCGGTTGCCCGAGACGGGGCCTGTGCCTGAAGACCAACTCGTCCAACAGAAGGCTTCCGCCAAGGAATTTTTCGCGATTGCCGATGCGCTGCAGATTCAGTTCGCCAACGAAGGCCAATCCATGAGCAGTTTCAAGGATGCCTACTGGGCGCGGGTGGCAAGTCTGACGGACGCCGGCAAGTAACGCCGGATCGCGTCAGCCACGATTCCGCACTAACGGCGATCCCTCTTGAACCGTCATTGCATTGCGGCCAGGCCGGGCGCTGTTTCGCGGTCACTCGCTGTCGTCAATGCGGAATTTGGAATCGAGACCGTATTTTTGAAGACGGTACCGCAATGATCGCGGGGTGAGGCCGAGAAGCTCGGCGGCGCGTTTTTGCGAGTGCCGGGCGTTGCGCAAAGCCTGTTGGATAAGGTCCATTTCGAGGTCGGCGACCAAGGCCTCGAGATCGAGGCCGCCGGGCGGCAGCGCATGGGCGGTTTTGCCGGACGGCGACACGAACTGCGTTACGCGGTCGGGCAAATCGGCGATCTCGATGTGATCATGGGCGCAGAGCGCGACGGCGCGCTCCAGCACGTTCATGAGTTCACGCACGTTGCCGGGCCAATGGAACGCGGCCAAGGCCGCCTCGGCTTCCGGCGCGATCACGATCTTCTGGCGTCCCATGCGCTGGGCGTGCATGCTCGCGAAGTGACGCGCCAGCATGGGAATGTCGTCGGCGCGATCGCGAAGCGGCGGCACGTTGATGGGAATGACGTTGAGACGGTAGTACAGGTCCTCGCGAAACGCCCCCGCCCGGATGCGCTCTTCAAGGTCCCGGTTGGTGGCGCTGATGATGCGCACGTTCACCTGGATGCCGCTCGTGCCGCCGACGGGCATCACGACGTGGTTGTCGAGCACGCGCAGCAGCTTCACCTGAAGCGACAAGGGCATCTCGCCAATTTCGTCGAGAAACAGAGAGCCGCCGTTGGCCACGACGAACAATCCTTCCTTGTCTTCCACGGCCCCGGTGAACGAACCGCGTTTGTGGCCGAACAGTTCGCTTTCGAGCAGGGCCTCGGGGAAAGCGCCGCAATTGATCGCCACGAAAGGCTTGTTGGCGCGATCGCTGAGCTGGTGGATGCCGCGCGCGACGAGTTCCTTGCCGACGCCGCTTTCGCCGTGAATGGCGACGGTGCTGGGCAGCGCGGCGACGCGCCGGATCATCGTGCGCACGGCCTCGATCGCCGGACTCGACCCAATGATGTTTTCGATGCGCCCGCGGTCGGCCTGGGCCCTTTTCAGCGCGACGTTTTCGCGAACGAGATTGCGCTGCTCGATCGCGCGGCGCATGACAAGCCGCACTTCATCGTTCTTGAACGGCTTCATAATATAATCAGAGGCGCCGCGCTTCATCGCCTCGATCGCCGTTTCGACGGACCCGTACGCGGTCATCATGATCGCCGGCGTGTCGGGCGCGTGCTCGCTCAACCACGAAAGCAGCCGCATGCCGGCGTCGCGATCCGGCCCTATGCGCAGATCGGTGAGGACCGCGTCGAAATTCTGGTCCCCGAGGCACGCCACCGCGGCGTCTACATCGGGCCGGGTTTGCACCTCGTATCCGTCGCCGCCGAGGATGATCTCGAGAAGCTCGCGCATGCTCGTTTCGTCGTCCACCACAAGCACGCGGTGTCGCAGGGTCATTCCAGCCCGTCCTTTCTTGCAGCCGGCAAGCGCACGCTCATGCTTGTGCCGCGTCCTTCGCGCGGCCTGACATGAATGGCGCCGTCATGGGCGGTGATGATGCGCATGCAGACGGCCAGCCCCATCCCCGTGCCGGTCGCCTTGGTAGTATAGAAGGGCTCGAAAATCCGCGCAACCTTGTCGGGATCGATTCCGGGGCCTTCGTCGTCGAAACGCGTCTCGACAAATCCCGGGCCAGGCGCCACCACGATCGTCAGCGCGCCCTTTTCGCCCATCGCTTCAACGGCGTTTTTCGCGATGTTCACAAACACCTGCTTGATCTGCGAGCGATCGCCCAGGGCAAAGCAGGGAGAGTCCGGCAAGACCAGTTGATACGACATGTCCGGGAAGTCGGGACGTTGAAGACGCAAGCTGTCGCGCACTTCCTCGGCCAGTCCGCGCACGTCGAAGGCCTCGCGTCGCATGCTTGGCTTTCGGGCGAAATCAAAAAAGTCCGTCACGATCCGGTTGAGGTGATCCGATTCGCGCAACGCGATGGCGGCGAGTTTTTCCGCGAATGGCCGGGCGTCGATGTTGGCGTTGAGTTCCTCGACCGATGATCGGATCGCCGCGACGGGGTTTCGGATTTCGTGCGCAAGACCGGCCGCGAGTTCGCCCACGACGGCCAAGCGGTCCTGGCGCTTGAGTTCGTCGCGCATCTGGGCGATTTCGGTGAGGTCGCTGAACGAAGCGATGATGCCGGTCAATCGACGCGCCGAATCGTAGATGCGGCTTGTGGTGAGCCCCATCCATTTGGGTCCGTCGTCCGTCATCGCCTGAAATTCATAACTCGTGAAATCGCGTTCGGCGCGCAGCGCGGTGAGGATGGGGCACTCGCCGTCCGCCTCGACCCGCAACACGTTCTGGACAGGGCGGCCCAAAGCGGTTCCTGTTTCCATGCCGAGGATGCGATCGGCGGCCTTGTTTTGGGCGGTGATTATGCCCGTCGGGCCGGTGATGAGAAAGCCGTTGTTCATGTTGTCGAGAATCTCGCGCTGGAACTGGCGCATGCGATCGACTTGCTGGTTCCAGTGGCCGCTGATGAACGCCGTAAGATAGAATGCCAACGCTTGCACCAGAAAGCTGTACCACATCGCGGCTCCCGCGACGCTTACCAGAGGCGTGGGGGTCAAGGCGCATTCGACGAAGACCAGGGCGGTCGCCAGCGTGGCGACGATAAAGCCCTCCCGCACGCCCAGCAACCGGCCCGCTTCGAGGATCACCACCACAAACAGAAACGCGAAGAAACTCTCCGGGCCGCCGCTAAAATTCACCGTGGCGGAAACCACGCTGAAATCGGCCAGCACCAGCGTCCACGTCAGCGCCCGAATGCCGCCGTCGCCGCGCAGCGCCATGAACAGATACCACGCCGTCGCCAGCATGCCGAAGCCATAAAAAGCCAACAGCCATCCCGCTCCCGTCTGTCCGGGCGGAACGACTAGGTAGGCTCCGGCGGCGATGACGGCAAGCATGCAAATGCGGACGATGCCAACAATCCAAAGCCAACGGGAGGCGCCTTCGCCGTGGAATCCGGCGCGTTGCGCGCCGAGAGGAATCACGAGCTCTTTTCCATGAGGCGGCGCAGCCCGTCGGGATCGCTGGTGTGCTTGAACGCCTCGGTCGTGGTGATGATGTTGCGGCGCACGAGCCGGTGAAGCGATTGGTTCATGGTCATCATGCCTTCGCCGGCCCCGATCTCGATCATCGAAGGAATTTGCTGGAGCTTTTCGTCGCGAATGAGCGAGCGAATCGCCGTGTTGGGCAGCATGACTTCAAGCGCCACCACGCGCCCCATGCTGTCGGGACGAGGGACGAGCTGCTGCACGACGACTCCCTCCAGAACGAACGAGAGCTGCGTGCGGATCTGCGCTTGCTGACTTGGCGGAAAGACGTCCACAATGCGGTTGATGGTCTGCAACGCGTCGTTGGTATGCAACGTGGCAAAGGCCAAATGGCCGGTCTCGGCAACGGTCAACGCGGCGGCGATGGTCTCGGGATCGCGCATTTCGCCGATCAGAATCACGTCGGGGTCCTGACGCAGCACATGCTTGAGCGCGGCGGAAAAAGAGTTGGTGTCCGCGTTGATCTCGCGTTGGTTGATGATGGAACGCTGATGGCGGTGCAGGTACTCGATCGGATCCTCGATGGTGATGATATGAACGTTTCGCTCGCGGTTGATGCGATCGATGATGGCGGCGAGCGTGGTCGACTTGCCGCTGCCCGTCGGGCCGCACACCAGCACCAGCCCCAACGGGCGATAGGCGAAATCCGCCACGACGCGCGGAAGCCCTAGCTCATCGAACGATCGGATGTCGAAGGGAATCGCGCGAAACGCCGCCGCGACCGACCCCCGATCCCGGTACACGTTCAGGCGGAACCGGCTCAACCCGTCCACCCCAAACGAAAGATCGCATTCGCGCTCGCTTTCGAACACGGCGATCTGCTCGTCGCTCATCACGCTGTAAATGAGTTCTTGCGACATGTCCGGCTTGAGCGACGGATATCCCTCCAGATACTCCAGCCCCCCGTGGATGCGCAGAACAGGCGGCGCGCCCACCACCAGGTGAAGGTCGCTGGCCCCGAGTTCGATCATTTTGGTCAGAAGTTCTTTGATGCTGATCTTGATTTCCGCGCCGCTGCTCATGCCTGCCCTCTTGATGCCGTGATGGCTCGCGCCCCGTTCGCCGGATCAGTCCGTGGCCGTTACGCGAAGCACTTCCTCGATGGTGGTCATCCCTTGGGCGGCTTTGGCCAGCGCGTTCTGACGCAGGGTGCGCATGCCGCATTGCATGGCCGCTTTTTTGATCTGCGTCGACGGAGCCCCCCCATGATCAACTCTTCCAATTCAGGGTAGTTCGGCATCGCTTCGATGACCGCCAACCGCCCCCGGTATCCGGTGTCCTTGCACTTGCCGCAGCCGCGGCCCCGCACGAAGGAGGGCGGCGGATTTTTGGGATCGTGCACGTATTGAATGCGCTCCAGAACGGATTCGGGCACGCGGATGTTTTCCTTGCAGTCGGGACATACGCGGCGCATCAAGCGCTGCGCGGCGGCCAACGCCACCGACGACTGGACCAGGAACGGCTCAAGCCCCATGTCCGTCAAACGAGTGAACACGCTGGAGGCGTCGTTCGTGTGGAGCGTGCTCAACACGAGGTGTCCCGTCAACGCCGCCTTGACCGCGATATCGGCGGTTTCTTCGTCGCGAATTTCGCCGACCATGACAATGTCGGGGTCCTGTCGCAGAATGCTGCGAAGGCCTGCGGCGAACGTGAGGCCGATTTGCGCCTGGGTTTGCACCTGGTTGACGCCGAACAGCTCGTATTCGACCGGGTCCTCCACGGTGATGATGTTGTGCTTGGGCGTGTTGAGCTTATGCAGCGCGCTGTACAGGGTCGTCGTCTTGCCGCTTCCCGTGGGCCCTGTCAACAAGATCATGCCAAACGGCAGTTTCAACGCGTCCTGAAAGGCCTGCATGGGCTGTTCCTCGAAGCCCAGCTTGTCGAGATCGAGCGTGAGGCTGCCCTTGTCGAGGATGCGCATCACGACTTTTTCGCCGTAATAACACGGCAAGAACGAGATGCGGAAATCGATTTCGCGCCCCTTGAAGCGAATGCGGAAGCGTCCGTCCTGCGGCAGGCGATGTTCGGCAATGTCGAGCGAACTCATGATCTTGAGGCGCGAGACCAAGGCCGATTGCACGCTTTTGGGCGGATTCTTGGTTTCTTCGAGCACGCCGTCGATGCGGTATCGGACGCGCAGGATTTTCTCATACGGCTCGATGTGGATGTCGCTTGCCCGCGATTCGAGCGCGTTCATCAGAATGAGATTGACCAGGCGGACCACCGGCGCGTCCTGGGCCTCGGCCTGCATCGCCGAGATGTCGCCAATATCTTCCTGTCCCTCGACAATCTCGAGGTTGTCCGCCTTCTGCCCCTGATCCCCCACCAGCGACGCATACAATTCCGCGCTCTGTTTGCCGCCGTAATTGCGGTCGATGGCTTCCATCAACTCGGACTCCGCCGCCACCACCGTCTCGATATCGTAACTGGTCAGCATGCGCAGATCGTCGAGGGCCATGATGTTGAGCGGGTCGGCCATCGCCAAGGTCAGCACGTCGCCCGTCATCGACACCGGCAGAATCAAATGCTGCCGCGCCAGCGATTCGGGCACTTCCTTGATCACATCCTTCGAGATGTTGTAATTCGACAGGCGGATATGCGGAATGCCGAGCTGCTCGCTGAACGTCACGACGAGGTCTTCTTCGCTGACGTATTGTTTCTCGACAAGGATATGCGCCAAGCTCTGCCCCGTCGAACGATGCAGGGCGATGCTCTCCTCGAGTTGCGTGACGCTCACCAATCCCTGCTCCAAGAGCACTTCACCCAAACGGCGTTTACCAGTTTTTGGGGGCACGGCATTCTCCTTCGTCATCGTTTTCGGCTCGCAGAGGCCTTCCGCCCGCGGAACCCGCTTGTCCCCTAGGCCGCCTCCTCGATGCCCAGTCGCCGCAAGACCTCGCCCGCCAGGTCCGGCGTAATCTCCTGATTGACCAGCTTAGCGAAAGCGATCACTTTCCGCAACGATCCAATCATCCTGCGCACGTCGTTGGGAGCCCGCCGGGCGACAAGCTCCAGAACATCATGCGAAACCGCCGTTTGACAGGCGCCGGCCGTCTGACCCAGGATGATCATCCGGGCTTCCCACTCCGGCGGCTCAATCCCCGCCACAACTCCGCCCGCCAACCGCGACGTCAGCCACGCGGGAAGCTGCGGGAGCCGATCGGGCGGGCCATAGCCCGCGGCAATGACTTGACGGTCCTCGCAGACCAACGCGTTGAACACGTGAAAGAACTCCTCTTGAGCCTCGGGACGGCCTTCCAGGAATTGAAGATCGTCGACCATCAGCAAATCCGTCATACACAGACTGTGTCGAAGTTCGTCAAGCGCCCCATCGGCCGCCGCCCGCTCGACCCGGCGCGCAAAACGGCTTGCCGAGAAATACGTTATCCGGGCGTCGCGATCGCGTTCCTGGATCTGCGCTGCAATCGCATGAAGCAAATGGGTCTTGCCCAATCCCGTGTCGCCATGCAAAAACAGCGGATTGAACTCCCGCCCAGGCCGGATCGACACCCCGCGGCATACCCCGTACACGAATTGATTCGCCTTGCCGGGCACGAAATCCGCGAACGAAAATCCCGGCGCGGGGAGATCGTGCTCCAAGGCCGCACGGATGCGCTCGTCTCGCCGGCTTCTCTCCGTGGGGCCGTCGATGGCCTCGGCCATATCCAGCGGCACGGCCGCCGCGCCGTCTTCCGGGAGTTTTCGGGCGTCCGCCACAGGAAACGGAGCCACGCTGCTCGGCAACTCGCTTTCGACAAGCTGCTGGAACCGCTGCCGCGCGGATTCCGTGGCCATTTCCGTCGCCGCGCGAGACGCTTTGGCGGTATCGATGGCTTCCTGAACCATCTCCAGCGTGCGTTGGGCCACCTCCGTCACCTTCGAGGACTCGGCCGCCTGCGTCGCCAGCAAACGGTGAATATCCTCGACGATGCGATCGCGGCTTCCCTCGCCGCTTTGCGCCGCCAATTGGGCGATCACTTCCCCCATCGCCGCGCGTATGCTGTCATGCACGGCCTCGGCAAGCGCCTCGGGCGCCGCAGATTTCCGCGATTCCCCAGCCGCCTCCACATACTGCTCGACCACTCCCGTCAGACGCCCCATCGCCTCCTGCATGCTTCCGGCAATGCTCTGACGCACCAGGTCCGCCACCGCCTCCGGAGCAAGAGCCGGGACCTGTCCCCCAGGCTGCTTGCCCATGGTCTGGACAAGCAGCGCAACCGTTTCCTGCATGGCCCCGCCCACGCTCGTCTGGATCAGCGCGGCCAGCGAATCCATGTCGGGCGCGGCCTTGGCCGTTGCCGTGGCGGCTTCCGCATATTTTTCGACGGCCCCCGCCAACCGTTCCATACTGTCGCGCATTCCGTTGGAGACGCTTGCGCGGATCAGATCCGAAACGGTTTCGGGATCGAAGGCCGACCGCTCGTTGCCGAGCGACGCGGCCTGGATCAACTGAGAAATCGCCTCCTGCATGGCCCCGCCCACGCTGTTGTGGATGGTGACGGCCAGCATTTCCGGCGTCATTTCCGGGGACGGCCCGCTGCGCGATGTCGCCTCGATCATCGCTGACACAGACTCCCGCACGGCATCGCGCAGGCTCTCGCGCAACCCATGCCCAATCTGATCGGCCATGGCCGACAGAACGCCGGGTTCTATCCCCTGGGATGCGCGAACCTGTTCCACCAAGGGCAGAAGGGCTTGTTGCAAGGTTTCGTTCAGTCCCTCGCGCGTCGCCACGGCGATCTGTTCCAGGCTAACGCCCGGCGCCGGCGCAGCGGGACGCGACGCGCTCCCCGAAGCGAATGCAGACAACGTTGCGGGCGGATCGGACACGACGCGCGCCGTATCCGCCTTGCCCGCCTCGGCCACAATCGCCATCACGGCCTCATCCAACGCGTTCGAAGCGCCCGGCGTCAACGCCGCCGGCGCCGATTTTTCGGAACCGCTCTTCGCCTGGGGCCGTTCGCTCAGCCCAAAACTCTTGGCGCTCAGCTCCTCCAGCTTCGCCTGTTCATCGATCAAATACCGGCGCGCAACCTGCTCGAAATGGTCCCAATTGCACAATATCGGCTTAATCCGCAATTCGGGACAAACCGCCCGCACCTGCGACAAGGCCTCCAGATCGAGCGGATCGACCATCGCCACTGTCAGTATTTTGCCCAACTTATCGATGGGGATGAGTTTGTACTTCAGGCACAACTCCCGGGGAACCAGGGATATCAGATCATTGTTGAAGCCGTAATCCAACAAACAAATGTGAGGAATCCGGCACTGTTTCACCAAAAACGAAACCAACGTCTGCTGGTTGATGATGCCCAACTCCACCAAAGCCTGCCCCAAAAAACCTTTGTCCTTTTCCTGCTTGGCAAGGGCATCGGTCAGCTGTTTCTGGGTGATGACCCCCTCTTCCAGCAGTATCTCACCCAAACGGCTTGCGGGATGCCGGACCTTTGCGGAATTCGGAAGGGGCGCCGTCTCTGTCGGGCGGGAAGGAGCGGAAACGGCTCGAACGTCGGCAACAGGAGGGGAGGAAGCTGGCTTTGCCGGCCTCTGATCGCCGCGACTCTCTCTGTCCTTGTTCCAACCCAGCATGGCAAACCTCTGCGCGCTTCCGTCCCGGAGCAGTCATCCATTTGGCCTTCAGTGCAACGGAATTGTACCACCCGCGCGCCAGGCCGTCAAGCGTTTATGGATACGTAACTCTTTGTGTGCCAGTAAGTTGTCATTGTGACAAGAATTCGTCGCTCCTGTAAATACGTCCCAGACCCTCCCCCACATGCTGTGGTGAATAAAACGTCGTCGCACCATATCCAGAAGGCGCAAAACGCGTCTCCCTCCGCATTTTTCAGCGCAAGGAATGAACGTAACGGGAAAACCGGCGTGGAAAAGGGGACAGAAAAACTCGGGCAGGTTGCAATGCATTGCGATAGCCCTGCCTGATCGTCGTCTTGACGCCTTTCCGCGCAGGGAGTACGATGGAATCGACAAGGCGGCAGGCAAGGAGCGAACCGTGCCCAGAATCGTGAAAATAGCCTCGAAAAACGATGTTCCACGCAACGGATCGATCTGCGTCGAACAGGAAAACGAATATATCGCCGTATTCAACGTCGACGGAACGTTTTACGCCATCAGCGACGTTTGCCCGCACGCGGGCGGTCCGCTTTCCGAGGGCGTGGTCGAAAACGGAAAGGTGATGTGCCCGTGGCACGGCTGGAGCTTTCATCTCGATCCGGAACACAGCCCCGAAGACGGCGTCTATCGCTACAAGGTCATTGCCGACAATGATGACATCAACGTCGAAATTCCAGACTGATCCCTCCCGAGGACTGCGCGCCATGGAACGCGCTCCGGCGCGGTTTTCTGTCACGCGGTTCGCGATCGAAGCGGCAGCGGCGGGGCGAGCATGAGCAAGCGCCTATCGCTCCGCGAATGGCTGGAGCAACACACGATTCTGGCCGCGCCTGAACTGACGCGGCAGGAGGGGCATGGAACGGTGCGCTGCCTGGCATGCGCCAACCGTTGCCTCATTCCCGAAGGCCAGACGGGCATCTGCCGGGTGCGCGCCAACCGAGACGGCGCATTGCGCGTGCCCGGGGGGTATGTCGCGGCGCTCCATGTCGATCCTATCGAGAAGAAACCGTTCTTCCACGCATACCCTGGGCGCGATGCGCTGTCGTTCGGCATGGTAGGGTGCGATTTCACCTGCGGCTTTTGCCAGAATTGGGTGAGCAGTCAAGTCCTGCGCGATGACAACGCCGAGGCCTATCCGCGAACGTGCGCCCCGGACGAAATCGTGTCGCTGGCGTTGGCGCGCGGCGCCCCCGTCGTCGTCAGCACCTACAACGAACCTCTCATCACAACCGACTGGGCCATCCAAATCTTCGAGCCCGCGAAGCAGGCCGGGCTCGTCTGCGGCTATGTCAGCAACGGAAATGCGACGCCGGAGACGCTCGACTACATCCGCCCGTATGTCGATCTGTACAAGGTCGATCTCAAGACTTTCAACGCGCGGCACTATCGCGATCTCGGCGGTGAACTCAGCAACATTTTGGCGGCGATTGAGCGCATCAAGGCCCTGGGATTCTGGCTCGAAATTGTGACGCTGGTCGTCCCGGACTATAACGATAGCGAGGAAGAACTCCGCTCCATCGCGAAGTTCATCGCGGCGTTGTCCACGGACATCCCGTGGCACGTGACGGCGTTTCATCCGGACTACAAGATGTCCGGCAAACGGCGCACCGGCGCGGCGGAACTGGACCGCGCATACGCGGCGGGCATCGATGCCGGGTTGAAGTTCGTGTATGAAGGCAATGTGCCCGGACGCGTTCCGGAGCGCGAGAACACGCGCTGTCCGGCGTGCGGCGCCACGTTGATCCGCCGGCATGGTTTCTACATAACGGAGAACCGCATGAACGGCGGGAACTGCCCCGATTGCGACGCCGCAATACCGGGCATGTGGGAAACAACGCCGCCGCGCATGGACCGGCGCGGCGAAATCGGAAAAAGGACACCGCTCTCGTGACCCCATCGGAAACAACGGCGCGCATGCCGGATATCGAAGTGACGCGCGAGTTGCTCGAAAAATACGACCGCCCCGGCCCACGCTACACAAGCTATCCCACGGCCCCCGTTTGGCGAGAAGACTTCCGCGATGCGCAGTGCCGCGAAGCGCTGGCGGCCGCCGCCACGAACGACGACCCGCTCTCTCTCTACGTGCATGTGCCGTTCTGTCGCGAACGGTGCGCCTTCTGCGGCTGCAACGTTGTGATCACCCGCAAAGAAGACGTTATGGACCGGTATATCGCGTATGTCGGAAAAGAAGCCGCCATGGCGGCGACGGCCCTGGGAAAGCGCCGAACGGTCAAACAACTGCATTGGGGCGGCGGCACGCCCACCTCGCTTCAGCCCGCCCAGATGCGGCGCCTGTTCACGGCGATCGCCGACGCCTTTGAACTGCATCCCGACGCGGAAATCGCGATCGAAGTCGACCCGCGCGTAACCACGCGCGAACAAGTCGACGTCTTGCGCGAAATCGGTTTCAACCGCGTCAGCATGGGCGTGCAGGACCTCGACGCCGACGTGCAACACGCCATCGGACGCGGCCAAAGCGAAGCGCAAACGCGACGCCTGTTCGACTGGTGCCGCGAGGCAGGGTTCGAAGGCATCAACATCGACCTCGTATACGGCCTGCCGATGCAGCGGATCGAAACGTGGCGGCGCACAATCGAGCGCGCGATCGACATCCGGCCCGATCGTCTGGCTGTTTACAGTTACGCTCATCTGCCCGACAAGATGCACAACCAGCGCCGCATCGACGCGAGCGCGTTGCCCATGGGCGCGGACAAGTTCAGCCTGTTTGCCGAGGCGCGGCGACTGTTTCTCGCGGCAAGCTACCGCGCAATCGGCATGGACCATTTCGCCTTGCCGCACGATGAACTCGCGCACGCGCTCGACGAACGCCGACTCCACCGCAATTTCATGGGGTACACCGTCGCGCCTGCAAGCGACATGCTCGGCTTTGGCGTCTCGGCCATCGGCGAAATCGGCGGATGCTATGCGCAGAACGAAAAAAAACTGTCCCGCTATTACGCCGCGCTCGACGAAAACCGCTTTGCCACGGCCCACGGCATCGCGCTTACGGACGACGACAAGGTGCGGCGGTGGGTTATCCGGCGGCTGATGTGCGACTTCCGCCTCGAATTCGCAGAGTTGACCTCGCGCTTCGGCGTGACCTTCGACGACTATTTTGCGCCGGAGATCCCCTCGGTCCAAGCTTTCGCCGCCGAAGGTTTCCTGGCCCGCACCGCGCAAGGCATCGACGTGCTGCCCTTGGGCCGCGCCTTCATCCGCAACGTCTGCATGGCCTTCGACGCCTACCTCAAACGCCCCGATGCGCCCGGAGGCTTTTCGCGCACGGTATGACGCGCACGAGACGCCGCCGGTTCTTCCGCCTACGATCCCAACGACGCGCGGAAGGCGCTGGGGCTGACGCCGCGCCAGCGCTTGAAGGCATTGGAGAACGCAAACGGCGTGGCGTAGCCGACCTGCGCGGCAATCCAGTGCAGGGGATGCTCGAAACGGCCAAGAATCTGTTCGGCGCGAAGCATGCGCAGGTGCGTGACCATGTGCATGGGGCTGCGCCCCGCATAGCGCAGGGCGGCGCGGTGCAAACTGGGGGCGGACATCCCCACGACGCGGGCCATGCGCGCCACGGTCCAATCCTCTTCCAGACTGGCGTCTACGGCATTCCACAAGGCATCGAGGCGTTCCCGGATGCGCCGGTCGTGGAGCGAACCGGTCCCCGCGAGTTCACGGGCGAGATACAAGGCGATCTGTTCGCCGAACAACTCGGCCAGACGGAACGCGTCCGCTTCATTGTTCCGCGATTCTCCCAAGAAGCCCTCCGCGGCGATTTCCATCGCATCCATCAGGTAAGACGATCGCGCCCAAAGCCCCCCGCGCCCCAAACCGCTCCACGGCGGAAGATTGCGCAAATGGAACCAAAGAATCCGCCAGCGCCCTTTATCGACATGATAGCGATAGCGCGTTCCCGCGGGCGCGACGAACACGGAGCCTCGCCGCAGACGGTTCGCCTGCCGCTCGGCGGTCAATGCCGCGGCGCCTTCGAGCGTGTACAACACTAGGTGAAAATCCACGCCATCGCGCACGACTTCGTATCCTTTTGTCAGATCGCTGATGCCCGCCAACACCACATGCCGTTCGCGCAGCGATCGGGCGAAGGGAGCCTGCACCGACAAGAAACGTTCCAGCGAATTCTCGGGGATGGCGAGAGTTTCGCGTATGGTTTTGATAATCGTGGCCATTCCCATTTCCTTCTCGAAAGAGTACCATGATGGATGAATATTGCGGTCCGATCAACTCTTTCTGACCCGCATCACGGAAGGAATAGGTGACAGTCATGAGTATTCCGCGCCCCGAATATCCGCGTCCGCAGTTTGTGCGCGAGCGCTGGCTCAATCTCAATGGCGAATGGCAGTTCGAGGTGGACAACGGCGACAGCGGCCTCGAGCGCGGCCTGTTGGAAAGAGAGCTGGCGCAACGCATCACGACGCCATTTTGCCCTGAAAGCGAATTGTCGGGCATCGGCGACACCGATTTCATGCATGTGACGTGGTATCGCCGCGAGGTGACGATCCCCAAAGAATGGGAGGGATCGCGCGTGCTGCTGCACTTCCAGGCGGTGGACTACGATGCGACTGTCTGGGTGAACGGCAAGGAAGTGGGGCGTCATCGCGGCGGGTTCACGCCGTTCGCGTGCGATCTCCACGGCGCCGCGGGGCCCGGCGAAACGGCCGTAATCGTCGTGCGCGCGCGCGACTACACGCGCGAACTCAAGCCCGTGGGCAAGCAATCGCAAAAGCATGGGCGCTGGGCCTGCATGTATACGCGCACCACGGGCATCTGGCAAACGGTCTGGATGGAGCCCGTGCCCGAAACCGCATTGCTACGGCCCCGCATCACCCCGGACGTCGACAACAGCTGCTTCATCCTCGAACAACCGATAGCGCGCCCACGAAAGGGACTGCGCCTGCGCGTGCTGCTCTATGACGACCAGGGAACGGTCACCTCTGCGGAGTGCAAGCTGGGCACATCGTTCTCGCCTCGCATTATCCTGTCGATCCCGGCGGACCGGCGCCGGCTCTGGGCGCCCGGAAAACCCAACCTCTACAGCATCGACCTCACGCTCATCGACCGCTGCGATCGCGTCGTGGACGCCGCCTCGACCTATGCGGGCCTGCGCAGCATCAGCATCGACGGCAAAACCATCTGCATCAACGGACAACCCGTATTCCAGCGGCTCGTGCTCGACCAAGGCTACTACCCGGACGGCATCCTGACCGCCCCAACGGACGAGGCGCTCCGGCGCGACATCGAGTTGAGCCTGGAGGCCGGTTTCAACGGCGCGCGGCTGCATCAAAAAGTCTTCGAGGAGCGCTTCCTCTACCACGCAGACCGGCTCGGATATCTCGTCTGGGGCGAATTTCCCGATTGGGGCTGTCGCGACTGGACAAAGAGCGAGGACGAACAGCGCGTCTCGGCGGCCTACATCACGCAATGGACCGAGGCCATCGCGCGCGACTATTCCCACCCCTGCATCGTCGGATGGTGCCCGCTCAACGAAACGGTGCAGGCCATCCTCGATCGCATCACCGACCTCGATGACGTAACGCGGGGAATGTTCCTCGCCACGAAAGCGATGGATGCCACGCGGCCCGTGCTGGACGCCTCGGGCTATTCGCACCGCGTCCCCGAAACCGACGTGTACGACTGCCATGACTACGAACAAGACGTCGAGGCGTTCACGCGGAATCATGCCGGACTTGCCCAAAACGAACCCTTCATGAACGGCGACCCCAAGCGCCCCATCTCGATCCCCTACGCCGGCCAGCCGTTCTTCGTCAGCGAGTTCGGCGGCATCTGGTGGAACCCCGCCGCGAAAGAAGGCGAGGACTCATGGGGCTATGGCGACCGTCCCACAAGCGTCGAGGAGTTCTACGCGCGTTTCGAGGGACTGTGCGGCGCGTTGCTGAACGATCCGAACATGTTCGGCTATTGCTATACGCAGTTGACGGACGTGTTTCAGGAGCAAAACGGCATCTACTTGTTCGATCGCAGCGGCAAGTTCGACATGAAACGCATTCGCGCGGCGCAAATCCGCAGCGCCGCGATAGAGACTCCGCGGGCATAACAGGGGGGAGAACGGGCGCGAGGAGAAGACCACATGATGCAGAACTTCCTGCTGCTGGCGGCATTGGCCATGACGGGGCAACAGCCGGACTCGTCCCCGCAGGCCGTTGTGCATCTCGATGCCGCCAAGCGCCTCGCGCCCGTTTCGCGAAATCTGTTCGGAGTCTTCACCGAGCATCTCTACACCAACGTATATCAAGGGGCGTGGGCGCAGATCGTGCACAACCCCGAGTTTGCTCCCTTTCATCGATGGCCCCGGTCTGTCTATCGGAAACCCATCTTGAGCGGCGAAGCCCGCACCTTCGGCCTTCCCGACGAGGCCGCCGCCTACAAAGAAGGCATAGCGGCGCAGTGGGCGCGCTGCGGGAAGGTCACAGGCGAAATCGTGTGCACCGGAAAGAGCGACTACCAGCGCCTCATGCTCGCCGAACCGGAAGCGGGGCTCGAAAGCGGACTCTATCCACCGTTGCACCGCGTGAAGCATTTCATCCTTACCCTAAAAGCGCGAAGCGAAACGCCCATGACGGCGCGCTGCTACCTGCGCAGCGTCGACGGACAGCCACTGGGCGAAGTCGCCTTTGCGCTAACGTCCGAATGGACCCAGGCCGACAAAACCCTGCGCGTCGCCAAGCCCGAGGGTTTTCCTGCGGGCTCTCCATGCGTGCTCGGCATCCGCTTTGAGTCCGCCGGCGTGGTCGAACTGGACCGCGCCCTCCTGTTTCCCGGCGATCACGTCGAAGGATGGGAGCCGGAGGTCGTGGCCTGCATGAAACAGGCGCACATCGCCATGCTGCGCTTCCCCGGCGGCAACTTCGTCAGCGGCTACGACTGGCGCGACGGCGTCGGCCCGCTCGACAACCGCCCGACGCTGCCCAACCCCGCATGGGACGAAGTGGAATGGAACCATGTCGGCATCGAGGAATGGATGACCCTGTGCCGGTTGACGGGTGCGGAACCGCTGATGTGCGTGAACGCAGGCGACGGCTCCCCCGAGATGGCGCGGCAACTGGTCGAATACTGCAACGGCCCCGCCTCCACCGAGTGGGGGGCCAAACGCGCCGCAAACGGACATTCCGAACCATACGGCATTCGCTACTGGGAAGTGGGCAACGAACTCTGGGGCGGTTGGCAGGTGGGACATGCCACGGCAACAACATACGCGGAACGGTACAAGACATTCCGCGAGGCGATGCGGAACGCCGATCCCTCCATTCTGCTCATCGCCAACGGAGGAGACAGGCAGGAATGGAACCGGACGCTGATCGAGGCGAACGGCGCAAACGTCCGTTCGCTGTCGTTGCACACGCTGCAGGCGTGGGGAACGCCCGCCGACGCCGATCCGGCCCGCCTGCACGACGAATTGATGGCCTTCGCCCACGGCTACGACGCCTATGCAGGCATGATGGCCGCGCCAATGGCCGAAGCCGGGCTTGTCCCGCGCATCGCGGTCACGGAATTGATGATTCTGCGCGACAAAGGCGGCGAACCAAACTACGCGACGCAGTCGGAGTCCCTATTCACGGCGGGCGTCTACCATGCCGCCATGCGCAGCAACGGTCTCATCGAAATCATCACGCACAGCGCCCTGCTCAACCACGGCGGAGGTCTGCGCAAGGAACATTCGGTCGTCTACGCCAACCCGGTGTGGCACGCGATTCACCTCTATGGGTCGCAACCGGGCACGATCCCCACGCCAGCGGAAACGACCGCCCCAACGATCGAAACCAAGGGAGAATGGATCGGCGCGCCCGCGTCCTGCCCTGCGCTCGACGTCATGGGGCTGCTCGATGAGAACGGCAAGACTTGGTCGATATTCGTCATCAACTATGATCGCGAACAATCCCTACGCGCCGAATTGACGATCGACGGCTTCCCGGCCCGGGCCAAGACCGAAGGCGCGGTCGTGGCGGGCGACGCCTTCACGGCGAAAAACACCTTCCAAAAACCGACTGCCATAGGCATCAAAACCTTCGCTGCGGAACTTCGCGATGGACGAATCCGGCACGCATTTCCACCGGTTTCCATCACGCGGTTCACGCTCCATCGGAAATGAACCATGAAGCGACTGCGTGCGTCATCGACACTATCGGGAATGACCGCGATCGCCGCTCTCGGCATCTTCGCGATCGCCGGCGCGGGATGCCGTCACAGCGACTCCCAGACCGTCGCCCTCCGCTTCTGGAACGGCTTCACCGGCCCCGACGGCCGCACCATGCTCGCCATAGTGAAAAAGTTCAATGCCGAACATCCCGACATCCAGGTGCGCATGCAACGCATGGACTGGGGCACGTACTACAACAAACTCTTCGTGGCGGGCCTGGGAAAACGCGCGCCGGAAGTTTTCATCCTCCACGCAGACAACATCGAACGCTTCGCCCGCGCGGGCTTCGTCCGTCCCATCGACGACCTCTGCGCGGGGCAAGACGGTCTTGACGTCTCCGACATTCTGCCCAATGTCTGGGCCGCCACGGAACGCCAGGGCAGACACTTTGGCGTGCCGCTCGACGTACATCCCTTCGGGATGTATTACAACAAAACCCTGTTCCGGAAATGCGGCATTGTGGACGCCCACGGCGAGGCCGCTCCCCCGCGCACCCGCGACGAATTCATGGATGCCCTTGCAAAACTCACCGCCGCCAAAAAGCCCAACGGCGACCCGCAAACATGGGGCATGGTGTTCACCTGGCTGCGCACCAACGCCGCCACGCTGATGCAGCAATGGGGCGGACGCTTCTTCACGCCCGATTATTCCGCATGCGCCTTGAACGCGCCTGAAAATGTCGCCGCGCTGCAGTTTTGCGTCGACCTCGTCCAAAAACACCGCTATGCCCCGCCGCCGGAAACCTACGACTCGTGGATCGGCTTCCGCCAGGGAAACGTGGGCATCGTATTTGAAGGCATCTACATGCTCGGCGATCTGCGGCGCCAACAAGACCTCGACTACGGCGCGGCCCCCATGCCGCAGATCGGCCCGCTCCCAGCGGCATGGGCCGGATCGCATGTCTTGTGCCTGCGCGAAGGACTCGACGATGCCGCCACGCGCGCGGCGTGGACATTCATCGCCTACCTCTCGAACCACGCGCTGGACTGGTGCGACGGAGGCCAAATCCCATCGCGCGCGTCCCTGCTGAAAACGGATCGCTTCCAAAGCATGCCGGCGCAGTCCGAATTCGCCAAAGCCCTGCCGCACATCTTCTACATGCCGCGCGTGCCCTTCGTGTTCGAGTTCCAAACCGAACTCGACATCGCCGTCGAAAAGGCCTTGCGCCGCACCGCCTCCCCGCAAGCAGCCCTCGACGCCGCCACGGCCCGCGTCAATGAAATCATCGCCCGGCACACCGCATGGAGCGCCGCCCCATGAACGCGCGCACCTGGACAGGCTACGCGTTTCTTGCGCCGTATCTGCTCTTGTTCGCGGCCTTCGTGATCGCGCCGTTGTTTTATGGCCTGGGGATCAGCCTGTTCGAATGGGAAATGCTCTCCCCCGCGCCCCCGCGTTTCGCCGGACTCGCCAACTACGCCGAGGCGCTGCACAGCGATCGCTTCTGGAAAGCCCTCTACGCCACGGCGCGCTTCGTCGTCCTCTGCGTCCCGCTGACGATCTCCTTATCGCTGGCTGCGGCGCTTGGCATCCACGCGACGCCGCGCGTGAGACAAACCATTTACCGCGCGGCATACTTCCCGCCGACGATCATCTCGATTAGCGTCGCCGGCATCCTCTGGCGCTGGTTCTTCAACAGCGAGTTTGGGTTGTTCAACGCTTTGGCCGCGCCGTTTGGCGTCAAAATTCCCTGGTTGAGCGAAACGTCGCTGGCCATGTGGGCGATTGTGTTGATGACCCTCTGGTGGACCCTCGGCGGCCCCATCGTCGTGCTGCTCGCCGGGCTCAACCAAATCCCGCGCCAGTATTACGAAGCCGCCGCCATCGACGGCGCAGGCCCCATGCGCCGATTCCTCCACATCACCCTGCCGCAGCTCCGCCCGATCCTGCTGTTCGTATCCATCATGAACATCATCGGCTCGTTTCAGGTCTTCGGCCAAACCTTCATGATCACGCGCGGCGGCCCCGAACATTCGACGCGGGTCTTGGTGCAATACATCTACGAAACCGCCTTCACCAACTACCGCATGGGGTACGGATCCGCAATGAGCTGGCTCCTCTTCGCGGTGATAGCCGTGTTCGCGATCATACAATTCCGCATACTCCGGGAGGACCTGCAATAATGGTGCGCGCCGGAAAATGGGCTTGGGCGATCGACGTCGCCGTCGCACTCGGAGCGTTGCTGGCCATCGCCCCCGTCTTGATCATGTTGTTCACCGCATTCAAGCCCGAGTCCGAGATTCTCCACTTCCAAAGCCTGCTGCCCCGCACATGGACCCTCGCCAACTTTCGCGAAGTCCTCGGCACGCCCGAGGAAATTCCCATCGGACGCTGGCTCTTCAACAGCGCGTTCCTCGCAACCGCAACGACGGCGCTCGTTCTCGCCGTCGACTCGCTCGCGGCCTACGCCTTGGCGCGGCTGCGCCTGCCGGGCGGGCGCTTCGTGTTCGTGCTGATCATCGCGACGATGATGGCGCCCGGCCAGATCATGCTCGTGCCCACCTACCTCATTCTCAACGCGCTGGGCTGGCTCGACACCCCCCTCGCCCTCATCGTGCCTGCGGGCGCGGGCGCATTCGGCGTATTTCTGCTGCGGCAATTCTTTCTGCGCCTGCCGCGCGACCTCGAAGATGCCGCCGCCATTGACGGCTGCTCGCGTTTCGGCGTCTACGCCCGCATCGCCTTGCCGTTGTGCAAGCCCGCCCTTGCGACCCTCGGCATCTTCACCTTCATGGGGTCCTGGAACAGCTTCATGGAACCGCTCATTTTCCTCGACAGCATCGACAAATACACCCTGCCCGTTGGCATCGCCCTGTTTCAGTCCTCCTACGGAAACGAATACGGCCTCACCCTCGCCGCATGCATCCTCTGCACCCTCCCCGTCATCGTCGCGTTCCTCTTCTTCCAACGTCACATCATCGAGGGCATTTCATTGACCGGCCTAAAAGACTGAGTCCAGCCCCAACGCCCGGCGGATCATGCGAATTGGCCGCCCGCCGCACTTCCTGGATTGCCCCCCAGAGCCATCACGTTGCAATTTCGATTCGCTCGGGCGTTCTCGTCCCCTTTTCCACGCCGGTTTTGCCATCGCGTTCATTCCTCTATCCGCGCCCGGTTTTTTCGCGCGATAGCCCCGGACTGGAGCCTTGACCGCCTGCGCCATGGACCGTATGATACGCATACGCGGACGGACGAGTTCTCTCTCCGTTGCGGCAAAACGATGAAACAAAAAAAGGAGCTTCGCAGTGAAACTACGCAATGCCTGGATTGGCCTCGCCCTTACGGCGATTGTGTGCGCCTGCGCCACGACATCGGAACCCAAACCCGTTTCGGAAGAAAAACGCGTCTCGAACGTCATCGCCGCCTGGTGCAAGGCCATCATGGCGCGCGATATCGAGCAGCTCATGACGCTGTACGCGGACGACTACGCCGATGCGAATTTGCGCACCAAAAAACAACTGACGGATTTCCTGACGAAAGCCGCCAGCGACGGCTATTTGGACAAGGCCGAAGTCAACCTGACAAAGTCAAAAACCGCCCTAAACGACAATGCGGCTACGGTCGGCCCGGTCTATTTGGCCGCGGCGTTTGGAAAAACCAAACTCGACTTCACGCTGAAAAAATACGACGGCGCGTGGCTCATTTCGGCCATGGAAGCCGAAGAACAGGATTGATTGGCATGCGTCCGGACGGCGCGTCATTTCGTTCCGCCGCGGATGCCAATGGCTGACTCCATGATACGGAAACCCGATCCCGAGATATTGACCACGACGCTCTGGGAGTATCCTTCGCAACATTACGGCGCGGGGATGCAAGGCGATCAAGCGTATCTCGGCGCGACCCCGTCGTACGTCATCTGGAATCTGCTGAAACGCTACACCCGCGAGCGGGACTGGGTCGTCGATCCCATGTGCGGCAGCGGAACAACGATCGACGTGGCGCGCGATCTTGGCCGCAGGACCGCGGGATTCGACATCGCGCCGCACCGCGCAGACATCGTGCGCGCGGACGCACGGGCTCTCCCCTTGCGCGACGCCAGCATGGATTTTCTGTTTGTCGATCCGCCGTATTCGACGCACATCGACTATAGCGACGATCCCCGGTGCATCGGCAAGCTCGACGCGCAAGACGCCGCCTACTACGAAGCCATGAAACAGGTCATCGAGGAAGCCTTCCGCGTGCTGAAACCCCGACGCTATATCGGGCTGTACGTATGCGACTCGTTCAAAAAAGGCCGCCCCTTCAGCCCAATCGGTTTCCGGCTGTTCGCCATGCTGGAACAACGCTTTCGCCCCATCGACATTGTTTCCGTCGTACGACGCAACAAATCGCTCCAACGGCGGAATTGGCACGCGGAAGCCGTCAAGGGAAACTACTTCCTGCGCGGATTCAACTACCTCTTCATTCTGAAAAAGGAGTGATCGCCGCCAATCCGGAACCCGACAAGACGGGGCTATGACTGCGGCCCGATTTTGTCTACAATACGCGGGAAAGCGACAGAACATGCGGCGTTGCAACACCGACGGATAGGCGCTCCATGCGTTTGATTCATACGGCCGATATTCATTTGGACACCTCCTTCGCGGCGAGCGGAATGCCCGTCGCCTGCGCCAACCGGCGCCGGCAAGGACTGCGCGACGTGTTTCACGCCATCGTCGAACGAGCGCGCATCTGGCCGGCGGACGCCCTGCTCATCGCAGGCGACCTGTTCGAACTCGACCGGGTCAGCCGCGACACCGTAGCCTTCTTGCAGCGCGAATTCGCCTACCTTGCCCCCATTCCCGTCTTCCTTGCGCCAGGCAACCACGACCCCTACGTGCCCGAATCGCCGTATGCGACCGAGACGTGGCCCCCCAACGTGCATATTTTCCGC
>ERZ795030.617-NODE-617-length-52938-cov-87.583817_pt1 | contig 52938 bp, 56 predicted proteins | sample MGYA00375122_ERZ795030 | MGnify/ENA primary metagenome ERZ795030 (study PRJEB30165, sample SAMN05720146) | activated sludge metagenome | isolation source: anaerobic digester from wastewater treatment plant | place: Japan | collected 2015-04-20 ... | reverse complement strand
ATTATTGAAAGAGCCTGTTTTTATAGTGGTGCAAAGAGTGGTGCTAAAGTTTTTGAGGGCTGAATTTTGATTTTGAACTTTGGGAAATATCGAGGCTTGCACGTTTCGGAGGTGCCTTTGGCATATTTGGCCTGGTTGTTTGAATCATTGAACGGAAGGCCGGACGTTCGGGAAGCGGTTTTGCTTGAATTAAGGCGGCGCGTTTCGGCTTATGAGGCGGTTTATGAATTGGACACGAAGCCTTTGAGCATGGAGCGCGTGAAGCGAGTTTATAGAACGCTGGCAATGGAGTTTCACCCAGATCGGAACGGCGGGAACGGGGAAGCCATGAAGGGAATCAACGCTTTTTATGAGGCAATCCGTCAATGAACCTTCTTGACTTGATAGGCGCCGACGGCGTGAAGCTGAAAAAATACGGCGCGACATACCGGGGCCGGTGCCCTTTTCATGATGGAAAAACTGAAACGTCTTTACTTGTGGACGCCGACGCCGGGAAATATCATTGCTTTGGTTGTGATATGCACGGCGACGCGATTCAATGGCTTAGAGATCGGCGCGGGCTTTCATTCCTTGAGGCTTGCGAATACCTGGGACATGATCCGGGGCCGCGTAAAGAACAGCCACGAACAGCACCGGCGGCATGGGAACCACGGGAGGCCACGGCACCGGCGGCAATATGGCAAGAACGGGCAAGGGCTTTTCTTGACGAAGCGATTGACACCCTATGGAGCGAACGGGGCGCAAAACTGCGGGCATGGTTACGCACCGAAAAGGGCCTACACGACGCGACAATAAAAGGGGCTTGTCTTGGGCTTAACCTTGCCGACAAAAGCGAACCACGGGCAACGTGGGGGCTTGACATACAGCGCAAAGAGGACGGAACGGACAAAAAGCAATGGCTACCGGCGGGCCTTGTCATTCCCTGGGTTGTCAATGGCGACGTTCACCGGTTGCGAATCCGGCGGAGTGATCCGGGCGACGGTGCGCGGTATGTCACGGCAAGCGGATCAAGCATGACACCGGCGGCATGGAACCTTGAACGGGGCGCGGCTGTCATTGTCGAATCAGAGCTTGACGGGCTTTTGCTTTCGCAAGAAACGGGCGACTTTTGCGCTGTAGTGGCCCTGGGAAGCGCAACGAGCAAAACAAACAAGGAAAGCCATGATCTGTTAAGGGCCATGCCGATTATTCTTGTTGCCCTTGATACAGACGAAGCGGGCGCGAAAGCGGCTTGGAAGTTTTGGCCGGACACTTACGGCAAGGCGGCGCGACGTTGGCCGACGGTAAAGGGGAAGGACGCGAGTGAGGCGCGGTTGAATGGTTTGGATTTGCGGGCCTGGGTCATTGCCGGGCTTTTCGGAAACGAAGAACGCTTTGAACGGTTTTGCATACAAACCATTGACGGCGGAATGACGGACGCGGAAGCATTACGGGCAATGAAGGGGGAAACATGAAAGCAAATTGCAGTAAAGAAGAGCGGGCGGAGCGGTTGAAGTGCCGGATTGAAGAGTTTTTATTGAAAAAAGACAAACAATGGAGGCGGGCCAAAGACAGAGCAAAGGGACTTTTTCCCATGTTTACGAAAGGAACTGAAAAATGAAGAACACAAATGACAAAGAAAATTTCATTGCATTGAGGGCGGAGGGCCGATCTTTTGCCGACATTGCCGACATTCTGAAAACGTCAAAGCCGACTTTGATCAATTGGAGCAAGGAACTGTCAAGGGACATTCAAAACGCCCGGACGTTACGAATGGATGAACTGTTTGAAAAATATCAAGTGGCAAAAGCGAAACGGGTTGAAGCCTTCGGGGAACGCCTGAACGCGATACTTGCGGAATTGGACAAGCGGAACCTTGACGAAGTGCCGACGGCTGTATTGCTTGGGCTTGCTTTGAAATACGGGGAAAGCCTGAAGAACGAATACGAAATGTTGAAGCTTCAAGGGGCCGATCTTCCTATGGACTGGGAAGGCGTGGGCCTTGTTGAAAATAAATGGACGGTTTAACCATTCCTTGAACGTTTTTTAACCGTTTGAAGGCTTATGCCCTGGCTTATTGCCGGGGCTTTTTTTGTCGTAATGATTCCAAAAAGCGGTAAAATAGCGGTAAAGATGGCCGGTCAAAAGAAAATTTGTTTTAGCTTGAAACGCTGAAAGCCTTGCTATGATTGGAGCCGATGCCCGGATTTGAACCGGGGACCTACTGATTACGAATCAGTTGCTCTACCAGCTGAGCTACATCGGCCTGCCTTGAAGAGATGTCGTATTTATATGAAGGGTTTTGCCTTGTCAACCTCAATCTGCGACCGAAAGACCGATCTGCCTTAATGATTGACTTTCGCCTTGTTTTCCTTTAGTTTCCAGGCGGATAGTAACCGACTATGGAAATCAGGATGATTCTATTTCTTTTAACCTTTTTATGTCTTTACGGCGGAATTAATTTTTATTTCTTTTTCCGGGCCAGAAGCGTTCTTCATTTCTCCGGCGCCCTGCAGGCCCTGCTGCTGGTCCTCCTCATTTTCCTGATCCTCGCGCCGGTCGTTGTCCGGACGCTGGAGTCGCTTCACTGTGAGCAGGCCGCTCGCTTTGTCGCCTGCACCGGCTATGTCTGGATGGCGTTTGTCTTTCTGTTTTTCTTTTTGAGCGTTTCCCTCGAGCTGGTCCGGTTCCTTCACAAGCTGATCGTTCCCGAAATCGGCACGATGGCGCTGAAGGCGGTGACGTTCGGCCTGTCCGTGCTTCTGTCCGCCGGACTGGTGGTTTACGGCTGCATCGACGCGCAGCGCGTCCGCGTCAGGACCCTGCAAATTCCTACAGAACAGATTCTCCCCGGAAAAGGAAAGATCCGCATCATCCAGATCTCCGACGTCCATGTGGGCATCATTATCCGCAACGACCGCCTTTCGCCCATGCTGGAGAAGGTCCGGGAGGCCAAACCCGACATGCTGGTTTCCACCGGCGACCTGCTCGACGGCGAACTGGACAACATCATGGCGGACGCGGAGCGCTTTGCCGCAATCGAAACGCCTGCCGGGAAATTTGCCGTTCTGGGCAATCATGAATATTACGCGGGCGTTTCGCGCTCCATTGAATTTACCGAAGCAGCCGGCTTTCAGATTCTGCGCGACGATGTGACGCAGGCGGCGGGACTTACGATTTTCGGTGAAGACGATATCACCGGCCGGAAGCCCGGCGCCACGCCGAAAAGCGCGGCGTTTCTGAAAGCGCTGGCCGAAAAGCAAAACGGCTTTGTTCTGCTTTTGAAGCACCAGCCGCATATTCGGGAAAAGGCCAATTTCAACTTGCAGCTTTCCGGCCACACGCACGGCGGCCAGCTTTTCCCCTTCGGCTTTATCGTAAAACTCTATTTCCCCAGAATTTACGGTTTGCATACTCTGGCGGAAAACAAGCTGCTGTACATCAGCCGCGGCACCGGCACCTGGGGGCCGCCCGTGCGCATTTTCGCCCCGCCGGAAATCACCGTCATCGATCTGATCGGCAAAAAACAATAAGGGGAAATGGAATGCCGGCGAAATAAAAACGCGGCCTGCCCGAAAGCACGACCGCGCTCATGTTGCTGATTTATATATTGTTTATTCCTTTACGGCATTGACTTTTCTGGCTAATCGGGAAATTTTACGTGAGGCGTTTTTCTTGTGAATCAGGCCTTTGGAAGCGGCTTTCGCCACCGCGGGAATCGCTGCTTTCAATGCTTTTTCCGAATTTTCCCTGTTTTTGCTCTCCACAGCCGCGATCACCGCTTTAACCTTGGTCTTGATCGCGGACTTGGCTGCGATATTGCGCGTGCGGCGGGCCTTGGCCTGACGATCGCGTTTTTCTGCTGATTTGTGTGTTGCCAAAAGGTTCTCCTCCTGAACTTCTTTTTTTGTAAGGTGCGGGTGTTTAACGCAATTATTTCAGGCTGTCAAGCGCAATTTTGGGAAGCGGATTGGAGGCAGGCCGCGAGACCGCCTCCATCCACAGCCGATCAATCTTCAAAGTACTCGTTTTTCATCTTCACGGTCAGGCCGTCCTGGTTGAGCAGGCGGTCGGACAAGCCTTGAATCTTGGGCAGTTCGTAGCCGAAGAAGTAGCGAAACGCGGCAAGCTTTCCCTGATAGAAATTCGTGTCGGCTTCGCCGGGCCCGCCGGCCAGCGCCCTTTGAGCTACGGTGGCTTGGCGCAGCCACTGCCAGGCAATCGCGATGATGCCGAAGAATTCCAGATAGACCGTGGCGTCGGCCAGAAACATCTCCGGGCCTTCCTTGGCGGCCACGCCGAACTGATGCATCGTTACTTTTTCCAGGAGCGCGACGGCTTCGGCCAGTTTGTCGGCAAACGGCTTCAATTCCGCGTCGTCCCGGGCCTCCTTGATGGCCTTGCGCACTTCCGCCAGATACAACTGGGCGGCCTTGCCTTTTTTCATCGTCATCTTTCGGCCGAGCAGGTCCATTCCCTGAATGCCGGTCGTGCCCTCATGAATCGGGTGGATGCGCACGTCGCGGTATAGCTGTTCAAGGGGAAACTCCTCGCAGAAGCCGTAGCCGCCCAGAATCTGCAGACCCGCGGAGCAGGATAAAATGCCCATTTCCGACGGATAGGTTTTGGCGACCGGCGTCAGCAGCTCCAGAAGCAGGTTGTAGTTTTCACGCTCCTCGCCTTCGGTGACATGCTCCAGGTCCTCATAAATGCCGCACTGAAACAAGAGCGACAACGACCCTTCCACGACGGCTTTCTGGAACAGGAGCATGCGACGGATATCCGCGTGCTCGATGATCGGAATCTGCGGCGACAGCGGATCCTTGGAGGTCAGCCTCCGTCCCTGCGGTCTTTCCCTGGCGTATTCCAGGGAAGCATAGTAGGCGGCGGAGGAAATCACGGCCGCGGCCAGACCCACGTCGATGCGGGCGCCGTTCATCATCTGGAACATGTAGGCCAGCCCCTTGTTGGCTTCGCCGACCAGCCATCCGCGGCAGTCGTCGTTTTCGCCGAAGGCAAGCTGGGTGATGGGGGAGCCCCGGTAGCCGAGTTTGTGGTAAATGCCCGCGCAGTTGACGTCGTTGGGTTCGAGTGACCCATCGTCCCTGATGCGCTTCTTGGGAATGATGAAGAGCGAAATGCCCTTGATGCCGGGAGGCGCGTCCTTGAGACGAACCAGCGCCAGGTGAATCACATTGTCGCATCCGTCATGGTCTCCGGCGGAGATGAACAGCTTCTGGCCCTTGATTTTGTAGTAGCCCTGGTCGGTCGGCGTCGCCGTGGTGGTAAGATCGGTCAGCGATGAGCCGGCCTGCGGTTCGGTGAGCGCCATTGTGCCCTGCCATTCGCCCGCGGTCATTTTGGGCAGGTAGGTATCTTTCATTTCCTGCGTGCCGTAGGATGCAATCAGGCCGGCCGCGCCGTGCGTCAGACCGTGATAAACGGCGGCGGAATAGTTGGCCGCGCCGAAAATCGCCGTCGGCAGCATCACGCCGACGGTGAAGGGCATCTGCTGGCCGCCCAGCTCGTAGGGAAAGGTGGAGGCGATCCAGCCGCCGTCGCCCGCCGCGCGCATGATTTCGCGGACCTTGGGATGAACTTTGACTTCGCCGCCCACATATTCGGGCGCCTTGCGGTCCATTTCCTCGAACAGGGGTTTGAAGAGGTCTTTCCCCATCCGCATCGCCGTATCCAGAATCATATCGAATACTTCCCGGCTGTGGTCGGCAAAGCGGGGGTATTTCAAAAGGGACTCCACGTCATTGACTTCGTAAAGCAGGAATCGTAAGTTCCGGTCACTGATAAATTTTTCCGCCATAATCCATTCCTTCTATTTGACTCAAAGATAGGGAAGTCCAAAAAAATAGGGTCTCCCGATTTCGTGAAAAATCTCCGGAGCCTTTCAGCTCCGGAGATTCCGTTTACCCCGTAATATGTTTTTCTAAAGGAAAACCTTGTTTAGAACGTCAGATTCTCTACCACGCAGGCCACGCCCAAACCGCCGCCGCAGCAGGAGCTGAAGCAACCGTACTTACCGCCCTTCTTCATCAATTCGCGCATGGTGAAGATACAGATGCGCGCGCCGGAAGCGCCGTTGGGATGGCCGATGGAGATCGCGCCGCCGTTCGGGTTCCATTTGTTCCAATCCACTTTTTCACCGGTCTGTTTTTCCAGTTCCGCGGCCACCGCCAGATTCTGCACGGCAAAAGCTTCGTTGCACTCGATCACGTCCAACTGGCTCATCTTGATGCCTGCGCGTTTGAGCGCCATCGGAACCGCATAAGCGGGCGCAATCCCCATGATCTTGGGATCGACGCCGTAGTCGCCGCCGGACAGCCACTTGGCCCAGGGCTTGTATCCCAGTTGCAGGGCTTTCTCTTTGGTCATCATCAGCACGAATGCCGCTCCGTCGTTGCGGCCCGAGGCGTTGCCGGCAGTGACGGTGCCGTCTTTAATAAAAGCGGGCGGCAGTTTGGCCAGACCTTCCATCGTCGTATCGGGACGGGGAAATTCGTCCACGCTGAATTCCAGCGGCGGTTTTTTCTTTCCCTGGGGAACCATGACCGGCATGATGTCCTGGGCCAGGAAACCGGATTCCTGGGCCGCTTTCATTCTCATCTGGCTGCGGTAAGAAAATTCATCCTGTGCTTCACGGGAAATATTGTACATCTTCTGCAGAGCTTCAGCGGTGAGACCCATGTTCATGGTGGCCGGATCTCTGGTCGGGGAAAGGGCGGGAGCGATCGGAAGCGGGGGAATCATTTTAAAGGGTTCCTGCGACATGGAAAAACGGCACGGCGCCTGGCTGTAGGATTCATAACCGCCGGCGATCATGATGTCGGACTGACCGGCCAGAATTTTCCAGGCGGCGTGATTGATCGAATCAATCGCCGAACCGCACTGCATTTCAATATAAGAAGCCACGGTGCTCTCGGGCAAGCCGGAAGCCAGAGTAGGCCAGCGCGCGCCGTTGATGGCGGTGTTGGGTCCAATGGCCGAACCCATGAAAACGCCGTCCACCACGCCGCCTTTTTCAACAATTTTTGACCTTTCGACCAGCCCCTTGAGGGTCATGCCGGCCAGATCTTCACCCAGGATATTGCGCAGGGTTTTCCCTAAGGTGCCAAAGGCTGTTCTCATGCCATCCACAAATACTACTTCTCTGCTCATAAACCCTCCTTGTCCATTGTTCAATTTAAAAAAAACGATGCTTCGTCTTTTTGCACAACACCTGATATTCCCGCCGCCAAACGGCTCTTTGGAATTGATGAATGGGGCGTTATCACACCCAAATCCCCGCGTCAAGTGAATACAACACCCGTTGTAAATTATCCGGCTTATTTCTTCGCGGCGCCGGCTTTTTTCGCTATGAAGTACGCGTGCTCTTCGATGGAGATAAATCCGTTGCGGTCCTTGTCCATTTCCTTGAAAGCGGAGGCCATGGCGGCCATGTATTCTTCGGAGGTTACTTTGCCGTCTTGGTTTGCGTCCACATCAAAAATCTCCGCCACCCAGAACGCGACGCATTCATCGTCGCCGATTTTGCCGTTTTTGTCGGCGTCCAGCTTTTTCTTCGACTTGGTCTTTGTCTTGGCCTTGCTTTTGGCGGGTTCAAGCGCCTTGGGTCCGCACCAGTAAGCGATATATTCCTTGGCCAACAGCGCGCCGTCATCGTCCGTATCCATGTCGCCGAAAAACCGTTTCTCCGCCGCATTGAATTCCGCCGCCGTCAGCTTGCCGTCGCGGTCGGCATCCATGTCCTTGAACCGTCCCTGCCAGAAGGCCGCGTGCTCCGTAACGGTGACGACGCCATCGCCGTTCGCGTCCATCGCCGAATAAGCCGTCCGGATCATGGCGGGGCTCTTGACCTGAGCTGTTGCCGCGCCCGACATCAACAACAGAATTAATCCTGCTCCCAAAATAACGATTCCTTTTTTCATAACTTTCCTCCTTATGATTTTTCGCGATCGGCCCTCCCCGGATGCGGCCGCGCAGGCCTTCGCCGGGGCTTGCTCACGCGATGAATAATTCCTCGATCAGCGCATTCACCCGGTCCGCTTCCTCATGCTGGATCCAGTGCGAGACGCCGGGAAATTTAATGAGCCTGCCCTGCTTGCAATAGGCCATGCTCTGATCGGCCATCTCCGCAAGCATGGCGACATCGTCTTCTCCCCACATCAAAATCATGGGCATGACCACGTCAAAGCTTTGCAGCGGTTCGGGCTGCGTCTGAATCATGGCGCGGTACCAGTTGACCATCGCGGAAAAAGCGCCCGGCTGCGCGAACGCCTTGCGGTATTCTTCCAGTTCTTCAGGCGTAAAGGCGCCGGGACGGCTCGTGGTCGCAAGCAGGTGCACGGGCCAGGCATAATTATGGGCCGAGCCGAATTTTTCCACCGCGCCGGGCAGTTGAAAATAAAAGATGTACCAGCTCTTTTCCATCTGCCGCTGATTGGTAAAGAGATTTCTGGCCATGACCTTGGGATGGGGAACATTCAGAATGGCGAGCTTTCGGACGCGGTCGGGATATTTCAGCGCCACCCACCACGACACGGACGCCCCCCAGTCGTGGCCGACCAGCAGAATCTGTTTCCGTCCATAGGCGTCGACGAGTCCAATGATGTCCTTGGCCAGCTCATCAATATTATAGGCCGCAACGCCTGCAGGCTTGTCGCTTACATTATAGCCGCGCTGATCGGGCGCAACCACCAGATAGCCCCGGTCTGCAAAATACCCGATCTGTTTGCGCCAGGCATACCAGAATTCCGGGAAGCCATGGAGAAAAAGAACCATCGGGCCGTCGGCCGGCCCGGATTCCATAACGTGCAGTTTTATTCCGTTGGTTTCAATGTATCGCTCACGCAAATCCATTTCGGCCTCCTTTTATTGAGGGGATGAGACTGAAGACTATTGGATCATTTTGCGGGGCGCTTCGCACCCACTTTTTTTATCTTTTCCTTCAGCCTTCGGTCTTCCGTCTTCAGCCTTTTTTATACTTCCCAGGCGGCTTTCGCCCCCTCCGTCGTCGCTTCGATGATCCTTCGCGGAGCGGAGGCGTCGCCCACGACAAAATGACGGATGCTTTTTTTCGCCAGCATGTCCTTCAGCGCCGTGCGGGGCGTAACGCCGATGGCCACAATCACCTGGGAAACCGGCTCCAATCTCTTTTCCTCTCCCTTGACCTCGACGATCACCGCGTTTTCTTCTATCTTTTTCACCCGGGTTCCCAGCATCAGGGCAATCCCGGCCGCCCGAAGGCGCTTGTGCAGCATGTAGCCGTGCGCGGCCAGCGCCAGAACGGGGGACGCGGGCAGCATCTCCACGATGGTGATATTCCGGACGCCCTTTTCCAGCAGAAAATCGGCTGTTTCCATTCCCACCAGCCCGCCGCCGATGACCACCACCGGCTCTTTCGGCGCAACGGTCCCGTCCAGAATCTGCCAGGCGTCGCAAACCACGGACGCATCGATGCCTTCGGCCGGACAGGCGGCTTTGCCGGCGCCGATCGCCAGAATGACGGCATCGGGTTTGCCCGCTTCAATCATCGCCTCGGTCACTTCGGCGCCGGTTTTGATCTCCACGCCTTTCTTTTTGCATTTTGCCGTGAGGGTCTGAATGTAGCGGCCGTAAACCTCTTTGTGGGGCGCTTTGGCGGCATAGCGTACATTTCCGCCCGTCTGGCTTTCCTGCTCAAAGAGGGTTACCTGATGGCCGAGGCGCGCGGCCTCGTAAGCGGCGGTCAGTCCGGCCGGCCCGCCGCCGACCACCCAGACCTTGCGGGGAACAGCCGCCGGACCCGCCGGATACATCAGTTCCTGACCGGTTTGCGGATTGATGGCGCAGCGAATCGGCAGCGCCTCCAGCGAGAGGCGCTCAATGCACCCCTGATTGCAGGCCAGACACTCCAGCGTGTCCTCGGGATGACCGGCCAGCGCGTTTTTGAGAAAATCCGGATCGGCCAGATGCTGGCGCGCCACGGCAATCATATCCGCATCGCCTCGGGCGATGACTTCATCCATAAAGTAAGGATCCGTGTAGCGCCCGACGGAAATCACCGGAACGCCCGCGGCCTCTTTCACCCTGCGCGCCAGGTGGGACTTGAAGCCGGGGGGGTATTCAACCGGCGCGCTTGGATTCGGGGTATCGATGTTCACGGCCGGGCTGCCGTGCGTGCCGAAGGAAACATTGATGATGTCCGCGCCGGCGTTCACCAGGTCGGGGAGGATGGTCTCCATGTCGGAGATCGTGTAGCCGTTTTTGATGCACTCTTCGCCGGAAATCCGGATGGAAACGGGGAAATCCGTGCCGACCTGACGGCGAACTTCCCTGAGGCATTCGATCATAAAGCGGGCCCGTCCACGAAAATCGCCGCCGTACCGATCCTTGCGCTGATTGCTGAGGGCCGAAAGAAACTGCATGAGGAGATAGCCGTGCGCTCCGTGAAGCTCGACGGCGTCAAATCCCGCCTTGCGCGCCCGCACGGCCGCGCTGCCGAAAGCGGCAATCGTTTCCTCGACTTCGGCAAGCGTCATCTCGCGCGGCGTTCCGAGAAAACCAAAGACATAACTGGGGATGGCCGAAGGCCCGACAGCCTTGTTTTTCTTCTGCAGGAGGTAATTTTCGCGGCCTGTATGGTGAAGCTGCATGGCGATTTTGCTTCCCTGGGCATGCACCACATCGGCAAGCTTGCTCAGGCCGGGAATGAACTTGTCGTCCCAGACGCCGATGCATCGCGGGGAGGCGGAACCCAGCGGGTGCACCTCCGTGATCTCCGTGATGATGAGCCCTGCGCCGCCCTCGGCCCTGCGCCGGATATAGGCCAGGTTTGCCTCGCTGACGGTATTGTCGGGATTGCCGAGAGCCGTTCCCATGGGGGACATCACCAGACGGTTCGGAATTTCCAGGGAACGGATTTTGATGGGCGACAACAAATGCTCAAGGGTTTTCATAAACGATCTCCTTTACAGAAGTAGGGATGCGCCGCCTTCACGCGTTTGGACGGCGGCGCATCGGAAAATACCGGCCGCCTGAAAAGCGGCTGTTGCCTTTTTTACAGATGCGGGCCCAAAAGCAGACCGCCGTCGATGATGATCTCCGCGCCGGTGGTATAGCTCGATGCGTCGGAGGCCAGATAAATCGCCGCTCCGGCGATCTCATCCGGTTCGCCGATCCGGCAGGTGGGCAGATGCTTGCACAACTCCTCTTTCTGCCGGGCCGCTTCTTCCGGCGGAAGGTGTTGCCAGTGCGAATTCATCATCTTGGTGCTGATCGGACCGGGCAGAATCGCGTTGACCATGATATTGTCGCGGGCCAGTTCCATGGCAAACGCGCGGGTGATCTGGCGGACGCCGGCCTTGGAAATGGAATACACGCTGACAAACGGCTCCGGATTGACGCCGTCAATGGAGGCTACGTTGATGATCTTGCCGCCGCCCTGCTTTTTCATGATTTTCGCACAAGCCTGGCTCATGAAATAAACGGCTTTAAGATTCAGGTTCATGATGGTATCCCAGAGACGTTCGTCGGAATCCAGCACCGACCCCATGGCGGGACTCGCGCCGGCATTGTTGACCAGAATATCAATCCGGCCGAACTTTTGCATAACCGTATCCACCACGCGCTGAATTTCCTCCATCTTGCCCAAATGGGCGGGCACCACCAGAACTTCACAGCCGATATTCGTCATTTCACACGCGGTGGCTTCCAAATCCTGCGCCTTGCGGCTGGTGATGGCCACTTTCGCGCCGGCTTTGGCAAAACCGTAAGCGATCCCCTGGCCGATGCCGCGGCTGCCGCCGGTAACAATCGCCACTTTACCTTCTAAAGAAAACCTGGAAAGATCAAACATAGCAAGCACTCCTTTACTGTTATTTAATGCAGCAGAAAATAAATTGAATGGGAATGTACACCCCCCTTTATCAAGAGAATATGGAGTATCCGTTGCGGGGAACGGTCTTGTAACCTCGCGCCGCCTCGCGTGACCTTTAGGCTATCAGGCGGTCAGGTCAGGCAAGCCGTTCCCCCGCAGGATGATCCGAAGCGTAAACAGACTATTTCTTGGCCGGTTTGGGCGCCAGAGCTTCACGGTCACCGCCGCTCATGCCGGCGATGAATTTCACCAGCTTCTTGCGGGATTCGATGTCGTACTGCGTCGTGATGGCAATCTGCTCCATGATCGGAGAACCGCCGCCGTGGTAGTTGCCGACGTTGGCGATGCCGCCCGTGGCCGAACACATCGAATCGCCCAGGTAGCGCCAGAACTGCGCCTGGTCCTCGGCGGACATCTTCGGATTGCGCTTGGTGTATTTGAGGAGCGCCGGACCGACATCCGGATTGACGAAATCCTTCTCGTGCGGGAACGTCGCCACGACGCCGCCCGCGATGTCGCAAAGAATCTCCGCCTCGCGCCAGACCGCCTCGCCCGACAGACAGCGGCCCACATTGCAGTAGATGGAATTCGGAATGTAGGAGCCCGGGCCGTAAGGCATGAAGCCGACGCCGGGAATATAGACTTCCGGTTTGCCCAGATCCGAAGCCGTGTAGCCCGCCGCATAGCCCAGCTCGATCGTCATGATAATTTCGGCGAGCTTCTCGCGGACATGGGACTCCTTGTGGACGTTGTTGCATTCGGCGGCCAGCGCCGCGGTGCCCAGAATGACGTCGCCGATGGCGGGCTTGCAGCCGGAGTAGGAATGACGATGGAACAGCGCGAAGAGCAGCGCCAGAGCGCCGCCGTGCTGATATTCGCCGGCCAGGAAGACTCTTTCCCACGGCACGAAGCAGTCTTCAAAAATCATGTAGGAATCGGTCGCGCCCGGCACGAAACCGCGTTTGTAATGTTCGCGATTGCGAAGATTATGAATCGTGACGACCTGCTTCAAACCATCCCAGTCGCCCGGCACGGCAAAGCCGACCGCGTAGTCCGCGTCTTCCTTGCGCAGCGCGCGGGTGGGCAGAACCAGCACTTCGTCCGCCACAGAGGCTTCCGAAATGTGCAGCTTGCAGCCCTCCACGACGATGCCGTCTTTCAGCCGTTCCTTGATGCGCACATAGGCGCCGGGGTTGGGCTGGTCGGCCGGACGCAGCATACGGTCGCCCTTGGTGTCCGTCTGGGCGCAGCAGCCAACCAGGTCTTCGGTCTGAAACCGGGTCAGCCATTTCTTGAAGTTCTCGTGGTAGTTCGTCTCGCCCGGCTTCACCTTGTCCGCTTCAAACGATACGTTGTAGATGGCGTTGGTGCCGTCGATGCCCATGCACCGCTGAATGCAGCCGCCGACTTTCTGGCAGAGCATGCGGGTCATGTCCTGCTTGCGGTGCAGGTCGGTCGTGTTCTGGTGAATGTGCGTGAAGCGGTTGATCTTCTGCCCGGTGAGGTGGGACGTGGCGGTAAGCAAATCCGCGTTCTCCGGCTTGGCCGCTTCGTCATAGGTGGTCCCGATGACATTGAGGCAATCCATCTGCAATTCATCGTCGCGATCGATCAGCTGGCCGTCAAAATAAATGTTCCTCTTCATTTTGGAAAGGCCTTTAATATAATCCTGCTTTGTTCTCATGGCGCCGTCCTTTCTTTTTAAATGATGATAAAAGGGGGCCTGAGCCGTCAGGCCCCCTGGGTGAATCCATTTTATTTCTTGACTTTCGGCGCCAGGGCTTCGCGATCGCCGCCGCTCATGCCGGCGATGAATTTCACCAGCTTCTTGCGGGATTCGATGTCGTACTGCGTCGTGATGGCAATCTGCTCCATGATCGGAGAACCGCCGCCGTGGTAGTTGCCGACGTTGGCGATGCCGCCCGTGGCCGAACACATCGAATCGCCCAGGTAGCGCCAGAACTGCGCCTGGTCCTCGGCGGACATCTTCGGATTGCGCTTGGTGTATTTGAGGAGCGCCGGACCGACATCCGGATTGACGAAATCCTTCTCGTGCGGGAACGTCGCCACGACGCCGCCCGCGATGTCGCAAAGAATCTCCGCCTCGCGCCAGACCGCCTCGCCCGACAGACAGCGGCCCACATTGCAGTAGATGGAATTCGGAATGTAGGAGCCCGGGCCGTAAGGCATGAAGCCGACGCCGGGAATATAGACTTCCGGTTTGCCCAGATCCGAAGCCGTGTAGCCCGCCGCATAGCCCAGCTCGATCGTCATGATAATTTCGGCGAGCTTCTCGCGGACATGGGACTCCTTGTGGACGTTGTTGCATTCGGCGGCCAGCGCCGCGGTGCCCAGAATGACGTCGCCGATGGCGGGCTTGCAGCCGGAGTAGGAATGACGATGGAACAGCGCGAAGAGCAGCGCCAGAACGCCGCCATAGAGGTGCTCGCCGGCCAGGAAGACCCTTTCCCACGGTACGAAGCAGTTGTCGAAAATCAGATACGAATCGGTCAGCCCGGGCGTGAATCCGCGTTTGAAGTGCTCCCGCTGGCGGTAATTGTGAATGGTCACCACCTGCTTCATGCCGTCGTAGTCCGCGGGCACGGCAAACGCCACGGCGTAGTCCTTGTCCTCCTTGCGCAGCGCGCGGGTGGGAATCACCAGCACTTCATCGGAAACGGAGGCTTCCGAGATGTGCAGTTTGCAGCCTTCCACAATGATACCGTCCTTGGTCCGTTCTTTGATGCGCACGTAAGCGCTCGGATCTGGCTGTTCGGCCGGACGCAGCATACGGTCGCCCTTGGTGTCCGTCTGGGCGCAGGCGGCAATCATGTCTTCCTTCTGAAAGCGGGTCAGCCACTTCTTGAAATTCTCGTGGTAGTTCGTCTCGCCCGGCTTCACCTTGTCCGCTTCAAACGATACGTTGTAGATGGCGTTGGTGCCGTCGATGCCCATGCACCGCTGAATGCAGCCGCCGACTTTCTGGCAGAGCATGCGGGTCATGTCCTGCTTGCGGTGCAGGTCGGTCGTGTTCTGGTGAATGTGCGTGAAGCGGTTGATCTTCTGCCCGGTGAGGTGAGACGTGGCCGTCATCAGCACTTCGTTCTCCGGCTTGGCCGCCTCATCATACGTTGTGCCCATCACGTTGATGCAGTCGCTTTGCAGCTCGTCGGTCCGGTCGATCAGCTGCCCGTCATAGTAGATGTTGCGTTTCATTTTCGACAGGGCGTTGATAAAATCTTGCTTGGTTCTCATAGAGAGGTACTCCTTTCTTTTATATGCGTTGTTTAATTTTTTTCTTTCGTTGCACAGGAAGCGTCCGCGCTCTGGGCCGGGGATTGCAGCGCCGGATCATTTTGCAGAATCTGTCCCAGGGCGCGCGCATCCTCCAGATTCAAATGCAGCGTAAGCCCCTGCTGCTCCTTTCTCACCCGGATGCCGCTCAAAACGATTTCCAGAAACGGATCCAGCATCTCCATCATGGTTTTGTCGCGCCGGGGCATTCCCTGCATATGCCAGTGAATAAACAGATGCTCGATGGTGCCCATCAGCATCGAGCGGATCAGGTAGGCGTCGGCATCAGGACGGAACGTGCCGTTGGCGATGCCTTCGCGGATGCAGTCGAGCAGACTGTGCGCGGAGCGCCGGATGGCCGCATGCGCGGCGGTCTGCCGGAAACGTTTGTTGGACATCAACTGCAGCAGCACCAGCGCGGAATAGTGCGGATTGCTTTCGTAGAGCTGAATATAGCTCAGCATGATGGCGCGCATCCGGCCTTCCACATCCTTGATGTAAGGAAGGACGGCTTTGGATTCTTCATACGTGTCATTGGATATTTTTTCGGGAATGGCAAAGAGCAGATCTTCCTTGGTGCCGAAATACTCATAAATCGTGGCCTCGGAAACACCGGCCTCCTTGCTGATTTCGGATATCGTTGCCTCCTGAAAACTCTTTTCGGCAAAAATGCGCAAAGCCGCATCCATAATGCGGTCTTTTCTGGTTTTTGCTCGAACGCGATCGGCCATTCCAATATCCTTTTTTAAGTTTGATTTAAGCTACATCTTCATAGTCCCACTGTCAAGTATTATTTTTTATCATAGTCATGCTATTTTTTTTAAAGGATATTTGTAGTCTATGATCAGATAATAAACCTATCTATCTATTTTTACTCAGAAAAAATGATCTTTTTGATTTCCTCCGCGACCGCTTCCGCCAGACGGTCCTCCGTCAGCTCGCGGGCACTCACGGTTTTGCCGGCAACGACCACCCAGCGCCGCGCCCGATTGCTGTTTTCGGGATTTTCGGCGCAGGCCGTCGGACAGCCGCACACCAGGAGTCCTGTTTTGTGAGGCGCGCCTGCGGGATCCGTCGTCAGGCGGAACGCCGGGCCAAGCAAGCGTTGAACGTCGCTCACCAGTTTGGATCGATCCAGCTGACAATTACAGCCGCCGCAGGATCGAACGAAAATATCCAGGGGTATGGGGCTCCGAAGGTTAACCGGGCTCAGCCGGCCGACAGGACTTTATGAAATCGGCAATCTGTTTTTCGCTCAGACCCACCCCCGGCTTGCCGTCGAGGCGTTTGACGACGCGGCCCTTCTCAAACAGGATCAACGTCGGGAAAATATCGACGTCGTACACATCCGCAATGCGTTCCTCATCGTCGGCCACCAGGAGCAGGTGTTGGTTTTCCTTCCGCGCCAGTTTTTCAAACACCGGCAGAACCTTCCGGCAGAAGGGACACCAGGTGGCGTGCACGAGGACAATCACCCTGTCGGCCACCAGGAGCGCCTGTTCCAGATCCTGAAGGTTGTCCACCGACACGCAGGATTCGCCACCCATGGGCTTCCCCCTTACCGGATGCAAGAAACCAAAGAAACCGCTTCAGACCGCTTCTTACTTTTTTAACGGCGCGCCGGTGAAGAATCTCTCCTGCAGCCTGCGCATCCCCTGAATCCACCGGTTGTAATCCGCCGCCTTTCGCTGCATGTAGGTTTTGACTTCCCTGTGCGGCAGAATCAGAAATTCATCGGCGGCAAACGATTCCATGACGGCGTCCGCGAGCTGCTCCGGCTTCATCAGGCCGTCCACCCCCGCCACGCCGCCGCCTTCATGCCCACGCGTCATTTCCGACTCGACCGCCTGCGGACAAAGCGCAAACACCTGAATGCCCTGGCCGCCGTAGGTGATCGCCAGATTTTCCGCCATGCCCACCGCCGCGTGCTTGGTGACGGAGTAAGGCAGAGATCCGATCTGGCTGAGCAGCCCGGCCGCGGAAGCCGTAATCATGATCGCGCCGCCGCCGCGCCGGATCATTCCGGGAATCACCGCCCGCGCCACGAAGACATGCGCGAGAACATTAATCTCCCAGATGCGCTGCCAGGTTTCGTTATCCACTTCGTAGCCGCCGATGGCGATGATGCCGGCATTGGAGCAAAAAAGGTCAACGCCGCCAAACTTGTCTTCCGTGAATTTCACCAGACCGGCGACATCCGCTTCTTTGCGCACGTCGCAGACAAACGCCTCGCCCCCCACTTCCGCGGCGACGGCCTTCGCGCCCGCTTCATTGATGTCGGCCGCGACGATGGCCTTCGCGCCTTCTTTTGCAAACCGCTGACACAGGCCCCGGCCGATGCCGGAGGCCGCCCCCGTCACAATGATGGTTTTTCCCTTGATCTCCATTTTTCCCCTCGCTGCTTCTTTATTTTTAATCAACCACCTCGCAGCAAGCTGTCGAGGTATGAAATGAACGTCATGATATCGCAGCAAGCTGCGGAGAATGAACGCTCGTCCCGCTTCAGCGGAATTCAACCGTTGGTTATGAACCGGCCAGTTCTTTTGCGCGTTTTGCGGCCGCCTCCACGGCGCCCGTCAGCGTCGCGCGTATTTTCCCCTCTTCCAGCACCCGCAGCCCCGCGGCGGTGGTTCCGCCGGGAGAGGTCACCATGTTTTTCAACCGGGCGGGGTGCTGATTCTCCTGAAGGCACAGGCGAGCCGCGCCCAGCATCGTCTGCGCGGCAAGCTTTTCGGCCAGGTCCCGGCCAAGACCCAGTTGAACGCCGGCATCCGCCAGGGCCTCGATGATCACAAAGCAGTAGGCCGGGCCGCTGCCGCTGAGACCCGTCACGGCATCCATGAGTTTCTCCTCCACTTCCACGGCCAGACCGACGGCGCCCAGCATCGCCAGCGCGTACTGCGCATCGTCTTTGCGGGCAAAATGCCCCCTCGCCACAGCCGCGGCGCCTTCGCCCGCCAGCGCGGCGACATTGGGCATCACGCGCAAAACGCGCGGTTTCCGGGTCAGCAGTTTTTCGATGGAATCCGTCGTCACACCCGCAGCGATGGAAATGAACAGCTTCGAGGAATTCGAAGCTTTCCGAATCCCTTTGAGCGTTTCCGGAAAATTCTGCGGCTTGACCGCCAGAACAACAATATCGGCCCCTTTCACCGCCTCAGCGTTGTCGCCGGTAACCCGCAGTTTCAGAGAAGAACGCAGCTCCTCCAGCCTCTGCGGATCGATGTCCGTTACGGTGATATTCTGCGGGGAAAGGAGCTTCCGGGAAATCATCCCCTGCGCCAGAATGCCGCCCATTTTTCCCCCTCCGATAATCGCAACTTTCTTGCCTGTAAACATAGTTATGTCCTCCGGATGGCAAATACATGCCCTTTTTGCCGGCATCCTGTCAACACAATATTGAAGATTGTATAAAATCCCGCTTTTGTGGTAGTCACGGGCTCGGGAGGATAAAAACTCATGCTGAAATATTTCAAGGTAAGAGAAAACCGTATCGCCTGCTGGGTCAACCCCGGTGATTTCGGCGCCCACGCGCAAAGTCTGGTCTTTCTTCACGGCTCCGGCGGCAATTCCGGCGCCTGGGTCGAACAGTATTCGGTTCTGCACAAGTCGTTCAACATCGCGGCTGTCGATCTTCCGGGGCACGGGCAATCGGAGGGAAGCGGAGAGCGCGATATTTCCGCCTATGTCCTTCGATTAAAAGAAATCCTTGATGTTCTGAAGCTTGCGCGCCCGGTTCTGGTCGGCCATTCGCTGGGCGCGGCCATCGCGCTTGGCTTTGCCGCGCAATATCCGCAGGAGGTAAGCGGCGTCGTGGCCGCAGGCGGCGGCGTGACCATGCCGGTCAATCCCGACATTCTGGACGGGTTTGCAAAACAGCCGGATTTGATCCTGGATTTGATGTGCAAATTCTCCATCGCCAAAGAGAACCGCCCGAAGCTCTTCGGGCCGCTGCGCGAAAGCCTGGGCCAGGCGAGCGTCGATGTGGTGGCGGGCGACATGCTGGCGTGCGGCAAATTTGATCTGACGGAAGAACTGCAAAACATCCGCGTGCCGGTGCTGGCGCTTTGCGGCATGGAAGACAAAATGACGCCGCCCGCTTCTTCCGAAAAGATTGCCGGGGGCATTACCGGGGCAAAATGCGTCCTGATCGAAGGAGCGGGACACATGGCCATGCTGGAAAAACCGGAGGCGTTCAATGACGCCTTACAGAATTTCGTGGCGGCTCTGCCGCAGACGATTGAGAAATAAAATAATGAACTCGACAAAAGTTAAGAAGCTCCTTTTTGTCATTCCGGGCTTGACCCGGAATCCAGTATTTTAATTTGCTCTGGATACCGGCGCTTGTGCCCTTCAGGGTATCCGCCGGCATGACGATTCCTTAACTTTTTACGAGACAATAAAAAAACAAAAGGCGGAGGGGTCATGCTCTCGATTGGTATGAGCAATTTCATCGTCGCGCTGGCAAAAGTCATCGACATCGTTCTGACGGTCTATCTGTGGATCATCATCGCCCGCGCGCTGGTTTCCTGGGTGAACCCCGATCCCTACAATAAAATCGTTGTTTTCCTTTACCGCGTGACCGAACCGGTGCTGGGGCCGATTCGGCGAATGCTTCCCCGGCACAGCCTGCCGATCGATTTTTCGCCGCTGATCGTTTTGCTGATCATCATCTTTCTGCAGTACTTCCTGGTCCAGACCATGATCCAGGCGGCGCGCGGCTTTTAAGAAAGGCGAACGCTTTGACCGACACGCTCCTCATCCGGGAAACCAAAAGCGGCTTATCCTTCGATATTTCCGTCAATCCGCACGCATCGCGGGCGCAAATCGCCGGCATTTCCGAAGGCCTTCTGAAAGTGAAGGTCACCGCGCCGCCGGTCGAAGGGGCGGCCAACGACGCCTGCATCGAACTGCTGGCCAAAAAACTGGGGCTTAAGAAAAGCCGGATGAAGATTTCCGCGGGGGCCCGAGGGCGCAAAAAGACGATCCTGATCAACGATGTCAGCCGGATGGAACTGGAGCAAAAGCTCCGCCAGCTGGACCTCCATTCTGAATCATGAATTCACCCGCAACGCGCAAACCGGCTTGAAGAAATGGACGATCCGACAGAAAAATCAGAAAATGCAAAAGTCGCCAAAGCCGCCGGAATCGTGGGCGCCGCGACAATGGTCAGCCGTGTTCTCGGCGTCATCCGGGACATGGTCATCGCCGCCTTTTTCGGAGCGAGCTGGACGACGGACGCCTTCTGGGTGGCGTTTCGCATTCCCAATATGCTCCGGCGCCTGCTGGGCGAAGGCTCGCTGACGGTTTCCTTTGTTCCGGTGTTTACCGAGTACCTGCAGAAAAAAACCAAGCCGGAAGCGCTGGAACTGGCCGACAACGCCTTTACGATCCTTTCCGTCATCCTGGCCGCGGTCTCCGCGCTGGGCATAGCGCTCTCGCCCGTGATTGTCGGACTGATTGCCCCGGGCTTCATGGCCAATCCCGAGCAATACGAGCTCGCGGTTTTTCTGAACCGCCTGATGTTCCCCTACATCTTTTTTATCGCGCTGGTCGCCCTGTGCATGGGGATTTTGAATTCTTTCCGGCATTTCACTTCACCGGCCCTGTCCCCGGTCATGCTCAACATCGCCATGATCACGGCCGCCCTTGTTCTGCATGACGCGTTTGATCAGCCGATCACGGCGCTGGCCGCGGGCGTTCTGGCGGGCGGCGTCCTGCAGCTGGCCATGCAGCGGCCCGCCCTCAAAAAATTCGGCGTGTCGTTTCATTTCCGGTTCAACCTCAACCACCCGGGCATCCGGCAAATCGGCGCCCTGATGCTTCCGGCCATCGTCGGCGCGGGCGTGGGCACGATCAATGTCTTTGTGGGAACGGTGCTGGCCTCCCTGCTGCCGGGCGGTTCGGTCACGTATCTGTTTTACGCCGACCGGATCATGGAGTTCCCGCTGGGGATTTTCGCCATTGCCATCGGAACGGCGGCGCTGCCCAGTTTTTCCGCGCATGCCGCAGCAGGGAAAACCGAAGAGCTGAAATCCGGCATTTCCTTTTCTCTGCGTCTGATGCTTTTTCTGACCATCCCATCGATGGTTGCCCTGATGGCGCTCCATCTGCCCATTATCTCCGTGCTGTTTCAGCGCGGCGCGTTTGACGCCCAGGCGGCCGTCTATACCGGCCAGGCGCTGTTCTGCTATGCGCTGGGGCTCTGGGCCTATTCGGTTCTGCGTGTTTTCGTTTCCGCTTTTTATTCCCTGAAGGATTCCAAATGGCCTCTGAAGGCGGGCATCATTACGCTGGTCGTCAACGTGGTCTTCAGCCTGACGCTGATGTATCCGCTGAGGCACAACGGCATCGCGCTGGCCGGCTCCATCTCCGCCGCCGTCAATGTCGGCGTCCTGGCGTTTGTGCTGAGAAACAAAATCGGACCGTATCTCGACCGCGCGTTTTACACCTCCGTTTTCAAGATCGCCGCTTCCTCCGCCGCGATGCTGGCCGCCATCGGGCTTGTGGAATATGGAATGCCCTGGAACACGTCCTCAGGCTTTCGGGATCGGCTGATCTATCTCTCCTTTGCCATTGGGGCCGGGGCATGCGCGTATTTCACCTGCGCCCACCTTCTCAAAAGCCCGGAAATGCGCGCCTTTTTGAAGATAGCTCAAAAAAGGCTGACCTCCTCCGGCCATTGATCCCCCCGATAAAACCATTGACTTCAATAGTTCAAAGTGATAGGGAAACCCGTCTTCGGCGGGATTCGTCAGCCGGGGATCTGAAGGTAAACTATGTTAGATATTAAGTACTTGAGGCAGAACCTGGAAGCCGTTCGCCGGAAAATGAGCGAACGGGGGCAGAACATTGACTTTGACCGCTTTGTCGGCCTGGATGCAAAAAGACGGGACATCCTGCAGGCGGTGGAAACCCTGCGCAACGAACGCAACAGCGTGTCCAAGCAGGTCGGCGAGCTGAAAAAGAAAAAAGAGGACGCGTCCGAGCTGATCGCCAAAATGGGCGACGTATCGGCCAAAATCAAGGAGTACGACGAAACCCTGCGCGTCACGGAAGAGGAGCTCAACGCCTTTGTCATGATCGTGCCGAACATTCAGCACGAATCCGTGCCGCAGGGCGGCGGATCCGAAGACAACACGGTCGTGCGGACCTGGGGCGAAAAACCCTCCTTCTGTTTTGCGCCGAAGCAGCACTTTGAACTGGGTGAGAACCTGAACATTCTGGACTTCGCGCGCGGCGCGAAAATCACCGGGGCAAGATTCACGCTTTATCGCGGGGCGGGCGCCCAGCTGGAGCGGGCGATCACCAACTTCATGCTGGATCTGCATACGGCAAACCACGGCTACACGGAGGTGTTTACGCCCTTCATGGTCAACGCCGAGAGTATGACCGGGACCGGCCAGCTTCCCAAGTTCAAGGAAGATCTTTTTAAAATTGAAGGCATGGACTATTACCTGATTCCGACGGCGGAAGTTCCGGTCACGAACGTTTACCGGGATGAAATCCTGGAAGAGGAAAAACTGCCGGTTTATCTGGTGGCGTATTCGGCCTGTTTCCGCGCGGAAGCCGGTTCCTACGGGAAGGACACGCGGGGGCTGATCCGCCAGCACCAGTTCAACAAGGTGGAAATGGTCAAATTCTCCAGACCGGAGACGTCTTACGATGAGCTGGAAAAGCTGACCGCCAACGCGGAAGAAGTCCTCAAAAGGCTGGGCATCCCTTTCCGGACTGTTTGCCTGTGCACCGCCGATCTGGGCTTTTCTTCAGCCAAAACGTACGACGTGGAAGCCTGGATGCCCGGACAGGACACGTACCGGGAAATTTCCTCGTGCAGCAACTTTGAGGATTTCCAGGCCAGGCGGGCGGCAATCCGCTTCCGCCGGAAAGACAGCGGCAAGGTGGAATTCGTGCATACCCTGAACGGCTCCGGACTGGCTGTGGGCCGCACGGTGGTCGCGGTTCTGGAAAACTATCAGCAGGCCGACGGAAGCGTCGTCATCCCGGAGGCGCTGCGTCCTTATATGAGAGGCCTGGAGCGGATCACTCCGTAAGGCCGGAAGCATAACCGGGAAAAATTACGATGGAGGGATGGCCGAGTGGTCTATGGCGGCGGTCTTGAAAACCGTTGACCGAAAGGTTCGCGGGTTCGAATCCTGCTCCCTCCGCCAGAACATACAGAACTTCTTGCAGATTGAGACGTACTGTTTTAAACATACAGGCCTGAAAAAATCAGCGGAGAGATGGCTGAGTGGCCGAAAGCGATCGCCTGCTAAGCGATTGTACGCCCTTTAAAGGTGTACCGCGGGTTCAAATCCCGCTCTCTCCGCCATTTTTATTCATAAATTCAGTAATTTATCCGGCATCATCCCCCTGCCCGGCGTTTCCTTTTCCATCCTCCGGCTGTAAGCGCTCCAGGCTTGACTTTAAGCACAGACAGCAGTAGATTATAGTCAACGAGAAACTGCGACGCGCGTATTGAGTCCATTCTACTGGATGTTAACTGTAAAAAGAAACCACAGGGTCTTCGTGGTGATGGCCACCCGCAATAGACCAAGTGTAAAACGAATGACTCCAGAAAAAGACAAGACGGCGTTCGCGGTTCTCGTTTTTTATTCCCCGCCCGATCGAATCCCCGCCCAACTCTGTTTTTTCGGATGGAACCCATCAAATACTGCTCGTCTTTTGTAATCGACTTATGCTAGAAAAACCGTCAGCCGCATTCGTTCTGGGCGATTGGAAAAAGAATGGTCGCAATAACGGCTTGACCGGAAAAAAAGAGGCAAACGATATTCATTCTGGAAACCAAAGATAAGGAGCTGATGTTCATTGCGTTTAACCGGCTCTCTGCGGAGGAGAAAACTTTTTCGATCCCCTGAAAACCTGATGGTCACAGGCTCTTTGCGCCGCTCAGGAGTACTTTTATCTTTCCTTGCGCTGATCTGGCTCTTTTCAGCGTGCAGCGCCGCCCAGACATCGGTGTCGCCGTCCTCGGCGCTGCGTCCGGTGATCCTCACGGGAACGCGCTGGCAGGCGACGTATCTGGCTTTTGAAACGGCAAGGGAAACATTCCCCGGCGACCTATGCGAAAAGGACGATGAGGAAGGCGCGATCAAAGTCCATCGGAATTCTTTTTTTCACGGCAACACGTTGATCACGATCCGTTTCCAGCGGATCAACGACAACAACTGGTTTGTGAACGTTTCCTCGGAAGGAACCGGCCTGAATCAGCCGCTGGGCAATCGATCGGCTTCGGAAACGGAGCTTTACCTGAAAGCGCTGGAAGACGCAGCCGCGAGGACGCGATGACGGAACATCGCAAAGTTTCTGTCGCACGCTGCGCAATGAACAATTTTTTAACAAACAGAAATCATTTCAAGGAGGTCAGCGATGAGAAAAATATTTTGGATCGGCATGATCCTGATGTTGTGGGCGGCTCCGTCAGCGGCCGTGGCCGAAAATGCGCTTACGATCTATTTCAAGGACGGCCGGCATATGACCATTCCCTACCGGGACATTACCCGAATTGAATTTCAGTCGTCGGACCAGGCAGGCCACCCGGGTTACAGCAGGGAAATTTCCGTCAGCGGCTCCTGGAAAACCGACAACGGAGACATCCAGTTGTGGCAGACGGGAAACCAGGTCTCCGGCGCCTACCTGCCGCAGGAGCATGGAGAAATTATCGGCACGTTGTCGGGAAACACGATGTCCGGCTTCTGGATCGAAGACATGTCCGGCACCAAATGTCCCTATGCGAAGAACGGCCGCTATTACTGGGGAAAGCTCCGGTTTGTCTTTGACGGCAGCCGTTTCAGCGGTCAGTGGGGCTACTGCGACGCGGAGCCGAACCAGTCCTGGAACGGAAAGCGGTAAAGACGAAAAGCGGAATGACCGAAGACGGCTTCCGGGCCTGAGACCCGGGACCCGTCAGACGTTGAAGCGGAAGGTGATGATGTCGCCGTCGGCAACGACGTACTCCTTGCCCTCCAGGCGCAGGCGGCCGGCGGATTTCACCCGCGCGTGCGAACCGCCGTGCGCCATGAAATCGTCAAAGGACATGACTTCGGCCTTGATGAATCCGCGTTCGAAATCGTTGTGGATGGCGCCCGCGGCCTTGGGGGCTTTTGTGTTTTGCGGAATGACCCAGGCCTTGACTTCATCCTCGCCGACCGTGAAAAAGGAGATGCGCCCCAGAAGCGAAAAGGCGGCGCGGATGATCCGGCCGAAGGCGGCCTCCGCAAGGCCCATCGAGGCCAAAAACTCCTTCTGGTCGGCCGCGTCGAGTCCGGCCAACTCCGCCTCGACCTTGCAGCAGATGCCCATTACCGGGCAGGCAAGATGGGCGGCTTCGGCAAATTCATCGGCAAACGCCGGATTGTCTTCGGCCACGTTGACCACGACCAGTTCCGGTTTGATCGTCCAGAATGAAAAACTTTTGAGCGTAAAGACTTCCTGCGCGGTAAGGCCCGCCCGACGCAGCGGCCGTCCCTCTTCCAGACAGTCTTTGAGCCGGGGCAAAAGCTCGTTTTGCGCCGCTTCCTGCGCCGGAATGGCTTTTTTGGACATCCTGGCCAGGCGTTCGAGCTTCTTTTCGATGATGAGGAGATCGGAGAGAACCAGTTCATCTTCGAGTTTCCGATAGGCGTCGAGAGCAATCGAAATATCCGGCAGGGAAAAACCGTCCACCACGTGCAGGATGCCGTCGGCGCCGCTCAGATTCTGGCGGATGGCCTCCCAGGGATGCTCGCCCACCGCGTGGACGTCGATAAACGGCACCCTGGCGGGAGAGACTTTGGCGGGTTTGTAGATTTCGACGAGCCGGTCGAAGCGCGCGTCCGGCACGGAAGCCTGTCCGCGCACAACCGTTTCGGTGTGCGACGGGCTCACTTTCACGCCGGTCATGATTTCAAACAGGGTGCTCTTCCCGCTTTGGGGAAGCCCCAGAATGCCCATTTCCATTCTTTACTGCCTCAAACCTGCTGGGAACGGTCCCGACCGTTCCCTACAGCGTTATGGCGCAAATTCTTTTTCGATCCGCTCCATCGCCTCTTGGAGCCGATCATCCGGCACGGTGAGCGAAATGCGGATGAACCCTTCGCCGTACTGGCCGTAAGCCGTCCCGGCCGCCACCACGACGGCGGTCTTGTCAAACAGGCGGTTGGTGAATTCCAGCGACGTCATGCCTTTCGGCGCGGGCACCCACAGATAAAACGTGCCGCGCGGCGGCTGAAAATCAATGCCGATCTTTTGGAGCGTTTTCAAAACCAGCTCCCGGCGGCGTCCGTAAATGGAGAGCATCTCTTCAATGAACCCCGCTTCGCCGGTGAGCGCCTGGATCGCCGCAAACTGCACGGCATTGAAGATGCCGGAGTCCGTATTTTCCTTGACCTTGCTGATTGCCGCAATCAGGTCGGGATTGCCGCAGGCCATGCCGATCCGCCAGCCGCACATGTTAAAGGGCTTGGAAAAGGAATTCAGCTCGACGCCGACGTCTTTCGCTCCCGGCGCCTGAAGAAAGCTGATGCGCTCCTGCCCTGCGAAAACGATTTCGCCGTAAGGATTGTCGTAGCAGACGGCAATGTCGTATTCGCGCGCAAACGCCACCAGTTTGTTTAAAAACTCCTGTGTGGCGCAGGCGCCCGTCGGATTGTTCGGGTAGTTCAAAAACATGGCCGACGCCTTTTTGGCCGTCTCCGACGGAATGTCTTCCAGCGCCGGAAGATAGTCGTTTTGCGGCAGGATGGGCACGTTGCAGGGGACGCCTTCCCCCATCAGGATGCTGGCGCGGTACGCCGGATAGCCGGGATCGGTCATCAGCACGATGTCGCCGGGATTCACGCGCGCCAGGACAAAGTGGTGGCATCCCTCCTTGGAACCGATGAGGCCCAGAATCTCCTTTTCCGGATTCAGCTCCACACCGTAGCGCCGGGCATACCAGCGGGCGATTTCCCTGCGCAGCGCGAGCATGCCCTTTTCCTCGTCGGTGGGATAGCGGTGGTTCAGCGGGTCGCGGGCCGTCCGGCATAGTTCGTCGATAATGGAACCGGGAGTCGCTTCCACGGGATCGCCGATGGCCAGAGAAATGACATCCACACCGTCTGCTTTTGCCTGGTTGATTTTTTTCCGAAGCTCCATGAACAAATAGGGGGGGATTTTTTTTAACCGTTCGGCCGTCTGCACAATGAACATTCCCTCCTGATCAGAGATTATCGATATGCGTCTTCAAAAAGCGTCCCTTGATAGACTATTTTCACTTTCCCTTCAAGATAAATTTCCGAAAAAGCCCCGTCCCGACGGGTAAAATACACGCGCAGGGTTTCGCCGCTCTGCACGATCACATCCACCGGCGAATCCACAAAACGGCGTCCGGCGGCAGCCAGAACGGAGGCGACCACGCCCGTGCCGCAGGCCAGCGTTTCATCCTCGACGCCCCGCTCGTACGTCCGGACCCGCATTTTATGCCGGTTGATCACCAGGGCAAAATTCGCGTTGGCGCCCTCGGGCTGAAAAACCTCATGGCGGCGGATTTCCCTTCCGGTCGCCGTCACATCGCACGCCTCGGCGGACGCGACAAAGCAGACGGCGTGGGGCACGCCGGTATCGATGCAGTCCAGTCCGCACTCGCCTCCCGACAGGTGCACCCGGATATCCTGCTTCAGGGAAGAGGGATCGGTCAGACGGACTTTCGCGACGTCGCCCGCCACTTCCGCGCGGATGATGCCGGCCTGCGTTTCAAAAGACAGGGTTTGTCCGGCAATGCCGTTTTCAAAGGCAAAACGGGCCACACAGCGGGCCGCGTTGCCGCACATGGCCGCCGCGGAGCCGTCGGCATTGAAAAACCGCCATCGGAAATCGGCGGCCGACGAGGGCTCGACGAGCAGCAGACCGTCCGCGCCGACCGATACTTTTCTTCGGCACACGCTTCGGGCAAAAGCCGGCAGTTCCCCCACGTTCAGCGATAAATCGCGGTTGTCGATGATGATAAAATCATTGCCGCTGCCGCTGGCTTTCCAAAAGGCAATACCGTTTTTGTTCACTGAAGCATCTCCCTCCATCTGAAACCTGCATATGTCTGTCTGTCATCGCGAACGAAGTGAAGCCATCTCATCAGCATTGGATATTGGAAGAGATCGCCATGTCGCTTCGCTCCTCGCGATGACAAAACAGTAATGATGCAAACCGGTTCTCCATCTCCGGGCCTTCGCGTGGGTCTTTCAAGCCCGCGCCGGCTGACGCGCACCCCGTCACTTCATGGTCCGGATGCGAACGTCGATGTCCTTTTCATCCTTCATCAGCGCAAGCAGTTTCGCCGTATCCGTCTCGCCCTGATGATAGGGGTACAGGATTTTCGGACGAAACATTCGCGCGGCATCGGCGACCATCTCCGGCGTCATGGTATAAGGCAGATTCATCGGCAGAAAGGCAATGTCGATATTCCGAAGCCGTCTCATCTCCGGAATATTTTCCGTGTCACCGGCAATATACAGGCGCAGATCGCCGAAGGTGACGATATAGCCGTTCCCGATCCCCTTCGGGTGAAAGGGGTTCCCCGGCGTGCTCATATGCTGAAGATTGTAAGCCGGCACGGCTTCGATCTTCAGCCCGTCAACCATCCGCGTGTCGCCGTTTTTCAGAACAATCGTTCCGGGAATCTGTTGGCCGACCTCGCCGTTGCCGACGATTTTTGTCTCCGCGGTTCTAATGATGTCCACGGCTTTCAGATCCAGATGATCATAATGTTCGTGGGTAATCAAGATCAGTTCCGCCTTGGGCAATTTCGTGTAATCCGCCTCCCCCGATACCGGGTCCACATGAATGGTTTTGCCTGCCCAGAAAAAAATGAGCGAGCTGTGCCCCAGAAACCGGATGCCCAGATCCCCCTCCGCTGTTGTAATCGTATCGAATTCCATGGTCGCTCCTTTCATTTATTTTCCTCCGCCCTTTGACTTTGCGACAGGCGCGCGAAAGTCTCCATATAGCGGGCGGCTAATTCCTCTGCCGGTTTCAAACACAAATATTTCAAATACGACTTGACAAACCCCTTGAGGAAAACAGCCGCGGGCAGCCTCGCAAAGCAATCCTCCTCGATATTGATCAGATGATCCTGCCTGATTTTCGTTGCCTGCGAAATTTCCTCAAGCGTCACATCAAGCTCCTCGCGGATTTGCTTCAGATCTTCGCCGCTCAATGCGGGGCGACCCGTCAGCTCCCGAATCCGTGCGCTTTGAAGGATCCTGTTTTTCAGGGATTCTGGATTGGGCCCGGCCGGCTGCCGGCCGCGACCGCGGCTGATACTGAAAATGCCGACCGGCTTTTTGACTGCAGGCGCGGTTTCCCTTACGGCGTCGAGCTCCCCCCGGCGAACCAGTTCATCATCATAGGCTTTCCGGAGCTGGTCCTGAATCAGGGTCCGGTAGGCTTTTTCAACCAGGGACAGGATTTCCCGCCTTTCCGCGTCGGTGAAAAAAGAATGGCTTACCAGCGAACCGGGCTGGTAAATCTGCAGGGCGGCATCGTAGGCCTGGCGGATTTCAAATGCCGCAGCGTCCGGCCGGATGTCCAGCATTTCATAATAGTTTAACTCGGCGAAACTTTTCCGCATACAAGCCCCTTTGGCCGTATTGCACCTGAAAGAATCTTCTCTAGACATACTGAAGCATCAACTGCCGGCCCGCCGGCTGAAAGATCTGACGGCCCACGGCGCGCAGTTCGCCCGCGGTCTTTGTGTAAGGATACCGGTCCAGAAAAGACACCTGCTGACAAATCGCATCGTGAACATGATCGTCGTAAGAAACATTGCCCGTGAATTCAATGCCCAGCCCCATGTGCTTTTCGATGATTCTGCAAATATGTAACCCGAGAACGGCGTTGTCGCGCTTGTGCAGTTGGTTGATGACGAGCCTGAACCGGAAGGCGTTAAAATCATTCTGCAGCTCCCTGTAGGATTCCGGGTGGTCCCGCTCAATGACCTTCATCATGCACTCCGGCTTATTGAAGGCGCCTTCGCCGAACTGCTCGATCGCCTCTTCTTCCAGCGCTTTGAACTGCGACACGCTGAAGCAGTAGCGAATCCGCCGGAAATAAACGGAACGGATCAGCCGATAGACATTCTCGATGGAGGTCGGCTCCGGCGTGGTGATAAAAATGCCGTTTTGGGAAAGCAGAAAAAAATCGAGCGTATTGAAAGACGTCCCGGCGCCCAGATCCAGCAGGATGCAGGCATAGTCCAGTCTCATGATGGCGCGCAGCGCCTTGATTTTCTGTTCATAGGGAAGATTGGCAATATCGAAAGGATCCTGAGCGCCGCTGATGAGGAAGAGATTTTCAAAGGGCGTCTCCACAACCGTATCGTCGAGTCGGGTCACTTTTTTCTGGAGAAAATCGGAGAAACTTTTTGAGGGATAGGGAACACCGACCAGCGTATGCAGATTGGCCGCGCCCAGGTCCAAATCGATTACCAGCGTTCTCCTGCCCAACCCCGCCGATAACCGTCCCAGCGAACTGGTGATAAAGCTTTTGCCGGAACCGCCCTTGCCTCCGCCAATCGGCCAAATGTGCGCCATAACCCATCCGCTCAGTGATTTTGGTATTTTTCTACACGATAAACCGCCAAGATTCAAGCAAAAAGTTTGATATTGCTAATGATTTTACCCATTTTAAAAAATTTTCACCCCGCCGGCCCCAAGCAAAACGAATTTTCCCGTAAGACCAAAGCGCAGGCAGCGACAACTTTCTTGACTTCTCCACCCATTGTTTCTAAAAAGGCCGATAACTTTTCGGCGGGGATGAAGGAATGATCGATCGCGAACCGGACATACAGGCGGCCCTGCTGCAACACACTTCCGAAGCCCGGATGATCCTGGAAGGCGTTTTTGTTCTTCCCGACGGACACGGCATCAACGGAGAGCACACAGCCCGTGGAGCCGATGGTTTGATCGTTCTGACCGACTCCGACGGCAGAGAAATTTTCCAGGGCAAAAACCTTCTGCTTTCCCCCGCAATGCCCGCCGAATCTTTTTTTACCGTCCCCGACGTAACCATCGGCATCGATTTTCACTGGCAGCGCGTTCAGAAACAATCGTTTAGGGGCTCGCTTTTTCTGTCGGGACAAAGCCCGACTGCCTTTCACCTCATCAATATTGTCCCGCTGGAAGAATACCTCGCTTCGGTGATCTCGTCGGAAATGTCGGCCGGCGCCCCCCTGGAGTTTCTCAAGGCGCAGGCCGTCACGTCCCGCAGCTGGCTGGTCGCGATGCTGGACCGGAAGAAAACCCACAGGCTTCCGCCCCCAAACCGGCAGGATGAAATCTCCGTCTGGCAGGACGTCAACGACCACGAAGGCTTCGATGTGTGCGCCGACGACCACTGCCAGCGGTATCAGGGCATTTCGCGCATCGCTTCGGAAAATGTTGCCCGGGCCATCGGGGCCACGCGGGGCGTGTTTCTCACCAGCGGAGACCAAATCTGCGACGCGCGCTACTACAAATGCTGCGGCGGACGGACGGATGTTTACGCAACCGCCTGGGAAGATGCATCCTTTCCCTATCTTTCCGGCGTGGCTGACGCTGACCGGCCGGGGGCGCCGATCGCCACGGAACAGGACGCGGCCGGGTGGCTTCGCTCCCGTCCCGACGCTTTCTGCAACACCGCCGATCAGAACCTTCTGCAAAGGATCCTGCCTTCCTTTGACCTGGAGACCCTGAACTTCTACCGCTGGCGGGTCGCCTACAGCCGGCAGGAGCTGGAGCAGATTCTCCGGGCCAGGTCCGGCATCGATTTCGGCACCCTGCAAAACCTCGAGCCGCTGGCGCGGGGGCCTTCCGGAAGGATCTTCCGGCTGAAAGTCGTAGGATCGCGCCGCACGGTCGTGGTCGGCAAGGAGCTGGAAATCCGCCGCTGGCTTTCGCCCTCGCATTTGCTCTCCAGCGCGTTTGTCGTCTCGGTCGAGCGGGATCCGGACGGAACCGCGCAGAATTTTCTTCTGGAGGGCGGCGGATGGGGGCACGGCGTGGGCCTCTGCCAGATCGGCGCGGCGGTCATGGCCGTCAGAGGCTTCCGGGCGGAAGAAATCCTGGCGCACTACTTTGCCGGAGCACAATTGAGGAAATTGTATTGAACAGGAAGACTCGGCTCCTCAAAAGATACGGCGGCCTCCTTGCGGCGATTTTGCTGATCATGGTTCTGGCCGCCTGCGGCGCTTCCCAGAAGTATGTTTTGCGCTCGGAACAGGACTTTCAGCGGGCGTTCAACGACGTCTATTTCCAAGGTGAGGCGCAGATGGAGGCGCCGGTCAAATACGGCCGCATTGATCTGCTGAGCAGCGAGTACGCCATTGAAGTGGACAGCCCGGAAAATTTTCATGAAGCCATCGGGCAGGCGCTGCACTATGCCAAGGAAACCGGGAAAAAACCGGCCGTCGCTTTCTATATCCTGGAGGATGAACCCGGCCATCGGGAAAAATTGAAATATGCCGTCTGGCTTTGCAACTATTACAAAATCAAAACCTGGTTCATCAATGAGGAACTGAAAAAGGCTCGTAAGAAGTAGATAAAGGAACATCATGCCCCCTTCCGACCGAAAACCAAAAGGAGCGAAGCGCACCCCCTGGCTCTGGGTCCCGTCCATCTACATCGCCGAGGGAATTCCCTATATGATCGTCATGACCGTCAGCGTCGTGATGTATAAAAACCTTGGACTTTCCAATACCGACATCGCCCTTTATACGAGCTGGCTGTACCTGCCCTGGGTCATCAAACCCCTCTGGAGTCCTTTTGTCGATCTTCTGCGCACCAAGCGTTTCTGGATCATCGCCACGCAGCTGGCCATCGGCGGGTCGCTCGCCTGCGTCGCCCTGACGCTGCCCGCAAGCGATTTTGTCCGCTATACGCTGGCCATGTTCTGGATCATGGCTTTTTCTTCCGCCACCCACGACATCGCCGCCGACGGCTTTTACATGCTGGGGCTTTCCACCCCCGAGCAGGCCGCTTTTGTCGGTGTGCGCACCGTTTTTTACCGCGTGGCCACCATCGCTTCCAAGGGCGGTCTGGTCATCCTGGCCGGCACGTTGAGTCAGCATGGCTATCCGGTTGCTTCCGCCTGGTCGGTCACGTTTGTGGTCGTCGGGGCCTTTTTTCTGGCGTTGTGCCTGTATCATTTCCTGATCCTGCCCCGCCCCGAAGCGGACCACAGCGCGCCGCTGAACAGAGGGCGCGGGATGGTGGCCGAGTATTTCCGGATCATCACCCTCTTTTTCCGGCAGAAGGATATTCTCATCATTGTCTGCTTCTTTTTGTTCTACCGGTTTGCCGAAGCGCAGCTGGTAAAAATGGTCGCGCCCTTTCTTCTGGACGCGCGGGAAAAAGGCGGGCTGGGGCTTTCCACCGCCGAAGTCGGCTGGATTTACGGCACGGTGGGCGTGGTCGCGCTGATGCTGGGGGGATTGCTCGGCGGGTATGTCATTTACCGCAACGGCTTGAAATTCTGGCTCTGGCCGATGGTGATTGTCATGCATCTGCCGGATTTGGTTTTTGTGTATCTGTCGCACGCGCAGCCGGAGAATCTCTGGATCATCGGCTCCGCCGTGGCCTTTGAGCAGTTCGGCTACGGCTTCGGCTTCACCGCCTACACTATGTTCATGATCATGGTGTCGCAGGGCGAATACAAAACCGTCTTTTACGCCATCGGCACGGGAATCATGGCGCTGGGCATGATGTTTCCGGCCATGTCAAGCGGCTGGATCCAGGAAAAACTGGGCTATATTCACTTCTACTACTGGATATTGCTCACGACCATCCCGGGCTTCATGGTGACGGCGCTGGTCAAAATCGATCCGGAATACGGAAAGAAGGCGTAAGATTAAAACGGGCGGTTGCCCAAAATATCCTTTTCGCTTGCCTTAAGAGCGTTTTGTTCCGGCAGCAACGAGGATATTCCGCGGAGAATCCGCCTGAATCCATCAGAGCTTTTTTGAGCCCGAAAACCACAATCCGGCGATTCAGCACGTATCCGGTGAGACAACTTTCACGTAGCGCCATCCCATATAAACCGCCACCAGGACAAACATCCAGCGCAGAGGCGCCTCCGGAATAAACTGAGCGATGCCGGCGCCGGCAAAAGCGCCCAGCACAATGCCCGGCACCATGCTGAAAAGCAGTTCGACCGCCACATTGTCCAGCTTCCAGTGCGTGAAAGCGCCGACGAATCCGGAGGGGACCATGACCAGCAGGGCGGTTCCCTGCGCGATGTGCTGCGTAAAGCCTCCCAGCAGGATCATGGCGGGAATCATGATCGTGCCGCCGCCGATCCCCATCAGTCCGGAAAGAAATCCCGTGGCGGCGCCCGTCGCCACCAGGGCAATGTCGGAAACCGCATCGGGCAGGACGCCGATCCAATCGGCAAGAACGGGCTTCAAAAGCAAAAGCGCGGAGCAGAAAATTAAGAACGCCCCGAAAATTTTTTTTAATTTCCAATCCGGCAGCCGGTCGGCCAGGCAGGCGCCCGCCGCGGCCAGCAGCATGGCCGGAACCGCCAGCAGGACGGCCGCCTTCCAATCCACCTGGCCGTGCAGTCCGTAAGAGATGCCCCCGCTGATTCCCGTAAAAATCAAAACCACCAGGGACGTGCCGTGCGCGCGGCACTGATCCAAATGGAGCAGTTCCACCAGCAGGGGGACCATGATGATTCCGCCGCCCAGTCCGATCAGGCCGCCGAAACAGCCCGCGGCAAGACCGATGGCAAAGCTGATCCCCTGTGCCTTCATTGTTCCCCCCGCTCACAAAAATAAAAGGCGTCGCCGACCCGAATCATACGGATCGCAGACTGAAAATCAAGCCTTATGTATGCGCCCCCGCGCCAGCGAAGCAAAGACGCCCGCCGTGCAGATGGCGGCCAGAATCGCAAAAATGCTCTTCGCGCTGACCATCAACAGCGCGCCGTTCTCATGGTCGATGCCGTGGTTGCCGATGATCCAGGCAAAAACCAGCATGGCAATGCCCATGCTCAGCATTTGCCCCACCATCCGCATGGTCGCCTGCGTCGCGGATGCGAGGCCGTAAAATCTGTCTTCCACGGAACTCATAACGGCATTGACGTTGGGAGAAGAAAAAAGCGCAAACCCGATCCCCAGCAAAGCCAGACAGCATACAATGCCGTAAAGCGGCGTATCCGAAGCGATAAAAATCAATCCGGCAAGGCCGACCACCGTGATCGACATGCCGATGGAGGAAATGATGCGGGGCTCGTAGCGATCGGACAGCCGCCCGGCCAGCGGAGAGAAGACCGCCTGCAGCAGGGGTTCGATGACCAGAACAAAGCCGGCCTGGGAAGGCGAAAGTCCCTTGACGTGCTGCAGATAAAGACTCAGCAGGAAAGTGATCGCGAAGGTGGCGCAATAATGAATCAAAGCGGCAAGATTGGAAAAAGCAAAAACCCGGTTGCCCATAAACAGGTGAAGATTGATGAGCCCAGAGCGCTTTTTCAGTTGCCCGCGAATGAAGACCATGAAACAGACACCGCCCCCGGCGATCAGAACGGCGCCGCTTAAAGACGGCAACCGGGAAAAACCGTACATCAGGGCAAAAAGCGCCGTCGCATACAGAAAAGATCCGCCCAGATCAAAAGATTCACCCGCCGCGGCGGGCGGCGCTTCCTTTTCCAGTCGGACGGCCAGCACAGCGGCGGCCAAACCCAATGCGGCATTAACGATAAAAATGGCTTGCCATCCCAGATGCTGGGTCAGCAGACCGCCGATAAAAGGACCGGCGGTGAGGCCGGTGTAAACCGCGGCAATATTGATTCCCAGCATCTTGCCGCGCTCGCCCGCAGGATAGGCGGAAACCAGGAGCGCTGTGCCGGTGCTGAAGACCATCGCGGCGCCGATTCCCTGAACCACGCGCAGAGCAATAAAAAGGCTTTCCGTTTCCGGCCAGATGCTCAACAGCGAGGACAGGGAAAAAATCAGCGATCCCGAAAGAAAAAAAATTCTGCGTCCGAAAAGATCGGCCAGACGACCCAGCGGCACCAGCATGATAGCCGCGGCCAGAAGAAAGGAAGACGCCACCCAGCTTAAGGAAAGCGCGTCCATCGAAAAATCCCGGCCGATGGCGGGAAGGGCGACATTCACGGACGACCCCATGAAGGGCGTCGTAAACGAGCTGATGGTGGTGGCCAGAAGGACAATGGGCCATTTTCTTTGATAGGTCATGGGGTCCCGCCAGAGGAAAGAGGGCTATGCCCCGGGGAAAACTTTTTGAGTGAGCGCGGCAAAGCCGTCCTTGCCGCAGGCCATCATCAGCGTCAGCGGCATGAGGCGGCGCGCCTGCCGGAGCATTTTTTCCGAAAGATTTCGGATATCCCACTGGGCGTGCGCGTCCGCCCGCAGGCGGGAAAGATGATAAAGCTCCCGGGCGTTGAATTTCATGAGCACCCGCCTGCGGTGTGCGTTGGTCAGCAGATACGGCGGCGCCGACGGCAGTTTGTTCCGGATGCGATCATGCGCCCTTTGGGTCGCCTCCATGACGGTCATGAATTTCTTTTGCCGGCCGACGGCGCGCACGGAGGGTGGAACGGTCACCCCCAGCCGGGGGTCGTAGTCCTGGGCGATGATGGTCGCCATGCGGTGGCGTTTCAACTGGGCAAAGCAGCCCGCGCTGACCACCAACTCGAACTGCAGATCGATATTCTCCAGTTCCCGAAGCGCTGCATCGTAGGGTTGCATATTGTCAAACACGGTTTGGAACAAACCTTTCAGCTCGCGGTGGTTCAGCCGGGCAGAACGGCTTTGGCACTGTCCGTAGCTCAGGCCGGAAGACGCAAACAAAAGCGCGGCGGCGGCCTGCCGGTCCGCGCCGGGCGTCGCAGACACGAGGCGAACGTCGGCGAACTTTCCCGATGGTGCCTCTTGAGGCCGCTTGGCCAGAAGCATTTCGGCCTTTGTCCGCAGCCGCGGCCGGGTCAGACGGTCGTAATCCGTCGCCCGGGTGTAGCGGATCAGCGACGGCGCGATGTCCCGGGTTGCGGCATAGAGCTTTTCGCTGCAAAGGCGCGCCTCCGCGAGCGGCAGGGAGGCCAGCCGGCGCAACATCAGCTCCAGATTGCGGGCGTTGATCGTCATGCCCAGCTGCGTCCGGGTGGCCAGCGCTATGGCGTAGCGCGCGTCTTCTTTGGCCCAGCCCTCCAGCAGAGAGCGGTTGGCGGGATTTTCGGCCAGTTCCCGGTTTTGCTCAAAGACCCAGGGCCGAAGCCACTCGTAGAGCTCATGGTAAAAATCGTTTTGCATCCGGACCGTTTCGACAAAATCCTTCTCCATCCCCGCCCGGACAATTTCTTCGGGCACAACGAAGTCCCGGTCAAACAAAACGTACCGCTGGGATTTTTCCGTATAGGAGCACAGGCGGAACTTTTCGATTTCTTCGACCAGCAGACGGGAAACGCCGATGACGTCGATATTGAAGACGGCGTGTTCGGCTACCGAACTGTGCCCCATTTCAAAAACGATATTCCGGTTGGATCGGCGGGCTTTTTCGACTTCGGCCCGGGCGTCAACGCGCAGCTGATCGACGGATTTGGGACTGCGGCTGATGCGGGCGTAGGCGGCGGAAATCGTTTCCGGCGTAATGTCCTGGGTGAGCCCGCTCTTCTCACGAAGGTCGCGGATCAAATCGTAATCGACGTTGTAGCCGGCCAGCAGCACCTTCATCATTGAAGCCTCACCATTTCCACTCGAGGCAGCGTCCGGCCGAGAAAGCGTTCACCGATGGTCTGAAAACGGTACGGCACATCGCTGACGCAAAAAAGATACTCCGGCGGCCGGCGGCCCGTGTTGCCCAGATTTTTTTGTTTGATCAGGTCGGCGGCAATGTCCGCCATGGCTTCCGCTGAATCGATCAGCCGGACCTGCCCGCCCGTGATGTCCTGAAAGAGGGGTTTGAGCAGCGGATAATGCGTGCAGCCGAGGACCAGCGTATCCACGCGCTCGGCCATGACGGGTTTTAAGTATTCCTCGGCGACGAGCCGGGTGGCCGGATGATCAAACCAGCCTTCCTCCACCAGCGGAACAAACAGGGGGCACGCCTGCGAAAAAACCTTCGCGTCCCGGTCCAAAAGATGAATGGCTCTGGCATAGGCGTTCGAGTTGATGGTGGCGGGCGTTCCGATCACGCCGATGGCTTTGCTGCGCGTCCGGTCAACGGCGATTTTTGCGCTGGCCTCGATCACTTCCAGCACCGGCACGGGCGAAAGATCCCGGATCGCCTGATAGGCGACCGCCGCCATGGTGTTGCAGGCGACGATCAGCAGCTTGACATCCTTCTTCAACAAAAATTCAGTAATTTGCAGCGCGTAACGGTTGATGGTCTCTACCGATTTGATGCCGTAAGGCACACGCGCCGTATCCCCGAAATAAACGATATTTTCAAAGGGCAGCCGTTCCATGAGAGAACGCACCACGGTCAGTCCGCCGATGCCGGAATCAAAAACGCCGATCGCCCGATGGGTCTGGATGTTCATCCTCTTCTCTCGTATCCCGATCATTAAATCATCGACTTTTCCGGCCGTTTCGGATAAAAGCAGCATCTGGAAAAGCAGACAAGAAAGCGGGGTTTTTGTATCATAACTTTCCGAAACATGCCAAGAGTTCTTCGAAAGATTTGAATTTGCCGTATGAGGAGAGGGGGCAGCGCCATGATTCGGTCGGAGAAAGAAATTCAGGATCCCGGCGAAATTGACGCGATTTTACAGAGCGCAGCGGTTTGCCGGATCGCGATGTGCGAAGGCGATCGCCCCTACATCGTTCCGGTCACTTTTGCGGTCCGAAATTCCCGTCTTTATTTTCATTGCGCCAAATCCGGCAAAAAGATCGACATGCTGAAGGCCAATGCGTCGGTATGCTTTGAAGTGGATATCCCGGGCGAGCTGGTGCGGGGTCAAACCGCCTGCGTGTGGGGCATGAAATACCGCAGTGTGATCGGTTTCGGTCAGGCATATTTTATCGAAAAGGCCGGAGAAAAGAAGAAGGCGCTCGATCTCCTGATGAAAAAATATTCGGGGAAAGAATCCTTTGTTTATGCCGATGACGCACTGGACAAAGTTCTGGTGGTTGGTGTAAGAATAGAAAAGATGTCCGGTAAAACTGCTCGTTGAAAAAATGGCTCACGCCGGAAAGGAGCCTGCCGCCATGATGAACAAGATTGTCATCCGCTATGCCGACAAGCGGATTGTAAAAGGCGTCACGGTTGACTTTGCCCCCAACCGGGATATTTTTCACATCGCGCCGGTGGGGTCTTCACCCAGCGACAAACCGCTGGAAGTGCGCATCCCCGACCTGAAAGCCGTTTTTTTCGTCAAGGATTTCGCCGGGAATCCAAAATATGAGGACAAGAAGAATTTTGAACCCGGTAAACCCGTTTTGGGCCGCAAGATCCGGGTGCTCTTCAAGGACGGAGAGGAAATGATCGGAACGACCCAGGGGTATCAGTTGAACCGGCCGGGTTTTTTCATGATTCCGGCGGACTCCCAGTCCAATGTAGAGCGCTGTTATGTGGTCACGAAAGCGACGCGTGAAGTGAAGTTTATTTAACGGCCATCTCAAAAGTCCGGAGGCCGGGCTTCCCGATTCCGGCATAAAAAATATTCATATGCCTGTTTATGCGCAAATCCTTTTGTTGGTTGCCGGCTTTATGGTTTTCGTTCTGGCGGCGATGTATTTGACGGGGTTGGGCCTGCGGCGGGTATGCTTCAAAATCATTGCCGAGCTGGAAGAGGCGGGCGCCGTCAAGGCGTCCAGGGCCATGAAACTTCAGGATGAGCGTAAAAATTTCTTTCGGGTCGGCACGGGCAATTTGCGCCCCCGGGCGCTTCACCTTCTGATATCGGACAAACTGGTCGTCAGGACGTCCGACGGCAAATACTATCTGGACCAAGAGAAGCTCGCGGAAATGAAAAGGACGCTCGGCAAATAAACCTACCGGATGGTAAGCGCCGACACCACATCCAGGATCCCGTCCGTCGTAAAGAAAAACAACTCGTGTGCGGCCACCTGCCGGCTTTGGTCTTCGGCTTCCCGGAGCACGGGGACGATTTCAATGGACGTGACGTCCATCCATCGGCCGCCCATGTTGATGCGGACAACGACGCCCTGATCGTTGACCTCATGCGGAATCTCGTAAGAACGCAAAACCCGCACGACAAAATCATTTTTCTGCCGGGTGACATACGCCGCCCGCTCCTGAAGCGCACGGACCTTTCCGTATTCCTGCGCCTGCGCCGGCGGCAAGCAGGAAAACAACAGAACCGCCGCCGTCAACGTCGTCCATATTTTTTTCATATCGATCTCCTTTATAGGGATGGCGCAAAAGATCCTGCGGCCAAAAAACCTGCTCGGGCTTGCGCAGCCGGCGGCTATCGTCTGGTAAGCTGCCGGTACTTGATCCGGTGGGGCTGGCTGGCGGCCGCGCCCAGCCGGCTTTTGCGGTCTTCTTCGTATTCGGAATAGTTGCCGTCGAAAAAAAGCACTTTGCTGTCTCCCTCAAAGGCCAGGATGTGGGTGCAGATGCGGTCCAGAAACCAGCGGTCGTGACTGATCACAACAACGCAGCCCGCGAAATTCTCCAGCGCGTCTTCCAGCGCGCGCAACGTGTTCACGTCCAGGTCGTTGGTCGGCTCGTCCAGCAGCAGAACATTTCCGCCTTCCTTGAGCATGCGCGCCAGATGTACGCGGTTTCGCTCGCCGCCGGAAAGCGTTCCCACTTTTTTCTGCTGGTCCGTCCCGGAAAAGTTGAAGCGCGACACATACGCGCGCGAATTGATCTGCCGGCCGCCGACCGGGATGATGTCCTGGCCGTCGGAAATCATCTCCCAGATGTTCTTCTCCGGATCGAGCGCGTCGCGGCTCTGATCGACGTAGGCCAGCCTGACGGTCTCGCCGATGCGGATGGTTCCCGCATCGGGGCTTTCCTGGCCGGTGATCATGCGGAACAGCGTGGTCTTGCCCGCGCCGTTGGGGCCGATGACGCCGACGATGCCGCCGGGCGGCAGCGAAAACGTCATGCCTTCAACCAGCAGCTTTTCGCCGTAGCCCTTGGAAACCCCCTCGGCTTCGATCACCACGTCGCCCAGGCGGGGCCCGGGCGTGATAAAGATTTCGCGTGTGCCGGATTCCCTTTCCAGATCCCTGTCCAGCAGTGCTTCATACGCTTTGATGCGGGCCTTGGACTTGGCATGCCGTCCTTTGGGGGACATGCGGATCCATTCCAGTTCCCGCTCCAGGGTTTTGATTCTGGCGCTTTCCGACTTCTCCTCGTTTTTCAGACGGTTTTGCTTCTGTTCCAGCCAGGAAGAATAATTGCCCTGCCAGGGAATGCCCTGGCCGCGGTCCAGCTCCAGGATCCAGCCCGCGACGTTATCGAGGAAGTAGCGGTCGTGCGTGACAGCGATGATGGTCCCTTCGTATTTCTGCAGGTGGTGTTCCAGCCAGGCTACGGATTCGGCGTCCAGATGGTTGGTCGGCTCGTCCAGCAGCAGAATATCGGGTTTCTGCAGGAGCAGGCGGCAGAGCGCAACGCGGCGCCTCTCTCCGCCGGACAGAATTTTTACGGGCGTATCGCCCGGCGGGCAGCGCAGAGCGTCCATGGCCATCTCCAGGCGCGAGTCGATGTCCCAGGCGTCGAGCGCGTCCATTTTTTCCTGCAGCGCGGCCTGCCGGTCCACCAGTTTGGCCATGGCCTCCTCGGACATTTCTTCGGAGAATTTTTCGTTGACGGCGTTGTATTCGTTGACCACATCCATGGTGGCCTGAACGCCCTGTTCCACAATCCGGCGGACGGTTTTGGCCTCGTCCAGCCGCGGCTCCTGCTCCAGATAGCCCACCGTGTATCCGGGGGAAAGAATGGTCTTCCCCAGAAATTCATCATCCACACCGGCGAGAATTTTCAAAAGCGAGCTTTTGCCCGAACCGTTCAGACCGATCACGCCGATCTTCACGCCGTAGAAATACGAAAGATAAATGTCCTTCAGCACGGGTTTCTTGTCGTAAACCTTGCTGACTCCGATCATGGAGTAGATGACTTTGTTTCCCTCATTGGCCATGCGGCGCCGATCCCCCCCCGTTCTCAGGAAAACGGCCGCCGGCCGCTCCCTGCGTTTGCCCTCCTTAAATGTAGGGAAAAATGTTCTGAATAATAATGTTGAAATTGTCCTGAACTTTGTCGTGCCCCTCGATAATGCCCATGTGGCCGGGCAGAAGCAGATCGATGTCCAGATCGGACAGCGCCACGATGCTCCTTTTCAACAGAGCGCCGTTGCCGCCGGGAAAATCCGTGCGGCCGACGTTCTGCTGAAATACCACATCGCCGCAGAAGAGGACTTTCTTTGCCGGCCAGTAAAGACCGATAGACCCCGGCGTGTGTCCGGGAATGGAAATGACCCGAAAGGTCTGATCGCCCAGTTCGAGCCGGCCGTCCTCCAGCTGCATATTGATCTGCATTTGCGGAATCGTCATGCCGAACAGACCGTACAGCTCGCCGCCGACGCCTTTGAGGAAGTCCATTTCCTTGCGGTGCAGGGCGATTTTTACCTTTTCCTGGTCAAAAAGCTCGGAGCCCTGAAAATGATCGGGATGCGAATGCGTGTTGATCACATACCGGATGTCTTTCTTCTTAATGCCGTCATTCGCCATCTGGTTGAGCAGGTCCGGCAGATAGCGGGTGAGGCCGGGATCAATCAGCGCCTGTACGCCGCCGCCGATGTAATAGCTGTTGCAGTTGTTGTCAAAATAGTTTGCCCACTCATAAATATAAATATCGTCCCGAAATTTCATGGTTAACCCTTTCCTGTTTCAAAAAATCCTTTGATCTCTGTTCGGCTTCACCCTGTTTGGGCCTTGCGTGGAACGAAAATCCAAAGCAGAAGGTAGAGAAGGAATCCGGTCCCGAATCCAACAGCCAGCAGGGCAAACAGCAAACGCCACACCCACGAAGGAACGGGCGTGTGCTCTCCCAAACCGCCGCACACACCGCCGATCCAGCGATCGGTTTCGGACTTGGAAAATTCGGCAAACCAGTTGCTTGTGGTCATGGGTCCATCCTTCAACAGGGGAATCGATGGCGTCCGGTCGCCTTCCGGACACACACCGCGCCGGAAAACACGTGGTATTTTATTTTACCGGCAACACTTTGTCCAACGGCATTTGCGAGGAGCTGAAGCCGACTTTCACAACGGCGCCGTCTTTATCCACCAGGATCATCATGGGAACACCGATCGCGTTGTACGCCGTGCCGACGGATCCGTTCTCATCCAGCAGCGTCCGGTAAGGCAGGGCATTGGCCTGGGCGAATCGCGCGACTTTTTTGGCCGGCTCCATGATGTTGATGTAAATCACTTCCAGTCCTTTGGGCGAATACGTCTCGTAAACCTTTTTATATTTTGGAATCTCGGCCCTGCACCCCGGACACCAGGTGGTTCCGAAAAAGATCAGCACCGGCTTGCCGCGCTGGGCGCTCATGCGAAAGGTTTTGCCCTGCAGGTCTTTGAGGGTGAAATCCGGAGCGGCAAAAACCTGCGGCTTGAACGGCGCGTTGGGAATATACTGACCCCGGGAAGCCGACACAACGGCCAGAACCAGAAAGAAAACCAGCGCCAGGACAATGCTGTTTTTGTACATGATGACCCTTTTCGCTAAAAAGAAAGTGTGCCGGCAGTATACAGAAAATATTCGGCCGCGCCAATCAAAATAACACCGAAAGCCCTGGTGACCATCGTCATCCATCGGCCGGACCGCGGAAGCGCCGCAATCAGGCCGGCAAACGTGCCGGCCAGAATCAGGAGCGTCCCCATGCCGAAGGCAAAAACAAACAACAGGCCGATGCCCATGACCACATGGGTTTTCAGCGCCACAAAACCGAGCAACACCCCCAGCACCGGCGCGGTGCAGGGGCCGATCACAAACCCGGAAGCCGCGCCCAACAGAAAGCTGGGGAGGAAGCCCTTCCTCCCGCCGCCGGAATAGGCCGCCATTTTTTGCGGCACGGGAAGAGAAATTTTAAAAACATCGAGCATGGCCAACCCCATCACCAGACAAATGTTGGCCATGATCCAATACACGAGCGGCGTCGTCTGCATCTGTCCGAACAGTCTTCCCGACCAGGCCGCCGCCGCCCCCAGCGCGGCGTAGGTGACGGAAAGCCCCAACACATACAACACAGACAGCAGAAATCCGCGCAGCTTCGATCCGGATCCCTGGGCGCCGATGAAGCCGACCGTAAGAGGGATCAGCGGATACGTGCAGGGGGTAAAACTGATCAGCACGCCGCCCAGATAAGCGGCCACGAAGGAAAGTCCGACGGAACCCTGCAAGTTGGCGGATAAGTTGCTGATTAGATTTTCGATCATCGGCTGTCCAAAGTTTTCTTGGAAAGACTGTATAGACAGGCAAGAAAAAGTCAAGGTGAAATATTGTGTGGGGAGGGGGGGACCGCTGCCGGGACATTGGCCGTCTTTCCTTCTGTTTCTTTTTGACATTCAAGGCCATCTCTGATATATGAGGCTTATTGGCATGAATCGTTGACGAAACTGATCTGTGAACTTCCAGCCCGTGGGAGAGTTTTATGACGGTTTTTGAGACACCATCCGGCATCAGGAAAATTCGACGGTATTTTCCGGCATCTCTTTGCTCGTTTTTTTTCTCCGCTTTCTCAAACGCTTCAAGACAATTTCCGGCGCTGACTTTAAATCCATTGCATCCATACCTTAAGGAGGGTTTCGCCCGAAGCGCAACCGGCAACGGCTAACAGTCCGGCGGGTATGGCCTGATAAAAATTGCTTGCAGGCTCAAACGCAAAATCGGCGGACCGGGCGCAAAAAGAATTCATCAATTTCCGTTTGAAGGCAGCAGGCGTATTGATTTTTGCAGAGGCGGGAAAGATGTTTCCCTCGCTCCGCAAGCCATGATTAAACCGTTTATAATAAAGGAGGTCGTTATGGGCAACAAACAAGGTCTTTTAAAGACCGAAGACTGGTGGTCGGTGTGGCTGGGGCTGTTTATTTTTATTCTCTCGCTTGGCTCACTGGTAGGGCTGGATCTTCTGGGGTGGGCCGTCACCCCCAAAGTTTGGACGGCGTTTTCCAAATCGATCGCGCCTGCATCCAAAGCCTACGCGGGGCTCCATCCTTTGATATCCATCATTTTAACCTATCTGGCCGTGATGGCGGTCCTACTGGTGGGCGCCAAAGCCCTGGGGTACAATCTGAAAAAATTTATTTACGGCTTTACGGTGATTTTCTGGCTGACCTACATCTGTACGATTGTCGGACATTATGCCGTCATCGCCGCGCAGACGCCCGCGGAAATGAAAAAATTCGAGCTGGACTGGTCGCTGAAATTGACCGGTGAGGCGGGGCTGATTCTGGCGCTGCTGGTCGGCCTCTTCATCGGCAACTTCATGCCGAAGTTCGCCGATTCGCTTAAGGAAGCGGCCCGGCCGGAATGGTTCATCAAAACGGCCATCGTGATCATGGGCGTCGGCCTTGGCGTGAAATCGGCCGAGCAACTGGGGCTGGCGACGTCGATGATGTTCCGGGGCCTTTGCGCCATCATTGAAGCCTACCTCATTTACTGGGCCGTGGTTTATCTGATCGCCCGGAAATTCTTCAAGTTCAGCCGTGAATGGTCGGCGCCGCTGGCCTCCGGCATTTCCATCTGCGGCGTTTCCGCCTCGATTGCGACGGGCGGCGCCATCCGAGCCCGGCCGATCGTGCCGATCATGGTCTCGTCGCTGGTCGTCATTTTCGCCGTGGTCGAACTGATCATTCTCCCCTTTGTCGCGACGGAATTTCTTTCCAATCAGCCGCTGGTGGCCGGCGCCTGGATGGGGCTCGCGGTGAAGACGGACGGCGCGGCGGTGGCGAGCGGCCAGATCGTCGAATCGCTGATTTACGCGCGCAACGCGGCGCAGGGCATCAATTACCAGCCCGGATGGGTGGTCGGCGCCGCCACGACCGTGAAAATCTTCATCGATATCTTCATCGGCATCTGGGCGTTTATTCTGGCCGTGATCTGGACGACGAAGATCAATCCCAAGCAGGGCGTAGAGGCCAAAGCCGGGGAAATATGGGACCGCTTCCCCAAATTCGTCATCGGCTACTTCGTCACGTTTCTGATCATGCTGATCATCGGACTCAACTGGCCGGACATCAAGTCGCAGCTGAAAATTTCGGCGGCGGAAAGCGATGTGTTCCGGAAGCTCTTCTTCGCGCTGACGTTCTTCTCGATCGGGCTGGCTTCCAATTTCAAGAAGCTCTGGGAGGAAGGCATCGGCAAGCTGATGCTGGTGTACATCATCGCGCTGTTCGGTTTCATCATCTGGGTGGGGTTGATCATATCGTGGATCTTCTTCCAGGGCGTTGTACCGCCGCTGGTTCAATAATTTAACATGAATAAGGAGCGCATCATGACAGAGACAAAAATAAAAGAAGAAATGGAAAAAATGGAATATGAACCCCTACTGCCGATCGAAAAGAAACTGATCGGCTGGAGTCTTATTCTCGGCGTCGTGCTGCTGGTCGTTCTGGTGTGGGTGAGCTACACGTTTTTCCCGGCCGGGCACTAACAGCCTGTCGGTAACTTAAAGCGGCGATCGCCCCGGGCGGCGGCTTTCGCATATAAATCAAGGAAAGCCGTCGCGGGGGCGCGTCGTTGTCGTGTCAACTTTTCACAGCATATCAATCAGGAAATGGAGCCTTCCACGGACAAAGCACAAACGCGCAAAATACCCTGTTTTTCGAATGCGGAAGGCGCGCCCCTGTCTTGCGCAGAAAAGAAAAACATTTGAATTAATTCATCATAATGGCCGAATGACCCGTTTCCGATCCGGGCAAAATAAAACTTGACATACTTCATAAAAAGAGTACTATTCAAGTTGTGAATGGTATTCTAATAAATAGGATCAACACTCCTGAAGATTTAGAATATTGATAAGAAGGAGGACTAAAATGGCAAACACAGACACCCCCCTGCTGGATGAGCTGGAAAAAGGGAAGTGGCCCAGCTTCGTCAAAGACATGAAAGAAGCAGCGCAGAAGAATCCGATGGCCAAGGATCTTCTGCATCAGCTGGAACTTTCCTACAAAGATAAAATCGGCCACTGGAAACATGGAGGCATTGTCGGCGTCAAGGGCTACGGCTCGGGCGTGATCGGCCGGTATTCGGACCGTCCGGATTTGTTTCCCAACGTGCAGGCGTTTCACACCATGCGGGTCAATCACCCGACCGGATGGTTTTACAAAACGGACACGCTGCGCAAACTCTGCGACATCTGGGACAAGCACGGCAGCGGACTGACCAACATGCACGGATCCACGGGGGACGCCATTCTGTTGGGCACCACCACCGAGCATCTTCAGCCCTGCTTTAACGATCTGTCGGACGCCGGGTTTGACCTGGGCGGATCCGGATCGGCGCTGCGCACCCCCAGCGCCTGCGTGGGGCCGGCGCGCTGTGAGTGGGCCTGCATCGACAGCCTCGACATCTGCTACAACGTCACCATGACCTATCAGGACAAGATGCATCGTCCGATGTTCCCTTATAAATTCAAAATCAAGATTTCCGCGTGCGCCAACGACTGCGTGGCTTCCATCGCCCGGTCCGACCTGTCCATCATCGGAACCTGGAAGGATGCCATTCAAATTGATCAGAAGGAAGTCGCCGCTTACGCGGAAACGATCAACATTCAGAAAGAAGTCTGCGATCTGTGCCCGACGCGCTGCATGGAATTAAACGGCAGGGAACTCAAAATTTACGATGAAGACTGCACCCGCTGCATGCACTGCATCAACGTGATGCCGAAGGCCTTGAGGCCGGGCAAAGAACGCGGGGCGTCTATTCTGGTCGGCGGCAAAGCGCCCATTGTCCGGGGCGCCCTGCTCTCCTGGGTGGTCGTACCGTTCATGAAACTCGAACCGCCCTATGATGAACTGAAGGATCTGATCGAGCGTATTCAGGACTGGTGGGATGAGTTCGGCAAATCGCGTGAACGCTTAGGTGAACTGATTCAGCGCCTGGGCATGCGGGTCTTTTTGAAGGCCGTCGGTCTTCCCGCGGTGCCGCAGATGGTGAAGGCCCCCAGAACCAACCCCTACGTTTTCTTCTGGCCCGAAGACATCAAAAAGGAGGTAAAGTAAAATGGCTGCAAGAACGGATATCGGACCCCCTGATTATAAGACCATGCTTCCTCCCGTGATCCAGAGAAATTACGGGAAATGGCTCTGGCATGAAATTTTGAAACCGGGCGTGTTGATGCACGTCTCCCAGTCAGGTGAGGCGCTTTACAGTGTGCGCGCCGGCTCGCCCCGTCTCGTTTCAACGGATCACATCCGCGAAATCTGCGACATCGCGGAAAAACACTGCGAGGGCTTCCTGCGTTTCACCAGCCGTCACAATATTGAATTTCTGCTGGACGACAAGGACAAAATCGAGCCGCTGATCGCCGAGCTGAAGCAGCGCGGCTACCCCGTCGGCGGCACAGGGCATTCCATCTCCAACATCGTTCATACGCAGGGCTGGGTCCATTGCCACACGCCGGCCACGGACGCCTCCGGCCCGGTGAAAGCGCTGATGGATGAAATTTACGATCACTTCACGAACTCCAAACTTCCGGCGCATGTCCGCATCGCGCTGGCCTGCTGCCTGAATATGTGCGGCGCCGTCCACTGCTCGGATATCGCCATTTTGGGCATCCACCGAACGGTTCCCAAGACGGACAATTCGCGCGTGCCCAATGTTTGCGAAATCCCGTCGACCGTGGCCTCCTGCCCGACGGGCGCCATCCGCGGCGACATGAAAAACAAAACCGTCACCGTCAACGATGAAAAATGCATGTACTGCGGCAACTGCTACACGGTTTGCCCGGCCATGCCCATTGCCGACCCGGACAACGATGGCATCTCCATCTGGGTGGGCGGAAAGGTTTCCAACGCCCGCAGCGCTCCGATGTTCTCGAAGCTTGCCATTCCGTTTCTGCCCAACAATCCGCCGCGCTGGCCGGAAGTGGTGAACGCGGTCAAAAACATCATCGAAGTTTACGCGAGTCACGCGAAAAAGCACGAACGCGTCGGCGAATGGATCGAGCGCGTGGGCTGGGAGCGATTCTTCTCACTCACGGGCATCCCGTTTACGGATCAGCACATCGACGACTTTGATCTGGCCACGGAAACCTTCCGGACATCCGCACAGTTCAAATGGAGGTAAGACATGAGCGACGATATCAAAACGAAAGTGACCGAGCTGTTTCGCGAAAAATCGAAGGGCGACAAAAAGATGTTTTACATCCGCGACGTCACCAAATGGCTGCCCAACGAGGACCGTCACGCCATCCAGAACGCCGTGAAAGAACTCCTCGATGAGGAAGTGTTGAAATACTGGTCGAGTGGGAGTTCAACGTACATCATGCTCGCGGAGTACTTTCCGAAAGAATAAAGGATGGTCCGTCATGAATCAGCGTCGCCCGCGAATCGTCATCGCCGCCCTCCGGGGCGGCGCGGGGAAAACAACCCTTTCCGTGGCCCTGGCGGTTGCCCTGCGCCATCAAGGTATTCAGATTGCCCCCTTCAAAAAGGGACCGGATTATATTGACGCTGCATGGCTGGCCCAGGCAGCGTCCGGTCCAGCCTTTAATCTGGACACGTATCTCATGGGGTCCGAACGGGTTGTGCAATCCTTTACGCGTCACGCCGCGAAGAACGGCGTTTCGATCATTGAGGGAAATCGCGGTCTGTATGACGGTGTGAACAGCGCGGGCCAGTTCAGCACGGCCGAGCTGGCCAAGCTTCTCGCCGCGCCGGTCATTCTGGTGGTCGATTGTGACAAAGTAACCCGGACGGCGGCGGCCATGGTCCTGGGCTGTCAGGCGCTTGATCCGAAAGTGGATATTCAGGGCGTTATTTTAAGCCGCGTGAACGGGAACCGCCATTCTTCCGTCATTCGAAGATCGATTGAAGAATCGACGGGGCTTCCCGTTTATGGAATCGTTCCCCGTCTGCCGGATATTCCCTTCGTCCAGAGACATCTGGGATTGATTCCTCCCGACGAATCGACGGGTGTTCAGCGGGCGCTGGAGAAGGCGGGCAATATGGCCCGCGATTACCTTGACGTCTCCGGTCTGCTGGCTGTGGCCCGAAGCGCTCCTTCGTGGAAAATTGGCGCATTTCCCAAGCCGGCAAGAATCCGCAGAGGGATTGCAGAGCCGACGACCATCGGCGTCATCCGGGACGCGGCGTTTCAGTTTTATTATCAGGAAAACATCGAAGCGCTGACGGATTTGGGCGCCCGCGTGATCCAAATCAGCGCCCTGGAGAACAAGGTTCTTCCGCCCGTGGACGCTCTGTACATCGGAGGCGGATTTCCGGAAACCCAGGCTGAACCACTGGCGCAAAATGAATCTTTTCGCCGTTGTGTGAAAGAATCGGCTGAAAGAGGTCTGCCGATTTATGCGGAGTGCGGCGGATTCATTTACCTGGGAGAATCTCTGACGATAGGCCATCGCTGTTATCCAATGGTCGGCGCACTGCCCGTGGCCTTCGGAATGGAAAGACGGCCGCAGGGCCACGGTTACACCACGCTGACCGTGGATCGGGAAAATCCCTTCTTTCCCATGGGTACAACGATAACCGGTCACGAATTCCATTACTGCCGGATTCTGGCAAGGGAAGATCGGGAAATGCACACCGCGTTCAGCATTCGGAAGGGAACGGGGATCGACGGCGCCAGGGAAGGATTGTGCCGGAAAAATATTCTGGCCGGCTTTACCCATGTGCATGCGCTGGGCGCGCCCGAATGGGCGAATGCGCTGATCGCGAAAGCTCAAGAATATCGGAGAACAAAGCAACAAACAAGCGGAGCCCTGGAGAGCGGGATTCATATGGGTGTTTAAATAGAAAATCATTATAGGCTTTATTTGAAGAGAAAACTGAAAAAATAAAAACGAAAAAAAGACTGTTCAAAAATGTCCAGTGGGCGGTTTTCAACAGTCTGATCAAATGAGGAGGTTTTAACCATGCCGCAGATTGAATTAGCAGGCAAAACGTATGAAGTAGATGAAGACGGGTTTTTGCAGGAACTCGACAAATGGAGCGAGGAATTTGCCGAAGCCTACGCACACGTGGAAGAGATCGATGGAAAACTGACGGAGGAGCACTGGATGGTCATCAACTACCTGCGCAATTACTACCAGCAGTTCGGCATCGCCCCGATGATCCGCAAAATCTGCAAAGATCTGAAAATTGACATGAAGAAGCTCTACGAGCTCTTCCCGACCGGACCGGCCAAGGGCGCCTGCAAGCTGGCGGGGTTGTCGAAACCGACGGGCTGCGTGTAGGAAAGCAGGCTGTTTGATACGGTCATATGCTGCGTTGCGTTCCGGGCCGTGATGCTCACATATCAAATATATGCTCCGCGTCCCGGTCGTCCTTACGCGCCTTGCCTCTGCCCGTCTGAAAACAGCCTGAGAAATGAAAGATTTTGAAAGGTTCAAAGGATTCAATCCATGGGAACGTTGTTGATTGTACTGACGTACATCGCTTATGTGTTTATTGTAGCGGTGTATGCGATCAAGGTTCGCAAATGGCTTAAGCTGCCGGTGCATATCCGATGGGATCTCTATCCCGTGATCCATGAAGAACAGTACCGTTACGGCGGGTCTTACTATGAAAAACCGGAGTGGTGGACACAGCCGCGCCCGAAAAACACAGGACGCAGCCTCTGGCATGCCCTCAAAGACAATTTCTACATGGGCGAATACTTCAAGCGCAACCCGCTGTACTGGCTTTTCCTGCTGCCGTGGCACCTGGGGTTTATCTTCATTATTCTGTTTCACATCACTTGCTTTTTCGCCGCAACGGCTATGGTAGGCGGCGTAACAATCGCCTCCGATTCACCGCAGCTTTTGGGGCAAATCTTTTACGGCATCCTGATGGCTTTTGCCGTCATCGCCTTTATCGGCGGCACCTTCGGCTGCATCGGCATGCCGGTCATCAAACTGGCGGACCGCGGTTTGCGGTCCTACGCCATGCCGATGAATTACTTCAACTATTTTTTCTTTCTGATCGTATATGCAAGCGGTCTCTACTCCTGGCTGGCGCTGGACCCGACGCTTGCCGAGTACCGGATGTACTGGGTGGGCCTGATCACACTGACGCCGCCGGACCTGAATCCCGCGACGGTTTTCCACATCATCCTGTTCGATATCTTCCTGATCTATCTGCCTTTCACGCGCTCCACACATTACATTACAAGGCTGCTCGCATACTTCAAAATCCGTTGGGACGACGAACCGAACTTTCGCGGGAGTATGCTGGAAAAACAATTAAACGACCTTCTGGCACAGAAGCTTTCCTGGGATGCCCCGCATATTCTGAAAGGCCAGAGCTGGGTCGAAGCCGCCATATCGTCGGGCCTTCCGGAAACGAAACCGGAGACGAAAAAGGATTAAATATGATTCGAAAAACCGGCATTCAGGATTTTACCAAACCCGGCGGACAGGTTGCCGAACTCGAACCGGCCGACTGGATGAAGCTTCCGGCGCCGTATGATCAGATGGATAAACCGCTGAAAAAACTGACGGAAGACCAGCGCAAACGGATGGACGCGACGCTCGACGGCGTCGTGGCCATCGGCATTTTGCCGCCGTCCATGCCGGAAGAGGAAAAAGCGTTTGTGGACAGGTTTCTGGCCGGAGTCGAAAAACTGTTTGATGCGAAAGACAACTGGACCTTCCTGCAGCCGCTGTACCATTCGCTGGAATACTGCGTGAAAT
>ERZ795030.615-NODE-615-length-53051-cov-6.430844_pt1 | contig 53051 bp, 30 predicted proteins | sample MGYA00375122_ERZ795030 | MGnify/ENA primary metagenome ERZ795030 (study PRJEB30165, sample SAMN05720146) | activated sludge metagenome | isolation source: anaerobic digester from wastewater treatment plant | place: Japan | collected 2015-04-20 ... | reverse complement strand
TCATGTCAAGGTCCACCGCAAGCGCAGTGTTGAGACTGAGGCTTTCTACGTTGTTCTGGGCGTAAAGGAAGACAAGAGCAGGGAAGTGCTTGGCATATTCAATCGTCCCAGCGAGAGCGCAACAGGCTGGAAAGAGATGTTTATGTCATTGGAGCATAGAGGCGTCAAGAGTATTGGTCTGTTGGTTGCCGACGGCATAAAGTGTCTTGAAGATTCTTTGACTGCAGTCTTCCCTGGAACTCCTCTCCAGAAGTGTGTGACACACCTCAAGCGTAATATGCTCTCCAAGGTTCGTCATGGTGATAAAGGAGTGATGGCAGAAGACCTCAGGGATGTATTCCGCACAGGAGATCCTCATTACACCCCCGAGCAGGGCTGGGAAGCCTGGCAGGCGTTTTGCGGCAAATGGGGAGAAGATTACCGCAGCATCAAGAAACTGGGCAATGACCCCTTTTACAGGTATTATTTCACCTATTTGAACTACCATCCCAGGGTTCAGAGTATGATCTATACGACTAACTGGATCGAGCGTCTTCAGAGAGACTTCAGGAGAGTTTTGCGCATGCGTGGAGCTATGCCCACAGAGGAGTCCGTTATCGTTCTCATGGCAAAAACTGCAATGGATAAAAAAGCCTATTTCAGGGCATTGCCCGGGATCGAAAAGGACAGGGTGTTATTCCCTGACGACTCAGGCAATTTTCTGGATTTACTTAACAATTAGTTGGATTGTTTTCGTAATCCAGAAAATTGAGTAGAAAAGTGTAATTTTAAGATGTAAAACTTCGATGAAAACCTGCCACCCCAGACACACTGATTGGAACACTACCCCATAAGACCAAACCATTTAACTCCAAATATCAATAACATGAGAACAAACCTAAAATTGCACTCTCAACGGGAAGTTGCGAAATGGGGAAAACACGCAATGTTTTCAGCCATTTTGCTGATCCTGTTTTCCGGAACAATTATTTCCCAGACTCTGCGGGTCTCCGGGAAAGTCATTGACAATGCCGGGCTGGCTCTTCCGGGAGTAAAAATAGTCCTTGAAGGAACCATTACCGGGGTAGCTTCAGACAGTGATGGCTTATACTCCATCAATGCACCTGCTAATGGCACACTGGTCTTTTCTTTCATAGGGATGGAAACGGTGAAAATTCCGATTGATGGCCGTACCACAATCAATGTCACCATGACCGAATCATCAGTTCTTGTTGAGGAGGTTGTGGTTACCGCCCTTGGTATCAAGAAGGAGAAAAAGGCCCTGGGATATTCAGTTCAGGACCTTAAAAGCGATGAGATCCTGAAGAATAAGCAGACAAATGTTATCAACTCACTGGCTGCTAAGGTCGCTGGTGTGAGTATCACCCAGTCAAGCGGTTCTGCGGGCGCCGGATCAACAATCATCATCCGTGGCGGCAATTCAGCCAGCGAAACACGCGACAACCAGCCTTTGTTCGTCGTTGACGGCATCATCTATGACAACTCTACCATCAACAGCGGAAACTCAGGTACTGATGGTGTGACAAAAAATGCAACATCATTCAGCAACCGCGTGATGGACATCAACCCTGATGATATCGAGAGCATGTCAATCCTTAAGGGAGCAGCCGCCGCCGCATTGTATGGCTCACGGGCAGCTGACGGCGTGGTTGTCATTACAACCAAGAAAGGGGGTGCAGGTCCGGTAAGGGTAGACTTCAATTCAAAATACTCCTATTCCTGGGTTGGCACCAGGCCTGAGTTGCAGGATGTTTATGGAAGGGGTTACTATAACGAGGCCGGGTCATTCAGTGACTATACAACCCAGTCATGGGGTAACCCGATAACCGGACCAGTCTATGACAACGTAGGCAACTTCTTTCAGGGCGGGAATGTATTTGACAACAGTCTGAGCATCTCAGGAGGCAGCCCCAATAGCAGCTTCTACATGTCGGCATCAAATTTTGACCAGACGGGAGTTGTGCCCACGACAGGATTTGACAAGAATACATTCCGCTTCAACGGTGAGCAGAAATATGGCAAACTGACTGTCGGTGCAAATGCAGCCTATTCAATTACAAACACCCTGAAGACTCTGACGACAGCAGGTCTGTATAACGGCGGAGGCAACGGAACAATGACAGCTCTCTACGGCTGGTCACGGAGTGACGATATCGCAAAATACCTCAATCCTGACGGAACAAAGTACAGGATGTTTGAGGGCATTCAGGAACTTGCCAGTGACGTGGAGAACCCTTACTGGATACTGAATAAAAACAAACTTACCGACAAGGTCAACCGGTTCACGGGCGGTATCAATGTTTCTTTCAACGTGACAGATTGGTTCAACATACTTTACCGGGTAGGTTATGATACATACAACAGCGGTGCCTATACCTATATCGCACCCGGTGGTGCAGTGACAGAGATATACCAGAAGGGTCGACTGAGTAAGAGTGGTTCCGAGTATGCGTTTCTTACCTCCAACCTCATGCTGAATTTTAATCAGAAGGTTGGTGGTATTGACCTGAACCTGCTACTGGGGCATACAGCTGAAAATACAGACAGAGTTTCACGGACCAACTGGGGTTACGGATTCTCAACCCCCGGTACAATAAGCTTTGGGAACATAGTTGATGACCAGAAGTTCTTTACCGAAAGAAATGTCACCAAACGATTGGTAGGTGTATTTGGTGAACTTCGTGCATCATACAAGAGCATTGCCTACCTGACTGTTACCGGCCGTAACGACTGGTCGTCAACGCTTCCTGTTGAAAACAGATCATATTTCTATCCTTCAGTATCCGGCAGCTTAGTATTTACTGAACTGCTTCCTGAAAATGATATCCTTTCATTCGGAAAGATCCGTGCTTCATGGGCCCAGGTGGGCAAGGATGCTGACGCATATGCAACCAACACCTATCTATGGGCTCCTCAGATCGTGAGCGGTCAGTTTGTGGGTACCGGCAACAGCTGGACCGGAGGAAGCCCCAACCTGGTGCCTGAAATTCAGACATCAACCGAGTTGGGGGCTGAACTCCGGTTCCTCGAGGGCAGGCTGGGACTTGACTTCACCTGGTACAACAGCGTGACGAAGAACCAGCTGGCAAGCCCCAGACTTGCACAGTCGACCGGTTATATCTTCCTTACGCTGAACAGCGGCTCGGTACAAAACAAGGGGATAGAGTTGTCAATCAATGCAACTCCTGTAAAAAAACGTGACTTCACATGGGATGTGACACTGAACCTTTCAGGCAACCGGGGTACTCTGGGAGATTTCCTGCCGGGAGTCACTTTCTTCTATGTTACTGACGTACAGATCGGAGGGGTTAAGGCAGCATCGGTACCGAACGGCGGTTACTTTCTTGGCCTGACCGGCGATCGTTGGCTGCGGGAGAAGGATACGGATGGGAATGAGATACCTGATGGCAGGTACATTGTAGATGAGAGTACCGGGCTGTATGCACCAACAACCGTTACGACAAACGTGGTGGGAAACCGTGAACCTGATTTCATCGGAGGTCTGAACAACAATCTGCAGTACAAGAATCTGAGCTTCTCTTTCCTGATTGACATCAGAAAAGGCGGTGATATTTACAACGGCACAGACTGGTATTTGACAACAAGAGGATTAAGCATGAAAACCCTTGACCGTAAGTCAGTTACTGTATCAGGTGTTTCCAAAACATCGGGTGAGCCTGTAACATACACCTATGAGGCCGGCAAGACCTATACTGTAGGCGGAGCCACGAAGTCAGGCGAGTATATGATCCAGCAATACTGGTCAAAATATGGTGATAATGCTTACAATTTCATAACCAGCACTAACTGGCTGAGACTGCGGTCTGTTAACCTGTCGTATGACTTCACAGACCTCATAGGCAAAAGGGGTTTCATCAAAGGTCTGTCAGCTTCAATCGGCGGCTATAACCTTCTTCTCTGGACGAACTACAAGGGGATGGATCCTGAAGTCAGCGTTTCCGGTTCAGGAACAGGCGGGTCTGGCTCGATGGGTATCGACTACTGCGGTGTACCTGCAACAAGAAACGTGACATTCGGTCTCAATGCAACATTTTAATAACTGATTCAAAAAAGTTGATTATGAAAAGGATATTATCTATTACACTTGGTCTGATCATTATGTTGGGCTTCTCTTCATGTGATAAGTGGCTCGATGTCAATGTGGACCCTGACAATCCAAATGACCTCAGTGCTACCCCGGAGATCAGGCTTCCCTGGATACAGCATTACTACATGTATGCCTGGGGAACTGCAAATATGCGTACGAGCACCATTGCAGGGATAATGACTCAGACAACCTCTGCCACCGGAGGCAACAGCAGGCTGGCAGCCTGGAATCCCATACAGGGCAGTTGCACAACGATATACCAGAACTGGTTCCTCGGAGGCGCTGTCAACCTTAAACCTCTTATTGACAGAGCTGAAGAGCAGGGGGCCTGGCATTACATGGGAGCTGCCTATTGCATCAAGGCCATGGGCTTTATGATGATGCTTGACCTTTATGGTGAAATGCCTTATACTGAAGCTTTGACAGGGAAATACAATCCAGCCTATGATCAGGGCGATGTTATCTATAACGGATGTATGGCTGACCTGGACAGGGCAATCGAATATTTCGGAAAAACCCAGGAGCCTGGTGCCGTAGCCCTCTCAAAAGGAGATAGCTGGAACGGAGGCGATGTCAATAAGTGGCTCAAGCTTTGCTACGGTCTGAAAGCCCGTTATCTCCTGCAGATTTCCAAAAAATCAACATTTGACCCGGCAGCAGTGCTGGCAGCTCTGCAGAATGCACCACAGTCCAATGCTGATAATATTATCATGAAACACTACAACGTGGAGGGTGATGCGGTTAATTTCACTGTTGCTGATCCCTACCAGACCAACTCCACATGGAACTCTGCAGCATATGGAACAGGACAGCGTTACACAAGGTGGTATGCAAACCTGCTGACAAACAATTTCACAGGAGGCTCCGGAGTGACAGACCCACGCCTGCCAAAGCTTCTGCCTGCTGTGATGACCAACACTGAATTGAATGCTTCAGGGAACATTATCAACTATGAATGGAGGAGAGATATTGGTGTTGACGCAATGAATTCAAGTGTCAGAGTGAATTCAGGACCCTTGAACTATTCATACGCCAATTCGCCTCAGACCCTGAAGTACACAATAGCTGATGAGGCAGCAAGAGACGCCTTCATCGCTGCAATCCCTCATCCATATACAGTTGACGGCAATGATGTTTCAGTGACATACCCCAGGGGATCATTCTATGTCAACAGCACCAACTACTTACGTGCCGGTGACACCGCGTATGTCAACATGAGGTCTAACAGCATGTCAACAAGCGGTCTGTCAGCAACGGATATGTATTACTATCTCAACGCCGACGTGAAGGCTGTCGGCGGAACAGGTAGTTTCTTCGTAAGGCCTGATTCAGATTCTGATATACTGACATATGCCGAGATGTGCTTCATCAGGGCTGAGGTGTACCTGAGACAGGGAAATGCACCACAGGCTCATAATGCTTATATTGCAGGAATAGAGGCAAGCTTTGACCGTATGCAGACCAAACTCAATGAGTGGAAGTCTGCCGGGACGGTTAATCCTGATCAGATGCCAATGGATGAGGCAGACATAGCAGCATATATGGCCAGCGCTGCAGTGGTGCAGAATGCCAGTAACCTTACAATGGCTGACATCATTCAGCAGAAGATCATTGCCATGGGTATCAATATGCAGATTTGGAACGATATGCGCCGTTTCAATTACAGTGCAGGAAACATAGGCAATTTTGGTGTTGTGTACAGGGACTACAAGAGACCATACGAGTTCACTGCAACCAATATCATTCCAGGAACGAGTCCGACTGACCTGAACTATTGGTTCCGCAGGTTCAATCACAGCGCTCACGAAAGCAACTACAATAACGAACAGCTATTGCTTTCAAATCCACTTGCCATGCAGGATGCAATATGGAGTGATCCTGTCTGGTGGGATAAGGAATAGCTTCATTATGCTGATATCCGGGGGGCTGAATATAGCCCCCCGGTTTTTCATTTTATAGTTATGAGTCTGTTGCTGATAATCAGCATTTCATTAATTTGTTGCTGACTGCCGGCTGCTGACTGCCGGCTGCTGACTGCCAGTTGCTGGCTGCCAGGTGACCGGTGGTATCATTTCTTTCTGAATCCGCTTCGTTCTATCAGCGGTTCTATGGAGGGTTCCCTTCCGCGGAAAGATCTGAAGAGCTCATCAGGCTCACGGCTGCCGCCTCTTTCGAGAATATTGTGGCGGAAAGAGCCGGCTGTTTCCCTGTCGAAGATGCCTCTCTCACTGAAGAGGCTGAATGCGTCAGCGTCGAGCACCTCAGCCCACTTGTAGCCATAATAGCCTGCAGCATAGCCTCCGGAGAAGAGATGGGCGAAAGAGACGCTCATGCAGGCGCCTTCCGCTGCTGGCAGAAGCTCGGCAGGCCTCATTGCTGACCGTTCAAAGGTCACAATGTCACCTGTATGCGGCTCTTCCAGAGTATGCCATGCCATGTCAAGAAGTCCGAAACTGAGCTGCCTCATGCATGCGTATCCTTCGTTGTAGGTCAGTGAGTCCCTGAGTTTTTGAACCATCTCCCCGGGTATCTTTTCTCCGGTCTGGTAATGTGCGGCCCACGTGTCAAGCCACTCCTTCTCCCATGCCCAGTTCTCCATTATCTGTGACGGGAGCTCCACAAAGTCGCGCTTCACATTGGTTCCGGCGAGGCTTTCGTAGGTGCAGTCTGAGAGCATGCCATGCAGGGCATGGCCGAACTCATGCAGAAAGGTGTTCATCTCGCTGTGTGAGAGCAGTGACGGACGTGCCGGTGTCGGGCGGGTAAAATTCATCACCAGTGAAACCACCGGGATGACTCTCTCACTTCCCTCTTTCCGCTGTTCGCGGAATCCGGTCATCCAGGCACCCCCGCTCTTGCCCTTCCGGGGGTGGAAGTCGAGCATAAGTATGGCTGTTAATCCCCTCTCGCCGTCATGCACCTCGAAGGCAGATACCTCCTCATTGTAAACGGGAATGCTCCTGTTCTCCAGGAATGAAAGTCCGTAAAGCCTGGTCGCCAGCCCCAGCACTGCCTCCCTGACCTTGTCAAGAGGCATGTATGGTCTCAGGGCTTCATCGTCTATACTGAACCGCTCCATGCGAAGCTTCTCTGACCAGTATGCCCAGTCCCATCGTTCAAGCCTCCCTTCATGACCGTGCCGTGCAGCATATTCCTCGATATCCCCGAGGTCTCTGTTGCCGGCTGGCAACGAAGCTTCAAGAAGGGTCCGGAGGAACCTGTTCACTTTTTCGGGTGTGGAGGCCATCCGCTCTTCCAGAGCGTATGCGGCATAGTTGCTGTATCCCAGAAGCCTTGCCATCTCCAGTCTGAGCTCTGTTATCCTGAAGACCAGCTCACGATTGTCATGTTCATTTCCGCGGAAGGCTCGGCGCGAGTAGGCCCTGAAAAGCTTCTCGCGGAGGTCGCGACGGTCTGCATACTGCATGAAGGGCACAAAGCTGGGAGCATGGAGGGTAAAGAGCCAGCCTTCCATCCCTTTCTCACCTGCAAGGGCTGAGGCTGCCTCACGGACACCTTCCGGGAGACCGGAGAGATCCTCTTCACTTGTCAGGTGAAGGGTGAAGTCATTGGTCTCAGCCAGAATATTTTCTTCAAACCTGAGTGACAGGGTGGAGAGTTCAACGGCGATGGCCCTGAAGCGCTCCTTGTCATTTTCTGCCAGTCCGGCACCGCCCCTGATGAAGTTCCTGTACTTGCGGTAGAGAAGGATCATCTCTTCCTGGTTAAGGTCAAGTGAATCCCTTTTTTCATACACGCTCTTCACTCTGGCGAAAAGTGCAGGATTGAGTAAGATGTCATTGCTGAAGGCTGTAAGAACAGGAGATACCTCCCTGGCTGCATTCTGCAGTTCCGGCGTTGTGTCGGAGCTGTTCAGGTTGAAGAGTACGGGGGTGATGCGGCTGAGCAGTGATCCGGCCTCTTCAATGGCTTCGATGGTATTACGGAAATCTGGCTCTGCCGGGTTTAATACTATATCGTCAATCTCCTTTCCGGCAATTGAGATTGCTTCTTCAACTGCAGGTTTGAAATGTTCCGGTCTGATGAGGTTAAAGGGAGGGATGCCGAAGGGGGTCGGCCAGTCCTGGAGGAGCGGGTTGTCAGGAGTCATAGGTCAGAGATGTGGTTTGACAAATATAGCATTACTAATCTGAATCCCCTTCGGGGAAAATGTGTGTTTGCAATCCTGCAAACGCCTTTCCCCTTTCCCCTTTTAACTTTCCCCTTTCCCCTTTCCACTGCTGCTATTGCCTGAATAGCAAAAGTGCCACACCCCCGGGGATATGGCACTCTTATGTCGCTAATGAAATAAATCAGAACGGCAGGTCGTCAAATTCGGGGCTTGGGGAGGGGGCATCTTCCAGTTGCGGGCTAACAATTGCTTTCTGGCCATTTTCTGCCACTGCAATGCCACGGGTAACTGAAAGTGCGTTGAGGTTGGTGATGTAATTGGCCACCCCGTTCTTCTCCCAGCGGTTTCCACGGATATTGAAAGTCACTGTGACATCCTGTCTCAGCCACGACTCGTCAATTATCTCGCACCTGTCCTGTGTCAGCTGGAATTTGATGTAGTCAACATAAACCTGTTTGCTGCTGCTGTCCTTATGCTCGATAACGAACTCCCGCTTGCGGAAGCGTTCACTGATCCTGTTGACCGGATAAACTTCAGCGACCCTGCCTGTGATCTGGTATTCCATTATTCAGATTCTTCAATGACAATTTTTTCAATCATGTCACCTGCCCTGATCAGGTCAATTACTTCAACTCCTTCCACTACCTTCCCGAAACATGTATGATGTCTGTCGAGGTGTTTGGTGTTTGCCCTGCTGTGACAGATAAAGAACTGTGACCCTCCGGTGTCTCTTCCGGCGTGCGCCATTGACATCACACCGCGGTCATGGTACTGTTTCCTGCCGGTAAGTTCACATTTGATCCTGTAGCCCGGTCCGCCTGTTCCTATCTTCGGGTCACCCGGATTCCTCGAGAAGGGGCAACCGCCCTGGATTACGAAATCAGGAATGACCCTGTGAAATGCAAGTCCGTCATAGAATCCCTGGCGGGCCAGTTTTACAAAGTTGCTGACTGTGCCGGGGGCATCGTCATCATAGAGGAGTGCCTTCATCACCCCCTTTGGGGTATGTATCTCGGCTGATATCATTGCTCTACGATCTCGATGAGCTCAACATCAAATATGAGGGTTGAGAAGGGCGGAATCGGACCCTGTCCCTGATCGCCATAAGCGAGCTCATAAGGAATGTATAATTTGAATTTTGATCCTGCCGGCATCAGCTGAAGGCCTTCCTGCCATCCCATGATAACCTGATTGACGCCGAAGGTGACAGGTTCACCACGGTCAATTGAAGAGTCAAATGTGGTGTCATCAAGGAGTTTGCCGGTGTAATGAACCTTCACAACGTCTGAAGGGCCGGGTTTCTCACCGGTGCCCATTGTAACAACCTCATACTGAAGCCCGCTGGTGGTTTCCTGTACGCCTTCGCGTTTCTTGTTCTCAGCAAGGAACTTTTCACCTTCATCGATATTCTTGCTGTACATTGCTTTTATCTTCTCCCTCTGCCTGTTCTGCATGTACATCATCACATATCCCTGTGCCATCTGCTCGTCAAGTGTGTTCTTGCCTTTCTTTGCGTCAAGCATTCCTTTTGCCTGCAAAACCGGATCAATGTCTATGCTGTCAGCCGCCATATAGGAAAAATAGTTGGCAATACCGAGAGCGTATGCGAGAGAGTCTTCGGGGCTCTTCAATTTGGTGCTGGTAATGCTTGATTCTGTATTGCATGATGATACTATCATGGCTGTTGCTACAGCTAGAATAACTAAACCTTTGATTTTCATTGTGTATGTTTTAGAATTTATTTTTGGCAAAGATAATGTTTTGAGTGTCAAGTCAGGAATATTACTCTTCTTTTATCACTTCGAACAGTTCCACTTCAAATATTAGTGTTTCAAACGGTTTGATTATGTTGCCGGCACCTCTTTCACCATAGGCGAGGTCATAGGGGATGTAAAGCATCATACGGGAGCCTTCCTTCATCAGCTGGAGTCCTTCCACCCAGCCGCGTATGACATTGCTGACCCTGAACTGTGCAGGCTCACCGCGGTCATACGACGAGTCGAACTTGTTTCCTTCAATGGTCTTTCCTGTGTAATGTACCTTGACGATATCCTCCGGGCCGGGAGTCGCTCCTGTCCCTTCCTGCAGAACCTTGTACTGGAGGCCGCTTGGTGAGGTTATTACTCCTTCCTTCATGGCATTGTCTGCGAGCCATGCTTTTGCAGCCTCTATCCGCTGGCTGTACTCAGCCATGAGGCGTGCTTTCTCACGCCTTTGCATATAGCTGACAATGAAAGCGCTGGCGGCAGTGTCATTCATCAGCGCCCTCTCCTTTGAAGCATCACTCATCCCTTTTGAGAACATTTTGGTATTGATGTTGATGCTGTCACCGGCGTAATACATGTAGTTGGCTACCCCAAGAGCATATGAAAGGGAGTCTTCGGTGCTGGCAAATTTTGATTTCTGGCCTGTTGCCGGCAGAACAACGATTGCTGCCAGGGCCATGACAAGAATGAGTCTTATTACTTTCATTTTTTCATTTTTATGTGATTACAGGCTCAGATTCATTATCCGGTCACTGTTTCAGTGGCGCAAATATACCATAAATCATTTTTTCAACGCCCGGGTTATGACTCTTTTTCCCGGAGGTCCGGGGAGAATTGTGACATCAAAACCGAGCATCCGGAGCATTCGTTTAAGATCACCTTTGGCCGAGTAAGTTACGAATAGAGAGCCGGGGTGTGTCACGGCTGCTATTTTGCGCATTACATTCTCATTCCACATCGCGGGTTGCTTGTCAGGCCCGAAGGCATCGAAGTAAATCAGGTCATAAAGACCTGAGAGTTCATCGGTGATAAGGTCTGTCAACCTCTTTTCTATTGTGAACCATTCAGTTATTGCGCACGATCTGTTCCATGGGGCTTCATGAATTGCCATGAAAAGTTCTTCTCCCCCTTTGCCCGCCAGGGTGCCGTAGTTTAGACTGGTGATGATTGATGCTTCGAGGGGTTCTTTCTCAAGGGTGGTGTAACTGACACGGATCTTTTCATCTCCTGCATAGATGGCGGTCAGGAGCGCGTTGAGACCGGTGCCGAAGCCAACCTCAAGAATGGCCGTATCACCCGGCGGGAGAGTGGCAAGGCCGGCATTGATGAAAATGTGTCTTGACTCTGTCATTGCCCCGAACCGCGAGTGGTAATGTTCATTCATCCCCGGCACGTAGAGTGTGTGGGAACCATCATCCGTAATGATCAGTTTTGTTTCCATATATTAAAACCGGCAATCAGCAATACCGTCAGGCGGTAAATCATCGCTGAATGCCGAATGAGTTCAAGCCATCAAACTTTCAAATCTTTAGTCCATGTTGATTCATACCATTTGCTTACATCGGTGGCGATCATACCGGCGTTCCGGGCTGCCCGGAGTCCAAGGTCTCCGTCTTCAAAGACCTCGCACTCTTCCGGAGCGACGCCCATCAGCTCCGCACACCTGAGAAAAGTATCGGGATGGGGTTTATGCCTGGTTACATCGTGCGCTGTCACTATTATATCAAAGTAGTGCCTGATCCCAACTATCTCAAGCGTTCTCTCCACTGCCTCGCGGTGCCCGCCGGTGCCTACAGACATCGGCAGTCTGCCGTGGTATTTTTTTACCAGTGCAATAACCGGCTCAATCGGGGTGACGTTATGCTGAATCTTATAAAACTCCTCCATCTTCATCTTCAGAATCTCTTCAGGAGAAATCATTCCCCTCTTGCCGTTAATCTCTATCACCTCCCCGGCTATCTCCCAGCCGGGTGCGCCGGTATGGGCCTGGAGAAATTCAGTCTCCATAGTAATCCCGAACCGCGAGCATGCCTTCTGCCATGCCCGGAAATGCCATGGCATGGTATCGGCGAGGGTTCCGTCAAGATCGAAGATGAGTCCTTTGACTCCGGGTGATATGTCGTAAACAGGCATTGGTTATAATTATGTCAGAAATCAACAGTGGGCAGTGTCAGTTAATGGTCTGTGGTTAGAAATTATTTGATTATATGGTTGTCAGTTGCATTGCAAAGCTGATGACGATAATGTTTATCCGGTTATGAAAAGTGCGGCTCCGGCTGGAGACCGCACTCAGGTTCGCAGATCCGCTATTTTTCAAGCAATTTCTTCACCTCTCCGGCAATGTTTTCGCCGGTAAACCCCAGTTTCTGGTCAAGTACACCATAAGGAGCAGAGAAGCCGAAGCTTTCAAGCCCCCAGATCTTTCCGCCTGATCCCGCAAAGCCGAGCATTGTCACCGGCAGTCCTGCCGTCAGGCAGAAGACCGGGATGCCCGGGGTGATGACGCTGTGGCGGTATTGTTCATCCTGGATGCGGAAGAGTCCTTCCGAAGGGGCAGATACAATTCTTGTTTTGATTCCGTCAGCCTGGAGGAGCAATGCTGCCTCCACCAGCGTTGCCACCTCTGATCCGCTGGCAACCAGTATGACATCCGGGCTGCCGTCACTCTCTGTCACGGTGTAGGCGCCTCTTGCAGCCATTGCAGCAGCATCTGGCCGTGTTGTGCCCGGTGCCGGGAGAGTCCTGATGTTCTGCCGTGAAAGTATCAGGGCTGTGGGGGTTGTCCTGTTTTCCAGGGCCAGTTTCCAGACGATATTGGTCTCAATGGCATCAGCCGGACGAAGCACCAGCATGCTGTTTTCACCGTGGTGGTTCTTAAGGTGTTCCATGAGACGTATCTGCGCCTCATGTTCCACCGGCTGGTGAGTGGGACCATCCTCGCCCACACGGAAAGCGTCATGGGTCCATACATATTTGACCGGCAGGCCCATGAGCGCAGCCAGCCTTACTGCGGGTTTCATGTAGTCAGAGAAGACGAAGAATGTTCCGCAGACGGGAATGACACCACCGTGCAGGGCCATGCCGTTCATTATGGCGGCCATGGTAAGCTCGGAGACGCCCGCATGAAGGAAGGCGCCTGAGAAATCTCCCCTGACAAAAGGTTTGCTCTTTTTGAGGAATCCGTCAGTCTTGTCTGAATTGGCAAGGTCTGCAGATGCAACAATCATGTTGGGTATCTTCTCTGCAAAGAGGGAGAGGAGAACACCTGAAGCATTCCTGGTGGCATCATTTTCCTTTTGCGCCACGGCGGCGAAGTTGATTTCCGGGATGACTCCCGCATAGAAGCTCCCGAGAAGACGGGCCTTATCGGGATTGGCCGCTGCCCATGTCTCCTTCTTCTGCTTCCAGGCATCTGCAGCAGCCTTTTTATTCTTGATTACCTCTGCGTACAGTTGCCTGACATCGCTGAAGATGGCGAAAGGATTCCCGGGATCACCGCCGAGGCTGGCCACTGACTTTTTGAATGAAGCTCCTGCCTTTGAGACAGGCTGTCCGTGGGTTGATACCTTTTCTTCGAAGCTGTTACCGGCTTCATCAATAAGGCCTTTCCCCATCACCGTCCGGCCGATGATAAGGACGGGCTTCTCGTTCTCGTCGACAGCCATCCGGAGTGCACCCCGTATCTGGTCATGACTGTGGCCGTCTACCTCCATCACCCGCCAGCCCCATGCCTTGTACTTGGCTGCGGTATCCTCAGAAGTCACTTCCGAAGTTTTGGTTGAGAGCTGGACATCATTGGAGTCAAAGAACATAATCAGGTTGCTCAGCCCGAGATGACCTGCAAGCCTCCCTGCTCCCTGGGAGATCTCCTCCTGGATTCCTCCGTCAGAGATAAATGCATATATCTTGTGTTCGAACAGCCGTCCGAACCTGGTGGCAAGAAATTTTTCCGCGATAGCGGCGCCGACAGCCATGGTGTGACCCTGTCCGAGAGGTCCGGAGGTGTTCTCCACACCTCTTTTTACATCCAGTTCGGGATGGCCGGGCGTCACGCTTCCCCACTGCCGGAACTGCATGATGTCATCAATGGAAAAATGGCCGGTCAGTGTCAGTACCGAATAGAGCATCGGCGACATATGTCCGGGATCAAGGAAAAAGCGGTCACGGTTGATCCATTCAGGGTCAGCCGGATCAAATCTCAGGAATTCAGAAAAGAGGATGTGAATAAAATCAGCTCCGCCCATTGCTCCTCCGGGGTGCCCGGAGTTGGCTTTCTCCACCATAGCCATTGAAAGAATACGGATATTGTCTGCTGCGCGTTCGTTTACGTTTTTGGTCATAATAATTCAAGCCTTAATGTTGAAGGGTAAAAATATAGAAAAAAGTGGTACCTGAGCCTGTTCAGGCATTATAGGTTGAGGAGGCGGTATCACCTCCGCGTCCCGTCCAGTTTGTATGGAAGAATTCACCTTCCGGTTTGTCGGTCCGCTGGTAGGTATGTGCCCCGAAATAGTCACGCTGTGCCTGGAGGAGGTTGGCAGGCAGCCACTCTGACCGGTAGCTGTCAAACCAGGCGAGGGCCGAGCTCATGGCGGGGACGGGTATGCCTGTTGCCACCGCGTGGGCCACCACGCGGCGCCAGCTGTCACTATTCTCCCTGAGTATCCCTGTGAAGTACTCGTCTGTGATCAGGTTGGGCAGGCCCGGTTCCCGGCTGAAAGCCTCGTATATCTTGTTGAGGAAGGCTGACCGTATTATGCACCCTCCCCTCCATATCATTGCTATCTCTCCGTAGTTGAGGTTCCATTTGTATTCTGCGGCGGCGTTCCTGAGCAGGTTGAAACCCTGTGCATAGGAGACGATCTTTGATGCGTACAGTGCTCTGCGGATATCATCAACAAACTGTTTCTTGTCCCTGATGGTCACCCCGGCCGGATTGTTGAAGAGGGGAGAGGCTTTCACCCTCTCCTTTTTCATTGCTGAGATGAAACGGGCGAAGACCGATTCGCCGATGAGGCTGAGAGGCACACCATGGTCAAGGGCGCTGATGACAGTCCATTTGCCTGTTCCCTTCTGGCCTGCCGAGTCAAGTATACGGGTGACCAGTGGCTGGCCGTCGGTGTCTCTGAACCGGAGTATCTCACCGGTTATCTGTATGAGAAAGGAGTCAAGCTCACCCTTGTTCCACCCCTCGAATATATCAGCCATCTCATCATAGGTGAAAGCTCCGGAACTTAGCATCAGGTGGTAAGCTTCGCATATCAGCTGCATGTCGCCATACTCGATGCCATTGTGTGCCATCTTTACGAAGTGGCCGGCGCCGTTGTCACCTATCCATGTGACACAGGGGGCGCCATCAGAAGCCCTGGCTGCAATGGAATGAAAAATATCCTTCACATGAGGCCATGCCTCCACGGAACCGCCGGGCATCAGCGAAGGGCCGAGCAGCGCGCCTTCTTCACCTCCTGAAACTCCTGTGCCGATATAAAGGAGACCTTTGCTTTCAACATAGGCAGTTCTCCTGATAGTGTCAGGAAAATGAGAGTTGCCCCCCTCTATGATGATATCACCCTTGTCGAGCAGCGGTATCAGCAGTTCAATGAAGTCGTCAACCGGTTTGCCTGCCTTTACCATCAGCATTACTTTTCTCGGCCGGCTGAGGCTTGCAATGAATTCCCCGGGAGAGTATGCGGGGATGAGTTTTTTTCCTTTGCCCCGTCCGTTCACAAATGATGATACTTTTTCTGTTGTGCGGTTGAAAACCGCCACGGTGTAACCACGGCTCTCCATATTCAGTACCAGGTTCTCACCCATCACTGCAAGCCCAATCAGTCCAATGTCTGCTTTCACGTAGATATTTTTAATCTCATTTAATTATCTGAAAACCAAGCTTTTCCATAATTCGTTCTGCTTCCGGGTCATTGGTTTTGACCCTGTATGAGGAGAATTCGCGCCTGATTCTGTAGTTATCGCGAAGGTACTCGAAATTCTCCCTGTTGTTTCTGAAGAGGAGGTCATCCTCCTTCACGTTGTATGTATGTTTTACTGCATGTGCCACTATTTCAACGGCTGTGGCGCCGCCCTTGCCGGTGAGGTCAATAAGCGGCATGGCCGGCTGCGGCAGCTCCGCCGGGGCCCAGTCGTGCATTGGCAAACCGAGTTCTGCAGCCACCGCCCCGACGGAGCTGATGGTGGCGTTGGCCTTGCCGTCAACGGAGTAACCTGCAATATGAGGTGTGGCGATGTCTGCCAGGTCAATCAGCTGCGGGTCGGCAGCCGGCTCCCCTTCCCATACGTCAAGGGCGGCGCCGCGCACTCTGCCCGACTTCAGTGCTTCACGCAGCGCAAGATTGTCTACCACCTCGCCGCGCGATGAGTTGATGATGATTTTCTGCCTGCCAGGCCGCGAAAGGATATCCCTGTCGATCAGGCGGAATGTTTTGTCATCACCTTCGCGGTTGAGGGGAACATGAAATGTAATGATATCACAATCTGTCAATAATGTACGTAGTGGGTGGAACTCAGTTCCACCCCTGCCTGCCTCTATGCGGAAATCCGGGGTATGATTCACAGTCTTACCTCTGCTTGCCTCCTTATACAAATCTGAGGTGTGATTCCGGGTTCGGGCACTGTCTGCCTCTGCATGGAAACCTGAGGTATGATTCTGAATTCCACCCCTGCCTGCCTCTATGCGGGAATCCTCTGAACCCTCTTTCTGTCTCTGCAGTGGCGGGTCATTCAACAGTACCCGCATGCCAATGGCGCCTGCCGCCCTTGCCACCTTTGATCCGACATTGCCAACGCCCACTATGCCAAGCGTCACAGAACAGGGGTCAAACGAGTGCTTCTCCGCCAGAAAAAAGAGGAGGGAGGTGATGTACTGCATCACCGAGCCTGAGTTGCAGCCCGGGGCATTGGCCCATTTAATCCCATTCTGCTCCAGCCAGAGGGTATCGATATGATCAAACCCGATAGTGGCCGAGGCTACTATCCTGACGCTGCTTCCTTTCAGAAGGGCAGCATCGCATCTGGTGCGTGTGCGGACAATAAGCGCATCTGCATCTGCCACCATACGCGCATCAATGCTGCGGCCAGGTGCATAAACCACATCGGCCCACCGCTCAAAGGCGCCCCTGATGAAGGGTATATTTTCGTCTATGACAATCTTCATATCACTGTTCCTGTTCAGCCGCTTTCCAGAGCCCCGTAGCGGGATTGGAGATAAAGTAAAACTCTTCTCCGTCAGCAGTGGTGTGGAAACCTGTCCGGAGGCTCCTTGGGTCATACCGCTTCATGAGCAGGTCAATATCACCAAAGTCGTAGCCTGCCGACTCCACCTCTGCCCGGCTGAGGTGACCGGCTGCATATGTCACCCTGAAACGGTTCTCGGGTGAGCCATGGATAAGATGGGCAGCGGCGCTGAGGTTTTCCTTCAGGTCGTCATTGGCTTCGGTGAATGCCAGTATTTCAGGAGTGGTGCGGTATCCGTATTTTCTGATCAGCCTGTCAATGGCAGGGTCTTCACCGAAGGTTCTGACACCGGGGGCCAGCACCACCAGTTCACCGTCATCGGCAATCATCATACGTGTCCGGTAGATACTCTTGTTGCCGAGCCATGTGCTTTTGAACTCTTCAGGATCGAGCCATACCACCACCTTTTTCAGCCTTCGGGGCATTATGGTGAAGTTGAGTTCATGCGAGAGTGCGGCAGCCTGCCTGAAGCATTCAATGTCATCACCGGCAAACAGGCCCATGATTTTCAGACAGCCCTGGTTATCAGGGGCCACCACCGTGAGGATGTAGAGCAGCGGCAACCGCGGGACGGCTATTTCGGAAGCTTTGTTCAGCACCGCCCTGACCGGGTTGTCAGTCGTGCCCAGTATGTTTTCAATACCATGTACCGCCCCTATGAAATGACTCTTGTTTATGGCTTCGCTGCCACCGCAGCCCACGAAAACATTCTTGTTGTAATTGGCCATGCCGGTCACCTCATGCGGCACCACCTGGCCAACGGAGATTATCAGGTCATGCCCTCCTGATGAGAGGAGGCGGTTAACCTGCACCGGGTAATCAAAGTTGAGGCGTCCTCCGGTAACCGATGACACGAATGATGCAGGCACCCTCCCAAGTTCCTCTATATCTGTTCGCCAACGGTGTTCCCTGAAGAGTGTTTGCGGCGTTCTTCCGAACATCCTTGAAAGTTCGGCTGTCTCCATGGGCGTATGCGTGCCAAGGGCAGGGAGGATGTCAGTGATCCGTTCACCCAGCTTCTCCCGGAGCAGTTCGGTAATCATCCCGGCGCCCGAGTGTGCCCGTGTAATGTCGGGTGGCAGTATCAGCATCCGCTTCCTTTCGCTGAAGCTGCCAAGGATAGATTCAAGGGCGGCTCTGATTTTATCTCTGTCAAAGCCGTTGTCGGGTCTGTATTCGGAATAATATACCATGTTGCTAACTTCAACATAATTGCTGGTTCTTTGTAAACAAAAGAACCAGTTGCCCAAAAATCTCTAGACTCCGCTGAATGCACTGAAACCTCCATCGACAGGTATCACTACCCCGGTGACAAACGATGAGGCATCAGAAAGCAGATAGAGCATTGTGCCGATTAGTTCTTCCGGCTCCGCATAGCGTCCCATTGGTGTGGCTGATATGATTTTCCTGCCGCGCGGAGTCATCTCACCGGTTTTTTCATCAGTCAGCAGAAACCGGTTCTGATTGGTCAGCAGGAATCCGGGTGCGATGGCGTTGACCCTCACTCCGGCGGGTGCGAAATGGACAGCGAGCCACTGTGTAAAGTTGTTAATGGCTGCCTTGGCTGCTGAATAGGCGGGTATCTTGGTTAGCGGCCTGTAGGCATTCATTGAGGAGATATTAAGGATGACGCCACTCCCTCTTCTGATCATATCTTCCGCCAGGATCATCGTGGGCAGCACCGTTCCCTTGAAGTTGAGATCAAAGACACCGTCAAATCCTCCGATATCAAGGTCGAAGAAAGTTCCTTTCAGCTCTTTTTCGCTTTCCGCTATGACCTCTTTTGCCGTTGTGGCGGTGGCTTTATTGCCTCCGGCGCAGTTTATGAGGAAGTCGAGAGCACCGAATTTTTCCCTGATTTTCTCGCGTGCCCTGATAAGTGACTCTCTGTCAGTCACATCTGCCGCAAAACAGATCGCTGTTCCACCTTCAGCTCCTGCACTTATCTCTTTTGCAGTTAACTTCCCCCTTTCCGGTTTGTAATCAAGTATTATTGCATTAATACCCGCATTGCAAAGCCCCCTGGCGAGAGTTTTCCCAATTATTCCGCTGCCGCCGGTGATGGCGGCCACTTTTCCTCTCAGATCACTGAAATCATTCATCTTACTGTTTTTCTAGTCAATTACTATCGGTTTGTATTTCGGAACCAGCATCTTAATCGCTACCCATCCGATGAGGTAAGCTACAGCGCAGATGCAAAAGACAATAAAGTAACCTGCCCTGATGCCCTCGAATCCGAAGAACTTTATGGGGCCGTTAAGGTACTGTGCTCCGGCGGCAAGCAGTTCCCTGGTCATTACTGCAACCTGACCGTCGACCATGGTTGAGCCTGATGCGAAGTCAAACAGGGCGCCTGAGCCTTTGTTGATGATGAAGGCTCCGACGCCGCCTGCCATTCCGCCTATCCCGGTAACTGTGGCGATAACCGATTTCGGGAACATGTCACCGATGGTGGAAAAGAGATTGGCAGACCAGGCCTGGTGCGCAGCCGCGGCAATACCTATTATAATAACCGGGAACCAGTAGGAGATATGCCCCAGCGGCTGTGCCAGCAGGGCCAGCAACGGAAAGAATGCGAAGATCAGCATGGCACGCATACGGCCGGCGTAGGGATTCATACCCAGTTTGTCAACAAAGTATTTCGGCAGCCAGCCACCTATTATTGAGAGCATTACAATCGCGTAAAGCACGAAAATCAGTGTTTTTGCCATTGTAGTATCTGATGTCAGTCCGTAAACGTCACTCAGGTAAGCCGGTGTCCAGAAGAGGTAAAACCACCATACCCCGTCAGTCATGAACTTTCCGAAGGCGAACGCCCATGTCTGGCGGTATTTGAATGTCTGCAGGAAAGAGATCTTTTTTTCCGGTTTGGCTATATTGTTATTTGCCTTCGTCTCCGCGATGATGTCCTGGTTGATATAGTCAAGCTCTGCCTTATTTACCCGGGGGTGCTCATGAGGTTTTTTGTACATGAAGGTCCAGAATCCCATCCAGATAAACCCGATTGCGCCGATGGCTATGAATGCCATTTCCCAGCCGTATTTTGCTGCAATGACCGGTACGGTTATGGGTGCTATCAGGGCTCCCACCTGTGCTCCGGAATTGAATATGCTTGTTGAGAATGCGCGGTCTTTTTTGGGGAAGAACTCTGCTGTTGTCTTGATGGCTGCAGGGAAGTTACCCGCCTCCCCGAGGGCCAGCACGAAGCGTGCAAAAATAAAGAGTGTGACGCTGACCGAAGTTACCATCCCGATATCATCCACCGTACTGATTATCCTTCGTGCCTCCTCAAACCCCACCAGCCATTTTCCGGCAACGATGCCTGATGTTGCTATCCCGCAGAAGGCATGAAGCACAGCGCCTGCAGACCATATTCCTATTGCCCAGAGGAATCCCTTTTTGGTATCTATCCAGTCGACAAACCTTCCGGCAAACAGCAGGCAGACGGCATAGAAGATCGAGAAAAGACCGGTTATGGTACCGTAGTCATTGTTGGTCCAGTGAAACTCAGGTGCTATGAAATCCTTCCAGGTCAGTGAAAGCACCTGGCGGTCCATGTAATTGATCACTACTGAAAAGAACAACAATGAGGTGATGGCCCATCTGTAGTTTGTCATCCTGGATTGTGTGGTTTCTGAGGCCATATTGTTTTATTAAATGCTTATTTCATATGTTGGTAGTTGCGGTCAGGAGCACCTAACTGATCCTTTGCAAAAATGAGGGTCAGAATGACAGAAGAGTGGAACAAGGACGGTCTCATCCATTACCAGTGCAACATTAATCCGTTTAAAACCTGACATCATCTATCTCTTTTTGGTCGTTTCAGAAACCGAAAAAGTCCCTGGCGTTGTAATAAGAGATCATCTCAACCATTTTACCTATGGTCTTCATCTCTGATTCAGGCAGCTTCCCTTTTTCAATATCATCACCCAGCATATTGCAGAGAATTCTTCGGAAGTATTCATGCCTGGGGTATGATACAAAGCTGCGCGAGTCAGTGAGCATCCCTGTGAACCTGCTGAGAAGGCCCATCAGTGACAGTGTATTGAGTTGGTTGATCATACCCGTTTCCTGGTCAAGGAACCACCAGCCGGCCCCGAACTGTATCTTTCCCGGGACCGGGCCATCCTGGAAGTTGCCGGCCATGGTTGCTATCAGCTCGTTGTCTCTCGGGTTGAGGTTGTAGAGTATCGTTTTTGCCAGGTTGCCACCGGCATCAAGCCTGTCGAGGAATTTCGAAAGTGATCTGGCAACCGTAAAGTCGCCAATGGAGTCGTATCCGGCATCCGGGCCTAACTGAGCCAGCATCCGGCTGTTGTTGTTGCGTATGGCGCCGTAATGAAACTGCTGAACCCATCCTCTCTCGCTGTCCATTACTGCCAGCTCATACAGCATGGCTGACTTGAATTTTGAAATCTCACTATTCTCCAGGTGTGACCCTGAAAGCACCTTCCGGAGGATATATCCCACCTCTTTTTCAGTATAATCATCGGCATGGAACTGTTCGATGCCATGGTCACTGATGACGCATCCCGCTTCAGCGAAGTAAGCGTGCCTGACACGCAGGGCTTCTATCAGTGAGGCAAATCCCCTGATCTCAGTTCCTGAAGTCTCTTCAAGCTCATTAATATAGTCAATGAATTTCGCAGGATCTTCCGGTGACATGGCCTTGTCTGGTCTCCATGCGGGCAGGACTCTGATCTCAAAGCCCTGATTTTTTATTGTTTTATGATGTTCGAGGCTGTCAATGGGGTCATCGGTAGTGCATACCACTTCTACATTGAACTTCTTCATTAGTCCGCGTGCAGAATATCCGGGTTGCTGAAGAAGTGCCGTGCATTCTTCCCATATTTCAGCAGCCGAATCAGGGTTCAGAAGCCTGCCCACGCCGAAGACCCTCTTCAGCTCCAGGTGGGTCCATGCATAAAGCGGATTGCGCATGGTCATCGGCACGGTCTCTGCCCAACGGTCATATTTCTCCCGGAAAGAGGTATCCTTTCCTGTTATATATTTCTCATCTATACCGTTGGCACGCATTGCACGCCACTTATAATGGTCGCCCTCAAGCCAGAGCTGCCCAAGGTCCTCAAAGCGCCTGTCGTTGGCAATGGCTTCGGGACTGAGGTGGCAGTGGTAGTCAATTATTGGAAATCCTTCCGAATGTTCGTGATAGAGCTTGCGGGCTGACTCACTCTGGAGCAGGAAGTCGTCGTTTATGTACTCTTTCATATCATTCGTGAATTGGTTTTCAGCTTTGTCGGAAAAATAGCAATAAAAAACTAAACCAGAGTCTCAAAACAGCAATAATTCGCACATAAAAAAAGGTTCGTAATTACTGCAACAATGGCACTGCAATCGGTTGCCATGACAGGCCGGTGCCAGAGCTTCCGGATCAATACCATCCAGCATGGAGACAATGGTTACCGATGGGTATCTCGGCAATTTTGTCATGAAACAATTAACATCCTGGCAGCACAGATGATCGCCACCGGTAGCCCGGCTGTCATGGTGAAGCTCATCACCTGCAAAGAGGGCCTGAAGGGAAGATCTCCGGCAGGATGCTGAAAAGGTTCAGCCGGTAAAACAGGTTATTCCGTTCCGGGTGCTGTTATTCCCCGGGAGGCATTGGCGGGTACAGGTCTTCTACCTTTACAGTGTTGTCATCATCGGTTGTAACCTCAACAGCCACCTCGTCACCCCTGTTCCTGAAATATAGCAGGAACGCAAGTATCGGCATGACCGGTGTCACCAGGCCGCCGGTCAGGGCACTGAGGCCGATGTAAACAGGGTTCCGTGCCATATCAAGCATTGCCGAAGCTTCCTCAGGGTTGGCTATTGACTTCACGAATGATCCGGTAAAGGGAAGCATCACTATAGCCCCGAGGACCAGGGATGCAACTATCAGGATAAGAATGACTACAATAACCCAGCCAATGTTGGTCCACAGGTTTTTATGTGCCAGTTTGAATGAACGTGTAAGTGCCTCCAGCGGGTTACGGGTTTCGGCAAGCATCACCGGCATTACAAATACCCCGACAGTTGCCATGTAAAAGATGGCAAAAAGTCCGGGAAGAACCAGGAGAACAATTCCGATTGACACCAGCATCACGGCCATCACTCCAAAGATGATCATCGCAATCATGTATGGAACCATCGCAACAAGTGATTTTTTCAGCAGGGCAGATATGAAGCCTGCTTCTCCCGCAGGCCTCTCCAGTACCCATGCATGCAGCAGAACGCTCAGCACCAATGCTACCAGGAGAGCCAGGGCATAGGGTCCGGCAAAACCCTTCATTATTTCAAGCATTTCGACGGGATCAGTGGTTGTCTGAAGTGATGCCAGATCGAGGCCTGAGATGAATATGGATGAAACCAGTGATCCGACTACGGATATGATATATAGTCCAACGAAGTACTTCTTGTAGAAGTACCACAGCTTATTGAATGCACTGTCAAGATCGACAGCCCCTGCAAGAGGATGGTTCTGATAGGTGTTCATCACAGCGTTTTTAGAAGATTTGTAAATTCTGGGGTAAATCTACTAAATTATCAGTTAATTATCTCAAGCATTTCGTTCACGCCGAGGTTGCTCAGCGGATTGTTGACATCAATGAAAGTTCCGGCCAGTCGTGATTTTTTCTCCTGCAGCCGCTGGATCTTCTCCTCGATGGTATTGCCGGAGATATACCTGTAAACAAAGACCCTTTTCTCCTGGCCTATCCTGTGCGCCCTGCTGAGCGCCTGAATCTCAGATGCAGGGTTCCACCACGGGTCGAGGATGAATACGTAATCAGCCTCTGTAAGGTTTAGCCCGACTCCTCCGGCCTTGAGCGAAATCAGGAAAACCCTGATGTTTTCATTATTTCTGAAGGAGCCTATCACCTTCCCCCGTTCCCTGGTAGAACCGGTAAGCATGGTGTATCCTATGCCGTTCTTGTCGAGCCATCCGGGGAACAGCTCGAGGTGCTTGACAAATGATGAGAATATCAGTATCCGGTGTCCCTCAGCCACCACGTTCTCAATGTTATGTGTCACGGCATCGAACTTGCCTGAGCCTCCCCTGTAGTTTTCATCGGTCATAACGGGGTGGTTTGCCAGTTGCCTGAGCCTCATCAGCCCCTGAAGAACGATGATGGCTGATTTTTCAATGCCAACAGACTCTATGTTTTCCAGGATGGCATTGCGTACAGCAGATTTTTCCTTTTCGTAAACAGCAGCCTGTTCGTCTGACATGTCACATTGAATAACCTGCTCCGTTACCGGAGGAAGCTCACTCACCACCATCTCCTTGGTGCGTCTCATGATGAAAGGCCGGATTATCTTCCTGAGCCTGTTCTCCTTTTCTTCTTCGTTGTTCTTTTCGATTGGCCTCGCAAATTCTCTCCTGAAAAATGCGAGTGATCCCAGCAATCCGGGATTGACGAAGTTAAGCTGTGTCCACAAATCAGTCAGTGAGTTCTCTACCGGTGTTCCGGTAAGCACCAGCCTGTGTTCAGCCCTAAGCCTCATCACCGACCTGTAGAGGTGTGAGGAGGGGTTCTTGATATGCTGGCTCTCATCGAGCACCACATAGAAGAAGCAAACCCTGGTGAAGAGCTCAATGTCCTGCCTGACCGTATGATAACTTGACAGTACTATATCATAGCTGGTAAAGTGTGATGCTGATTTTTGCCGTGATGCACCGTAGTGGGTCAGTGTCTTCATTGACGGGCAGAAACGTTTTATCTCATTGTGCCAGTTGTGGCATAGCGACGCCGGTACAATGATCAGGGAGGTGGCCGGGGGAGTTTCCCTGCCAAAGAGGGTATGCTGCATCCGGTCACTGCCGTCAGCGCCTGATTCCGGGCACCTCCTGCTTATCATGCGGGTTTTCATCCTTTCCCTGTTGTACATGAGCAGCGCCAGGGCCTGCAGTGTTTTGCCAAGACCCATGTCGTCAGCAAGGCAACCGCCGAGGTTGTTTGACTGCAGGAAATGTAACCAGCTCATTCCCTCCTTCTGGTAGGGCCGCAGCTCTGCTTTAAGTCCTTCCGGTGCAGGTAATATCTCCAGCTTCTCAGGCATGACAAGCTTCGCCAGCCCGGTACAGAGGTCGCACTCTTCCGATGAGACAGCCTCGCTCAAGATGCTGAAATGCTGCTTGTGCAGCAGCAGACCGTCATCGCTGGCAGTGCCCATCTCGAACAGTCCCCGGTATCTGGCAAACCATTCCTCCGGGAGAATGGCAACTGTTCCGTCAGGCAACGGGTATTCGCGGATACCTTCAAGAATGTTTCTCCTGAAACGTGTAAAGGGAATTGTAAACGGTCCTATGATCACTTCGGCTTTCAGGTCGAACCAGTCATTTATTACCGTGTGACTGATTCTCACCTCAATCCTGTGCAGCGAGAAGGGCCGGTCAAGATATCCGGTACGGATTATCATACCCGCATCCTCCAGTCTCTTTCTGTTATAGGAGACTGTTTCAATAAGGTTGTACATTGCTTCCCCTTCCGACTCCCTGGACCATGGGGTGGTGAAGTTAATGCCGTCATCACTTGTCAGGCCTGCTTCATCAAGTGCATCCAGGCAACTCTTTTCCCATGCCGTATCACGTTCCTTCCGCAGGAAGATGAAATGGCCCTCCTTATTGCTGAATGCTGTGAAATGGGTAATATCATCAGGATAATAAATATCTCTGTTGTCATAGCGGAATTTTAGTATGGCTGCCGGAACTCCGGTGATGGTACGCTCAACAGTTAGAAATGCTTTTTTCTCCGCTTCCGAGTGCTTAAAGGAGAACCCTCTCCCTGTCACCCGGTGATTGTTGATCACCTGGAGCACGAACGTGGAGAAGTATTTTTCCACTGTTTTCTCAGGAATGATGATCCTCTCCCTGGTCAGGAAAGGCTTGATTTTGATCCCTTCAATTTCAGCGATGAAGTGGATGGTATGCCCCGATCTGATGATGCATGGCCTGTTTGACAGTATCTCAATCTGCTGGCCGCGAAGATTGACTGGTTTGCCGGCTGATTCCACAATCAGGCTGTACGCGGTTTCATCGGGAGTACGGTCAAACCGGAACACGGGATCTGCCGTCAATGGATTGATTTCCAGTCTGTCTTCATGATGAAGGGTGTTTACTCCCGGCTTTTGAAGGAAGAGGGGTATCTCTTCATTCAGTGTTATCCGGAGACACTGTGCAATCCTCGACTCTATAAACGGCTTTATCAGTTCGCTGAACTCTTTCTCGCTAACATTTTCCAGGAACTCCCTGACATTCCGGTGTTTTGAAAAAAGCTTGAAGAGGTTGCGGTCTGAGTATTCGTTAACAAGCCGCACCGCCTCCTTTTGCTCGTTATCAAGTTCTGAAAGGGTAAAGCTATTGGGGAATGGCGACAGCGCCTCTTCCGCGGTGTAATACTCCCTTCCCGCCATCTTCTCAAGCATGTATGGCATCAGTATGGTGCCCCATCTGCGGTGCTGGGTCAGAATAAGTGCAAACAGCCTTTCCCTGGCTGCTACAATGGTGGGGTGCATCTGTAAACGAAATAAACATGCAATTTTGAAATTCCCCGGGTAAAATCAAATAGCTGGCATTAAATTATTATTTACCCGGGGCTGGTCAATTTACCTGTGACTTTGTCGTTTTTAAGCGCTGATGATGAGTCTTTTACGGCATTTGTGTCCTGCCTGCAGCAGTGTGAAAGGATAATTTTAATATCTTTCCGTACTTGTTTTATAAGGGAACAACAAATGAAAAAGGTCATTATAACCGGTATTTTATTGAGTTTGACTTTGCTGCTCTTCTCTCAGGAGACACCTGTCACAACCGGATGGAGGGCAATCCGCGCATCGAAAGTATCTGTTGACGGCAGGGCGCTGACCACAGATGACCCTGCACCAGAGGGGTGGATAAATGCCACTGTTCCCGGCACTGTCCTGACTACCCTGGTCAATAACAGCATCATGCCGGAACCATGGTACGGAATGAATAACGAGAAAATTCCTGATGTATGGGATGTGGGCCGCGATTATTACACATACTGGTTCTTCACAAGATTCTCAATACCGGACCTTGACTCCACCCGCCAGGTGTGGCTCAATTTCAGGGGGATAAACTACAGGGCCGAGATATGGTTCAACGGCAGCCTCCTCAGTGACACCGTTACTGACGGTATGTTTCTCCGCAGGAAATACAATATAACCTCCCTTCTGAACCATGACGGTCATAACCGGCTGGCAGTCAAGGTAGAGCCGCCGCTTAATCCGGGAAAACCCAACGGCGGACAGGGGGGTGACGGAACCATTGGCCGTGATGTGACCATGCAGTTTACGGCAGGGTGGGATTGGATTCAGCCGGTCAGGGACAGGAATACGGGGATATGGGATGCAGTGACAATTGAAATCACTGGTGATATTGACATAAGAAACGGCTTTGCCCGTACGAGGGTTCCCGGTGAACGGCTCCCCGGCGAGTTGCAGGCTCCTGCCTTCGTGACCTTCTCCGCCGAGCTGGTGAATCCGACCGACAGGATTGTGGAAGGGGAGATAGCCGTGTCATACATGGGATCTACTGACAGAAAAAAGCTGAAACTGCCGCCTCGCAGCACCGTCACCTTTACCTTCGCGGAACAGAAAAAGAGTGACCCCAGGATTTGGTGGCCCAACGGTATGGGTCAGCCGGCGATGTATCCTGCAGTAATTATCTTCAGTGACAAAAAAGGCAACACGCTTGACAGGGAGGACCTGATGTTCGGGTTCCGTGAAGCGGGAAGCTACTTTGATGATTCAACCGGGGCACGGGTCTTTACCATCAACGGCCAGAAACTTTTTATCCGCGGTGCCAACTGGATAGCTTCAGACGGAATGATGCGTCTCAGTCCGGAACGTTATGAGGCTGAGGTGAAGATGCATGCCGAGATGAATATGAACATGATCAGGGTCTGGGGCGGATCAATTACCGAGAGGCCGGAGTTCTATAAAGCCTGTGACAGGAACGGCATACTGGTGTGGCAGGACCTGTGGATCACCGGCGACTGCAACGGAAGGTGGCCTGACACGGTCAGGAAGGCGGACAGCCAGGAGGTCCGGCGCATGTATCCTGATGATCATGCTCTTTTCCTTAGGTCTGTAGAGGACCAGGTGAAGATGCTCAGGGTTCATCCTTCCCTATATCTTGTCTGCGGGGGAAATGAGTTCCCGCCTCCGGCGAATCTTGATACTCTGATCCGTCAGAAGCTTGAGGAACTTGACGGAACAAGGATTTACCTGAGCGAGTCAACTTCTCCGGAGCTCTCGCGAAACACCATCGGCGGGACTGCTGACGGGCCGTATAATATCAGGGAACCTCTTTGGTTCTTCTCTGAGAAATGGCATCCGTTCAATCCGGAGATAGGGTCAGTGGGGTTGCCCAATATCGAGAGTCTCAGGAAGATGATGGACGAGAAGGACCTGGTGATTCCCGCTGGCAGCGAAATAAATGAGGTATGGCGGTATCATAAATATATGGGCTACGGCGGGATGATTGAGCAATTGGGAGAACCCACTGACCTGGCAGATTTCGTCAGGAAGGCACAGTTGCTGAACTTTGAGCAGTACCGGGCTCTTGCTGAGGGATATACATCGCACATGTGGGACTGGTACACAGGTTTCCTGGTCTGGAAGAGCCAGAATCCGTGGCCGGCGCTCAAGGGGCAGCTTTACGACTGGTATCTTGATCAGAATGCCGGTTTTTACGGTTTCAGGCAAGGCGCCTCGCCGGTGCACATGATGTTCAATCCTGTTGATTCGGCGATATATGTTGTCAACACCACGCCCAAAGAGCGCAAGGGGCTCAGGCTTGAGGCAAAGCTGAGCGATGAGAACGGCAGGGAGAGATGGAAGAAGGCTGAGGAGATGGTTGTTGACGGAAACAGCATAGTAAAGGTATGGGAGCCTGATCTGGCTGGCAGTCAGGCAAAGGTTCAGTTCCTGAATCTTCGCATCACTTATGTCTCCACCGGTCTCCAGATGGATGACAACACCTACTGGTTCCCGAAGGATGGTGACAGGAAGAATCTGACCTCGTTGCCTGAGGCAAAAATCGTTGGCCAGATGATGAAGAACAAGGATGGCAAGGTCAGCGTTGACCTGGCCAACAGCGGAAGCGTTGCTGCCTTTTTCCTTCGGATGAAGGTGTTACGGGCCACTGACGGCGAGATGCTGACACCGGTTTTCTTTGATGACAATTATTTGGTGTTGTTACCCGGAGAAAAGCGCACGATACAGATTGATATGACGGGTGTCAGCGCGGAAGAGAGGAACACGCCCCTGTTGCTGCACCTGGAGGGATTCAATCTGCAGCCGGCGATTATAAGGCTTTAAAGGTTAACGGCAACCGCTTTTTCATAGCTTACCTGTCTAATCCCTCCCGCGCCCTTTCATAGTCAGGTTCATCAAGCAGTTGAGTGAACCGCTCTGAGGGTTTTATTCTTCCGAAGGAATCAAAATACGCCTCCCTGGTCATTGAATCCCAGTGGATTGCGCCGTGGTAATACTGTACATTATAAAAGACACCCAGGCAGGCAAAGAGGAGGAATGCTGCCATCACAGGGTATCTGATCCATTTTCTTACAGTACCAATACCGGCAGACAGAAGTGATGCGGTTGCCACAGCCATCAGGGCATAGCTGTCAATGAATGCCCTCTGTCCGAATCCTCCGCCGTACCACCAGCACCACCATGAGAAGATTATGTAAATGTTAAGGGGAACGAATATGGTTACCGGCAGGGCATGAGGTGAACTTCGTCTCCAGAGGATAAAGATACCCACAAAGGCGAAAACCATCAGAGGGGTATAGATAAAGAGTCCCTTGCGCCAGCTGAACAGGCCTTTTATTATTGCCGGATTACCGAAGAAGAATCGCTCATTGCTGCCATATGAGAAGTATAACCATTGTCCGGTCATCTCCCTCCAGTATATCATCTGTGGCGTCCATACCAGGAGTGCCGCGAGGGTCATCAGGGCAAGAAGTCTGTAATCAGCAATCATCTCCCTGCCTCTCTGCCGGAGGCTTCCGGACGGGGTAATCCCATAAAACAGGAAAAACAGTACAATTATGATATTGGTCGGGCGTATCAGTGTGATCATACCAATTAAAAGTCCAAGCCTCATGGCGGGCCAGGCCTTCCTCTCTCCATTGGTGTGCCATTTGATTGAATACCATATAAATGCACTTATGAGGGCAAACGAATATACGTGTGACATCGTCCCCTGGTAGAGAGTGTACCAGTATAGGTTTGTGCTGATAACGAATGCAGCCAGGACCATTGCAGTAATTGTATCAGATGCATCCTGCAGGAGGATTCTTCTCAGGCAGACAAGTCCTGTGGCAAGGAAAAAGAGTGCCGAAACAAGAAGGAAGAATTTATAGGGCGGAGAATAGCCTCCTGCATCTGCCCCGGAGATTATTGCAGTAACATGACCTGCAAGAAAGAATGGAGTCCAGAGAATTGAGAGACCCATACTGGTTTTGATGACATATCTGCCCGTGGGGCTCCGCTCGGGCCAGACAATGAATTTATGAGGTCCCTGGTAGTTGTCAGAGAAGCTCAGTGAGAGATCGTGATATATGAAAGTTGCCGGTAGCCAGGCATAGTAGGAGATCGCGTCATGTTCGATGATCCTTTGCTCCTCTCTCCAGTGCTTCTCTGAAAGCATGGTGCCGGTCATGAAGGCAATGAGGAGGGTCAGTGTGAGTGCGGAAATCCAGTTTTTCCCTGCAAGACTGAACTTCAGGACTTTGGCGGCTATCCCGAGGCCGTCGGCGACGCCGACCTTTTTGCCCTCACTCCTTTTACGGGGAGAGTAACTGACAGGCTCCTCGGTAAAAGAAGTTGTTGCAACACCCAATGCCCTGAACATCAGCTCTGTCTCAAAGCCAAACCGTTCTTCGCGAAGATCCAGTTTATCGAACAGTTCCTTCCTGAAAAGTTTGTATCCGCAGGTCAGATCGGTGATTCTTCTGCCGGTGGCTTTTGCTGCAATGGCTGAGAGGAGCCTGTTGAGGGTGGCTGCCGCGATTGCATGGGCCGGGTATTTTGAGCCTGAACCGAACCTCGTACCGCTGACCAGGTCAAGATTCTGGTTGTGCATTCTTTGCAATAGCGGAAGAATATCTGTGGGATTAAGCTCCAAATCGGCATCCTGGACTATGATGGTATCGCCATTCGCCTCTCTTGCCCCGGCTGCCACTGCGGCTCCCTTGCCGACATTGACCGGCAGCCTGAGCAACTTTGTGCCGGGAAATGACAATCTGATTTTTTCAGCCAGTCCGGCAGTGTCATCGGTAGAGCAGTCATCTACTACAATTACCTCGACCTCTGTTACAAAACCGGGCATCTCAATGGCACGCAATCGTTCCAGCGTTGTGGTGATGACGCCGGATTCGTTGTACATCGGGATGATGATGGTGAGGTACAATGTGGTTGTTTACAGGTTTGAGGTTAAAGGTAGCACACAAATCGGAGAGAGCAATAGGGGGGGACAACGGTGAATGGCCTGTGCCCAATTAATGCGTGTAGTGCAAAAGCATTGCACAACAGAAGATAACATAAGGAGATTGCCGCAGACCGATAAAAATTATAAAAAAAAGAGACCTGTTTCAGATCTCTTTTTTCATCTAACCTCTGGTACGGGTTATTTCTTCTCTGCAGTGGTTTGAAGGTTGTCGCATATACCGTCCTTGTTGGCATCAACGAATGCCGGGCCACGGCCTGCGTACCGCCCTCTTCCGGGAGCGGTACCCTGTGCACGACCGGCACCTCTGCCGGCTTTCATTCCAACACTACGGCCCTCACCATTTCTGTTGCCCTGTGCGAGGCCCAAACCCTTGCCGGGTCCGCGATTTGCTGCAGCCTGGTTTGCTCCGGCAGAATAGGGTCTGCGGCCAGGCCTGGTGCCGTTCTGATAATTGTCGCAAATACCGTCTTTGTTGGCATCCACAAAAGTGTTACCTGCTGCACGGCCCTTACCGGTCACGGGGGTGTTGTCCGTTGTCTGTGCACTTACAATAACCGTCATGGCTATGAAAGCCACCAACGTAAAGAAAAGTCTTGTTTTCATGATTAATTGTTTTCGTTATTGTTTTCTATAGTTTTCACTCTCTACAATAACTCAGATGTGGATTGGCTCCATAGGTTTAATCACGATGCCCAAAAAAAGTAAAATGACTGTCGCCGGATACTATGATCTCTGTTTCCGGCCACGATATAATGGTCAGAAATAGTTGGCAGAATATTTCCAGGATTCTGCTTTTCTCATTCCACTCTGATTCCTGCTTCCCGTGAACTGGTACTTTCGTTTTGTCTGTTGTCTGAGAAAGTAGTGAAGTAGAAATATAACCCGCCCTTTGTCACTTTTGTATCTTCATATTTCCGCTCGTCGGGCAGGAAAGTTTTCAGCAATTGTGGTTTTGTTCCTCGCTGATAACGGTACAGATTTACTTTCACCGGTGTTTTTGTATTAAACTCAGCCCATTGTACGGTTACTTTACCTGCTTCCTGCGTGAGCCATACATTTGGCGGTACAGGAAGTTGAATTTCCTTAACGGCGATGGAGAACAAGGCCATGGACTCGCTCACACCTCCCAGATCATCTACGGTTTGTACAGCGTATTCGTAATTCTTGCCGGTTTGCACGGTTTTGTCCGTATACATCGGGACATTTACTGGGATCTCTTTTGCGTTCAACTGTGCAAACTTTCCGTCGGGTAAATCACGTCTGAGAACATTATAGCCGTTTGTTGCCCGATGTCTTCTCTTTACATCTTCCCAAACCAGATTTACCACGCCGTTTTCTTCATAAGCTGAAAGCCGGTTGGGCGAAGGTGGTTGAGTTTTGATATTAGGATGAATGGTAATGGTGTCGGACATCTCGCTTTCCACCGAACTGGTGTTCACTGCCGTAGCAGCATAGAGATAGCTTCTCTCTCCCGAGAGAATCTGACTTGTGTCGGTGTAGAGCACTTCGTTGTTTGTCAGTTTCAGTATGTCGGTAATCGGATAAAGTTCTGGTGAAAATCCGTCGTTACGATAAACTCTCACACCTGCCAGATTCATTTCCGAAGCTTTTACAAGCAGAGTAACTCCATTAGTTATATTGTTGTCCTTACTTGTTGCCTGACTGATGCCTGGGAAAACCGGTTTCAGATTATCGTAGGCTGCAGTGAAAAAGATGTTGCTTTTTTGGGATAAATCGTTTTGAGCGCTTACGGTTTCAAGGTAGTAGTAATACATTTTGTCGGGAACCACCTTGCGGTCGATGTACGTGGTATCCGTTGCCGGAATGGTGGCAACCAATTCATATTCCTTTTTGTCATACGAATCGCTTTTGTAGATTTTCATCCCGTTAAGCAATTTAATATTCTGCAACTGCCAGCTCAATACCACCCCCATTCCTTTAGGATCGGAAACAGCCCGGGTGTGCTGGAAGAAAGTCTTATTGACAGAAAGCGCAGAGACAAGCACAATGTCGGTTCCTACGCCGGGATTGCCATACATATCCAGCGGATTGAGAAAATACTGCCTGTCAGCCTTCAGGTAACGGGTGGAATCCTGAAACAGGTAATAGGTAGTGGCATCTATGCTGTATTTGGCAAGTGAACCGTGTGCCTCTTTCAGTTGCTCATTTTCATAATAACGGATGCCGAAATATGGAGCCGGATTTGCTCCTTCCGATTTCCATTTGAGGTAAAAGACCGATTTATCCACGTTTTTATCATCCAGAGAAACAGCATCGTACTGCGGAATGAACGGGTATTGCACCGGTTCGGAAATATAATCCGACATGGTTTTACCGTTTTTCAACCCTCTCACCCGATACCACACTCTTTTGTCTTTGGCGGCTGATTGATCATAATATGCGATGTTTGCAGCCAGCCGGATGGTAGTTGATGCCGACCAGTAACCCATGCTGTCAATCACGCCGGCTATTTCGCATTTTTGCCAGAGAACTCTCAAATCTTCGTTATCGGGGATTCCCTGAAATTCGAAATCAGGTTTCCATTTTTCGAAATTGCCACGAAAAGCCTCCCAGCCAACAGGTGAACGGAGTTCGGACACTATTTCCCATTGCCGTTTGTCGTACGAGCGTTCTACGAGGTAGCTTTCCACTTTGTTTCCGTTTGCCAGATCCATTCCGGCAAAAATTAAAATGCCTTTCGGAGCCGGTGCTGCCATTTTGATTTCCTGCTGCCCGAAAACAGATGCTGAAATCACGAAACTTAATCCGATTACTATGCTTATTCTGAACAAGTATCGTTTGTATGTTAATTTTTTCATAACCTGATGTTTTTATTCAATGATCAGAATTATTTACACTGTTGATCGCATGATGTGGTAGTGATTCCCATGGAGAATCCGTTTACATTGTCAAGATGCACTTTTGCCCCGATGGTGAAATCAGCAAGCGTAACCGATACACAAGGACCGCAGTCTATTAAAACCGGAAGACATTGGCTTGCACTGATTTTCAGGCTCAAACTCGAACATCCGTCAATGTTGTAAAAATGAGTTTTGGTGTTATAATCACCACTGATCCCTAATTGCAGTTTTGCATCGGCATTTGCCGAGGTACAGGTTACCGGGCATGAACCGCTCAGATAAGCATGCCCTTCGGCCAGTATACCCAGTCCGAATGTTGCTCCCTGCCCGAAAATCATATATGTCCGGGCATTTACGCTTATATCCACTCCTGCCTGAACGGCTACAATTCCATAATTGTAATCAATCTTCGGCAGAATCTGTTTCGTTAGTCCGGCTGAGATAAAGAATCCCTGCAGACTGGTTTTGAATGAATTGGGCAGACAAACGGCATTGCCGATTCTGGACGAAACTTCCGGTGGCATGTTCACATAATCTCCGAATAATGCATACATGTTGGTGCCTCCGATTCCGGGAATTTCCAGGAGTCCGCCGGCATTGAAAAGCCAGCCCTGACTGTCCATAATCGTATTGACATACCCCTGCATTTTCAGTCCGCTGATGTCCATATTGATGTCCGCACTTCCGATAAAGCGTGAGTTGGGCAAATCATACGTGATGCTCAAACCCGGGAACGCAGGAATATCACTTACAGCAATCGTCTGTCCGGTGGCTTGTACAGCGCCTTTCACCTCGAAGTTCATTTTCTGACCCGGATTCACATTGTTCATCCCTTTCACTTCGCCTTCAAAACGGAGTACATCCCATTGTTTATTCACCACATCAATACCACCCGCCAGATTCGCAAGCTGTTTGCCTGCACCCATTGGCAGACTCTGACCTTTGTCAATATCAACACGCGTAGAAGTCGGCGTATGGCGCATTGTAACGTTAAGTTCCGGCAGGTTGCCCGGTTCCTCCGCAGTGCCTTTTGCAATAAAGAGCTTATCGGATAAAATGTAATCCTTACTCAAATCATAATGCACATTGTGGTGGGTGAAAGTGAATGCCTGCATATCCATTGGTGCAAAGGCGAGTTCGTTTCCTTTTTTGAAATATCCCATCGCGCCGGTAGGATTCATATAGTTGGGAATGCCGAAATCGTAATTTCCCATCAATTTCAACGAACTCGTGGTAACATACATATAGGTGTTCGGGAAAGGCGTGAAATCAACAATATTATACAAGCGGAATTTTTTACTATTGAGTACAAAGTAGCTCTCACCTTCACTGTTTAAATCTACCGAAATAAATTCCACCTTGTCTGCAGGGCTTATGCCGGGTAATCCCTGCAAGGTTGCCACTGTCGTCATTCCGCCTTCGGGAACGGCATACAAGCTCCAGCCCGAAACTCCGTCGTGCAGGTATTTGTAGGTCAATCCTTTGGCGGTGGTGTTGATGTTCACTTCCTTTACGCCGAGCAGTTTGATTTTTTCCAGATGGACGGTTGCCTTATCTGTCTCAAGGGCAGTAGAAGTAAATTTAAGGTTTTCTATACTGACGTCAACTCCGGTTGAAAGGGTAGCATTCGAAACTTTTACCCCTTCTTCCGTAATAGCCCATTGATTGCATTTCAGCGACCACTGACCCATTTTTACATCAAACGGTTTTTGATTTACTGCCTTCAATCCCTCTTTTTTGGTAATATTCAGGGCTCCGGCATCTATGTCGAAACTGGATGGATTCAAATTAGTGGTTGTTACTTTCAGTTTGGTTTGCAGCGTCAGACCGTTTTTATCGAAAAAGGATTTACCTGCTTCTGCAATAGCTTTATTTTCAAATCCGTCAATGCTGTACACCAGGTTTTCATTTATCCCGTCGGTAATGTAGAATCCGTTATTTCCCACAGGTGGTGTATCAATATTACCGGCACTGCTGAAAATGGTCATCGCTCTGTTTTTGCTGCCTGCTTCTGATGTCAGGTAGATGTCGGGCAATTTATATCCGTATCCGCCGAAGTTTGCACTTATGTCCGGATCTTTTCCTACAATCTGAACGCCGGCTTTCATCTCTCCCTGCGACGGATCATTGCCGCGCAGCGTAATTTTCAGTCCTGATTCGTCTTTGATTTTTGCCTTATAATCAGCCCCTATTGAAATAGTCAGGTTGTTGATGTCTGTTACAAACGGAAGCGAAGCCGGAACCAGCAAAAAGTCGCCGGCAGCATTTTTAGCCGTGCTTTTCACCATTTTTATATTCTTTACTTCTATCACCTGCTGTTCGAAAACTTCATTTTTCGGCAGTGTAATTTTGCCTGTGAGGGTAATGCTTCCGTCAGACTCTTCATTAAATCCGGATGCGACAAACGGAAATCCCATAAACCTGGTCAAATCCACACCCTTGATGGATTTGATATGAAATTCTGCCGTCTTGCAATTGTTAACATCACCGGCATCCCCGAGAGAATACTTTTCATCTAAAATGCCCACGTAGTTTGCTCCCGTGCTTCCCGCTGTAATTTGCAGTTTGAATTGTTTGGAGTACCCGGGCAAATTTCGCAACAGGAATTTTCCACTTGCATCAGTCACTGCTTTAACGGTGTAATAGCCGTCATCAGCACGATAGGTAGCTTCTACCACCATATCGGAAACGGGTTGTTCAGTTCCTTCACCCAGATAAACCATGCCCGAAAGACAACCACCCTGAAGCAGGGTAACCGTTTTATTCACAAAGTAGTCCTGAACAGGAATCTCCACATTGACTATTGCCGATTCAATATTTTCGGAAGAGGTGGGTGAGTTAGTCACCTGCACTTCGAATTTTTGATTTTCATCGCCTCCACCGGTAAACATAAAATCGGCAACGCCGTTTTCATCCGTGGTGACCGTGTAGGGAGAGGAGCTCTGAGATACCATCTGAACCATTCCGGCACTGCTTGTTCTTTGTAAAGTTCTTGATGAAGCAGGTTTTGAGGAGCCTGATCCCGTTGAGGAAACAGCAGAGACAATAGAAGCCATCTGTTTTGCAACACTGCCCGTGGTAATCTGCAATGCTGTATTATTAATTGTGTTCGGTTCAACTCTCCACGATGAGGGTACATTGGGCAACGTAACGACGAATCCTTTCTTGTTGCTGCTGCTCGTTGTTGACCAGACTCTCACTCTCAATCTTCTTGCCTTCCTATAGAGTACAAAATTGTGCCCGTTGAATGATTTGTTCAGTTTCAGGACAACAGTATCGGACATATATCCTTCACGTGTGATAACCACCGTACGGTCTGTATCCAGTTTTTTTACTTCCGTATAATATTTTCCGTCAGGCCCGGTAGATGTGGATTTGGAGGTTTCGCCCAGGATATTCAGAAATACGTTATCCAATGGCTTATTGGTTTCGGCATCAAATACAGTTCCTTTGAATTTGGCACCGTAATTCAGCAAGACAGGCATCTCATATCTCTCACTGAAATAGAGCGGGTTACCCTCTTTGACAGTTAGCGTAACCTCGTCAAATCCGGGTGCTTTTATTGTTATTTTTCGCGAAGGCCCCTTGATCTCTGCCGGATAAACCTGGGAGGCTACCGGCAAATTGTTTATTTCATACCTGCCACCGTCTATTTGAGCCATCGTTTTCGTTACTGTCAGGGGCGATTGTAATGGTTGCCCCACATTCCCCGGTTCGATAATCAGAGTTCCCTCAGAATACTTTTCTTCTAAAATGATTCTTGTCTGCGGATCATCTATTTGTTTGTTTCCGTCTTTCTCTGTAATAATAACACGGAGGGTGGGGAATTTTAATTCCATCTGTTGGGTGAGGTCAAAACCCTCTATGAGTCGGGTATCATTATTTAATGTGTAAAACTCACCACCTGAATGGAAGGAAAGTAAATCCTGCAAAGATAAGTTGGGAATAAATGTAGTTTTTCCGTCATACGTAGTATTGCCCTCCACTAATTCCTTGAAATCAATGGGTGTCATTTCTTTCGACTCGTAGTTGTAGTTTCCCATGTCCATCCTGATGTACATAAAGTACTGATATGTAGGATTGTCGCTAAGCACTAACGATTTTATCCTTGCTATTCCATTTTCGTCAGTCAAACCTTTGCCCACGCAAATCATTCCGTTGCCTTTTGGCGGCGGGAAATTGTCTGTTTTATCAGGAGTAACGTCATTTTCCGGAAAGAGAGAGGGATAATCGAAATTGACTTTCCGATAAATATAGACATTCATATTCGCGAGTTCTTTCTTATTGTTTATAGTGAACTTACCAGCGTCTTTCGCTTCCACCCTGACATTCAAGTCAATCGTTTTAACCAATGAAACCACTTCTCCCGCATCTTTTGTGTCGCCTCCATTCACTTCAAAAAAGTATCTCAATTCCTGATCGGGATTCAGGTAGTAGCGTGCGTGTTCGCCTTCAATCTCAATACCGTAGCAACGATATATTTTACAGGAATTATTATCAGTTGCACTGTTTTCCAGGGTCATATTTCCCGGATTAGGACCTCCTCGCTGCATTGTGTTAGAGAGGTCTGCGAACAGATTGTTATTTTGATCATCGGATGGATGATTAAACAGTTTGGCAACTATAACATAGCAATCCGTTTCTGCCAATGGTTCTCCTTTGTTATTGGATAAAAAAGTGAAAGAAAACTCGCCATTGTCTCCTGTGGTAACTGTCTTAATATCTTTACTCATATAATCAGGATTTTTATTAATCCTGTGAGTCGTAACCATATTTACCGTTCCATCTGCATTTTTTGCAATATATTTTTCCACCAGTTTTATTCTGGCTCCGCTCAGCGGTTTTTTTTCACCACCATTTTTAAACTGATAGACAAGTGTGCCTTTCAGTGTGGTGGGCCGGAGCATTGAAGTTATGATCTCTTTGTTGGCCTGAATGAATCCAGGCTTTGTTTCCATCTTCCCGATCATCGTTTGTTGTCCATCGGGCTTTTGGTAGGTAAAAAGGTTTATTTCACTGAATCCTTTGTTCCGGAAAGCAGTCCCTCCCGACGGGTCAATGGCGGAAACCACAAAAGCATAGGTCTTGCCCGGCTTGAGGGCGGGATTGGCGGCAGAATATAAATAGGCATTGCCATTCACGGTAGTTTCGAAGAACGTAGGATAACCTGCCGAACGGATTTTGTCCTGAAAATTATCAGTCGGACTGTTCAGTTCGATGATTTTCAGTTTGTACTGCGTATTCACCGGTGCATTGGGCGGACGAGTCCACGTGAATACCACGTTTTTGGTCTCCGGTTCGCGCAGTGTCGTATTGTTCAGCGGGCTGATGATGATGGGAGCTTCCACCGAAGAGATGGAAAACGGAGCACTACAGGCAGCTATAATATTCTGACTGTACGTATAATGAATCATATCAAAACAGATGGTATAGATTCCTTCAGGCAAGCCGTTTTGCATTACTTCATGACGTGTGATGCCTGAATATTCAAGATTTTGTTCATCGAATATCTGACGTATATCGTTGTATGTAAGTACATAAGGCGGTGTAATAAATGCGCCGCCAGGCGATTGGACTACCTTTATTACCATCGGTTGCGGCGGTTTATAATCTCGCCTTGTGCGGATAATAATGGATTCGTCGGAGTTTATGATAGTCCCAAGCAGATAATACTCAACATCCATCCCGTCCAAACCATACGGAGAGTTAATGATCACATTCAATTTACCGGGAGTTGCAGTGTAATCCGACAGTTTGTTTGAATAGGGCGGCATCACCGAGACTGACATGGTGGTCTGCGCCTGCGCATTGCAAAACGTTGCCAGGCTCAGGAAAACGATCAATGATCGTTTGATTCTTTTTATTTTAGAATGTAAACACATAACCAATATCTCCTCTAAATTCGTTAAATGATGGTACTGTGGCAGAATCTGAAAAACTATTGTTAATCAGATTAAAAGTGAGTGTTACCGTATGTTTCGGCAGAAAGCGGTAATTTGCGCTCAGTCCGGTATTGAAAACCGTTCCGTTATCGCTGTTTATCTTATTGAGCATAAAGGAATTGTTCCAATTGAGTAAAAGTTTATCTTTCAACAGGGTGGACGAAACGCCCAGCGTACTTCCTATTAGTTGATTGGAAAGGCTCTGATTGGACATATTGGTGTAACTTACGCCCACGTTGATATTTATTTTTTGTTTCAGCAAACCCAGGGCGTACATCAACATCGCCACTTTGGTATCGGTGTCGGTAGCGCTTGAAGTTTGCGTGTTTTTATCATCAAGTATCATCCAGTTCAGATTCAACATTACCATGTGCGAAAACTTTTCGCCTGCTTTAACGAATCGGGGCATAAACATCAGATTATGATTTACCTGATAAATCATCAGCGTGTTGTCTGTCACGTTTTTAATGGCTTTCTGATTGGTCGAAAAATTGCTGTACGAAGCATCAACTCCCCAGTTTTGATTGATATTGTAGTTCATGGAAAGTGAGCCGATAACGCGTTTCGAAGTACTATTTTTGGTGCTGCCGAGGTTGTCTCGCTGCAATCCGAGTGACCCGCGTGCATTCAGTTTGTTTTTAATAAACGAAGCCGACTGATTGAGCGTGATAAGTTCCAGGTCGTTGTTGAAAAAATAGCTTCCCATGGATTGGAAGCCCGGATCTATCCTGCGGTACTCGATTCCGGAAATCACGGTTGGTGTGAAACGGTAGCTTAAGCCTGTTTTAAGGGCTTTGTGGTATTCGCTGGTGTTGTTCACGGTAATAAAATTTCCGGCGAATTTAAGCAGCCCGTCCGTAATGGAGTCCGAAGCCGCTATTTTCTGGTTTTGGGTGAAAAAACTCATCGAAGCATCGAAATGAAAGAACAGATTCTTTGAAATCCTGAACTTTGAAGCCAGTCCAACCGCCAGGTTTTGTGCGGGTGTAGGTTGACCTAATTTTGCCAGACTGTCCACGAAGTTTTTCGGATTGTCGCCGATACGGAGCATGGAAATATCCACAAAGCGGTCGTCGGTTCCGTAACCCACTTTTGTTGCCCATCCCATGCGTGTTAGTTTGGGAATGGAATCGGCCATAACAAGGTCGTAACTGGAGTTTTGGTTAAATTTACCGTACACCGCACCAAGCCGGAATTTCCCGGGACGTGCTTCCACACCGGCTCCCAGAAAAGTAAATCCATTTAACGTGAACTCCGAAAACGATACGTTCCGGTATCCCAGATGCACCGTGAGCCATTTGTACGTTGGACTGATGCCGAACTGGTTGAACGGTTGCCGGAATCCGGCTTTGTCGTTGCTGTACCAGGTGAACGAAAACGGCATGCTGATACCGTAAAGCGTTAACGTGGCATTGGCGTTGATGCCGTAAGCAAAGGGTGATTGGCGGTCGGGGATACCCGAGGCGTTGTAAAAAGAACTTGCAAACCCGATGCTGCCGTTTACCAGCACTGGTTTGGTCCCCTTGAGATTTGCTAAATCCTGCGCATTCAATGTTGATATAACAAACATTAAAATGCTGAAAAGCAGGGTTCTGTTGAGTTTGTCATTTAACATTGCAATTTATTTTGTCAGTTAAATAGCGATATTTCCTGCTGAAACAGAAGACAGGGTCATTCTGGAATAAAGATATGCAACTTTATATCTCTAAAACTATAAAGTCACGGTTATTATTATCTGTATCGTAGTGTTTGGTTTACCAGCAGGAGCGCGCTCACGGCTGCCTGCACCAATATGTTCATCGCGCTCTGGTTCCATCAGGCTTTGTAACTCTTTCTGGGGCTTTCAAATGGCTTTACACCCGGACAGTCTCATATGCAAAAGATCCTGCAAGTCATTGATTTACAGGACCTTTCTTGGGTTTGGCTCATTCTCTCTTAGCCTTTCCGCGGAGAGAGAGGGATTCGAACCCCCGGTCCGGTTACCCGGACAACGGTTTTCGAGACCGCCCCAATCGTCCACTCTGGCATCTCTCCGGACTGGCTTTGCCCACCGGGCACAGCGGATGCAAATATAACTCAAATTCTTAAGACTCATTTTTGTTCATAGAAAACTTACACAAGCTCTGTTTGATGTCATAACATAGAGTAGGTGAAGGAGCCGGTAAAGGGTACCCCGGAGTAACCGGCAAGGCACCATGAATATTTTTTCGGTAAAGTGTAAACTATTCCGGATTTTATCCGTCTTTATATAAAGAGATGAGAAAATCTTCTTTGGTTAGTTTCAGGTAAACACTAAGAGGGTGTCTTATAATACAAATGAAATGGGGCACCCTTTTTCTTTTTGTCAAAGCCGCATCGCATCAGCGGTTTTTTTCATAAATCCGGAACCTGCAATGCAGCATACCATAGTCAACAAATCCGGAAAGGCGAAGAACAGCAATGCCTCCCGGAATATCCTTTCATGCGACCGGTGAGCAAAAGGCCGCCTGTAACATCTTTCATGCGACCGGTGAGCAAAAGGCCGCCCGTAACATCCATCATGCAAGCTGTGAACAAAAAAAACCGCCCGGAAGATCCATGGCGGTTAGTGTATAAAAAAAGAACGTGCCGGTTATTCTTTTATAAATCTCTTCATTATCGTTGCTCCGGGAGAGATGAACCTTATGAAATAAATCCCCTTCTTGAGCGTGGAAACCTCTATGGTCATCTGGTTGTGATTGTCGCAAACCTCGTTAAGGCATTTATTCCCGGTTACATCAAATATCTCAATCATCGTGACGCCTTCAATATGATCGGCAATCAGTTCACTCCTGACCGGGTTGGGATAAACCTTTATTCTTTCAGCGAGACTGTGTGCCACAGAATCGATAACGGCTGACCTGGCCTGGGCTGGCTGACCGTCACCTGTTTGTCCGGCTGCAGTGCTCAGCGACATTATGAGCAGGCAGCAAGTGATTGATGACAAGATAATTCCGGGTAAACGTCTTTTCATAGGCAAATTGTCAATACTTTTGCGAGGTTAGTCATTATTGCATCAAATTTAACAGATGCAACTGCACTTTATACTCCTTTTCCGTCATAAATGTTTCAAACTTTAATAAGTTATCAACAAAATTTTTTTTCAGAGTCTTCGTTAAGCCCCGGATCATGCCCGGGTTCCGGGCGAGGAATGAAAATTCATAGAAGGTTTTGTTTAAAAAAACTACCTTTAAGGTCTGAATTAAAAATCAAAAATAAAACTTAACGTGAAACCCACATGTGCCGGACAGAAAAACATCTGTTTATTATGGTTTACAGTAATGTGGATTCCATCATACCTTTAAAACCAAAATCATATTATGATGAGAAGAGCATTTATACTCATTATGGCAGTTGCACTTGCAGCTGTCTCATGCAACACACAAACGAAGGATCAGGGCAATCCCTTCTATGCTGAATGGAAGACCCCCTTTGGCGTTCCACCCTTTGACCAGATCAGGAACGAGCACTATCTTCCTGCCATTGACTCGGGCATTGCCCTTGCCAGGCTGCAGATAGCTGAGATCACTGCAAATGAAGATGCACCCACATTTGCCAACACTGTAGCCCAATATGACAGGGCAGGTGAGCTGATGTCGAAAGTGGCATATGTGTTCTATTCTCAGACCAGCGCAAACACCAATGATACCCTTGAGGCGCTGCAGATGGAAATAGCTCCCAAAATGTCAGCATTCAGTGATGAGGTTTTACTGAACGCAGAGCTTTTCAGCCGTATAAAGGTGGTTTGGGAAAACAGGTCAGCTGAAGAGCTGAATGACGAGGAGCTTTTCCTGCTCGAAAACATGTATAAGAGCTTTGTGCGTAACGGCGCCCTCCTGGGTCCGGAAGATCAGGAGATTCTTAAGAAGCTGAACCAGGAGCTCTCTCTCCTGACCGTTAAATTCAGCCAGAACGTCCTGGAGGAGACCAACAGCTTCAGGCTTGTCATTGATGACGAGGCTGACCTGAAAGGTCTGCCTGAGAGTGTTATTGCGGGTGCTGCCGACGAGGCAAAGAGCGCAGGCATGGAGGGCAAATGGGTTTTCACCACCCGGAAACCGAGCATGATTCCGTTCCTGCAGTATGCTGATAACCGTGATCTGCGCAAGAAACTCTATGATGCATACCTTAATCGCGGCAACAATGGTAATGAGAATGACAACAACAAGATATTGGCTGACATTGTAAGGATCAGGGCAGAGAGGGCGAAGCTTCTGGGATACAGGACCCACGCTGACATAGTCCTTGAGACACGCATGGCCAAAACCCCTGAAAATGTTCTGAACCTGCTCAACAACCTGCTTGAGAGGTCACTCCGGGTTGCAAAGCGTGAGCGTGATGAGATGCAGAAGATTGCTGATGCCACTGGCGGCAATTTTAAGCTTGAGCCCCATGACTGGTGGTACTATGCGGAAAAGTTACGCAAAGCCAGGTATGATCTTGACGAGAACGAACTGAGGCCGTATTTCAGTCTTGACAACGTACGTGATGGCGCCTTTGCCGTTGCCAACAAACTCTACGGTATCACCTTCTCCCCCATAGATAAAATTCCCCTTCCTCACCCCGATGCACAGGCATTTGAGGTGAAGGAAGCCGATGGCAGCCATATAGGTGTGCTTTACATGGACTTTTATCCGCGTGAGAGCAAGCGCCAGGGAGCATGGTGCGGAGGTTACCGTGACCACAAGATAGTTGATGGCAGGGAGATCACTCCGGTTGTGACAATAGTGGGCAATTTCACTCCTCCTTCAGGAGGCACACCGGCGCTGCTGAGCATGGATGACGTACTGACTCTCTTCCATGAGTTCGGTCATGGGCTTCAGGCTCTTTTCTCCGAGAATACCTACTCATCAACCACCGTGGCATGGGATATAGTTGAACTGCCCTCGCAGATCATGGAGCACTGGGCCACGAAGCCCGAAGTGCTGGCAATGTACGCGAAGCATCACGAAACAGGGGAGATAATACCTGAAGCATTGGTTGAAAAGATCAGGAACGCAAGGTACTTTAATACAGGATTTGACAATGTTGAGATTATGGCTGCTTCTCTTCTTGACATGGCCTATTACTCACTTGAAGCTCCGGTGCAGGTTGATCCGCAGCAGTTCGAGAAGGAGACCATGAAGAAGATTGGTCTGATACCCGAGATCGAGCCAAGATACCGGAGCACCTATTTCCTGCACATTATTGACGGCTATGATGCCGGTTATTATGTATATACCTGGGCAGCAGTGCTTGACCATGACGCTTTTGAGGCATTCAACGAGAATGGCCTGTTTGATCAGGCCACTGCCACATCGTTCAGGAAGAACGTGCTTGAGAAGATGGGAATCATGGATGCTGAAAAGATGTACCTTAACTTCCGCGGCCGTGAGCCGGATATAGAACCGTTGCTCAGGAACAGGGGACTGAACTGACCGGCAGGGTTCATCAGGATATTCAAGAGGCTGCCATCATGCGGGAGGCAGCCTCTTGCTTTTATATAATCTCTTTCTGGTACTGCGAGTTGACAAACAGGATGGTGCCGGCTTCATCATAGCCACCGAGGATAGCCTCACCGTTCTGCCTCAGCATCTCCGGTCTGAAACCGGTCATCACCATGGCAGCGGTGGCAGACTTTTCATTAATGAGACTTTTGACTGAGCTCCCGTGAGTGATCTCGATGATCTCCACATTCTTTTCAGTTATCGGAAGCCGGCCCGAAGTGATCAGCGCCTCCAGTTCCCGTCGTGTCGCCTCAACCTGGCCGGGTTTGCATGTGCTGAATACCTTGATGAATGATTTTTTCCAGTCAGGATGACCTGAGATGATGAAGCTCAGCAGTATCAGCAGGCTTGCATTCTCAGGCTCGTTGAAATCGATCCATACGTGAATGCCCTTGCTGCAGATCATCTCCCTTGAGGAAGAGGCAAGGAGGCATAAATCAAAGTTGCCTGCCTTGATGAGACGTATATTGTCAATGATCTCCGGCAGGTTCTCAGGATCATCCTTGTCATATTCAAAGACAACCATATTGTTCTCCATGCCGGAGATTCCCGGTACCTGTATGGCCTGGACAATGGCCGATGTGTACGAGGGAGATATGATGGTGTCAACATAGACGTGGTTATGCGTGGTCTCATACAATTCTATCAGTTTAGCCAGCTCCTCCGCTGCCTGCTGACTCGTAGCCCGGGAATAGTATCCTTCAATCCGGTGCAGGTAGGTGCCGAAACCATAACTGTAAGAGAGCCAGTTCAGAAGCCGGAAAGCCCTTTCCCGCCTGAAGGAGTCCTTGGAGATGCATATCACCCCGGGCCTCCATTCCTTCTCCTTTCGCCTGCTCCCGCTCTTTTGAAGGTAAACCTGCAGGTTCCGGTTGATCTGAAAGAGGGTATTGGCAAAGAGCGATTCCAGACCTGTCCGGTCTTTATGGTAATGGTTTATACATGAATAGATTATAACTATGAGCACGGAAGCGGTCAGGGCATACAGTGTATTTATCTTGAACATCACAATGCCTGCAATAACACAGCCTGTCAGTGAGAGGTACCATTTTGACCTGAACGACGGCCTGTATGAAGGTGATGAGCCGAAATGGTTAAGGAATGATATCAGGCAGAGTGAACCGTATGTTACGAGGAAGAACATGGATATTATTTCAGCCACCGCGTTGACACTGCCCAACAGAACAAACAGAGAGGCGATCAGCAATGTCACCAGTGTGGCATTCACCGGTTCCCCGTCATGACTTCTTGCAGATGCGAGCCACCTGTTGAGTCTCATAGAGGGAAATGAGGTATCTTTTGCCAGAGCCTGCAGGGTTCTGGGAGCAACCATGACCGAGCCGAGAGCAGAGGTGAGAGTTGAGGATGCCAGACCCAGGGGAATAATGATTGCTCCTCCGATGGCTATCTTTCCCATTATCAGTTGGTCTGCAAGAAGCTCTTCCGGCGAGGCCGAGATGGCCAGTTTCCAGATTACAAGGATGTAAACCACCATGCCTGTCAGTGTTGCCAGTATTGTGCCAAGAGGGATGGCCCTGGCAGGATTCCTCAGGTCTCCTGACAGTCCCACACCGGCGGTAATTCCGGTGAAAGCGGGGAAGCAGATGGCAAATACAATGAAGAAATCACTCATGTTGCGTATATCCCTCAGCGGCAGTTGCCCGGTTGCCAGGCTGCCCTCAGCAGGTTTGCCAAGAAAGAATAACAGGAGGGTGATAAACAGGATGGCATTCACGGCATAGAGCATCTTCACACCGGTAGCGGAACCCTTCCTCAGTATCATCAGCCCGAGAATCACAAGCGCCGGCAGGCTTATCACCTGTCTGGGCAGGATAAATGAGAATCGCTGTGCAACGAAGTCGAACAGGAATTCGAATGACTCGGCAAAGGCTATGATGTAAAAGGCTACGCTGATTGCCTGTGACAGGTAAAGTGCAATGCCTATTGTTGCGCCGATGTTCAGACCGAATGACCTGGATATTATAAAGTATTCTCCTCCTCCTTCAACCCGCTTGTTGGTAGCCAGTTCTGAGATTGCCAGGGCGGTGGGGATGGTCACGGCGTGTCCCATGATAATAAGCAGCAGGGTTCCCCAGAATCCCAGAGTCCCTACTGCAAAGCCGAAGCGGAGGAACACTATGGCTCCGATTATGGTTGAAATGGCCGTGAAATAGACAGGGGCTGTTCCGAATCCGGACTTCTTGGCAGTTGCTTCCATCAGGGCAGGTCTGAAATTAGCTTCATTTTTGAGTAGTAAAGATGTAAAAAAAAGAGGGAAAACAGTAAATTAATATCTTTATATCAGAGCAGAAACCAATATGAGCCGGGAAAAAGAAACGCTTGCAGGATCAGATCTGGAGGAGAGTGAAGAGCTTCTGGGCAGGCTGGGGATTGACAGACGCCATTCGCGAAGGCTTCTTTACTGGGTCTATCGGCGGGGCATCAGGTCGTTTGATGAGATCAATGACATCCCGCAGAAGTTCCTGCGCATCTTGTCAGAATATGCGGTTCCCGGCCTGAGTTCACCCACTGCTTCAGAGGTTTCTTCTGACGGTTCCGTCAAGTATCTGTTCACCAGCAAAAACGGCATGGCCCACGAGACGGTATTTCTGCCGGATGACAAACGCCGGACGGTATGTGTTTCGGTGCAATCGGGCTGCCGGATGGGATGCCGTTTCTGTGCCACAGGAAAGAGCGGGTGGAACGGAAACCTGACTGCCGGTGAGATAGTCAACCAGGTTATCAGCATCCCCCATGAGATAACCCATATAGTGATGATGGGCATGGGTGAGCCTGGTGACAACATTGATGAGGTGATACGTGCCTGCCGCATTCTTACTGCCGAGTGGGGCCTGGCAGCCGGACGAAGACGGGTAACGGTGTCAACCGTGGGGGTAACGCCTTCTGTCAGGCGGCTGCTCGACGAGACTGAGTGCAACATCACTCTCAGCCTCCACTCGCCGTTTCCGGAAGAGAGGCTTGAGGTAATTCCCGCAGAGGCGCGATGGCCGTTTGCCGGAACACTCGATATGCTGAAACAGTATGATAACCGGATTAAAAGGCGCTTTACCGTGGCATATGTGATGATTGAGGGAAGGAATGATTCGCAGAGGCACCTTGAGGAGCTTAAGAGACTTCTTGCCTGCACAGGCATAAGGGTTAACCTTCTTCCTTATCATTCTGTTGATGAGGAAGATGAGAGAAGTTCCGGCATCTCTGTCATGATGCAGTTCAAGCATGAACTGGTGACATCCGGTATCGGAGCTTCAGTAAGAAAGTCAAGGGGAGCCGACATAGCAGCCGCCTGCGGAATGCTGGCTGCAAGCAGCAGACGCGGGGCAAGGAAACAGTAATCAGATCACACTGAAGGATATGGAAGGAGTAGCATTGGCAGCTCTGAAAGACAGGAGCGGAGCAGCATTGGCAGCCCTGGCACTAATACTGACAGCGGAATAACCTTCCAGGTCCAAACACCGGAATCTGCGCGGGCAGTATCTATTTTTCCGGGGCGAATAGTCTGAATCTGCGCAGGCAGTATCTACTTATGTGGTTTGATAAGCTGGAGGAGGTGTTCGGTTTCGTAACCGTCGCTTACCCTGGTCCACTCTTTCCTGGTTCCGCAGATGGAGAAGCCGTGATTGGTGAAAAGATTCAGGCTCGGAGCATTGCTCTCCAGGATGTTGCACCAGAGCTGGTGCAGACCGATGATTTCAAAAGCATATTCTATCACGCAGGCCAGTGCGGCCGAAGCGTATCCCTTCTGCCTGTCAGACTCATCGGCAATGAGGATGCCGACACCGGCACGATTGTGAAAGGGATCGAATTCGTACAGGTCAATAGTGCCTATTGTCCGTTCATCGGGCAGAACGTCTATCATAAGCCTGAGCTGGCCTGTTTCAAATATGCTTTTTCCTGATTCGGCAATATACTTTTTCAGGATATACCTTGAGTAGGGTACAAGGGTATTTCCCTGTCTCAGGTTGGTTTCGTCGTTTTCCCAGCGGTATAACAGTTCCAGGTCTTCGGGCTCAACTGCGCGAAGTCTGACCCCGTCATTTTCCAGAATCATTCCTGTAAACTTTCTTTATAAAGATATCACCAGGGTATCCGAGGCTGAGCAGCCTGTCCCTTTCCTCGTATGCACTTGCCTTTGAGTCAAACCTGCCTGTGGTGTAGCGGTAAAACTGGTCTTCGCTGTTATAGAACACCGATATCTTAGCATACTCAAAATAGGCTGGATCAACAGGATTATACAACGCCATTACCTGCACCGTGTAATAGAGTACATCAGGCTCAACTGTCTCATCAGTATCTTTTACATCCCTGATAACCATGTCAGTGATGAGCATAGATGAGTCAACAACCGTCAGATATGGCAGATCATCCAGATTAAAGCTGATGGTGACAGTGTCTTTTTTCTCCTCGTCAGGAACATTGAAATCAACGTGAGCTATCTCCTTCTTCTTGTATCCGGTCATGATTGAGTAGAAACCCTGCCTGCCGTTATCGAACGGCTGAAAGGCGATGTTGTCATCGGTTGAGCTGACGGGGTATCCTATGTTGACCGGAGTGGTCCACTGGTTGTTTGACAGTTTTGCAAGGAAGATATCATAACCACCCATCGAACCATGTCCTTCTGAACTGAATGTCAGTGTGTTGCCATCTCCTGAGATGAAGGGTGTCTCTTCGTTGTAGGGAGTATTCACCACATTCCCCAGGTTGGTGGGCACTCCCCAGTCTCCGGTTTGATCCTTTTCCGAGACCCACAGGTCTAGTTCACCCAGGCCGCCTTCGCGGTTGGAGGTGAAGTAAAGTTTCTTCCCGTCTGATGATATGGCAGCGTGCGATTCGTAGAATTTTGTATTAATGTTTTTGTTCAGTTTTTCAATGTGCGACCATTTGCCGTCTGTATATCTGGTCATATAGATATTGCCGTCATAGTTGTCATTCTTGAACAGGTATAGCTCGGTGCCGTCATTGTTCAGTGAAGTTGTGTGGCAGTCGGTTCCCATGGATGCCTCAAGGGTTATGTCAACCGGTGTTCCCCATGATGTTCCCTCCATGCGGGTGACATATACCACGCTTTCAAGTCCTCTTCTTTCAGTATATGCCATTGTGTTGCCGTCAAAGCTGACCACCGGTCTTTCGTTCACCAGGCCCTGGTTGATGTATCCCTTCAGGGGCTGGATGCGTACCCTGACAGGATTATTCATCTGTTCGGAGGCCACGTTGCAGGCTTGCATCTGCTGATTTATGAACTCCTTGTTCTGCATCGATGATGTTTCGGTAATCAGCTGGCTGAAGAACCTGTATGTGCTCATGGCGCTGTCAAGCTTGTTGGCAATCAGGTAGGCATTTGCCAGCGAGAAGTAAGCATCAAGGGGTGCACGTGTTTCCTTGAGTTTGCCGGTTTTGGAATTGTAACTGGTGTTTTTGACAGCTTCTTCAAGGAACGGAATGGCTTTCTGTTTCTCATCGAAAATGTTGAGGTAGCAGTTACCGATCTTGTACTTGATATTGGAATTACCAGGTATGAGTTCATTAAGAATGAGATAAAGCGGGTTGGCCAGCTCATATTCACCATAGAGGTAGTGGGATTCAGCCTCCGCCCATATCTCCTTCAGCTCACTTTTCTTTTGTCCGTTAAGCGGCAAAAGCAGGAGCAGCAGCATCAGAAATGAAATTCCCCTAATTCCCATAACTCAGTTTACCTGTAAAATTAAACCTTTTGCAACATACTGTACTTCTCCGGCTGCATTATTTGAATCTGACGCGGTAAATGTCAGCTCCTCCGGAACTGTCATCCCTTCCGGAAAATGACATATATCCTCCCTTGCCATTTTCTGTGGGGCAGAAAAAGATATTATCATCAGGGTTGTTCAAAGGGTATCCTATGTTTTCAGGAGTGCTCCATAAACCGTTGTTCTGAAGCTCACTGCAGAATATATCATAACCTCCCATATTATAGTGTCCCTGTGAGGCGAAGAAGAGTTTTTTCCCGTCGTTGACCAGGAAAGGCCTGTCTTCATTGAACGGTGTATTGATTTCAGGTCCCATATTTACCGGATTGCCCCATTCACCGTCAGGTCCCAGTTTGGAGACATAGAGGTCAAGGCCTCCGAAGCCGCCCGGCCTGTCGCTTGAAAAGATCAGTGTTGTTCCGTCTTCAGTAATGAATCCGTGAGCCTCCCAGTATTTGGTGTTTATCTCTTTTTTTAACTTTCGTACCGGTCCCCAGCGCAGGCCGTCATATTTGCTCATCCAGATGTCACTGTTGATATTGTCATCCTTGGAGAGGAGCATCACAGTGTTGTCTGACGTGATGCATGAAACGTAATGGTCTCCATCAGATTGCAGTTCAGAAGTGATATTCACCGGGGTGCTCCACTCGTTTTTTGCGAAACGGGAAAACATAATTGCATCATAGAACTTCATTGAGGTCATGTAGACAATTGCTTTTCCGTCAGGTGATACAACCGGGAAGAAGTTGTCATTGGCGTCATTGATGATGTCATCAACTTTCTCAACCGTGAATTTTACCGGAGAAGCCATAATTGCCGGAGCATTGTTGCATGCTGCCAACTGCTGGTCAATGTACATAATGTTTTCAAGATCTGTAGGCAGCAGTGTCTGGCGGTAGCGTGTATAGGCTTCCCTGGCTTTTTCAAACATATAGTTTATTCTGTATGCATCACCAAGGAAGAAGAGTGCCTCATAAGGTGCTTCAGTTTGCCTGAGTGAACCCTCACGGTATTTTGCCGTTAAGTTCTGTGAGGCCTTTTCAAGGTATTCGATTGCAAGGTTCTTGCTCCCCTCTATATTCAGGTAACAGAGACCTATGCGGAAGGCGATGCTTGCATTGTCAGGCATTGCAGCATAGATGCCCTGGTAATAGGGGAGGGCATCGCTGAACTCACCTCTCATAAGGAAATATTCAGCATCATAGAAGGCCTCCTGCAGCCTGATATTGTCCTGCGATCTGCAAACAAAAGTTGCAGAAAGAAT